>Ga0209564_1001140_pt1 | contig 31141 bp, 24 predicted proteins | sample AraplaCol_mMF_r2_FD_184272 | JGI IMG/M metagenome (GOLD analysis project Ga0209564, IMG submission 184272) | Arabidopsis root microbial communities from North Carolina, USA - plate scrape MF_Col_mMF_r2 (SPAdes) (version 3) | ecosystem: Host-associated > Plants > Roots > Endosphere | place: USA...
GACCGTCATCAACAACGTGATCTCGCTCGCATCCGTGCCCGTGATCATGGACAAGGGGGCGGCCTTCTATCGCGATTTCGGCATGGGTCGGTCGCGCGGCACCATTCCGCTGCAGATTGCCGGTAATGTGAAATATGGCGGGCTCTATGAAACCGCCTTCGGCCTGTCTCTCGGCGATATCGTCGAGAAGATCGGCGGTGGTACGGCATCGGGACGGCCGGTGAAGGCGGTGCAGGTGGGCGGGCCGCTTGGTGCCTATTTCCCGCGGGCTCTCTTCGACACGCCATTCGACTACGAAGCTTTTGCGGCCAAGGACGGATTGATCGGCCATGCCGGCCTCGTCGTTTTCGACGATACCGCCGATATGTTGAAACAGGCGCGCTTCGCCATGGAGTTCTGCGCGGTGGAAAGCTGCGGCAAGTGCACGCCCTGCCGCATAGGATCGACGCGCGGCGTCGAAACGGCGGACAAGATTGCCCAGGGCATAGAGCCTGAGAAGAACCGGGAACTGCTCGCCGATCTCTGCAATACGATGAAGTTCGGCTCGCTCTGCGCGCTCGGCGGGTTCACGCCCTATCCTGTCATGAGCGCCATGACGCATTTTCCGGAAGATTTTGCTCCGGTCCCTCTCATTGAAGCGGCGGAATAGGCCATGTCTCTCATTCATGAAATCGACTACGGAACGCCGGCTTCGAAATCCGAAACGATGGTGACGCTGACCATTGACGGCCGGCAGGTGACGGTTCCCGAGGGAACGTCGATCATGCGCGCCTCGATGGAGGCCGGCATTCAGGTGCCGAAGCTCTGCGCGACCGATATGGTCGATGCCTTCGGTTCATGCCGTCTCTGTCTGATCGAAATCGACGGCCGCAACGGAACGCCGGCCTCCTGCACCACGCCGGTGGCTTCCGGCATCGTCGTCCATACACAGACGGAGCGGTTGAAGAATATCCGCCGCGGCGTCATGGAGCTCTATATCTCCGACCACCCGCTCGACTGTCTGACCTGTGCGGCCAATGGTGATTGCGAGTTGCAGGACATGGCGGGCGCTGTCGGCTTGCGCGATGTGCGCTATGGCTATGAGGGCGACAACCACGTCAAGGCGCGCAACAGCGGCGAGATCAATCTGAAATGGATGCCGAAGGATGAGTCCAATCCGTACTTCACCTATGATCCGTCGAAATGCATCGTCTGCTCCCGCTGCGTTCGTGCCTGCGAGGAGGTGCAGGGCACCTTCGCGCTGACGATCGAAGGGCGCGGGTTCGGCTCGCGTGTTTCGCCCGGTATGCACGAGCATTTCGTCGATTCCGAATGTGTTTCCTGCGGTGCCTGCGTGCAGGCTTGCCCGACGGCGACGCTGACGGAAAAATCGGTCATCCGCATCGGTCAGCCGGAACATTCGGCTGTCACGACCTGCGCCTATTGCGGTGTGGGCTGCTCCTTCAAGGCGGAAATGCGCGGCGAAGAGCTGGTGCGCATGGTTCCGTGGAAGGATGGTCAGGCAAACCGCGGCCACTCTTGCGTCAAGGGCCGCTTTGCCTATGGATATTCGACCCACAAGGACCGCATTCTCAATCCAATGATCCGCGAGAAGGTGACGGATCCCTGGCGCGAGGTGACCTGGGACGAGGCCTATGCGCATGTCGCTTCCGAGTTCCGCCGCATCCAGTATCAGTATGGACGTGAAGCGATTGGCGGCATCACATCGTCCCGCTGCACCAACGAAGAGACTTACCTTGTCCAGAAGCTGATCCGCGCCGGCTTCGGCAACAACAATGTCGATACCTGCGCCCGCGTCTGCCATTCGCCGACAGGTTATGGGCTGGGCCAGGCTTTCGGCACCTCGGCCGGCACACAGGATTTCGACAGCGTCGAGCATTCCGATGTGCTCATTATCATCGGTGCCAATCCGACCGATGGCCATCCAGTCTTCGGTTCGCGCCTGAAGAAGCGGTTGCGGCAGGGCGCCAAGCTGATCGTTATCGATCCGCGTCGCATCGATATCGTCCGCTCGCCGCATGTCGAGGCCTCCTTCCATCTGCCGCTGAAGCCTGGCACCAATGTTGCCGTCATGACGGCGCTGGCGCATGTGATCGTGACCGAAGGCCTCTACGACGAGAAGTTCATCCGTGAGCGTTGCGACTGGTCGGAGTTCGAGGATTGGGCGGCTTTTGTCTCCGAGCCGCAGCATAGTCCGGAAGCTGTCGAGAAGTTTACCGGCGTGAATCCGGAGGACGTGCGCGGCGCTGCACGGCTTTTTGCGACCGGCGGCAATGGCGCCATTTATTACGGTCTGGGCGTCACCGAACACAGCCAGGGTTCCACGACGGTCATGGCGATCGCCAACCTTGCCATGGCAACCGGCAATATCGGCCGTCCAGGCGTCGGTGTGAATCCGCTGCGCGGCCAGAACAACGTGCAGGGTTCCTGTGACATGGGGTCCTTCCCGCATGAGTTGCCGGGCTATCGCCACATCTCTGACGATGCGACGCGCGATATTTTCGAAAAGCTCTGGGGCGTGAAGCTCAACAACGAGCCGGGTCTGCGTATTCCGAACATGCTGGATGCCGCCGTCGATGGCTCCTTCAAGGGCCTCTACATTCAGGGTGAGGATATTCTTCAGTCCGATCCGGACACCAAGCATGTCGCCGCCGGCCTTGCCGCCATGGAATGTGTCGTGGTGCAGGATCTCTTCCTGAACGAGACTGCAAATTATGCGCATGTCTTCCTGCCAGGTTCGACCTTCCTGGAAAAGGACGGCACCTTCACCAATGCCGAGCGCCGCATCAACCGCGTGCGCAAGGTCATGACGCCACGCAACGGCTATGCGGACTGGGAAGTGACACAGAAGCTTGCTCAGGCAATGGGCCTCGACTGGCACTATACGCATCCGTCCGAGATCATGGACGAGATTGCCGCAACGACTCCGAGCTTCGCATCCGTCTCCTACGACTATCTCGAAAAGATGGGCTCGGTTCAGTGGCCCTGCAATGAGACACATCCGCTCGGCTCGCCGATCATGCATGTGGATGGATTCGTGCGCGGCAAGGGCAAGTTCATCCGTACGGAATATGTAGCGACCGACGAGCGTACCGGCCCGCGCTTCCCGCTGCTTCTCACGACCGGCCGCATTCTCAGCCAGTATAATGTCGGTGCGCAGACACGCCGTACCGATAACGTTGTCTGGCACTCGGAGGACCGGCTGGAGATCCATCCGCATGATGCCGAACAGCGCGGTATCCGCGATGGTGACTGGGTGAAGCTCGGCAGTCGCTCGGGCGATACCACGCTTCGCGCATTGATTACGGATCGCGTGGCGCCGGGGGTCGTCTATACGACCTTCCATCATCCGGATACGCAGGCAAACGTCATCACGACAGACTTCTCCGACTGGGCGACGAACTGCCCGGAATACAAGGTGACGGCAGTGCAGGTTTCGCCCTCCAACGGCCCGTCGGAATGGCAGGTCGAATATGACGAGCAGGCCCGCCAGTCCCGCCGCATCGCCAGCAAGATGGAGGCGGCGGAATAATGACGGAACGGCCGACCCGCATAAGCGTGACGGAAGTCGCCCGGAGAGGCGGTATCATGGCGCGGGGCGAGCGTATCGTGCCCGAGGAAGTGCCGATCGCCTTTTCCTATGGCGGCAGTTCGCATGCGGTCATGATGGGCACGCCTGATGATCTCGAGGATTTCGCTGTCGGCTTCAGCCTGACCGAGGGCATTATCACTGATCGCAGCCAGGTCGCCGGTATCGAACTCCTGGAAGACGAGAAGGGTATCGACGTCCAGGTGACCCTCCTCGACGACGTCGAGGATGCGCTGAGAAGGCGCAGGCGGAGCATGGCCGGACCCGTCGGTTGCGGCCTCTGCGGTATCGAGTCGATCGAGCAGGCGGTCCGCACCGTACCGGACGTGTCCAAGGCTGAGCTGTCGCTGTCGCATGCCGATATCGTCCAGGCGGTTGCGTTGCTCAACGAATCTCAGCCGCTGCATCGCGAGACGCGGGCCGTTCATGGCGCCGGCTTCTACATTCCCGGCAAGGGATTGATCGCCGTGCGCGAGGATGTCGGCCGGCACAATGCGCTCGACAAGCTTTGCGGCGCTGTTATCAGAGCCGGTGAAACAGGCGCTTCAGGCGCCGTAGCCGTCACAAGCCGCCTGTCCGTCGAGATGGTTCAGAAGACGGCGATCCTTGGCGCTCCCGTGCTGATTGCCATATCCGCGCCGACAGCACTTGCCATCCGCACGGCGGAGGAAGCCGGCATGACGCTTGTCGCTCTCGTGCGCGGAGAGGATTTCGAGATTTTCACCCACCCACATCGCTTGTCGCCCGGAAGCATCGCCGATGTCGCATGATACCAAGACCAAGCTTGTCTATATGGCAAACCAGATCGCAACCTTTTTCAAGACGCAGCCCGAAAGCGAAGCTGCGCAGGGAGTTGCGACGCACATCAACAAATTCTGGGAGCCGCGCATGCGGCGGCAACTCTTCGAAATTCTGGAAAAGGAAGAGAACGGCCTCGACGCACTCGTGCTGCAGGCTGTGCCCCTGATTCGCAAACCGGAACCGGCGGAACAGCCAGTTCGATAGACCAATATCAGAGGGGCCGTTCTTCCCGGCGTCGGCCAAAGGTCATGATCATAAAGAGCTCGTGCCGCTCTTGCGGCAGCACGAGCTATCCGAATGAGGCCTGATCAGAATTCTTCCCAGCTTTCGGCAGACGTCGCCGCTGCGCCACGGGTTCTTGCGGCGCGGGCGACAAGATGCAGGGCCGGAGAAGTAGCTGGCTTCGTCAGATGCCGTGTCGCGGCGATATTGGCGCCGGGGAGCTGGAACTGCGAGACCAGCGTCCGCAGTGCATCGGCTTCCGCGGCAAGGTTCTGGCTGGCGGCCGTGCTCTCCTCCACCATGGCGGCGTTCTGCTGTGTTGCCTGATCGAGGGTGTTGACGGCCTGATTGATCTCCTTGAGGCCGGTCGCCTGTTCCCTGGAGCCTTCGACGATCGCTGCGACGTTTGAATTGATGCTGGCAACCTGAACGACGATTTCCTCCAGCGCCCTGCCGGTCTGTCCTACCAGTTCGACGCCGTTTTTCACCAATTCGCTCGATGTATTGATCAGCGCCTTGATCTCCTTCGCTGCTCTGGCAGAACGCTGTGCGAGTTCGCGGACCTCCTGGGCGACGACGGCAAAACCCTTGCCGGCTTCACCGGCACGAGCCGCTTCGACGCCGGCGTTAAGCGCCAGCAGGTTGGTCTGGAAGGCGATATCGTCGATGACGCCGATGATATTGGTGATCTCGCGGGAGGATTGCTCGATCTGGTCCATGGCCGAAACTGCCTTGCGCACGACCGTGCCGGATTGTTCCGCACTGTGTTTTGTCTGTCCGACCAGGCGGCCCGCCTCGTCGGCACGCTGGCTGGAATCGTTGACCGTGGTGGTGATCTCCTCCAGAGCTGCCGCCGTTTCCTCGACCGAAGCGGCCTGCTGTTCCGTCCGCTTGGAGAAAGAGTCTGCCGAGGAACCGATCTCGCGGGAACTGTCGGCGATAGCGGTGGCATTCTCACCAATGGTCTTCATCGTCCTGGAGAGTTTGTCGATCGTCGCATTGAAATCGTGGCGCAACTGCTCCATCGAAGGGACGAAGGCCGTGTCCAGCGTCCGGGTCAGGTCGCCTTCTGAGAGCTGGCGCAGGGCCGTGCCGAGAAGGGAGATTGCGCTCATGCGCTGTGTCACGTCGGTTGCGAACTTAACGACCTTGTAGATCCTGCCATCCGCGTCGGCGATCGGATTATACGCGGCCTGGATCCAGATTTCCTTGCCGCCCTTACCGTAGCGGACGAATTCGTTGGCGATGAACTCGCCCTTTGCCAGCCGCGGCCAGAACTGCTTGTATTCGTCGCTTCGCGCATAGGCCGGATCGCAGAACATGCTGTGATGCTTGCCAACGATCTCGGACAGCAAATAGCCAAGACCATTGCAGAAGTTCTCATTGGCCGTGAGGATGTCGCCTGCGGGGGTAAATTCGATGACGGCCTGCGAGCGTGAAATTGCCTCGAGCTTGCCGGCGTCCTCGACGGCGCGTTTCTTGGCCTCGGTGATGTCGGAGGCGATTTTCACGACCTTGAAAGGTTTGCCATGCTTGAAGACAGGGTTGTAAGAGGCCTGTATCCAGATCTCGCGACCGCCTTTTGCCAGGCGTTTATAGGCGCCGGCATCATATTCGCCACGGCCGAGGCGGGCCCAGAAATCCCGGTAGCTGGCGGTTGCCGCGTAGGCCGGTTCGCAGAACATGCTGTGATGTTTGCCGGCAATCTCGTTGAGATCGTAACCGAGGGCTTTGCAGAAATTCTCATTTGCCGTGAGAATGGCTCCGGTCAGATCGAATTCGATAATCGCCTGTGACTTCGAGATAGCATTGAGAACATATTTCGAATTGGGTGATAGACCAAGCATTCCCGTCCCCTCTGAAATAGGACGCGTATATTCGCGCCTAACCCCTGAATTGAAGACCAAACAAGCATGGGTTCGCGGCGCGAAAATACGGCCGGGCAACAACCGTTATTTTCACCTATCACAAATCGTATCTTCTTGATGCTTCACAACCGATGATGATGGTGGACGGTAAATTTTCTGTATAAAAGGCAATACTAATAAATATATATTTTCGGGAGAAAATTACACGTTCAGATCGCATACGGACTTGAACAAAAAACCGCCCTTGTAGGGCGGTTCCTGTCTCGGTCAAACTGCCTGGCGTGGCGATCAGGCGGCCAGTTCGTCCGTCTCGTTTTCCTTGAACATTTTTGCAAGATTCAGGAAGCAGATCATGCCATTTTCAGAAGCGATGATACCTTCGCAGAAAGCGCGGTCGAAGGATGCTGTCACTTCGGGAACGGGTTGCACCTGGCTGGAAGAAATCGTCAGGATGTCGGAAACCCGATCGACCAGCATGCCGATGACCATATTGTGCACTTCGGCAACGACGATGGCGCTGCGCTCATTGGCAACAGTGCTCTTCATGCCGAGCTTGTAGGCGAGGTCGATGATCGGGATGACCGAACCGCGCAGGTTCATGACACCGATGACGTCGGCCGGAGAGTGCGGGATCGGCGTCGACGGCGCCCAGCCACGGATTTCGCGGATGGTCGTGGTCTTGACGCAGAATTCCTGATCATGGAGGCGGAAGGCAATGATTTCGAGCGTATCGCCGCTGAAGCTAGTGGAATTGATCGTGGCCATTAGAATTCTTCCCAACTGTCATAAGCCAGGGCAGAAGCGGATGCGCCCCCATTAGCGCGGACGAGCTTTGCCTTCACACCATACGATGGCTTTGCACCTTGCGAAGCATCGTTACGGCTATGGATGACATTAACGGAAGAGTGTTGCGCAAATCTAAACTGTGCAACGAGATTGCGGAGGTTTTCAGTCTCGGACGAAAGCCGGGCACTTGCCGCCGTCGTCTCCTCCACCATGGCGGCATTTTGCTGCGTGCCCTGATCCATGATGTTGACGGCCTTGTTGATTTCGACCAGTCCGGTCGACTGCTCTCGGGAGGACTCGACGATCGCTGCGACATTGATGTCGATATTGCCGACCTGCGTAACGATGCGTTCCAGCGACTGGCCGGTCTGACCGACAAGATCGACACCGCTCTTCACATGCTCCGAGGAAGCAGTGATGAGCGCCTTGATTTCCTTGGCGGCGCTGGCCGAGCGCTGGGCGAGCTCGCGCACCTCCTGGGCGACGACGGCAAAACCCTTGCCGGCCTCACCGGCACGCGCCGCCTCGACGCCGGCATTCAGTGCCAGCAGGTTGGTCTGGAAGGCGATCTCGTCAATCACGCCGATGATATTGCTGATCTCGCGTGAGGATTTCTCGATCTGGCCCATGGCGTCGACCGCCTTGCGGACGATGCTGCCGGAATGTTCCGCACCGCGCTTCGTTTCCGCAACGAGGCTGCCCGCATCGGCGGCGCGTCCGGCGCTATCGGCAACGGTCTGGGTGATTTCATCGAGTGCGGCAGCGGTTTCCTCCACTGTCGCAGCCTGCTGTTCGGTGCGTTTGGACAGCACGTCGGCTGCTTCCTTCGTTTCGCGCGCACCGCTGGCTATCGCCTCGGCGTTGAGGAGGACCGTACGCATGGCGCTGCCGAGCTTGTCGATCGCGGCGTTGAAATCGGTGCGGACCTTTTCCAGCGCGGGCGGGAAAGGATTTTCGACCCGCTTCGTCAGATCGCCTTCGGCAAGTGCGGTCAGGCCAGTGGCCAGATCATCGACGGCGCGGACACGCTCGGTGACGTCGGTCGCGAATTTGACGACCTTGAAGACGCGGCCGCTCATATCGAAGATGGGGTTATAGGATGCCTGGATCCAGACGACCTTGCCGCCCTTGCCGATGCGCATAAACTCCGCGGCGACGAACTGGCCGGCGGCAAGCTTCTTCCAGAATTCCTTATAGGCGTCCGAGCGCACATAGGCCGGGTCGCAGAACATGCCGTGATGCTTGCCGCGGATTTCCTCCAGCCGGTACTCCATGACCGAGAGGAAATTCTCGTTCGCCTCCAGGATCTCTCCATCAGGCGTGAACTCGATGACGGCCTGAGCCCGCGAGAGAGCGTCGATCTTGCCTTCGGCATCAGCGGCTTTCAGCTTGACGGCGGTCACGTCGCTTGCCAGCTTGACGATCTTATAGGGTTTGCCGCCCGACATCAGCGGGTTGTAGCTCGCCTGGATCCAGACTTCGCGGCCATCCTTGCCAATGCGCTTGTATTCACCGGTATCGAATTCGCCTCTGCCGAGCTTCTGCCAGAATTCCCGGTAGGCCGGGGAGGCAACATAGTCCGGCTCACAGAAAATACTGTGATGCTTGCCGACAATGTCGCTCAGCTTGTAGCCCAGCGCTCGGCAGAAATTCTCGTTCGCATTCAGGATCTTTCCCTGCAGGTCGAATTCTATCGTCGCCTGCGACTTCATGAGAGCTGTGACAATCGCGCGTGAATCCGGCGTCGCACCCAGCGAAAACAATGACATTCCGACCCTCCGATATGTGGTTGCTACCAGCCGATCTCTCGGAGAATGGACCGGATTTGAGTAATGCGGACCTGCCACAACATCGCAGTATATCCGACAATACTTGGAGTCTGTCCTGCTTCACAAACGAGGTGAATCGGTATCAATGTTATCGTGAATCTCGATCTGTGGCTCCAAGGCTCAGGATTATCTACATTCACATCGATTAAGTATGATTTTCAGGATTAATAATGAGTAACCAAATCTAGATTTAATCGGATTACTGCGCCATTTTTACAAATTTTTATGGAGGAGAATTAGTTTTTCTCCTCCGGTAGATAGTAATGGTTGTAAGATAAATCTGGTTTTACTTTAGGTTATCGACCTTTCGATTTGCGAGACGGCCCAATCGACCTCTTCCCTGGTGATGACCAGCGGCGGCGCGAATCGTATCGTATGGTCGTGCGTATCCTTGGCGAGCAGGCCGCGATCTTTCAAGGCGTAGCAATATTGCCGGGCGCCACCGGCTTCCGGCTCCAGTTCGATCGCGAGCATAAGACCACGCCCGCGCACCTCCTTGACGATGTTGGAGCGGATCGAGCGAAGACCTTCGAGGAAATAGTTGCCCATCGTCTCGGCGTTCTCGATCATCCCTTCTTCGGTCAGCACTTTCAGTGCCGCGCGGGCGACCGCGCAGGCCAGCGGGTTGCCGCCGAAGGTCGAGCCGTGCTGGCCGGGCTTGAGCACGCCGAGGACTTCCGAATTCGAAAGTACGGCCGAGACCGGATAGAAGCCGCCGGAAAGCGCCTTTCCGATGAGCGTCACGTCGGCTTCAATGCCTTCGTGTTCTTCGGCGAGCAGCTTGCCGGTGCGCCCGAGACCAGTCTGGATTTCGTCGAGGATGAGCGTGACGTTGTTTGCCGTGCAGAGTTCACGTACGCGGGTGAAGTAACCGGCCGGAGGGATGATAACGCCAGCCTCGCCCTGGATCGGCTCGATCAGTGCCGCGACGGTATTGGCATTGATGGCCGCTTCGAAGGCCTCGGCATCGCCGAAGGGAACGACGCGAAAGCCCGGCGTATAGGGCCCGAAGCCGGTACGGGCATCAGGGTCCGTCGAAAAGCTGATGATGCTCAGCGTACGGCCATGGAAATTATTGGCGCAGACAATGATCTCCGCCTTGCCTTCCGGCACACCTTTTACCTCATAACCCCATTTGCGAACCGCCTTGATGGCGGTCTCCACGGCTTCCGCGCCGGAGTTCATCGGCAGGATCTTGTGGGAGCCTGTGAGTGCAGCCAGCTCCTCATAGAGATAAGCGAGCTGGTCGTTGCGGAAAGCGCGCGAGGTGAGCGTCAGACGGCCGGCCTGCTCGACCATGGCGGCAAGGATCTTCGGATGGCAATGGCCCTGGTTGACGGCGGAATAGGCCGAGAGGCAATCGAGGTAGCGCTTGCCATCCGTATCCCAGACATGAACACCTTCTCCTCGCGTCAGCACGACATCGAGCGGCTTGTAGTTATTGGCTCCAAGACGCTGTTCGGTGGCGATGAGGTTCGACGAGATGTTCATGGCCGGTACTCCCTTATGCGGCGCGTGTAGGACGATCGAAGATGCGGCGACCGAAGAGGCTTGCCGTCATCTCCACCATGATGCGGGCGCTCTTGCCGCGATCATCAAGGAAAGGATTGAGTTCGACGAGGTCGAGCGAGGAGACGAGGCCGCTGTCGGACAGCATCTCCATGATGAGGTGCGCTTCGCGGAAGGTGGCGCCGCCGGGAACGGTGGTGCCTACGCCGGGCGCAAAATCCGGATCGAGGAAATCGACATCGAAACTGACATGCAGCAGGCCGTTCGCCTTCTCGACCGTTTCCAGAATCTGGCGGAGGATCACGGCCACGCCCTGTTCGTCGAGCGAACGCATATCGAAGACATTGACGCCGTGCCTGCGGATTTCGACCCGCTCGGCCGCATCGACTGAGCGGATGCCCACCTGAAAGATCTTCTCCGGATCGACGAATGCGCGGTCCCTCGGCAGGATCTCTGCAAAATCCGCCAGGCCGCAGAAGAAGGCGACGGGCATGCCGTGAATATTGCCTGACGGCGAGGTCTCGGGCGTATTGAAATCCGAATGGGCGTCGAGCCAAAGGACGAAGAGCGGGCGGCCCTTTTCGGCGGCATAACGCGCCATGCCTGAGACGCTACCCATGGAAAGGCTGTGGTCGCCACCGAGGATCAGCGGGAAATGGCCGGCTTTCGCTGCGTCATATGTGGCTGCTTCGAGCGCGCGCGTGTAGGCGCCGACCACGCGGAGATTATGCGCTTTCGGATGATTGGGAAGGTCCCTGGCCGGGACGACGCTGAGATCGCCCGTATCGACGACCGTGTGGCCGAGCTCGGCCAGAGCCTTGTCGATGCCTGCGATGCGCAATGCTGTCGGCCCCATTCCCGCGCCTCTGCGGCCGGAACCCTCCTCAAGGGGAACACCGATGAGGGCGACAGATTGAGATTGTACTTCCATTCGAAGGGCTCCGTTGTGAGGCCTGTTTTGGCCGATAGTGGGATAAAGACGCGGCGGCAAATAGATGGAAAAGTGTCAGAAATGGATTATGATTGCGCAGATTGATAAAGCTAATTTGACAAAGTGAAATCATGGACGACCTCGACAACGAGCTTTTGAGTGCGCTTCGGCACAATGCGCGAATCTCCGTTTCGTCGCTTGCGGCGCTGACCGGCGCTTCGCGTGCAACGGTGACTGCCCGCATCGACCGGCTCGTGGAAAACGGGACGATCGCAGGCTTTACCATCCGCACCGGTCACGAGACACGTTCGGCCGGCGTTCGGGCGATCGTCATGATCGAAGTGCATGGCAAGCTTGCCGACAAGGTTGCTGCCCAATTGCGTGGCCTGCCCCAGGTACGCGCATTGCACAGCACCAATGGCAAATGGGATTTCGTCGCCGAGCTCGAGGATCGGGACCTCGCCTCTTTCGATGAAACGCTGCGCCGGATACGTCTCGTCGACGGTATCAACACGACCGAAACCAACATTCTGCTCAAGACCAGCAAGACGAGCTTCTAGCCCGGCCTCAATACTCGTGTTCGTAGACGATCCCGGCTTCGCCCGATCCGTTGCCGCCGGCGGCACCGCGCAGCTTCACGCCGCGGCCGACATCGAGATTGATAATCGCCTTGGCACCGGCTTCTCCGCCCTGTTGCAGCTCGAAATAGGTCCGCTCGTTGAGATAGCGGCCGACGCTGACACTGGTCTGGCCCTTCGAGTCGGTGCTGATGTCGAGATCATCGACGCCGAGCTGGTTGCGCAGACCTTCGAAAAGCGAGGTCGAGCGGTTGCCGGCGAGCTGGCTGACGGCATCGGCAAGCTGGGCGATCTGCACCGGAGAAAGGCGTGACATGGACTGGCCGAAGATCAGCTGAGCCAGCACTTCATCCTGCGGCAGGGCGGGCGAGGAGGAGAAGGTGATAGCGGGGTCAGTCGCAAGGCCGGCAACATCTACTGTCAGCGTCGTGCTGCCCGAGGTGGAGGTTGCTTCCATGTCGAGGGCGGGCGTCAGGTCGCCGGCGAAAGTGATGCGGCTGCGGTCGGAGAAATCGAGGCGGCGGTTGAGGATCGTCAGACGCCCGCGGCGCATGGTGAAGGCGCCGGCAACTTCGGGTGCGGCAGCCGAGCCGCGGATCGTGATGTTGCCGCCGACTTCCGCGTCGATGCCACGGCCGCGCACGAAGATCTGCGAGGGCGCGTCGAGCTGGATATCCAGCATTATGGTCGAAGACTTTTCCCGTGGCTGCTGCTGCGCATTGTTTTTGAGCTGGGCAAGCACGGCAGGCGGCGCGTGGATGTGGCGTATATCGATTTCGCGCAGCGACGTCGGCAACCTCTCCGGCACGGTGATCGACGCCTTGTCGATGTGGAGCTTACCACTAAGCATGGGATTGGAGAGCAACGGTCCCTTTAGTCCGAGCGCCCCGTCCACGGTTGCGACAACCAAAGTGCCGTCGACATAGACTGCATGATCCAGACGAATGGAAAGGTCGGCGGGGAAGGTGCCGCTGATGCCGATCGAGCCGCTGGCCGAAATAGAGCCGCCGCTTGCGAGCCTGCCGTTCAGCCGAGAAATGACGGCCTGCTGGCCGTTGAAGGTAATGGTCGCGCCGAGGCCTTCGAGGGCGAGGTTGCGGCGCACGTCGATCAGCTTTGCGCCATCCGTGGTGACCGTGCCGTTGATAACAGGGGCGGCCGTCGTACCGCTGACTTCCAGGTTCACATTGGCGACGCCTTCGGCAACGAGACCTTGCTGGGCGAGTTGTGCGCCGAGAACGGCGAAGGGAAGGCTGCCGTTGAAACGCATCGACATGGCGCGGTTGCCTGTCATTGCGAGATTGCCGCCGCCTCTCAGCGACAATCCGCCGTCGCCGGCAAGGCTGGTGTCGACCGTCAGGCGATTGTCGGCCAGCTTGCCGCTTGCGCCGATGGTGAGAGGGGCAAGGCCGGCGCTCCTCGTCTGGCTCGTTTCGGCATTCTTCCAGTCGACCTTGAAATCAACCGAGGGAAGGGGAAGTGCGCCGGAAGCAGTTGCGGTTGCGGAGATGGCTCCGGCCGCACCAAGGTTCGGAACAAAACCGTTGGCTACGGCAGCCGGGAGATTGGTGACGTCGGCCTTGGCGTTGACGCCCTTGATGGTCGTTCCGGCTATATCGAGATTGCCGGATGCCTTCAGCGAGACGCCGCCGCTGCCGTTGAGATTGGCATCGAAATCCAGCCGATCCTTATTGAGTTTGCCCGAAGCGGCGAGCGCCAGGCCGGAGAGGCCGGCAGTTCTCGTCTGTTTCGTCCCGGCGTTTTTCCAGTCGATCTTGAAATTGGCCGTCGGGGCGGTCAGTGATCCTGAGGCCGTGGCCGTCGCTGTGATGATGCCTTCGGCACCAATATCGGGGACGAAACCATTGGCGACGGCGGCCGGCAGGTTGGTGATATCGGCCTTTGCATCGATGCCTTGGATCGTGGTGCCTGCCAGCGCGAGATTGCCGGCGGCTTTCAGCGACACGCCACCCTTGCCATTGAGATTGGCGTCGAAATCCAGACGGTTGGTGACATATTTGCCGGAAGCGGCAAGCGCGAGGCCAGAAAGACCGGCGCTCTTGGTTTGGCGCGTTGCCGCGTTCGTCCAGTCGAGCTTGAAATCGACCACCGGCTCCGTCGGCGTGCCTGAGGTGACTGCAGTGCCGGAGATTATGCCCTCGGCGCCAAGACCGGGCACGAAGCCATTGGCGAGGTTTGCGGGCAGTCCGGCAATGTCAGCGTTGACGGCGAGGTCGCGAATGGCGGTGCCGTCGATCGTTACCCCGCCGTTCGCCTTCAGCAGCGCGCCATTGCCACTGCCGAGATTGGCGTCGAAATCGACCCTGTTGTTTTCATATTTGCCCGTGGCCCGGGCGGAAAGATCGGTGAGGCCATTGCTCTTTGTCTGGCGCGTTGCCGCATTGGCCCAGGCGAGATCGAAGGTGACTGCCGGTGTCGGCAACGAGCCCGAGGCCGACGCCTTGCCGGAAATCGTTCCTTCAGCGCCGAGATCGGGAACGAAGCCGTTGGCGAGATTGGCAGGAAGGTTTGCCAGATCGGCGTCGACCTTGAGATTGCGCACCGCCGCCCCCGCAAGCTCGATATTGCCCGCCGCCTTCAGCGATAAGGTTTTCGGTCCGGTGAGGCTGGCATCGAAATCGAGTTTCTGATCGGCAAAATGGCCTGTTGCCGCAAGATCCAGTCCGGTCAGGCCGGCGGTTTTGGTGTGCCGTGTCGTGGCATCCTGCCAACTGAGCTTGAAATCCGCAGCCGGTGCGGCAAGCGTCCCCGATGCCGAGGCGGTGCCCGAAATCGTTCCGCCGGCGTCCAGATCCTTCACGAAACCATTGGCGATATTGGCGGGGACATTTGCGAGCTCGGCATCGACCTTGATGTTGCCGATCGTGGTTCCGGTAATCGCGACGTTGCCGAGAGCTTTCAGCGATAATTTGCCCTTGCCGGTGAGTGCCGTATCGAAATCGAGCTTGTTATCCGCAAACCTGCCGGATGCGTTGAGCGACAGACCGGCAAGTCCGGCGCTCTTTGTCTGGCTTGTCGCGGCGCCTTTCCAGTTCAGCTTGAAATCGGTCGCTGGTGCCGCGGGCGTGCCCGTCGCGGTGACCGTCCCCGAAACCGTGCCTTCGGCAGCAAGATCGGGAACAAAACCGTTGGCGAGCTTTGCCGGCAGACTGACGATGTCGGCGTTGATATTGAGAATTGGGCCGTTCGGATCCGCAAGGCCAACATCACCCCCAGCCTTCAGGGAAAGACCGTCAGCGCCGCTAATGCCGCCGTCGAAAGTCAGCTTGTTTTCGGCGAAGGTGCCTGATGTGGAGACACCAAGAGGGGCGATGCCGGCACCCTTCGTATGACTGGTGGCTGCATCCTTCCAGTCGAGCTTGAAATTGACGACGGGAGCGGCTGATGTGCCGGTCACGTTGACCGTCCCTGAAATCGCGCCGTCAGCGGCGAGATTGGGAACGAAACTGTTGGCGAGACTTGCGGGCAGGTCGGTGATGACGGCGTCGAGCTTCAGTGTCTCACCGGCAGAACCGGTAACCGATACCGAGCCGCTGCCGGTCTTCACGGTCAGACCGTTCAGACTGGCAACTCCCTTGGTGACGTTGACCTGCGCCGGTGATGCCAGTTCGACCGGAATGTTGCGTGGCTTCGCCGCGAAATGGTCAAGGCTGAGATCAATCATGCCGCCTGCGGACTGCACGCTGCCGCCCGCCTGCAGTGGATTGCCGTCATAGCCGGCATTCAGATTGAAGTCGGTGCGGGTTTGTTGCTGGGCGAAATCAAGCGCAATGCCGGTAAGCTTGTTGGTACCGATGCCGAATTCGTCGGCCCGTATTGTGCCGTTGGCGGCAAAAGCCTGGATATCGCTGACGGTCACGTCGATCGCAGGCATTGCGATCGTCAGCGTGTCGCGGCGAATGCCATTGCCGTTGGCGGCAATCTTGAGGCCGATCTTGCCGTCATTGCCGGTGATATCGACAGAGCCCTTGAGGTCGCCTTCCGCTTTCTGGCCGCCGAGGGCTGCAAGCAGGCCGATATCCGGGAAGTCAAAGGTCAGCACACCCGCCGGTGTCATGCCTGAGGAAAGCGTGAGATTGCCCGTCAGGCGATTGCCGCCGACATCGGCTGTCAGCGCGGGGATAGAAATCGTTCCGTTTTCGGATCTGACATCGCCGTTGATGCCGATCGGCTGGCCGTCGATCGTGCCCGTTGCGGCTACGCGGCCCTGCGGAGCGGCGGGATCGGCAGAGCCCGTCAGGTCGATGTTGAGATTGCCCACCTTGCGATCGGCCATCTGCAGGCTGGCGGCTTTTACATTGGCGGTGAGCGCAAGCGCCGGAAGCGTGCCGCTGGCTCTGACGTTATAATCCGCTTCCCCGCTCGTGCCCGAGAGCAGCTTGCCGATGTCGGGAAGCTTGCCGGCGAGATCGGCTGTCAGCACGTCATCCTCGAGCGCTACGTTGCCGCCTGCCTCGATGGTCGGAGATTTGATCGTGATGTTCGACAGCGCCACCTTTGAGGGGATAGTACCGGCGACCTGGGTCTCGAGATTGATCGGCGCATCGAACTTTTCAGCGACGGCCGGCGGCAGCGCGGCCGGCTGTACGACAAATTTCGCATTGCCGGTCAGTGTATTGTCGGCCAGGCGATAGGAGCCATTGAGATCGGCGCCGATATTGGCGCTTTCGATGGTCGTGCCGTTGAAGCCGATGCCGTTGCGTGAAATCTGAAGCGGAGCGACGAGTGTGATCGGGCCGCGAACGGCGCGGTTGAGGTTGGGCTCGGTGAATGTCGCGTCGCCGGCGACGAGACGCAGCTGGATATCGCCGGCGCCATTGGCGAGGTTGAAGGCATCGCTCTTGGCCGTCAGCTTGACGTTGCCGATGTCGGCTTGCGGCATTGTGGCGGAATCCAGCGATCCGCTCGCATTGATGCGCACGGCCTGTGCCTGTCCGGTCATCGCCAGGTTGAGGCCTGAAATCATGAAGCGTGCTTCGCCATCGGCAAGCGGCCAGCGGAAATCGACAGGGCCCGAGGTGCCCAGCACATTGGCATTCAGGCTGTTGTTGCCGGCAGGATCGAGTGTGCCGGATGCGGCGATGACGACGCTGCCGGTGGCGAGATTGCCGGTCTGAATATCGATCTTGCCGTGATCGTCGAAGGTCGCGGATACATCGATATTCGTCTGGCCTGCAAAAAGCGGCCGGAATGCCATGGGGAGCAACGAGCTCACATCGCCGCCGCCCTTAAGGTCGAGATGATGCAAGCCGTCGGCCGTGATTGCATGCTTGCCTTCCAGTGAGGCGCGCTGCTGGCCATCGAGGGCTGCCTGCAGCTTGCCGTTCCAATCCGAAATCGGGCCTTCGCCATTGAGCGCTATGTTAACGGCCGGGCTGCCGGGCAGACCGAGAAAGCCAGCAAGCAGGCCGCCCTGCGGTTCTGCAAGCTGGGCATTCAGCCGCAGGTGGCTGTTTGCCGGGGTAAAGGCAACGTCGGCGGAGAGTTTGGCGTCGGGAACCTGATGGCGGTTGACGTTGATAATTGCCTCGCCGCCGTCGCCATCGGCTCTGAGATTGCCGGTAGCGGCAAGCGAGAAGGCGCGTCCGGTCAGAGGCGCCGCGAGCGAAATATCCGGCAGGGCGATATGCTCGATATCGATCTTTATGGGTAGCCGAAAACCACTGCTGCCTTGTTCCTCCGAGGGCGCCGGCCTGGAAGGCAGAGTGCGTACCGGTTTACGGCGCACATCGATGGAGGCAACAGAGACCTGTTTGGCGCTGAACGTTCCGGTCAGCAGCGCCAGGGGATTCCAGTCGATGGCAATACCACGGACTTCTGCGAATGTGCCGCGCGTGTCCGAGAGGGTAATCTCGGCAGCGCGCAACCCACCGGTCAGCAGGCCTTCGGGTTCCCGTACTGAGATCGTCAAATCGCGGTTGGAAAGTGCCGAAGCGACATTTTCGGTGATGATGCGGGCGCCGAATGAGGTGAAGCCGAAAATCGCCAGAGCAATGACGGCAAGGATGAGCGCAGCGCCGAGGCCGTACCCGACAAGCCGCATTATCCAGTTCATGATTTTCGCCAACATTTGCATAAGAGCGGACACTATCCCGTTTTCATGACAGCTCACAGGTCGGAAAACACTGCGAAATCGGCATTCCAAAGGCATTCCCGTTTCCGGTCGCGGAAATACTCCATCATTTCTAGAATGACTGGCCTATGCCGGCATAAATTCCATATTCAGTTCCACCGTCGTACTTGTTCAGCGGTACGGCAAAATCAAGCCGAAGGGGACCGAAAGGCGTTGCATAGCGGATACCGGCGCCCGCACCGGCCCTGATATCGGAAAAATCAGGCGCAATACTGTCCGAAACCGTGCCGACATCGATAAAGGGCACGACGCCGATCGTATCGGTAATCCTGATGCGCGCTTCGAAGGAGCCGATTACATAGGAGCGGCCGCCAGTCGCCTCGTCGTTTTCGTTGTAGGGCGAGATTTCCTGATAACCGTAACCACGCACGGAACCGCCACCGCCGGCGAAGAAACGCTGGGTGGCGGGAATATCCTGAACGCCGTCGCCGCCGATCAGCGTGCCAGCTGCAAGCTTGCCGGCAAGTACGACGCCGTCTTCGGCGCCGAGACCGAGATAGCCTGATATCGAGCCCTCGAAGGCCGAATAGACCGTGCCGTTCATGAACTCATAGCCCGGCTTTGCCGACAGCGTGGCGTGGTAACCGCCGGTCGGATTGAATTTGTCATCACGGGCATCGCGATCATAGGTGATCGGCAGCGTGAAGGTCAGATAATTGTTGTTGCCGAAAGCGTCGTCGTCATTCTCGAAGCTCACCTCGCCGGCTGCCGAGATGGTGTCCTGATCCGTCAATTCATAAGAGAGGCCAAGCGAGGCGGTGATAAGCTTTGCATTATAGGCATCCGGATTCTGCGTCTTGGCGACGATGCCCGCCTTCAGAGTGGCGGACGGATGGATGAAGCCCGGTTTCGTGAAGAGGATGCCGGCGGAGTAGTCGAGATCGCCGAGGTCGGACGCTTCGCCGAGGCGCGAGACGGCGCCTTCGATGCGCAGCGATTCGGCCCCGCCGAACAGGTTGCGATGGCCCCAGTAGCCGTTGACGCCGAAACCGTCGATCGTCGAATATTGCGCGCCGATGCCGAGGTAGCGCCGCTTGCCTTCGGAAACCTCGATTGTCATGGGCAAGGTACCATCGGAAGCCAGTGCGTCGCTTTCGTGGATCGTCACGCTGGAGAACACGCCAAGCGCGCGCAGGCGCTCGCCTGCCTTCCTCAGCGCCTCCGGCGAATAGGCTTCGCCCTTCTGCAGACGGGAGTAGCGCTGGATGAATTCCGGCTTGACCCTTTCCTCCCCGGTCACGCCGACGTCGCCGATCGGAGCAACCGGACCACCTTCGGCAGCGAGAACGATATCGACGGTGTTCTTGCTGTGGTCGGCGACCACGCGCCGCTCGGTCAGCTTGGCAAAGGGCCTTCCTTCGCTCTTCAACTGGTCGACGATCGTATCGCCAGCCTTGATGATGGCGAGCGAGCCGGCTTGCTCGCCCGGTGCGAGATCGTAATCGGCGGGATTGCGGTGCGCAGCATCGCCGCCGAATTGGACCTCATCCACGGTGAAGACTGGACCAGGGGCTATATCCACTTTGACCGGAACCGGCTTCGAGCGATCAAAAGTCGGGTTGGGCGGGAGATCGTCTATGTTGCGGCCATCGATGGTGATCGTCACAACGCCGCCGTAACGCGCCTTTTCGTAAAGTGTCGCGATCAGCCTCTCGCGGTCGTCACGCGCTTTGACGACAATGCCAAGATCGCCTGAAACCGGCCTGCTCTTGTCACCGACAAGGCGAGAGCTGTTTTCCAGGGCCTCTTTCAGGTCGCTATCAGCTGCGCCGGTCTCAAGGTCGATGTCATAGCGCACCGGATCGGGGACCTGCAGGTTTTCGTCCTCGTCCTTGCCGAATATGGTGATGCCGAAAAGCTTGAATGCGTAAGCATTGCCCACGAGGACTGGTGAAAATGCAGCCGCCGCTGCGACCACCACCATGGCGCCTGCTCGATACGCAATACCCGTTCTCAGGCCCGTCCCTCTAATCCGCATCCGCCGCTTTTTGGTTACATTAAAATGAAGCTCTGCGTTGCCCAGCCGATAACAAGCTTAGCGGCAAAATCGCGCCACGTGTACCAATTTAAACTGTTGGCGCACTAATTTAGTACAAAAAAATCCCGGACGAGGGTCCGGGATTTCCATTTTTCCCATTCTGATTGCAGATCTCAGCGGCAATCATCGATGTAGCGGCGACCATACCGGTCTCGATAGTAGCATTGGCCGGGCTGCTCTGCGACCCTGCCAATCAATGCGCCTGAAACGCCGCCGATTGCTGCGCCGACTGCCGCGCCGCGCACGTCGCCGGTGACCACGCCGCCGATAACGGCACCAGACGCTGCGCCGATGCCGGCACCTTGTTGCGTGGGTGTGCAGCTTGCGATCGAAAGGCCGATCAATGCGAGTACGAGGACTTTCTTCATTCTTCTCTCCGAGGTTTTTGGCGCCCCAGCGGGCGGATGTCGTCCCTAACCTGTTTTTTCGCCAGGCTAGCCCGAAAACTATGTCGCAAGAAGGGCTTGTCCACCATGATCGAGCTTTTTTCGAAAGGCGCGGGTTTCTTTCCACGATTAAAAGCGAATTTTTTTGCCGGAATTGACGCCGATCAATTCCCCCGATCACGGCTCGCATATTTTTTATCTGGAATCATTCAAAAGTCTGCGCCTTTTGCCGCAGTTGATGTTAAATCAGGGACGTAAGGGTTGACGTGCGGTTGCGGTCTCAGCAAGAAACAGCCGTACGAACTGGAGCATATGATGGATTTCGAAGCGTTTTTCAAAAGCGAGCTGGACGGGCTTCACGCTGAGGGCCGTTACCGCGTTTTTGCCGATCTGGAGCGCCATCGCGGTAACTTTCCGCGGGCAACCCGTCACACGGCGAACGGCGAACAGGAAGTGACCGTCTGGTGCTCCAACGACTATCTCGGCATGGGCCAGCACCCCAAGGTGATCGAGGCGATGAAAGAAGCCATCGATCACTGTGGCGCGGGTGCGGGAGGCACCCGGAATATCTCTGGCACCAACCACTACCATGTTCTGCTTGAGCGGGAGCTTGCCGATCTGCACGGCAAGGAGGCCGCGCTGACCTTCACGTCAGGCTATGTTTCCAACTGGGCAGCGCTTGGCACGCTTGGTGCCAAGATCCCTGGCCTCATCATCTTCTCCGATGCCTTCAACCACGCCTCGATGATCGAGGGCATTCGCTACGCCAAGTGCGAGAAGGTCATCTGGAAGCACAATGACGTGGCCGATCTCGAAGCCAGGCTCGCTGCTGCCGATCCCAATGCGCCGAAGCTCATCGCCTTCGAATCCGTCTATTCGATGGATGGCGATATCGCGCCGATCAAGGAAATCTGCGATCTCGCCGACAAGTATGGCGCGATGACCTATCTCGACGAAGTGCATGCCGTCGGCATGTACGGTCCGCGCGGCGGCGGTATCGCCGAACGCGAAGGCCTGATGGATCGTGTCACGGTTATCGAAGGCACGCTTGCCAAGGGTTTTGGCGTCATGGGCGGCTACATCGCTGCATCTGCGGCGCTCTGCGATTTCATCCGCTCTTTTGCATCGGGCTTCATCTTCACGACGTCGCTGCCGCCGGCGCTTGCTGCCGGCTCGGTCGCTTCGATTCGGCATCTGAAGGCAAGCCCGTTCGAGCGTGCTCGCCATCAGGATCGGGTGCGGAAGCTGCGCATGCTGCTTGACCAGCAGGGCATTCCGCACATGCCGAACCCGAGCCATATCGTGCCGGTCATGGTCGGCGATGCCGCCAAGTGCAAGTGGATCTCGGATCTGCTGCTCGACAATTTCGGTGTCTACGTGCAGCCGATCAACTATCCGACGGTGCCTAAGAAGACCGAGCGCCTGCGCATCACGCCGACACCGCTGCATTCGGACGCGGATATCGAGCATCTCGTCAGCGCGCTGCATTCGCTCTGGTCGCGCTGCGCGCTTGCCCGCCACGTCGCCTGATTTTTCAGGAACAGCTTTTTATTGGATGAGCCCGGCAGCCCGCTGCCGGGCTTCCTTGTCTGCGGCGAACACATCGTCCATCGTCGCGGCCGCTGGCAGGCCGATGAGATCGTCCATCACCTTTTCGGTGATCTCGGCCATGGCGAGGAAGGGAAGGCGGCCGTCGATGAAGGCTTCGAGCGCCACTTCCTTGGCCCCGTTCAGCACCGCTCCCTGGACGCCGCCGCGCGTCATCGCCAGCCGTGCGAGCCGCAGGGCAGGGAAACGTTTTTCGTCCGGAGCCTCGAAGTCCAGCCGCGCGAGCTTGGCGAAATCCAGCCGCTCGATCGGTAGATTCGCACGACGCGGGTGAGAAAGGGCGTAGCCGATTGCGGTGCGCATATCCGGTGCACCGAGCTGGGCCAGCACCGAGCCATCCGTATAGCCGACCATTGAATGGATGACCGACTGCGGATGAACGATCACTTCCACCTGCTCGGGGCGCAGGCCGAAAAGATGCTTCGCCTCGATCATTTCAAGCGCCTTGTTGAACAGCGACGCACTGTCGATGGAAATCTTCAGGCCCATCGACCATCTGGGATGAGCACGTGCGCTCTCCACCGTAACATTGGCCATCTCCTCCAGCGAGGAGGTGCGGAAGGGGCCGCCCGATGCCGTCAGGATCACACGCTCCACGGCATGGCGCTGGTTTTCCTCCAGCACTTGGAAGATCGCATTGTGTTCGCTGTCGACGGGCAACAGCTTGCCGCCGCCGTTCCTCACGGACTCGATGAAAAGATCGCCGGCCGAAACAAGACATTCCTTGTTGGCGAGCGCGATATCGGCGCCACGGCGTGCCGCGGCGAGGGTGGGTGCGAGCCCGGCAGTGCCGACGATGGCCGCCATTACCCAGTCAGCTTCGCAGTCTGCTGCTTCCATCAGGCCGGATTTGCCGGCAGCGACTGCAATGCCACTGCCCGAAAGTTCGCTCTTCAGTGATTCGTAGTGCCGGTCATTGGCGATGACCGCCAGCCGCGCGCCTGATGATTTCGCCTGTTGGGCCAGCAATTCCACATTGCCGTGGCCGGTCAGGACGGAAATTTCGAAATTGTCCCGGCCGCCCATATGGTCGATGACATTCAGCGTATTCTGGCCGATCGAACCTGTCGAACCGAAGATACTGAGGCGCCGAGGCGCGATTTTGCCCGTCATCATGGTCGATTTCGCAAGAAATTGCATATTCGGCATCGGCTCTACAGGGGATCGCGGGAGGCAGCAAGTGTGCGGTGCAGCAAATTTCAACCCCAGAGGGGTTTACACGGCTCCGTCATGATGTGATCCTGATAACAGTCCTCGAAGGGATGATCATTTGCTGCCGCCGATTACGGTCGAAAAAGGCAAATCCGCTGGGCACTGATGTGTCCGACGAGCAACCGGCAATTTATGCCACTGGCCGCGGGCCAAACAAAATCCGGGCCAACAAAAATCGAAGACTGAACCGGGATTGCGTGTCCGCACCATCCTTCATTGCGTTCGATGCGAGCGCTTCCACGCCTGCTCTGCGCCAATCGGCGCGCCCGGCGTGCTAGTTCAAAACGATGCGATATTATGACGAAGATAAAGATTGCCTGCTTTGTTTTTGCCCTTCTGCCGCTGACCAATCCGGTATTTGCGGATGATCTGCTGATCTGGTCACCGGTGAAGGTGTCCACCCGTTCCTACAAGACGACGGTCGGGTTTCGCCTGCCGATGGAATGGGAGACAAGTGCCGGCGCCGATCTCGCACTCGCCTCCAACAAGGGCGGCGCACCGCTGCCGGATTCCGGCCAGGCAATGCTCTGGGGCAAGCTGCAGAAGGTGAGCGTTACACCGGCCGGCCGCGCGCAGCAGGATGTGACGCTGCAGGTCGATACCTTGCGCGGCAGCGGTGCGCTTATGCTCAGCCGCTCGCGGAGCTGGATATTGTCTGACACACTCGACATGCAGACGACACGTGCGGTGAGCTTCGGTTACAACGCCGTCGATGCACGGCAGGCAACAGTATCGGCCTCGCAGGCGGTCAAGCTGATCTATCCATGGACCGGCACATCGATTTCGGCCGGCAGCAGCATCGGGGATGCGAGTGGCGACTTTTCCAGCACGGTTGCCGTCAGCCAGAATATCCTGCCCAACCTCGGGCTGAGTGCGTCCGTATCCGATCCGCTTTCGACGGGCCGGACAGGAAATGTCAATTTGAATTATCAGCTTCGCTGGTAGGCGAAACCAAAGCTCCTTGCTCTGCGTTTCTTCCTCACAGTCAAGGAGGAGAGAACGATGGTGTTCAAGGAGCAGACATTTCACGGTCAACAGCCCGAAGCTGAGGCAGAATACGCCAACCGCGCGACGCTGGAATGTGCGGTCGCCAATGCGCTGGCGGTCGCTGGCGGTATCGACGCATCCGATGTCGAAGTTACTGCCGAAGACGACGAAATCGTTTTGAGCGGCAATGTCGGTACTGTTGATGAAATCGAGCGGGCAACAGTGATCGCAAGAACAGTCGAGGGCGTGCATACGGTTCGCAACCGTATTTTGCTTGCGAACTCGATGGTTAACGTTCGCCATTAACTATTAACCGAACATTAACTTTATGTAAGTTTATCCGTACCGACCCCTGACCTAGGTTTGGACCTATTCCAGCCCCCGAAAGTCAGGTATTTCGATGCATCAGATGGAAATGATCAATCGCCGAACCTGGAGCAGCCCGCTCTCCCGGCGCGACTATCGCAATAGCAGCGGGTTCATCAATGAAGGCGAGCGTATGGTGCTTGGTATCGGGATTGCCAATGCCAGGGGCGGTCGCGTGCTTGATATCGGTGTCGGCGGCGGCCGTACGGCTGCACTTCTCGCCGGGGAGGCCAGCGAGTATGTCGGCGTCGACTATACGGCGGAGATGGTGACCCTCGCACGCTCCAACCACCCGGGTTTTCGTTTTGAGAATATGGATGCGCGCGATCTTTCGGCCTTTGCCAACGGCTCCTTCGATCTCGCCGTGTTCAGCTACAATGGCATCGACTCTGTCGATGCCGATGGACGCAGATCGGTCCTTCGTGAAGTCTCGCGCGTGCTGAAGGCCGGTGGTACGTTTGCTTTTTCGACCTTCAATCGCAACTGGCATGGTTTCGGTGAGAACCGCGCCCGCTCGTCCATTATCTGGTCCAACCATCCGGTGAAGCTGAGTTTTCGGCTTCTCAAGCATGCAATGGGTCTGGTTCGGGAGCGTCGTTTTGCGCCGCTGGAGCAGCGCGACGGCGAACATGCAATCCTGCTGCATCGCGCCCATGATTTCGGCATCATGGTCTACGCCACGACACCCGGCCAGCTACGCTCACAACTTACCGAAAGCGGTTTTAACAGCGAGCCACTGCTCTTTTCGGTCGATGGACGCCCGCTTGGCGGCGAGATGCTGGCAGACGAGGAATATTTCCACGTCGTGGCGCGCAAACCGTCGCTCAGTTGATCAGCCGAAACGTTCGGTCAGGAACCCGGCTGGAGCCTTTTCGCCAACGAGCCGATCGGTCTTATGTGTGGTGATGGAGCCTTGCGGCTGATAGCTAATGGCGATGAGCAGACCGCAAACGATTGCACAGCCAATTGCAAGCAGGGTCATTCGAATATGCATGACGGATACTCCTGTTTACCGGTAAAACGCGGGAAAAATTCCGAAGTTCCTCATGCTTCAGAACTCAAGACCCCAGCCGGTTTTCCGGCCGGGGTCGTCACATCTTAGCGGCAGACACGGGTCTTCTTGATCACGGTCTCGCCGTGGCTATGGATGCGTTCCGTGCGGGTGAAGCAATCATGCGAAACGCGGCGCGGCGGCAGGTGATGACGATAGTAAGGACGGTCCGCCATGCGATGGTGCTCGTATCCACCGTTGTCGGTTGTGATGGTAACGCTGGCAGCCTGGGACGGCAGAGCGCCGGCGAGAATCGTGGCCGCAGCAAATGCGGAAGCAATGATAATATTCTTCATGACAAGCCTCTCTTTCTAAGTGGGTCGGGAGATGAACTCGGACGAAGCGTAATCAGTTCAATCACATAGCGTTACCAATTGTGTCACGGGCAACCTTTGCCCGTTCGAAATCGTTGTCGTGTCGGAACAGCCGGAGACATCGTGATGGGACAGATTGGAAGGGGCGTCATACTGGCCGTTGGACTGGCCGGCGGCACGCTTTTCTCGCAGGCGCCGGAATTCGCCCAGCAGTATCGGCAACGCATCGGCGGGGCGATCGACGAGCTCAGGATCATCGTCGACGATTTCACGAAACAGGCTGCCGACCATCATCTCGATCGCCAGCAGGCACTCGATGTCTATGCCCGTTCCCCCGACGATTTCCTGCGTGATCGCGGCCTTTCCATGCGCAGCACATTGGAACGCTACGAGCGCCTCGTGACCCAACAGTCAGATCTCGGCCGCGCGGCGCCGGTCGCAAAGCCCTTCATTCTCATGCGCAATGCCGACGATGGTATCCTTGCCAGTACCTGGCAGGACTTCGTACCGGGGGTCCCCGTCAGCTTCGCCGGTTTTGCGTGGGCGGCAATCGGGTTCGTCGGCGGATGGATCGTCGCGGCACTGCTGGGGGTTGGCGCAAAACGCGCTGTGCAGTGGCGACCTGGATATTGGTGAGAGAATGGTGATCCCGACGCGATTCGAACGCGTGACCCCCAGATTAGGAATCTGGTGCTCTATCCTGCTGAGCTACGGGACCACTTGGATGCCATGCATACAAAAGGCTTGGCATTAAGCCAAGCCTTTTTGCAGTCTCTCATGTCGTTTCGGTTCAGGCGCCGAGGCGCTGTTCGGCAAGGCGCACCCAGTAGGAAATGCCGTGGGCGATGGCCTCATCGTTGAAGTCATAGGCGGGGTTATGCAAGCCGGCGGTGTCGCCGTTGCCGATGAAGATGAAGGCGCCGGGGCGGGCGTTCAGCATGTAGGAGAAATCCTCGCCGCCCATCATCGGATCAATTTCGGGATCGACGTTGGCTTCGCCGGCAATGTCGGTGGCGATGGCAACAGCGTGTTCGGTTTCATCCGCATGATTGAAGGTCACGGGATAGTTGCGGTGGAAATTGATATCCGCATCTGCGCCGTGTGCGGCGCAAATGCCTGTCACGACTTCGCGCAGGCGCGCTTCAGCCTGATCACGCACCTCGTCATCAAGCGTGCGGATCGTGCCGGCGAAGGTCGCATCGTTGGGAATGACGTTATGGGCGAAACCGGCATTGAATTTGGTGACGGAGACGACGACCGAGCGCAGAGGATTGACGCTGCGCGAGGCGATCAGCTGCAGGTTTGTCACGATCTGCGAGCCGATGGCGATCGGGTCGATCGTACGGTGCGGCTGTGCCGCGTGGCCGCCGCGACCCTTGATGGTGACGGTGAACTCGTCGGTTGCCGCCATGATCGGCCCCTTGCGAGTGGCGAACTGGCCGACGGGCAGGCCCGGCAGATTGTGCATGCCGTAGACCTCTTCGATGCCGAAGCGCTCCATCATGCCGTCCTTGACCATCAGATTGCCGCCACCGCCGCCTTCTTCAGCCGGCTGGAAGATGACAGCGACATTGCCGTTGAAGTTGCGGGTTTCCGCAAGATATTTTGCTGCGCCGAGCAGCATGGCGGTGTGGCCATCATGGCCGCAGGCGTGCATTTTGCCAGGTGTTTTCGAGGCCCAACGCTTGCCGGTGATTTCGGTGAGCGGCAAAGCGTCCATATCGGCGCGCAGGCCAACCGTGCGGCTGCCTTCACCCTTGCCCTTGATGAGGCCGACGACGCCGGTGCGGCCGATGCCGGTGACGATTTCGTCGACGCCGAATTCCTTAAGCTTTTCAGCAACGAAGGCAGCCGTATTTTCGACCGCGAAGAGAAGTTCCGGCCGCGCATGGATGTGGCGGCGCCACTCTGCAACTTCGTCCTGAAGTTCGGCGGCTCTATTCAGAATCGGCATTCTTGGCTTCCTGTGAATGAAATGCGTGGGGCCTGTCTGAAAGCATCACAAGGGCGTGATGCCTTGGAAATAACTTAGTCAATGACCTTTGCCATGTCATAGCCATATAGGGTAAATAGGAGAAGGTTTCGAGATAATTCCCTGAAGGACGAGCACTTGTCGACGCGCCACGATCGTTTGTTCGCCGCTTTGCGGCCCTTTTCTTTTATAGCGACAGCAACAGCGGTTCTTGTCTCGTCCGTTACACTTGCTCACGCCAATCCGCATATTCTCGTCGACGTGCAGACTGGCCGGGTGCTGGAGCACGAGGAGGCTTTTCGCAAGTGGTATCCGGCTTCGCTGACCAAGCTGATGACCGTCTATACCGTGTTCGATGCGATCCGCTCCGGCCAGATCAGCCTCGACACGCCCGTCGTCATGAGCAAGCGGGCCGCGTCCGCGCCACCGGCCAAGATGGGCTTCAAGCCGGGCCAGAAATTCACGCTCGACAGCGCGTTGAAGATCCTGATGGTGAAGTCGGCCAATGACATCGCCGTTGCCGTTGCGGAAGCGGTCGGCGGCACCCAGGAAGCTTTCGTCGTGCGCATGAATTCCGAGGCGGCGAAGCTTGGCATGTCGGATTCGCATTTCGTCAATCCGAACGGCCTGCCGGGTAACGGCCAGTATACGACGGCCCGTGACCTTGCGATCCTGACGGTGGCGCTGCGCCGCGACTTCCCGCAATATGCCGGTTATTTTTCGCTGGAAGGCTTCACGAATGGCAAGCAGAACGTCCCGAACATCAACATGCTGATCGGCCGCTTTGCCGGCGCCGACGGCATGAAGACCGGCTTCATCTGCGCTTCGGGCTTCAACCAGATCGGTTCCGCGACGCGCAACGGCCGGACGCTGGTTTCCGTCGTGCTCGGTACCGACAGCCTGGCTGCTCGCGCCGACGCCACTGCCAATCTGCTGCAGAAGGGCTTCACCACGCAGTTTGCGGCAAATGATACATTGGGTTCGCTGAGGCCTTATGGTCCGGGGCAGGACCAGGTGAATGACATTACAGCCGACATCTGCAGCGCCAAGGGCGCGAAGATACGCAGCGAAACACGTGACGAGGTCGGCCGCATGAAGGTGCAGTCGCCCTATATTCACGAAATGGACCACGAGCCGCAATTCGTGTTTGCCGGCCTCATTCCGGGGCAGGATCCGCAGCCGGTTGCGCAGAACGACAAGATCGCCAAGGGCGACGCGGTCGAGGCGCTTGCCAATGTGCCGGTGCCGCTCCCGCGGCCGAAATCCTTCTGAGGAAACATCATGAGCACGTTCAGCGACAAGATCCCGGTCACCATCCTGACCGGCTTCCTCGGTGCCGGTAAATCGACGCTTCTGAACAGCATCCTCAAAGATCCTGCCATGAAGGATGCGGCCGTCATCATCAACGAATTCGGCGATGTCGGCATCGATCATCTGCTGGTCGAAAGCTCCGGTGATTCGATCATCGAGCTCTCCGATGGCTGCCTCTGCTGCACTGTGCGCGGGGAACTGGTCGATACGCTGGCGAACCTCATGGATGCCGTGCAGACGGGCCGGGTGAAACTGGTCAAGCGCGTGGTCATCGAGACCACCGGCCTTGCCGACCCGGCTCCCGTCATGCAGGCGATCATGGGCAATCCGGTCATTGCGCAGAATTTCGAGCTCGACGGCGTCGTCACCGTCGTCGATGCGGTGAACGGTCTGCAGACGCTCGATAATCATGAGGAGGCGCGCAAGCAGGCGGCTGTTGCCGATCGACTGATCGTTTCGAAGCAGAGCATAGCCGGCGGCACGGATGCACTGATGCAACGTCTGCATGGCCTCAATCCGCGCGCCGCCATCATGGATGCCGACAGCGATGAGGCAGGCTCAGCGCGTATTTTTGTCAACGGGCTTTATGATCCCGGTACAAAGATCGCCGATGTCCGCCGATGGCTTCATGATGAAGACGAGCATGAGCACGAGGGGCATCATCATCACGACCATGGGCACGATCACGGTCATCACCACCATCATCATGATCATGGCCACGAGCATCAGGACCCGCACGACGTCAATCGTCACGATGCGTCGATCCGCTCTTTCTCGATCATCGAGGAGAAGGCAATCGATCCGATGGCGCTCGAAATGTTCATCGATCTCCTGCGTTCGGCGCACGGGGAAAAGCTTTTGCGCATGAAGGCGATCATCGCGACGTCCGACCGGCCGGAGCGACCACTAGTGCTGCATGGCGTTCAGAGCATCTTTCATCCGCCGGTGCGGCTTCCAGCCTGGCCGGATCCCGAGGACCGGCGCACGCGCATGGTGCTGATCACGAAGGATCTGCCTGAGGCTTTCGTGAAGGATCTTTTCGATGCGTTCGTGGGCAAGCCGCGGATCGATACGCCGGATCGGACAGCGCTCAGCGACAATCCGCTCGCCATTCCGGGGGTGCGGATCTAACTGCGAAAAACCCTATCCCTTGCGGATCAGGAAACGGTGGCCGCGCTCGGTCTTTTCTGTGCTGACCAGTTCGTGGCCGTCCTCATTGCAGAAATGCGGGATGTCGATGACGGCGAGCGGGTCGGTCGTATCGACGAGGATCATCGCACCGCTCGGCATGGCCGTCAGTTTCTTACGTGTCCTGATAACGGGAAGCGGGCATTTCAGCCCGCGCAGATCGTAGAGAACGGCGTCCAAGCCGGTCAGTTCCTGGCCCAGAACTTCCAGAACGGCTTCTTGGTTGCATCAGCGGTTTCTTGCGGCGCGGGTTCGGGCGCTGCATAGGCCAGCGGGTTCTGCATCGGCACCGGAATATTGGCCGGCAGCGCGGCGGCAACGGTCGTGGCCTGCGCCTGTGTCGTCGGCGTCGCAGTCGCTACGGTCTTTGCAGCAACGCTCTTTGCGGCCTGATTGGCCATCATGTCTTCGAGTTCGGCAACCTTGACCATGCGGCCGGCC
>Ga0209564_1001142_pt1 | contig 31132 bp, 22 predicted proteins | sample AraplaCol_mMF_r2_FD_184272 | JGI IMG/M metagenome (GOLD analysis project Ga0209564, IMG submission 184272) | Arabidopsis root microbial communities from North Carolina, USA - plate scrape MF_Col_mMF_r2 (SPAdes) (version 3) | ecosystem: Host-associated > Plants > Roots > Endosphere | place: USA...
GATCGATCTCGCGATCGTCGACCTTAATCTGGGGCACGAAGACGGTCTTGAAATTGTGCGAACATTGTCCGGAAAGTCAGACGCGCCGATCATAATCATCAGCGGCGACAGACTTGACGAGACGGACAAAGTTGTCGGACTTGAACTCGGCGCGTCCGATTACGTGACGAAACCGTTTTCGCTTCGGGAGTTCCTGGCGCGAGTAAGATCCGCGCTCCGCGTCCGCCCAGTCGCGACCGACAAGAAGGACCGAAAGGTCTATTCATTCAACAAATGGGTGCTGAACGTAAAACAGCGCCATCTCAGCGATGGTGAGAGCGAAGTCAAACTGACCGCTGCCGAATTCAATCTTCTGACCGCTTTTCTCGATTCTCCCCGGCAGGTTCTGTCCAGAGAGCAACTCCTGTCGGCCACCCGCGTGCACGAAGAGGAAATATTCGATCGAAGTATCGACGTTCTCATCCTTAGACTGCGTAGAAAGCTTGAGACGGATCCCTCCACTCCCAAGCTGATACGCACGGAGCGTGGAGCGGGCTACATCTTTGACACTGATGTCTCGGTCGAGCCGCGAGGGCGGTCAAGGTGAATCTCGGATGCCGCACGGAACTGTTGAGATAATGGGATGCAGTCAACTCCGTTGGACCCACAACGCAGTTGCCTTTTTGAACGCCCTCGCCGACGAGCATAATGGACAAAGGCTCTAAGCGGCCTCAGCCGCGAGCGAGAATTGAGTTTTGGCGCCCGCCTACTCCGAAGACATCACGGCCGAGCCCCGCGCAGATGACGCCACAAGCAAGCCCAAACCGGCGGCGCGAAATATGCGCAACGATGAAGGTCCACGCGCCTCTGCACTCCCCCGTGATAGCCCCCTGCAGACCTCGCGGCACGACGAGGAGCATGGGCGCAGTAATCTCAATCGCCTCTTGAATCTTCCTAGTATTTACAGGCTAGTATTTACAGGCCGTCACACAAAGCAATTTATGATTACATCTGTAATAATAGTCAGATATTCAGCTTCAAATGTAACCTAATACAATGGCTACGATGTGCAGATCTCCTTTCCGTCGGCGCTGGTTCAGTATACCTTACGGCTGAACCTTGAGGTACACACTACGCACCCCTTTCGTATACAGGAGACAATACTTGAACTCTGCCAACCAGCAGATGTCTTCAACAACTGTTTCTCCCGAGATGGACTTGGACCTGCTTGCTAGCAAATGATCGGTGTTGGTTTCGTGCGACAGGTCGCGCCGGTGTGGGCATCCCCCAAAAAATGCTCAGTCAGGCGGTCAGGGACCTATGCGCGTCCGGATCGATTATCTCGAGGTGTCACCAAAAGTCGAATGTGAGTTGATCGGAACCGGGCGGTTATTGCCCCCGGCATGACTTAGGCGAACTTAGGCGGCTATTATGATGCTTACAAAATCCATCCTCCTTAGCGCATCTCGGGCCTTCACGGTGGCAAGTGCCGGCGCGGTGGTCCTCATATCTTTTGCGCTCGATCCGGGCGTCCGTGGCGCTGTTCAACACTCAATTATCGACACGCTGCGGGAAATTGACCTTGCGCAATTTCTTGACGCTTCCATTGGCGCTGAACGCATTGCGCGGATAGGTGGAATAGCGATCGGCTCCGTTTCCATCCTACTGTTCGGTTACGCTTCGGTGTGTGCGCTCAGGCTACTCTTCCGGGCACACCACTCGAGCCGGCAGAGGAGGTTTGAGACGTTGCTGGACAAGTTGCGGGTGGACATCAACAGCGTCTCGTCAACCGAGGAATTCGGCCCTGTGGCCACAAGGGCCTTGTCGGCGTTTGCGCATTTTTTCGGGGCAGATCAGTTCAAGCTGGAGAGCATAGACCCGATCACAGGCGCAACTGGGGTGCAGTTCGCGAGCAGGCAAGCCCCTCCCCCTGTCGCACCTGAAGTCAAGGCTGACTTTCTTAGCAAGGTTTGCCCCTTGCACGAAGCCATAGGCTCTCGCCCGTGCCATTTCGTCGACCTGAGCAACATGAAAACAGGGTCTCCGCGAAGAGGAACCACGGCCGATGTGGCCGTGGGCGTCTCGACCCCCCTGGGGCGAGTTGCGGTGTTGAACTTAACCTATAGTCGGCCTCGCCGAACTTTCAGGGAAGGCGAGATCGCACTTCTGCGCGACGGCCTTTCGGCCCTCATTCAAATGTCCGTCAATCATTGCAAGCGCAGGGAGCGCGAAGATCTTGAAAAGCGTGTCAAGCACGCCGAGCGATTGGAGACGGTAGGCACGTTGGTTAGCGGAATTGCGCACGAGTTCAACAATATTCTCGGTGTAATTCTCGGCTACGGGGAGCTGTCATTGCGCCTTGCAGACGGCGGAGCAGATCCCATGCGGCGATATGTCCAGGAAATTCTCACGACGTCGAAGCGTGGCGAGCACATCGTCAGCCAGATTTTGACATTGAGCCGCGAGCGCGAGCAGGAGAGGCGGCCATTCAGTCTCGACGAAGCTATCACGGATGCGCTCACGCTCCTATCAGTCTCGCTCCCGGATCTCCAGGTGCGTTGCTCACTGCCATCCGAAGGGGTCGTCGTGCTCGGCCACCCGGTGGAGATCCAGCAGATCATCATGAACCTTTGCAAGAATGCCTTTGAGGCATCCGTCGCCAGCGCGCGCGTCAATATTGAGGTCACGATATTGCAGGTTGAAGGCGTTAGGTCGCTTTCTCTTGGCTTGCTTCAACCAGGCGAATATGTGCGCATTGGGGTCGCAGACACTGGCAAAGGCATTGCTCCGGAAGAGTTGCCGCACATTTTTGAGCCGTTCTTCACCACAAGAGATAGCTCTGGTGGAACAGGACTAGGCCTTGCGGCGGTTAACAGCCTGGTGACAGGGATGGGCGGCTGCATCGATGTCGCCAGCGAACTCGGAAACGGAACATGTTTCGACCTCTATTTTCCGCGATCGACTCTCGCGCCGTTTCCTACTCATCAGTTCATTCCTGCCGAGCGCGTGCCGCTCGGCGACGGCCAGCTTATCGCCATACTTGACCGGGATGTCCACGATTTGGCGATGTGTGAGGAGAAGGTGGCCGCCCTCGGGTACGAGCCGGTTGGGTTTTCGGATGTCGGTCGAATGAAAGAATCGCTCGCTGAGCAGGCTGCCGATTTCATCATCATCGACGCCTTGTCGATCCCTCCCCACTATTCTCCGCGAGATATTGAACTTAGTACCCATGGCACGCCGTTCGTTCTCGTATCGCGTAGCGGACGGATCCAATCGGCAGATCCCCTGAACGCTGCACAGTTGCGAAAGCCTTTGTGTTCCAAGGCGCTTGCCCAGACGATTGCAGGAGAGCTTCGTCGGCAAAGCGAGCTGACGCCACAACGATCACTCGCAATTCACGAGCGAAGACGGCGACTATGAGGATTGACAAAGGTGTTGGTATTCGCGGGTTCGCGGGGAATGTTCGCTCGCGAAGGTAGACTCAGTTCTTCATCCGATTGTGCAGCCGCTAGCGCGCGCCGCCCGCGGGCGCGCAAGGCTCAAGGTGGCCCTGACCGGGCGCGCGATCAACAGGCCGGTGACGCGCTGGCCAAGGTCTGGCGCCACCAGTAAGGACGCTTGAAGGATCTTGCTTTCGCCCACGCCGGGAGCGGCTAGGGCCTCGGTCCGATGACCTCAAGTGTGGCGGCCAACTCAACTGGAGTGCGTCGGGTCTTTGACGTGCCGGGGCTGAAGATCCCATCGACGTCTACGCTCAGGCCGACCGATAATCGACTTCACTGCTCGGGCTTTGTGCCTCTGGTGCACTGTCCGTAAAATCGAAATCCTGAGTCCTGTTATCCGGTCCTAGCATCGCTTAGCTCGTACATAGTAGCTTCCATGAACACGCCCGACAGCCAATGGCACAACCCCTCGCATAGACCAGCCCCAGGTCTGACGACCACCAGAACTGTCGGAGCTTGGCTTCTAACGAAGAATGGGCGGCATTGCGTCGTCTGAATTGGAGCGTAGTCATGGCAGAAACAGACCACATCATTGTCGGCAGTGGTATCAACGCACTTGTCTGCGCAGCCCTCCTTGCGAACAAGGGTGCAAAGGTACTGGTGCTCGAGCGCAACGACAGGATCGGCGGCTGCATCCGCACTGAAGAGATCACAGCGCCCGGCTTCATCCATGATGTGATGGCCACGACTTTCGTGCTGTTCACCACCGGGCCGGCCTATGCAGCGCTCGGCAAGGACCTCGCGCGGCATGGGCTGGAGTTCTGCAACACGGATACGCCGACCGGCGTGCTCAGGCCGGACGGCAGCTATCTGATCCAACGCATGGATCAGGCGGCGAATATCGCCGCATTCAATGCTGCGGCAGCGGGCGACGGCGACCAGTATCGCCGCGACGTTGGCGAGATCGGAAAGAATGCGGGCCTGCTGTTCGGTCTGCTGGGCGGCGGGTTGTGGTCACGACCGACACTGAAGCTTCTGGCTCGTGAGGCATGGCGGCGCGGGCCGCGAAACTTTGCCGCCTTTCTCGGAGAGGCGCTCGTTCCAGCGCGCGGTTGGCTCGAAAGCTCTTATCAGTCCGAGACGATGCGCGCGCTCTGGGCGCCATGGGTTCTCCATGCAGGACTCGACCCCGAAGACGCATTCTCCGGCCAAATCGCCAAAGTCATCGCTTTCGCATTGGAAGCCGCTGGCGCGCCGATCGTGAAGGGAGGGGCGCAGAATTTCATCGCAGCCTTCGAGGCCCTGATCAAGGAACGTGGTGGCGAAATCCGCACCGGCGCAGACGTGGCATATGTGGTCCGAAAGAATGGCCGCGCCGTTGGCGTGCGACTCGCGTCAGGCGAGCAAATCGCTGCCAGAAGGAGTGTGATCTGCTCGGTCACCCCGACGCAGCTTTACGATCGGCTGCTTGCAGATGAGAGGTCGGCAGAACGTGCCGAGTGCGTTAGGAAATACCGCTACGGCAAAGGCAATTTCCAGATTCATTACGCTCTCAGTCGGCCACCCGCCTGGCGCGGTGAAGAGCTTGGCAAAGTGGCGCTGCTCCATCTGACGCCCGGGCTCGACGGTACGTCCAAGGCCTGCAACGAGGCGGTGCGCGGAATGCTGCCGGAGGTGCCGACGATCTGCGTCGGCCAGCCGCACGCCTTGGATCCATCGCGCTGCCCCGAGGGCAAGGCGATCCTTTGGCTGCAGCTGCCCGAGGCGCCGCGCCATGTCATGGGCGATGCGGCCGGCAAGCTAGAGGCGCCGGCTGACGGCAAATGGACTGAAGCGCTGCGGGAGGCCTTTGCCGACCGAGTCGAGGCGATCCTCGCTGGCCACATCAAGGGCTTCAAGGAAAGCGTGATAGCCCGGCGCGCCTACTCGCCTGCCGATCTCGAGACGATGAATATCAACCTGGTCGGCGGCGATCCCTACGGCGGCTCAGCGACGATCGATCAGGCCTTCCTCTGGCGGCCGTTCAAGGGGAGCGTCAACCACGACACCAACGTCAAGAACCTTTACCATATCGGTGCGTCGACCCATCCGGGGGCGGGCCTGGGTGGCGGCTCTGGCTTCCTTCTGGCACAGAGGCTTTAGACGAAGCAGCAAGGGACGACATTGTGTATGTGAAGGGTGGCGCCGTTGGCCTGAGAGCGGCTCGCAGTGACAGGGTTTGAAATCAGATTTCGGACCACTTTGGTCCAAACGGCGTCGCGAATTCGAGAGACCTTACTGGTCGCGATCCCCCGATCGATTTGACACGCGACAGATTCCGGCGCGACGATCCATCCAACCCTAGCTAGGACTTTGCTGGCGCGAGCACGAAATCGTGTTCGACCTTCCAGTATTTTCCGTCGAAGCCGAGCTCGCGGGCATGCGCCGGATCGTCTGTCAGCTGGAATTTGGCGAGCAGGCTCTCCTTCACCCCGAAAACCGCATCCGAGTGGATGTATGGATCGTCAGGATCGAAGATGTGGGTCGTCAGTGTCTCGAAGCCTTCGGCCTTGATGATGTAGTGGAGATGGGCCGGCCGATAGGGATGACGGCCCAGCGCCTTCAGCATCTGGCCAACGGGACCGTCGTCGGGGATCGGATAGTATTTGGGTTTGACGGCCCGGAACCAGTAACGTCCGTCTTCACCGGTGCGGAAGACGCCGCGCAGATTGAAATTCGGCTGAATGCCTTTCTGCTGCACGTCGTAGAAGCCCTCGTCGTTTGCCTGCCAGACGTCGATGACGGCGTCCTTTATCGGTCTCCCTTCGGTATCCAGGATAAGTCCGCCAATCACCATGTCCTCGCCCTTTTGGTCGAGGCAGATATTGGCACCCATCGGCAGCTCAGGCGCATCGGCGACGTGGAAGGGGCCAAGCACGGTGCTTTCCGAGGCGCCCGACGGCTTGCGGTTGTTGATCGCATCGACCAGCATCGAAACGCCGAGCACATCCGACAGCAGGATGAATTCCTGCCGCCATTCGTTGCACATGTGCCCGGTACGGGTGAGGAAGTGGATCGTATCCATCCATTCCTGCTGCGTCGGCTCGAGCTCCTTGACCGCTTCATGCAGCTTGCGGGTGACGACCTCCATCACCTGTTTCAGCCGTTCGCTCTTGGCGCCGGCATTGCGGCTGGTGACGACCTCGACAGAATTCTCTTCGGTGAAATAACCATTTTCCTCGTGAGCCATGACGCACCTCACCGGTCCAGGATCGTTTTAAGGATACGGCGCAGCTCCGCTTCGGAATCGGAAACCGCTCCCTCCGCCCGCCACGCAACGTGATGATCCGGCCGCACCAGCAACACGCCCGAATCGCGGATCTCGCGGGCACGGGCCCAGTCCCCGGTCAGGTCCTGCCAAGTCTGGCGCGGGCCGATCTTGTGAGCGGCAATGGTGATGCCAAGTTCTTTGGAGAGCGCCTTGGCAGCGGAAATCCAACCATCGCCGCCGATTCCGGTCAGAATGGTGAAGACGCCATGCCCGGTGAGATCGAGGCTCGACACTTTCTCGCCATTGGCGCCGAACAGCCAGGCATGCGGCAGCCGTGCACCCGGCCAGGTCGTTTGCTGGAAATGCAGCTCCGCATCCCGCTCGAACGCCGGCTCCGGCTGGCCGTCCTTGACGATCGCCTTCGAGGAGTATCGATGGTTCATCTCGACGCCATGGGCGTCGAATTCGTAGACCTTATGCGCAATGGCGGCACGGATTGAGTTGCGCTGGCGCTCGGCTTCCGGCGTGTCGTCACAGCGCGCATCCATATTCTGCTGCATCTTCACCGGATCGACGGAGTCGAGCAGACCGAGCGACTTGAAGATCGGCCCGAATTCCTCGATCGACTTGTTGGCGCGGGTGACGATCTGTTTCGCAACGGGAGCACGTTCTGCTTGGTAGCTGTCGAGCAGCCCCATACCGGCCTGCCCCTTCAGCACCATGGCAAGCTTCCAGGCGAGGTTGAACCCGTCCTGGATCGAGGTGTTCGAGCCGAGGCCGTTGGACGGCGGGTGGCGGTGGGTCGCATCGCCCATACAGAACACACGCCCGTTCGACATCGTGGTCGCGTACATGTTGTTGACCGTCCAGGTGGAGACCGACTTGATCTTCGGTTCGATCTCCTGAACACCCACCAGCTCGCGCACGACCTTGGCGGCGAAGGCTTCATCGACCTGTGGCGCCGGCTGATTGATGTCGTAGCCCCAGACGATCAGCCATTCGTTCCAGGGGCGGACCATGCGCACTAGGCCCATGCCGATGCCGCCGACATCCGCGCCCGGCTGCAGCACCCAATAGAGCACCGAGGGGCGATGCGCGACGTAGCGGGAGAGATCAGCCTCGAACAGGATGTTCATCGACCCGGCGACACCCATCTTGCCTTCGAAGGTCAGGCCCGCATGCTCGGCAACTTTGGAGTTGCCGCCATCAGCGCCGATCAGAAACTTCGAGCGGATGGTCAGTTCCTTGCCCGTCAGCCGGTCGAGGCAGGTGGTCGTCACGCCCTCGGCATCCTGGACATGGCTTTTATATTCGGTCGACATGCGCGGCTGCGCGCCGCGCGAACATGCCGTCTTGAATAGCAGGGGTTCCATGTAGGTCTGCGGCAGGTCGTTCATCCGCCCAGGAGACGAGAGAATGTGCTCGGCACGGGACAAGGGGTGATTGCCCCAGCTCTGCATGCGGCCGATCTCTTCTCCGGCAACGGCCGTGCAAAAGACGTTCTGCCCCATCAGATCCTGCTCGGTGGCGAACATATAGGCCTCGTCCTCGACGTCACGGCCGAGATCGCGCAGGACCTCCATCGTCCGCTGATTGGTGATGTGTGCACGCGGCGTATTGGCGAGCCAGCGGTAGCGATTGATCACCAGCGGCTCGAGACCGTAGGTCGCAAGCAGCGCGGCCGTGGCCGAACCCGCCGGCCCCGTGCCAATGATCAAAATGTCGGTGGTGATGTCAGCCATTCGGCCCTCCCTTGTCATCATGTCTAATGGTTCCGCCCCTCAGGATGCGGCGAACCGGAAAGAGTTCCCAACCGGTGCGGTCGGATATCAGCCCCCAGAGCCCCCGGGGTGCAAACAGCATGGTTATGATCGCCAGCGCCCCGAGCGCCAGGAGATACCAGGAGCCGTAACTGGAAAAGGCATTCTGCAGCACGAAGAACACCAGTACGCCGAGGATCGGGCCTTCGATCGTGCCGATGCCGCCGATGACGACGATGAAGATGACGTAGGCGGTCCAATCGGTCAGCGAAAAGGCAGCATCTGGTGAGATCCGGGCCTTCTGCAGGTAGATGAGGGCCCCGACGATGCCGGTGACGAATGCGGTCAGCAGATAGACGAGCGTCTTCAGCCTGCGCGCATCGACCCCGAGCGCGCGGGCGGCGGTTTCGTTGTCGCGCACGGCGGCAAGGCCGAGCCCCTGCTTGCTGCGCAGCAGCTTGTAGATGAAGGTGATCGTCAACGTCGCCAATGCCAGCGCCAGCCAAAAGGCCAAAGCATCGGCGGCAGCCGGCGGGCGCATGCCGAACCAGTCGACGAGAGCAGAGATGCCGAACATGTCACGCGTGGCGTCGCGCGGGAGCGACGTACCGGTTCCGCCACCAAGCGTCTTCCATTGTGCCAGAAGCAGGCGGCCGACCTCGGCGATCACCCATGTGCCGATTGCAAAATAGGGACCGTAAAGGCGAAAGGCGAAAAAGGCCGTCGGCACCGCGACCAGCATGGCAAACAGCCCGGCGAGAGGGATCGCCAGGATCGGGTCGAGCCCGAGCAGGATCACCAGGCCGAAGAGCGCATAGGCACCGCTGCCGACAAAAAGCTGTTGCCCAACCGAGATCAGACCGGCATAGCCGGCCAGCAGGTTCCAGCTTTGGGCGAGCGTCAGCATCGTCAGGATGAAGAAGAGATCCTGGACGACGCCACGCGAAACAATGAAGGGAGCGGCAGCGAGAGCAACCGCGGCGGCAAGTGCCCCAAGGCCGAAGATCCGGGCAAGTCGCGTGCCTGTCTCGCTTCTCCAGCCTGCCGGCGCATCGCTCTCGGGTGTCATCGTTTCGAAACCTGTGGTCATGGCGGGCCTCAATCCACCGCCCGCGGGAAGAGACCGCGCGGACGGAAAAGCAGGACGAGCAGGAAGGCGATGTGCCCTGCGAGGATCTGCCACTCCGGATTGATTGCGGCGCCTACGGTCTGCGCAACCCCGAGAATGACGCCGCCGGCAAGCGTGCCCCAGAGCGAGCCCAGTCCGCCGATGATGACGGCCTCGAAAGCATAGATCAGCCGTGCGGGTCCTGCGGTTGGATCGAAATTCGCGCGCATGCCGAGATAGAGCGCGGCGATGGTGACAACCATCATCGCAAGACCGGTGGCGATGGCGAAGATCGAGTTCGGCCGGATCCCCATCAGGCTTGCGGTCACGACATCGTCCGACGTGGCGCGGAAGGCTCTTCCGAGGGCCGTCCGGTAGATGAGCTGGTTCAGAGCGAGGATGACGATCACGGCCGATGCAAAGGTCATCAGCGGCATCAGTCCGGCATTGACGCCGCCAACCTGCATCGACGCGGTTTCGAGCGTACCCGCCGAAATTCTCCGGCTGTCCGCCGTAAACGCTTCCAGAAGCCCATTCTGGATGACGATCGAGAGCCCGAAGGTGACGAGCAGCGGCGGCAGCACATCCTTGCCGAGCGTGCGGTTGAGGAGATGGTATTGCATGAGCCAGCCAATGCCGAACATCAGCGGCGCGGCAATCAACGCGGCGACAAATGGATCGAGACCAAGAGACGAGACGATCAGCAGGATCAGGAAGGCCGCCAGGACGATCAGATCTCCATGGGCAAGGTTCACCAGCCGCATGATGCCGAAGACCAGGCTGAGCCCGGCGGCAAAGAGCGCGTAGAGCCCGCCAAGCAGGATGCCCTGCAGGAGCGTATCAAGCCAGTTCATGGGTTTCCGCTCCGAAATAGGCAGCATGGATCTGGGCGCGTTCAAGCTCCGAGGGACGTCCCGTCAGAGTGATACGGCCCTCCATCATGCAATAGACCCGGTCGGCAACCTTTAGCGCCTGGGCAATATCCTGCTCGACGATAATGATGGCCGCACCGGAGGATTTGATCTTCGAAAAGGCGGCGTAGATATCCTTGATCACCACCGGTGCAAGGCCGAGGCTGAGCTCGTCGCAGAGCAGAACCTCCGGGTTGGACATCAGTGCTCGCCCGATCGCCACCATCTGCTGCTGGCCGCCTGACAGCGCCGTTGCAGGATTGCGGCGGCGCTCCTTCAGAACCGGGAAGAGGTCATAGATGCTTTCGAGCGACCACCGTCCGTTGGCGCGCCTGCCATAGCCGCCGATCTGAAGATTCTCCTCGACGCTGAGAGAAGGAAAGAGTTTGCGGCCCTCCGGGACCAGCGCGATGCCGCGGCGCACGACGTCGGGGGCACCGAGCGCGCCGATGGCCTCGCCGCGATGCAGGACCATGTCGCGCTGGTTGGCGATCAACCCGGCAATCGACCGCATCAGAGTCGATTTGCCCGCCCCATTGGCGCCGATGACCGCGATGGTTTCGCCAGCATCCAGCCGGATATCGACGCCGAAGATCGCCTGAAAATCGCCGTAGAAGGCCGTCAGCCCTCTTGTTTCGATGAGGCTTGCCATCAGACTTCCATCCCCAGGTAGATTTCACGAACCTCGCGCGACGCCATGATCGCATCCGGTTCGCCGATGCCGATCACCCGACCGAAATTGAGAACGAGGATGCGCTCGACGACCGCGGTCAAAGCGTGCAGCACATGCTCGATCCAGATGATCGCAATGCCGCGCTGATGCACGCGCTTGATGATCGCCACCAGCTGGCGGCATTCGCCCTCGGTCAGCCCTCCGGCGATTTCATCGAGCAATAGAAGCTTTGGCTGGGTTGCAAGCGCCCTTGCCAGCTCCAGCCGCTTGCGCTCGAGAAGCGTCAGCGACGACGCAGGCCTGTTTGCCTTCGCGATCAGCCCCGTCTCGACAAGGATGTCGGCACAAATGGCGGCGACGTCGCTCTCCTTTTGCTGCGTTCCGAAGGCGCCGGCAACGAGCAGGTTCTCGTAGACCGTCAAACGCTCGAAGGGCTGCGGGATCTGGAACGTGCGTCCCATGCCTTGGAGGCAGCGCTGCATCGGAGGCACGTGGGTAACGTCGCGGCCATCGAAATGGATCGAACCGCCTGCAACCGCGAGATTACCGTTGATCAGGTTGAACAGTGTCGACTTGCCGGCCCCATTCGGACCGATGACGCCGAAGGCTTCGCCGGGCGCGACGGAAAAGCCGATCCCTTCGGCGACGACGAGCGCGCCAAAGGATTTCGAGACATCCTTGAGTTCCAGAATGGGCATGGTTTTCTCCGCACACGACCGCCCGGCCCGAAAGCCGGGCGGTTCTGCTGCCCTTACGCGAGTGCCTCGAGCTTGCCACCCAGCGGCACGTTCGGCGCGAGACCATTCTCAACGACTACGAGATCGTAGCCGCCGCCGGATTTCAGCCGCCACTGGCCACCGACCAGCGGCGTCTTGGCGACGTTCTTCTGCGCGAAGGGTGGCAGTTTCTCGTTGCCCCAAGCAATCGGCCCGACAAGCGTGTCGAGTTTCGTTTCACCGATGGCCTTGGCCACCGCGGCGCCGTCGCCGATATCCTCGGAACGCTTCATGACATCGACGGCGAGCTCGAACAGCGCGTGCGCAAAGCCGATCGGCTGCGTCCAGGGCCGGTTGGTCGCCTTGGTGAAGGCATCGGCAACCGCCGCAGTCGTTTCGCCTGTGAGCGACGACTTGAACGGATGGCTCGGCGTCCACCAGACTTCGGTTGACAGGTTGTGGCCGGCATCGCCCAGCGCTTCGACCGTCTGCGGGAAAAGGAGCGCCTTGCCGATCGAGGCGATCTTCGGCTTCAGGCCCTGCTGCTTCGCCTGGTTCCAGAACGTCGTAAGGTCAGGTGGGATCATGACGCCGGTCAGGATATCGGTGTCGGCCTGCTTGAAGGCATTGATCTGCGCGGAGAAATCATCGGTCAGGTTCTGATAGCGGCCGGTATCTGTAAGAGCGTAGCCGAGCTTTTCCAGAACCGGCGGGAAGCCTACGACCTTATCGCCCCAGGCATTGCCGTCGCCGTCGTTCGGGAACAGCCCACCGATCTTCTTGTTGGTCTCGATCTGTCCCCACATGCCGGTGAAGACAGCGATGATATCCTCGAGCCCCCAGAAAAAGTGGTAGGCATAATCGAAAGGCTTCCAGGAGGCCGGGTCGCCTGGATTGCCCTGCTGGCCGATAAACCAGGGCTGCCAGGGCGCCACCGTCGAAATGCACGGCATCTGCTCGCCTTCGCAGGTTGTCGAAACCGGATTGGTCGTCTCCGGCGTCGACGAGACCAGCATCAGATTGACCTGGTCGTCGACGATCAGCTCCTTTGCCACTTCGGCGGCGCGGTTGGGGTTCGACTGGCTGTCCTTGACCACGACTTCATAGTTGAGCCCGAGCTTCTTCGTCGTCGCCAGGAACGAGTCGATGACGAATTTATCGGCCTCGCCGAAGCCCGCGAGCGGGCCGGTCTGCGGGCTGACATAGCCGAGCTTGATTGCCTTGTCCTGGGCGATCGCCGGCGCTGAAAGACCGGACGTCGCGATAAGCGCGCCTCCGGCAGCGGTCGTCCTCAGAAAATCGCGTCTCGTAAACATGCTTCCTCCCATTTCACTCTCCTCCCAAAGAGCGCGCGGCGCGGCGTTCAATCAGCCGGGCGCCGGCCTTCCCAAGCATCCTGTAAAAGCATTCGGATCGAACCCCGGTCGATCGGCCGGGGATTCCAGTATGGGTTCTCGACGGCAATCGATGCGGCGCGATCGAGATCGGTCTCCGTCAATCCAAATTCCTTGAGCGAAAGCGGGGCGCCGATTGCCTTGGCAAAATCCCAGAGCCCGCCGCCGATCGAGCCGCCGAAGATCTCGGCCGCGCCCGCAAGCTCCGTCGACGCAGCCGTTGCATTGAAAGCAGCCGTATGCGGCAGCATGACCGCGTGCGTTTCTGCATGCGGCGTATCAAAGGAACCGCCGAGCGTGTGGCAGATCTTGTGATGCAGGGCCATGCCGACAGTGCCGAGCACCGTGCCGCACAGCCAGGCGCCGTAAAGCGCGTCGCTGCGAGCCTGTTCGTCCTCCGGCGATTTGACGATGACGGGCAGGCTGCGGGCGAAGGCGCGCAAACCTTCGAGCGCCATCAGCGTCGAGACTGGATTGCGATCCTGCGCATAGAGCCCCTCGATGGCATGCGCCATCGCGTTCAGACCGCTGGTTGCGCTCATCGATACCGGTAGCCCGTGCGTCAGTAACGGATCGTAGATGACGATCTCCGGCAGGATCTTTGCGTCGCGCACCGTCGTCTTGCGCCCGCTCTCCGTCTGCCCGAGGATCGGCGTTACCTCCGAACCCGCGTAGGTCGTGGGAACAACGATCTGCAGGAGGTCGGTGCGATAAGCGATTGCCTTGCCGAGACCTGTCGTCGATCCGCCACCGAGTGAAACCAGACAATCAGCCCCGGTCTCGACAACGACTTTCATTGCCGCATTGGTGACATCGACAGGCGTGTGCATGACCGCACCGGCAAAGACGCCGCAGGCGAGCTCCCCGAGCTCCCTCGCCAGGGCTTCCGCATCGGCCTTCTGATGCGGCGTCGCCAGAACCAGGGCGCGTCTGCGTCCGGCTTTAACGATCCACTCGCTGACCTTTGCTTTGGAACCGGCGCCGAACACGATTCGTGCCGGACTGCCCGCAAAGGAAAACGTTCTGCTCATGATCCCCTCCCCGGCTTGGAACGCACCATCACGAAGGTCAACTCCACCGCTTTGCCGCGCTGGCCGCCAACCTCGCCGGGCTCGAAGCGGGCAATGAGCGCCGGTCGAACGCCGAACAGCGCGTCCTCGCCAAGATGGGGATCGCTGGAATCGTAGATATGCGTGGTGATCGTCTCGAAGCCCTCGGCGCGAACGACGAAATGCAGATGGGCCGGCCGATGCAACGGATATCCCGCCTGCGACAGCAAACGGCCGACAGGGCCATCGCTCGGAACACCGTAACCTGCCGGCACGACGGACCGATAGTGGAAGCGCCCCTCTGCATCCGTGCGGAACATCCCGCGCAGATTATGCTCCGGCTGCAGATCCGGCTGCTGGTTCTCGTAAAAGCCCTCGGCATTGGCCTGCCAAGTGACGACCTCGGCATCGGCTATGGGCAAACCGTCGAGATCCTGGACGCGAGCCGAGACAACAAGTGGCTCGCCCTTGCCGTCAATAGAGATCGATGACCCGGAAGCGCGCTCCGGCGCGTTGTCGCGATAGAACGGCCCACGGATGGTATTGGGCGTGGCACCCTTGGGACGGCGCGAATTGATCTCCTCGACCAGTGCGGATGCACCGATCAGATCCGACAGCAGCACCCATTCCTGGCGCCGCTCGTCGGATGCATGCCCGACTTCGGTCAGAAACAGCAGAACCTTGCGCCAGTCGTCCTGGCTGGGACGGAATTCCTTGATCAGTTCGTGGACATGCATGACAGCAGCCGCGATCAGTTCGGCGAGCTTGCCGTTCCTGCTCGCCTGGAAACGCTCGGCAAAGGCTTCCGACGACGTCGCCTCGCTGAATGTGAGCGCCTGGGTCTGCGCAGCCATGCTCATCTCCTCCCGATGGACATGAGAGGACACTAGCATGCAGAAATAGATACATTGATGATTTAATCTCACTTCAATATAACAGATTGCTATGAAGCTCGATGAACGCCATCTGATGCAGCTTGCTGCCGTCGTCAAGGCCGGCGGGGTTACCGAAGGCGCCGCTCTGCTCGGCATGACGCAGCCCGCCGTCTCGCGGACGCTCTCGATGCTCGAGAAACGAGTCGGGGAGCCGCTTTTCGTCAAGGGCCGCAGGCCGTTGCAGCCGACACCCTTCGGCCTGGCGCTGGCCGAGCATGGCCTGGTGATGCTCGCCGCGTCCCGCAAGGCATCCGATCTCGTCGATAGCTTCAGGGTAGGTCGGAGCGGCACGGTGCGGGTCGGCGGCACGCCGTTCTTCATGGACGCGCTGATCGCCCAGCTCTGCGCCGAGTTCCAGCAGACCCATCCCGATGTGCGCATCGACCAGAGCTATGGCTATTTTCCCGATCTCCGGGCGGCGCTGAAGGCGGACCAGATCGACATTGCCATCTGCCCCATTGACATTCTCGATGAGGGATCGGGTCTCGAGTTCCAGCAGATCCTGCCGGGACGCAACGTCATTGCCTGCCGCTCGACCCATCCGCTGCTGCTGAAGCGCCGGCCGCAGCCGAGCCACCTTCTGGAATTTCCCTGGATAGCGCCGCCACCCGGCAGTCCGCTGCTCGCCGATCTTCGCGCTTTGCTTCTGTCATTCGGCGCCACCGAACTCAAGATCCGCTATTCCGGCGGCTCGCTGATGGGCGTCATCAATTATCTGAAAACCGCCGACGCACTGACCGTCATGCCGCACAGCGTCGTGTTCGCGCAACGCAAGGAAAAGGCGATCACGGCGCTGCCGATCACAATCCCGCATCCGGAACGGGCGCTCGCCATCCTGAAACGCACCGACGCTCCCCGTTCACCGGCCGTCGAGCAGTTCGCGGGCTTCATCCGCACGGGTTTCGAAAGCCTACGCCATCTGATCAAGCGTCACGAAGAAGCGGTGATCTGGGGGCTGTAGTGGCGTCCTACCATGTATACCCTAGACTCATCGCGCCTTGCCGCCTCAGCTGGCTAAATCGACCCATAAGGGAAGGCTCATGGTTATCAGGCCAACCTGCTGCCGGCGCCGTGCGACAACCTCGCCATCATGGCGCCGACATGCTCGTCCGGAGTCTGCCCTAACCGAACATTTTTCAGCCCCCGAGAACTGAGCCTTGGAAATCGCGGGAGTTGTGCACTGTTCCCCTTCCAACTGCCTGGTAACGGAGGTGCTCAGGAGCAAGCTGCTTCCGGCGACATCCCGCCCCCTCGATCACAAGGCCCCGGCCTCGAGTGCGCCATCAACTATGTACGGTAGTGGATTTCGCGACACTGTCGCACGAACTAACTGATGCATTTTAGCATATACTAATTTATCCTTTGCCTTCCATCTGCGGCAAGAGGGGGAGCCGTCATGAAGATCTGCCGGAACATGCTTGCGGGTGCGGGCTTCCTAGCCCTTGGCTGTGTCTCAGGATGGGCTCAACAGATCACCGGTACTCCGGGTTCGCCCGAAGCCACCACCACCGTCACCGGAAAACAACTCCCGCCGCCTGATCCGAACTTCGGTGGGGTGATCAACCAGAAGGCATCGGACTCGACGCCATGGTGGGCCCCCCGCATCGTGCCGCCCCAAGGCGCGCCCAACGTGCTGCTCATCATGACGGACGACCAGGGGTTCGGTGCACCGAGCACCTTCGGCGGCATCATCCCAACACCTGCCATGGATCGCATCGCCAGCCAAGGCTTGCGCTTCACCAACTTTCACTCAACATCGCTCTGCTCGCCGTCTCGCGCGGCTTTGATCACCGGGCGCAACCATCACTCGGTTGGCTACGGGGTCGTCGGCGAAATAGCGACGGGGTATCCGGGGTACGACTCGATCATCCCCATCGAAAAGGGCACGATCGGCACAATCCTCAAGGAAAATGGCTACGCCACCGCGTGGTTCGGCAAGGACCATAACACCCCGTCTTATCAATCAAGCCAGGCGGGACCATTCAATCAATGGCCGAACGGAATGGGTTTCGATTACTTCTACGGTTTCGTCGGCGGCGATGCCAGCCAGTTGCAGCCGAACCTGTTTCGCAATACGACCGCCATCTATCCGTTCGAGGGCAATCCAGGTTGGAACATGGAAACGGCAATGGCCGACGAGGCCATCGGATACATCAAACAGCTCAAGGAGCTTGCTCCCGGCAAACCCTGGCTCGTCTACTACGTGCCCGGTGCCACCCATGCACCGCACCACCCGACGCCGGAGTGGATCAAGAAGATCGGCGATATGCACCTGTTCGACGAGGGCTGGAACAAGGTTAGGGAGACGATTTTCGCCAACCAGAAACGGCTCGGCATCATGCCCGAGAACGCCAAGCTGACGCCTTGGCCGAAAGGGCTGCCGGAATGGGATGCTCTGAGTTTCGAAGAAAAGAAGCTCTTCATCAAGCAAGCGGACATCTACGCGGCGTACCTCGCCTATGCCGACAATGAGATCGGTCGCGTCATCCAAGCGGTCGACGATCTCGGTGAACTCGACAACACGCTTATCATCTACATCGGTGGCGATAATGGCGCGAGCGCCGAGGGCATGCTCAACGGCACGCCGAACGAGTTCACGACCTTCAACGGCGTGTCGGTGCCGGTCAAGGACCAATTGTTATGGTATCCGTTCTGGGGGACGGAACGAACCTTCCCGCATTTCGCCGCCGGCTGGGCTTGGGCGATGGATACGCCGTTCAAATGGGTCAAGCAGGTGCCGTCGCACTTTGGTGGTACCGCGCAGGGGATGGTGATGTCGTGGCCCGGCCATATCACGGACGCGGGTGGCATCCGCCAACAGTTCCACCACTTCATCGACATCGTACCGACTATCCTAGAGGCCTCCGGCATTCCCCAGCCGGACACGATCAACGGCGTCAAGCAGAGCCCGATCGAAGGGATGAGCATGATGTACACGTGGGACAAGGCGAATGCCAACGCCTCGACGCGGCACACGACGCAATACTTCGAGATGCTCGGTAATCGCGCCATCTATCACGACGGGTGGGTTGCGGCCACGACACCTGCGACGCTTCCGTGGGAACTGAGCACGAAGACGCCCCCGGACGTGATCACCGGCTATAACTGGGAACTCTACAACGTCACTGACGATCCCACGCAGTCGACCGACCTCGCGAGCCAAATGCCAGACAAGCTCAGGCAAATGCAGGACCTCTTCTATTCGGAAGCGAAGAAGTACAACGTGCTGCCGCTCGACAATTCGACGCTCACCCGCTGGAACACGCCGCGTCCGAGCCTGACCGCCGGCCGGACGGAATTCACCTATTCCGGCGAATTAACCGGCGTGCCGGCCAGCGCTGCCCCGAGCATCCTGAACAAGTCCTACACCATCACCTCCGAGGTTGAGATACCCGAAGGCGGCGCTGAAGGAATGATCGTCACGCAGGGCGGGCGCTTCGGCGGTTACGGCCTTTTCCTCAGCAAGGGGGATTTCGGCGTCGGCAGAAGCCGAGTGGTGTTCCTATACAATCTTCTCGACCTCAAGCGCACGACGTGGGAGGGGCCGGAACTGGAGCCTGGCAAGCATACAATCGTCTTCGACTACAAGGCGGCCGGCACCGAACTTGGTGGGGGCGGCACGGGCGTGCTCTCCGTCGACGGCAAGGAAGTGGCCAAGAATTCCATAGGACATGGAATTCCGGTCACGTTCCCCGAGGACGAAACCTTTGACATCGGCCAGGACACGCGCACCGGCGTGGCCCTACTGGAATACCGCTACGACGCGCCATTCAAGTTCACCGGCAAGATCGACAAGCTGACCTTCGAGCTAAGATAGGAGCAACCAATGAGCCTCAGGCACACCTCCCACACCCTTACGATGGCCGCGTTGTTCGGTATTCTTGCGGCGTCCGGATCGGTTGCCGAAAACGCCATCTCCGCTCCGGCGGCGAAGTCCATCGGCACTTCAAGCACGCATAAGACGGAACTGGTCCCGTCGCTGATTGTGATGAATTCCAACGGCGCGGCTCTGGTAGGCGACACGCTGACGCTGACAGGTATCTCCAGCAATTCGATCCTGTTCGCCGACCGGCCTGTCCGCTCTGCCGGACATGCCTTGACCACGCACCTGTTGGAAGAGTGGGCTCAGGGCGGCAGCTTCGAAAGGGATCCGCCGAATGCCACCATCTCGGTGCTGAACAAGGACGCATCCGACGTCGAGGATGCCGTCGTCGTTCTCAAGGAACCGAAGTTCGAGGGCACGAACCTGACGTTCAAGGTCGATGTGCTCGAGGGCGATCTTGCCAAGGCGGATGGCCCGGCATCAATCTTCATCGACATTATTGGCATGCCAAGGACGCCGATGTCCTTTGCGGGCGTGGCACGCCGCACTGCATACAGGGGAGCCTGGTACGGCGCGGCAGCGGCCGGGGCTGCAGCTGCCGCCTACGATCGTCCCTATTATCCGTCACGGGCCTGCGGCTATTACCCCCTGCCGCCGTGCTAGTGTTGCAGCGTCTTCCTAACGCGATTGTCAAAGGAGAACCAGTACGGTGAATAAGGCGCTGGCTATCGCGGCCATCGGCGAAATCGCGACAGGGCTCGCCTTGGTCGCAGTCCCCGCGCTCGTCGGAGAAGCGCTGCTCGAAGAGGCTCTGATTGGCGTCGGGGCTGCGGCGGCACGTGTCGCCGGCATGGCGCTGATCGGACTGGGGATTGCCTGTTGGCGAAGTCAGCCCCTTGAAGGCATGCTGTCTTACAGCACGTTGGTGACGCTATATCTGGCATATCTTGGCCTGTCCCGTGGCACTACGGGAGTTCTGCTTTGGCCAGCCGTCGTTCTGCACGCCGTTCTATCGCTGCTGCTTGCTCGCGCTTGGCTTGGCGGCGCGTTTAGGTGAAGGTCGGCAGGATCATGCGGCCAAGCGGCACACGAACGACCGTCACTCGACCAGCGCTTGCCTCGGGCCACCGGGTCTCGAACTAGAATGAACGCTGCAGACGGAAGAAACCCTTCGTCACGTCGTCGAAATCGTCCGGATCGGTGTAATCGACGGTCGCCTTGGCATAGAGGTTGTCGGCAATCTGGTAGTCGACCGTGATGCCAACCTTCCAGGCATCGCCGAGGCCGTCGAAAGAGTCCGGAATAGCACCGTTGCTGGTGTCTTCAACGTAATTGCCGAAGTACTGTGCCATCGGGGTGATGATCCATTTCTCGGTCGCCTTGTAGGCGTATTCGGCGGCAACGGTCCATTCCGACTGAGCGTAGTAGGAGTTCGGACCAGACGCATAGACAGCTGCAAGGCCAAGCCTGCCGGGGCCGATATCAGCGAACAGCATGCCGCGGACAGCGCCTTCTTCGTTGTCGGTGTCGTAACCGCCGATCACCTGGTAGCTGATCGCGCCGACCTTGCCCCCGATGCCGAAGGCAACGCCGAAGTTGTTCGGGTTTTCGCCGTCCTTGTAGTAGCCGTCTTCCAGCTCGTCTACGCTGATGCCGGCGTAGAAATCACCGTTTTCATACTGGTAGCGAATGGAGTTGTGCAGCGTTTCAAAGCTGGAGAGAACGTCCGGCTCGCCGGAGAGGTCGTCATCCCACCAGCTGTAGAACAGACCAGCGCGGAAACCGGCGATATCGATGTATGCCGAGTCCAGGATCGAGTTGGTGGAAGTGTTGTCGCCGTTGTTGCGAATGACAATGAGGCCGGTGAGCGGACCATACTCGGTGTCGCTCTTGGCGGTGAACTGAACCTGAGCGCGCGTACGGGCGTTCCAGTCCGAGGTGCCCTTCTGATCCGGGCCGCCATAGACTTCAAAACGCAGGTAACCGCTGACCTTGAGGCAGGTTTCGGTACCTGGGATGTAGAAGTAGCCCGTGCCGTACGCGTCGCAGACGCGGACGTATTCAACTGCCTCGCGTTCAGCGGCGACGATTGCGTCAGCAGCAAAAACCGGCGTGGACGCGGCAGCAAATGCTGCGGCGGAGGTCAGCAAAGCCATCCGTATGTTCATTTGAAAATCCATCTCCCTTCGATGGAACCGCCGCCACGAGGATCGGGCATTCCAATAATTCACCTTTCGCGTGAATCAGCGAATCTGATTATAGTCATCCCACCCTCTGCTAGATCTATCAATTCGCCGCCTGCCAAAATCATTGCCTGCGACCGCCATTTCAAATGATTGTTGTTTTCATGTGACAAATACAATTTGCTAATGCGTAGGGCGCCTCTTCCCGCTGACCGCAAGGCAACCATCGCCCCATTACCCGGACGTGTCAGTTGCTCCAAGAAAACAAGAAGGTGAAGCGCAGGAGCCGTTCCACCGGCGATGCATGCCGTAGCAGGGGTGTAAGATACCGTATACTACCCTACTTGGAGATGTAACATTCTTTGCCGTTGCAATCTCATCGGATACCATTCCAACTAGCAAAACTCGAAGTCCGCATTTCGATGTGTCCAATGCCCCGCAGGAATGCGACAGTGGGAGGAATGATGATGATGGAAGCGGGAATCTACGCAAAATTTGTCGATCTCAGCCCCTTTGAGATCAAGGACGAACTCATCAGGCTAGCTCAGGCCGACAAGTCGGGTCGAACATACCTCAACGCCGGGCGAGGCAACCCCAACTGGATCGCAACCAAGGCGCGTGAAGCTTTCTTCCTTCTCGGTCAGTTCGCACTGACCGAGGCCAAGCGTGTTTCCTTCGATGAAGAAGCTGGTCTCGCGGGAATGCCGCCCGTCGACGGATGCTACAAGCGGCTGAAGGCATGGGTGGAAAAGCGCAAGGGTGATCCGGACACGCCTGGCGCCGAGACGCTCGACGCCGTGGTGGATTTCGCCATCAAGAAATTTGCCTTCGAGCCTGATAAGTTCGTCAACGAACTCACGGATTCGATCATCGGCGACCACTATCCGGTTCCCGACCGCGCACTGTTGCACAACGAAGCAATCACTCATGAATATCTGATGTGGGCCATGTGCGCGGGCCACCGCCCCTCCGCGAAATTCGACCTCTACCCGGTCGAGGGAGGCACCGCAGCCATGTGCTACATCTTCAAAGCCCTGAAGAATGCTCGCCTTCTAAATTCCGGCGATACCATTGCACTCGTCACGCCGATCTTCACGCCCTATCTCGAGATGCCGCATCTCGAGGACTATTCGCTGAAGCAGATCCACGTTTCGGCGGAGGCGGAAGACCGTTTCCAGTTGACCGAAGAAGACCTGAAGCCGCTCGCGGACAAGTCCGTCAAGGCGCTGTTCATCGTCAATCCTGGCAATCCTTCCGCGGTCGCGATCGATCCGGAAAGCATGAACCGACTGGTCAAATTCGTCAAAACAAAGCGCCCCGACCTGATGATCCTGACGGATGACGTCTACGGCACCTTCGTTCCGAATTTCGAATCCGTCATGGGCCATCTGCCTCACAACACGATCGGCGTCTACTCCTATTCAAAGTACTTCGGATGCACCGGCTGGCGCCTCGGTGTCGTCGCCGTCGCCCAGGACAACATCTTCGACAAGATGCTCCGACAGATGCCCGAGGCCACGCAAAAACTTCTCGACGCACGCTACAAGGCTCTGACGCCGCATCCCCGCGATCTCAAGTTCATCGATCGCGTCGTCGCCGATAGCCGCGATGTGGCGCTAAACCACACGGCCGGCCTGTCGCTCCCGCAACAGGTGATGATGTCGCTGTTCAGCCTCGTCGAAATGATGGACGAGGAAAAGATCTATCAGAAGGCGTGCATGGCCATCTGCCAGCGCCGGTTCGACAGGCTGATGAATGGAATGGGGATCGAGTTCAAGGCTCGCCCCTATTTCGACCGCTACTACGGCATCATCGACTATGAATATTGGGCGCGCAAATATGTAGGCGACGAGGTAACGGATTGGGTGAAGGAGAACATTCACCCGCTCGACATCGCCTTCAAGCTCGCCGAGGACCACGGCATCGTGGTGCTGAACGGATCGGGCTTCGAGGCGCCGAACTGGTCGGTGCGCGTGTCCTTCGCCAACCTGCCGGACGAGGCCTACGATTCGATCGGCCGGGCCATCCGCGCGGTGGCGAGAGGTTACCTCCAGGCCTACCGCGCCGCCAAGGGCGAGACGGCCCAGCCATAGGCCGGCCGCCGCTCGTGCTTTACGAAACGACGTCGCAGAGACCCTACGCAGGAGATCGTCGCTATGTTGCAGTGGTTAGCCGGAACGCTTCAGAAATATCCTGAGATCGCGATCTTTCTATCGTTGGCGATCGGCTATTTCGTCGGCAAGTTCACCTACAGGGGGCTGGGACTGGGCGCCGTCACCTCAACCCTGCTAGCTGCAGTGATCATCGGACAGCTCGGCATCACGATCTCACCGAACGTCAAATCAGTGTTCTTCCTGATGTTCCTCTTCGCGGTTGGCTACGGCGTCGGGCCGCAATTCGTGCGCGGCATCGCCTCCGACGGCCTGCCGCAGGCGGCCTTTTCCGTGGTCGTCTGCATCTACTGCCTGATAGTTCCGGTGGTGGTTGCAATGATCGCCGGCTACGACGTCGGCTCGGCCGCCGGCCTCTATGCGGGCTCGCAAACCATTTCCGCCTCCATGGGACTGGCCACCGATGCGATAAACCGCCTCGGCCAGGCGGCCGAGCAGACCCAGGCGACACTCAACGCCATGCCGATCGCCTATGCGGTGACCTATATCTTTGGCACCGCGGGCTCGGCAGTCATTCTGGCACTCGTCGGTCCGCGGCTCCTTGGAATCGACCTCGTCGCCGCCTGCAAGGATTACGAGACGCGCCACAGCGCCGCGTCGGAGTTCGGCGGAGCGGGATCGGCCTGGCACCGCTTCGAACTCAGGGCCTACCATATCAAGCCGGAGGGCCGCGCCGTGGGCATGACCGCGAAGCAAGCCGAGGCGATGGTGCCGGACGCACGCGTTTTCGTCGAGCGCATCCGCCGTGACGGCCGGATCGAGGAGGCGACCGCCGATACGGTACTCAAGGCCGGAGACGTCGTAGCCGTGGCCGGTCCACGCGACGTACTGGTCGAGGTGCTTGGCCAGGCCGCCGAGGAAGTGAACGATCCCGAGCTTCAGAACGTCCGCACCGAGGGCGTCGACATCTACGTCACGTCCAAGGCAGTCGACGGCAAAACGTTGTCCGAACTCGCCAACTCGCCTACGGTGCGCGGCGTTTTCCTGCGCAAGATCGTTCGCGGTGCAACCGCGACCGTAATCCCGATCCTCCCCGACACCAAGATCCACCGCGGCGACATTCTAACCCTCGTCGGCCGCCCGCAGGACATCACCGCGGCGACGAAAGACATCGGTTACCCCGACCGTGCCACTGACATCGCCGACGTCGCCTTCATCGGCGCCGCGATTGCGCTCGGCGCGTTGGTCGGCGCGTTCGTCCTCAACATCGGTGGCGTGCCCCTGACGCTGTCCACTGCCGGCGGCGCGCTGATTTCCGGCCTCGTCTTCGGTTGGCTTCGCTCGGTGCATCCGACCTTCGGACGGATCCCGTCCTCGACCGTCTGGTTCATGAACTCGGTCGGCCTCAACGTCTTCATCGCGGTGGTCGGCATCAGTGCCGGCCCCGGCTTCGTCGCGGGACTGAAAGAGCTTGGAGCAAGCCTGTTTCTCTGGGGCGTCGTTGCGACTACCGTTCCGCTGATCCTCGCGATGTACACGGGAAAATACCTATTCAAATTCGACCCGGCCATCCTGTTCGGCGCCTGCGCCGGGGCGCGCACGACCACGGCGGCGCTCGGCATGATCACCGACGCGGCCAAGAGCCAGGTTCCCGCGCTCGGCTATACCGTGACCTATGCGATCGGCAATACGCTGCTGACGATCTGGGGAATGGTCGTGGTCATGTTGTTAGGCTAATTTATCGTAGGGGCGACTGGCGACCTAATCTTAGGGCCACCAGCCCAAATTATCACACCATCGCCGTCTTCAGGGGCTGGCCGCAACGGAGGCGGCCGTAGAGTTCGAAGCCGTTGGCAGGCACCAACAATCCATGTAGAGTGGCTACGCGAAGATCCCGCCAAACGCGTCCCAATTTGTCGGCCGCTCCCGCAGCCGATCCGCCATACGCCAATGCCAACATGTCCACCGCATCGATGATGAGGCGGACGGCTAGTGCGATGTCGCGGCGAATGCGAGCGCGGTCAAGCAGTGGCATGTATTCACCCATGGACTCTGCATTGAGGTCAAGAGCTTCGGCCGCGCACCGCACGAGGATATCCGCCGTATCGATTTTCGCGGTAATTTCGCCGACCTGCAAATGTGTCACTGCGGATTCGATCTTCGTCTCATTGAGGCCAAAGATTACGCGGCCGGGCAATCGATCAAGGAAGATGTCAAGGGCAGTCTGTGCCGCGCCCAAGATCGGGAAAAGCTGCGAAATCGTAAGCAAAGGATCTACAGCAGTGCGATAGAGCGGCGCGGTTGCCAGCGCTGCTTGAGTCTCGCCTGCAAATAATGCAGAGGCCGGCGTCACAAGATCTCCGGGTACGAAGACGTCCTTGACAAGCACGCCGGAACTACCCGTGCCTCTGAGACCCATGACGTCCCAATCGTCCAAAATTGTAATGTCTTCGATGGGTATGAGAGCAAAGCCCAGGTCAGTGATGTCCCCAGCCTCGTTTACCAGAGGTATCGCAAGCAGATCCCAGTTGGCATGATAGACCCCAGAATTGAAGGCCCATCGGCCTTCTTCTATGACATAGCCTCCTGATGCTTTACGGACCTTGGCCTTGACGAGGGACGCAGCAACGCATCCGCGGAAGCCACCAGGCGTGGCGGACAGCCGGTCTTTGATATGCTGGGGAAACAGCGCATAAAGGATCCATGCGGCGTTGTTCATCAGAGCCGCAACCCAGCCAATGGATAGATCGCCGCGTCCCAGTTCCGTGATTGCGGCTTTTCTGGTCTTCACATTTGCTTGTAAGCCGCCATAGTTTCGGGGCGTCGACAGATCAAACAGCCCCTTCTCGAGGATGCGGTCGAAAAGATCGCGTGGAATTCTGCCGAGCGCGTGAATTTCCTCAGAGCGGCGGCGAATTTCCGGTACAAGCTCACCGGCGCGGGCGACAATCGTTTCGTCTATTCCCGCCGAAGAATTGGAATTGGGATCACGGTTACTCATCGCATTTGGTTCCCTGTTTTGCGGAGGCGCCTGAGATGACAGCCTCTTGTCCAGCTATTCATCACACTAGCGGGCGTGCCGGCCGCACGCCCTTGCCCATCCATTCAGCTGCCACGATGAAAGCCCGGGGTTGCAGCCATCACGCTAAGTACCGGACGCGAAGTCTTCAGCAATCTGCATCAGTGCCGCTGCGAGCCGGTCGGGCATCGAGAAGAACGGGGAGTGATCGCTCGGCAAGGTAATTACTGGCGAGCAGGGTAGGACGGCCTGCATGTCACGCTGTTGTTGCAAGGGGATCGCGGCATCGTCGGCCAGTTCGACATAGCCGCGAGGCAGTTGCGCAAAGCCTTCGCCCGTCTGTATTAGGTCCGTAAAGAGAGCGAACGGTTGAGGCCTCAGCCGGACGAGTGCGCGCTCCACTTTATCGGATGGGCATTTGCCATAGAAAAATTGCGGAGCGATCCGCAGATCGACGAACGCACTGCCGTCCGGCTGCATTATCAGCAACTCGGCACCGGCCTGCGGCCCGGCCGAGCGCGTGCTCGCCGTCGCAATGCTGTCGCCATCGGGCAGCACGTACGCGCCGACATAGATCAGCCCCGAGATCCTATCGCTCGCATCTTCCGCCGCCTGACTGATCACCGCCCCACCGGCGCTATGCCCCACAAGGACGACGGGCTCTCCGATCGTCGCGAGCAGCTCCGATATTCGGCCAGCACAGCGCGCAAGCGAGACCTCTACGGGCGGCGTGTGATCTTCGCCGAGCCCCGGCAGGTCGGGTGCATAGGCCTTGTGCCCAGCCGCCTCGAGGAGCGGCACGACATCCTCCCAGCACCATCCGCCATGCCACGCTCCATGAACAAGAACGAATACCGCCATGAAATCAGCTCCCGGTTTATGTACGCCCGTCTGATCGAGGAGCGTCGGCTCGTGCGAGATTGGGTCACCACATCATCGAAATGCAGCAACGACAGAAGATACTGTGCGAGCACTAGTCGGTGTAGGGCCGAATAACAGGACTCACGATCTCAATTTCCCGGACAGTGGACCTGTTAGAGGCGCATGGCCTCGACAGCAAAGTCGATTATCGCTCGACCAGAGCATAGACATCGATGGCATTTTCCTGCCCTGGCACAGCAAGCGGGCCGACGCATTCGAACTGGCTTGCGCCTCCAAGTAGCGCCACGAAATATCAGCCTTTTCCAGATGGCAGCTTCGTTGGATCTCAGTGTCCGCGCTTCCAAGAAACTGTGTCCTTGATTGCACGGCTATCGAATGATGGTGCAGGCGGTACACTAATCTCAAGTGGATGGCGTCACTGGGTTGGCGCCAAAGGAGAATTTCCGAATCCACAGGGGGCGACTGTGCAAGGATACAAAGCGGTATGAAACCCGCCAACCTCGGATCGACGTCATCACAACCTTCATCGCAATCGTCGAGGCCGGACGTGGTGTTTCCAAGTCCGTCGTTAGCCAACTATTGGGAAAAACCTTAGCGCGGCACAGCAGGAGAGAAATCATGGACCAGATGATTATCAACGGCGTAAACAGTCAGACGTTCGTCTGCTCAAATCTCGAGCGCATCGAATACTTCTACACTGTCGTTCTCGGACTTCGGGTCGTGAAGCGTACGGTCAGCCATCTGGATGGACGGTTACCTGTCATCACGTTCGGGTTCAACGGTCATGCTGAAGAGCTTCCGCGCACGCAGGCTGTCACCTATCTAGAATGGAACCCAATTTTCTACATGATGCCAAAGGATGGATTTACCGATCCAGCCCTGGTAGCGGATGCCGTGTCCAATCCTCGCGCTGGTGATCCCAAGGGACGCTGGGGCGCCGGTACGAACCATCATCTGGCTCTTCATGTTCCTAACCGGAATGGTCTGTTGAAGTGGAAGCGCCGTCTTACGGATTTGGGGATCCATGTTACCGGCCCATATAACCGAAACTATTTCCACTCGATCTATCTTCGCGATCCGGACGGCGCGATCATCGAAATCGCGACATCGGAGCCGGGTTTCGGTCACGATGAGGCAGTTCTGGGCTCGGAGTTCAAGCGGCAGCCGGAAGAAAACCTCGTTGGCGGCCGCAGCGAGTTGAGCGTCGCGTCCGAAACTTGGCCGTCGCCAATGCCTGCCGTCACCGACGATTATGCGCTGCGTGGTTTCCACCACATCACCTCTATATCTAGCAATGCGGAGCGGACGGAAAAATTCTTCGTCGAAACGGTCGGATTACGCCTGATCAAAAAGACTGATTACCTTGATGAAGCGGGCGCAACCCATTACTATTACGCCTGCGACGAAGACTTGTCTCCAGGTTCGGTGATTACGTTCTTTGGCTTACCAAATTATGTGCCGGGCCGCCTCGGAACCGGACTTTCGCATCACTTCACGCTTGAGGTCGAAAATGAACCTGCTCTTGCCGATCAGCGTAAGCGTCTGAAGAGAGCGGGTGTCGACGTGTCCCGAATCCAAGATGCAATTTATTCGAAGGTCTTCCATTTTCGCGATCCTGACGGTCACATTTGCGCCGTCTCGACGCCGAGTGATTTCACGATAGATGAGGACAAGGAAGATCTCGGTCAGTCGTTGTGCCTGCCTGAGTCGCTCGAGCCAACACGCGCTGAAATCGAACGGCATCTAGCGTTTCGTCCAGCTCCGACGCCGGTCTAGCCGATGCTTGGTTTGAATGAAGGCGCGGCGCACATCGCGCGTACATTTTAAGAGGCATCGCTTCACTATTGGATGCCCCACGATGTGGGTCACAGAGTCAAGTCTTCGCCACTACATGCGCAACAGAAACAGTCAGGACGGCTACAAACCGGAAACTCGGGACGGTTTGATCGGGCGCGTTCCGTCAACCTCCGAGATTAATTCGCCACCCAGGATTTCTGTTTATCTCACGTCTGTTTCATTTCACGGACGATCTCGACTTCCTGCTACTTCCGAGAGTGCCCTGGGTTGCGCCTTTGCATGGTAAGGATTCCATCGAAATTCAGGACTGGGCCGAACAGTACGCGAAGCTCTGATGACCTACGCAGCGCCTTTAACGTGACCGGTTTTGCAGCGATCAGCATTCCGCGCACGGCCTCGTTGCAGGCCTTGGACGTACCGTCGAGGCCGGGCGTCAGATGGAGCAGAGCCACTTTGCCGAGCCCTTCACCACGCCAAGCAGGCGGCCGACTGAGAGCGTAATGAATCTGGAAATTGCCTTTGCTTCGTGCGGCATCCGAGATTTCACGTTGACCGCCCTCGCATCTCGACCGAGACATGAGTGTCAAATATGTAGCCCGCTCCACGCTCCGTGCGTATCAGCTTGGGAGTGGAGGGATCAGTCTCAAGCTTTCTACGCAGCCTAAGGATGAGAACGTCGATACTTCGATCGAATATTTCCTCTTCGTGCATGCGGGTGGCCGACAACAGTTGCTCTCTGGACAGAACCTGCCTGGGAGAATCGAGAAAAGCGGTCAGAAGATTGAATTCGGCAGCGGTCAGTTTGACTTCGCTCTCACCATCGCTGAGGTGGCGCTGTTTTACGTTCAGCACCCATTTGTTGAATGAATAGACCTTTCGGTCCTTCTTGTCGGTCGCGACTGGGCGGACGCGGAGCGCGGATCTTACCCGCGCCAGGAACTCCCGCAGCGAAAACGGTTTCGTCACGTAATCGGACGCGCCGAGTTCAAGTCCGACAACTTTGTCCGTCTCGTCGAGTCTGTCGCCGCTGATGATTATGATCGGCGCGTCTGACTTTCCGGACAATGTTCGCACAATTTCAAGACCGTCTTCGTGCCCCAGATTAAGGTCGACGATCGCGAGATCGATCAGTTCCGATTGAAGGACCTGGCCGAGTTGATAGCTGTCTTTCGCACCGCTCACTCGAAATGCATGCTGCGAGAGGTAATCGATAAGAAGGCCACGCATCTTGGTGTCGTCATCGATGACAAGGATATGTTTCATTACGATCCTTTAGAGCTTGATCGGCGCGCAGCACGCGAGGCCCGCTACGACACTTCAACCCTGCAATCGTATGCTGCAATTGAAGTGTTCGTTGTAGACAAACGTCGACCCTGAAATACACGGTAGAGCCATCTCGCAAGACTGCTCGCCCCAATCGCATACGTAAGCATACGGCGACCAAATGCTGGTCGCCGATTTTGCTGAGGTTACCTGGGACCAAACTTGCGGCCATTTCGGGCTAGATAAGCGATGGCACTTCGAGAAAGTCCGATGTCTGCGAGCGTGTGATCATCCAGACTTTGAAGTTCCATCATGGTGCGATGCGCACGCAAATCTCGAAAGACTTGCCCAAAGCGATGCAATATTCCACGGTCTCTCGCTTTCGAGTTAAACATATCGTTGTCCTTTCCGGCGCACCTTTCGTCGCCGCATACTTTTTCCGTCTCCGCAGCTACAATTGCGTTTCCAAACTACGAATATTCGTTTCCGCTGAAATCTACGCGACCCAGTCGCCGCTCGGCTGCTCTTTCAGACCAAGCTAAGTGCAAGTCCCAATACGGAAGTGCTGTTGTCAGTTGCGAAATGCTGCAAGTCAGTCGATGATCCAGGCAGAGCCAATTGCCCGCGGGAGTCGAGGATCTGGCGCTGGCGAGGCCACTGGACTGATCCGATGGCCGTTGCCCGCCGATTCTCATGGTCTCGTTCAATGGTGAGCGCGACGAACAGCCCACTGCTTTCGGCGTTGACGGGATCGCAATAGTACTTTCTTTCAGAACTTCTGTTTTGCCCGCTTCGGCATAAAGTAGGTTCGGATATTGAGGAGTGCTTCGGCGACG
>Ga0209564_1001143_pt1 | contig 31118 bp, 30 predicted proteins | sample AraplaCol_mMF_r2_FD_184272 | JGI IMG/M metagenome (GOLD analysis project Ga0209564, IMG submission 184272) | Arabidopsis root microbial communities from North Carolina, USA - plate scrape MF_Col_mMF_r2 (SPAdes) (version 3) | ecosystem: Host-associated > Plants > Roots > Endosphere | place: USA...
CGCGGCGCCCGGGCTCTTTGGCTCGGCGATCGGCGATCATGCGGCCCCCGGCATCGCCGGTCTCGCGCTTCGCGAAATTCCAGGCCGGGATCGCACGACGCCCGCCGGTCGCTTCGTGGGCGGATTCGGCCCATCGACCGACGCCGGACGCGTCCTGTGGGTGGACTACGATTCCTCGGTCTCCATGCATCCGACGGCAACAGGCGTCCCAGCCGAGAAGCGTCCCGAACGCCTGGCGTCGCCGTCGCCGGACGACAATCGCATCACGCACGGCTGCATCAACGTCTCGCCCGAGTTTTACGAGCAGATCATCCGCCCGACGTTCGAACGCGGCGGCGTGTTCTACATCCTGCCGGACAAGGCGTCGCTGGCGGAGACGTTCCCGGAGTTCGCCCAGAGCCGCGCCACGGCACAGCACGACGGCGGCAACGCGGGACAGAGCTCTGGGCGGCGCTGAGAGCTCTGGGGGGGCATTGGCTTCCCCATCCGTTACTTCGCATAATGCATATCTCCGACTTCTGTTCAGCTGTCGGAATCGTTGAGGCGCTCGCGTTCCCCTGAGGCATCAGGACGACTAGCGCGAGCGCCGCCGCCGCCCCCAACTGGCGCGCCAGTCGTTCCCACGCACGATGTGCCGGGCCTGTCGTGCGCTCAGCTTGGACACCTACCAAAACCTTCGCCTGTTCCTCTCCGGCGAGGTCGGCGAGTGCGCAAAGCACGTCTTCCTCCGGGTACTTCTCGCCCTTACGCCACTGCGAAACGATGGCGCGCGAGCGGCCCAACCGTTCGCCCAAAGCCATATCCGTCGGGATGGAGCGACGTTCCTTCGCTTTGTCAAGTAGCGATGCAACAATGCCCATGTTTCCCTCCTAGTTGACAGATGTTTCCCGGTCAGCATACTGCGGCCTAGTTTCCCTTTTGGGAAACAGGGCCACCCGCTGGGGACAGGCCCCGGCGGTCACCCCGCCGCCGTTGTCCCCAGCTTCGGTAGGGGTACCGCAATGGGGATCATCGAAGCGCTTCGCTTCCTCTTTTCGCGCCGTGATCGACTCGCGCGCGAATCCGCATTTCTCGCACGCGAGGGCAGGGCATGAGCCTTGCCGTTGCTGCTGCGCGTCGCACCGAACAGGCGCAGGAATCTCTGTGCGCGCAGCGCTGGGGGGCGAGCGCCGCAGGCGCGAGCCTTGGGCTTGTCCCTTCTTCAACAAGTGACACGCGACGCGTGTCTATCGAACTCGATCCCAACCGTATCAGGGCGCAGCGGTTGAAGAAGTCGACAATCACGAGTGCGCGACTCCATGACCAAGAAGCGACGAAAGGCTCCACGCGTGGCGCGTGGTACATGCTCACGACGACCTACGCAGACGGAAGCGATAGCGGCCCTCGTGACGTTAGCGAGCTACTTAAGCGAATCCGCGGCCACTTCAATCGCGTTGTCCGACTCAAGTTCCGGAGTAACCGTCCGGTGTTCCGTTACCTCTGGGTCGGCGAACTCACAAAGCGACTTGTTCCCCATTACCACATCCTGATTTGGATTCCGCGCGGCGTCTTCATTCCCAAGGTGGATTCCAAGGGATGGTGGCCGCACGGGATGACGCAGATCGTCAAAGCGCGTAACGCGGTGGGCTACCTCGCGAAGTACGCAAGCAAGTTCTGCCCGGCCACTGCCGAGGCATACCCGAAGGGCTTCCGCACGCATGGCTGCGGTGGACTCAACGACGAATCAAAGCGTGAGCTGCGCTGGTGGAAATCGCCCAGCGAAGCGCGCGAAGCACTCGGCCCTCTGGCCGACATCCGCAAAGCCCTCGGTGGCTACGTGGACAAACTCACCGGCGAATTCTGGCCCTCGCCGTGGCGTGTGTATTTCGACAAGGGCCGCTCAATCGCTTGGAGACTCGATCCGCTATGAACGTCATCATCGTCAAGAGCGCGAACAGCGCTGTTCGCACCATCCGCAAGCAGGATGGCACCAAGGTTCAGTTCAACGAACAGACCTGCGCAATCGAATGCGGTGAGGAATTCCCGCGTCCGTTCAAGATCACCCTGGACGACGATCAGAAGCCGTACCCGCCGGGTGCGTACTACGTCGATCCGTCCTCGTTCGGCGTCAACAAGTACGACGGCCTCGAAATGGGCCGCCGCGTCAAGCTCTGCCCGATGCCGGCTCCCGGCGTCGCCGCTAAGGCGGCCTGATTCATGCGCGTTCTCGTCTGCCTCGATCCGCAACCTGCTGCCGATGGTTCCTGCGCGCAACAGGCGTGGATTGAGCAACCGAGTTTCGCCGACCTTCTTCCGACCGTTGCTGAGGCCAACGAAATCGGATGGGCGTTCATCGCAAGCCTCGCAGTTGTAGCAATCGCAAAACACTCACTCAAACCACCGAAGGACTGAACCATGAAGACCAACACCCCGAAGACCACCCTGCGTACCAAGCTCGCTTCCGTCGGCTCCGCGCTGTCGCTGGCCATCTTCTCGCCGCTCGCTCTGGCTGCCGGCGAGTCGTCCGGCATCATCGAGACGTTCGACGAGTACAAGGTCGAAGCCCTGCTCATCATCGTCGCGTTCGCCATCGTCCTGTGGGCGAAGCGTGGCGGCAAGCTGCTCAACCCGTAACCGTTGCATCCGGGGGCCGGTTCGCCGGCCCTCGCCTTTTAGGGAACCGCGATGGAAGGCCTCGTTCTGCTCATCTGGTACATGTGCGTTGGCGTGATCGTCTCCACCGGGTGGGACTGATGCGCGTATCGCTTCTCATCATTCTGTGTGCGCTCGCGTGGTTTGGCATCGGCCCAGCACGCGCAGCCGGCACGTGCAACGCGACCACTCGCGTCTGTAGTGACCGCCAAGCCGCGTATACAGCCGCCATGGGCAACGACGTGATGATGTCGCAATGCTCGTGGGGCGCTGAGCAGCGCGGCCCCGTGCTGCTAAATGGCAGTGGTTACGCGAAGGAACGTCGTTGTAAGAGTTCCAACGGCGTTGACTGGTTCGCGTGGATTCGCGTGGATATCCCGACTAATCCTATCTGGACATGGGCGCAGGAATGTCCCAGCGGTAAGACGTGGAACGACAGCCTAAAGCAGTGTTTCAGCCCGCAAGAGTGCTTGGCGCGTAATGCCGATCTTCCCGACCATCCGACGGTTCGCAATTATGCGAACGCGTGCGTGGCCGGTTGCAGGATCAAAGCCAATGGCCCGACCGTCGGCGTCGATGGGCTTTTCACTGGCCTCTATCAGTACTCCGGCGACATCTGCACCGCATCGCCTCCGAGCCTGCCCGAAGTGCCGCGCGAGGAAGAGAAGAAGGACCCGCCGCAGGAGTGCAAACCGGCGGAAAACGGCATGACGTTCTGCTTGAAGCCTGACGGTCAACACTGCGCCACTGCGTCGAACGGCCGTCAGGTCTGTTGGCGTCCCGGTGAAACTGGCGAGAAAGATGATGGATCGGTGCGTCAGAAGCGCGATCCCGGCACCGAGCCCATCCCGCCGAACCTGAGCTTGCCCAACGGCGACAATCTTCAACCTGCCGAAGGGCCGATCACGAAGACCACGACGATCACGTCTTCGGATGGCACTGTTCGCAGCATCACCACGACCATCAAGAACTACACCACGGTCAGCGGTGCCGACGCGGGTCCGAAGAACGAAGGCCAGAGCAGCTCCGGAACCGACTCGCCCAGCAATGACGAAGGCGACCCAAACACGCTCACGGGCGGTACGACCTGCGCTCAACCTCCCGTCTCAACCGGTGATCCGATCCTCGGTTCCATCGCGCTCCAGACTTGGAAAACGCGATGCCAGGGCGAAGACAACAAGGCCAGCGGGGGAGGGGATTGCCAAGCCCTCTTCCAGTGTTCAGGCGAAGAGATCCTTTGCACTCTCGCGATGGAGAAGCGTAAGGAACGCTGTGACTACGAAGCGCGCCGCGCGCTCGACACGAATGCCCTTGAAGCCATTGCGAGCCAGCCAGACGGAACCGAGGGCATCAACGTCGGTGACATGTTCCATTCGTTCGACCGTGGCGACGTGAATGAAAACCTGTTGGGCGGTGGAGCAGGGGGGCAGTGTGAGTTCACGTTCACCCTCGGCGGACAGCGCCTCGAAATGACCCCGGAGTGGTGGGACGTGGTCCGCATGATTTCCATGCTGATGGTCGCGTTCGCCTATCTCTGGATCGCACGCCAGCTGGGAGGCTGACCGATGCCCGCTATTGCCGCCATCCTTGCCGCGCTCGCGCCGTGGATTACCCGGTTCTTCCTCGCGAAGTCGGCGCTGATGTTCGCCGGCTTTCTTGCCCGGCTCGGGCTGGTGATTGCTACCGACGAGTTCGCCATCGAGCCGTTGATCGATCACGCCATTAATGCGTGGTCGATGATCCCGAATAAGTACCTGTGCTGGTTCGGCGCGTTCGGCGTCACCAAGGCACTTTCCATCATGCTGTCAGCGCTCACGCTGATCGGCGCCAAAAAAGTCTTCTTCGCAAAGGCTCCCTCCGCATGAGCGCGATTGCAAAAACCGCATCCATCACCCTGATTACGGCCGTCCCCGGTAGCGGCAAAACGCTGCGCACCGTGTGGTACGCGGACAAGGCAGTGAAGGCCGGTGAACTCGTTTTCGCCTCCAACGTCAACGGCCTTGCTATTCCTCAAGTCGTGGACTTCGAGGACCCCACGAAGTGGCAGGAACTGCCCACCGGTTCGATCCTCATTGTCGATGAGGCGCAGCAGTTCTTCCGCGCTGCGAAGTCGGGCGACCCGGTGCCGGATTACATCAAGGCAATGGAAACGATCCGCCATCAGGGCATCCGGCTCATTCTCATCACCCAGCATCCCGCTCTCATCCATTCGAACATTCGCGCGCTCGTCGGCCTGCATGAGCATCTCGTGCGCGAGAACGGCAAACAGTCGGCGAAGGTCTATCGCCGAAACTCGGTGATCGACAACGTCCGCAGCCACACAGCGCTGGCGCGCGAGGACTCCGAGACGTGGGCATATCCGAAACACGTTTTCGAGCTGTACAAGTCGGCGGAGGTCCACACCGTCGAGCGCAAGATTCAGAGTCGCTTCAAGCGTGGTGTCGCGATGCTCGCCATTGCGGCGTTGCTCGGTAGCGTGGTGGTGTGGCGTATCAAGGACCGGCTATCGGACGAACAGGCTCCCGTCGCCACGGAGAGCGCGGATAAGGCGCAGGCGGCGCGAGCCGACAAGCCTGCCGCGCTCGCATCCACAGACGACTCCGAACGGAATGGCCGCGCCTTGGTCCACACCGCCCAGGACTACTCCGATCGCTACACGCCGCTGATTGCCAACGCGCCGTGGAGCGCGCCCGCTTTCGTCAATCGCGAGCCGTTGGCGGACCCTTCGCTCGTCTGCATGAGCACCGGTGCAGGGGAAGACGTCAACGGCGATCACCGCGATGCCAGCTGCCGGTGCGTCACGGAACAGGGCACGCGCTACGAAGCGCCCGATGCGGAGTGCCGGAAGATGGCCCGCAACGGACCGATGTACAACCCATTCAAGAGCGCGACGCAGTACGAGGCACAGGGGCAGGTTGCCGGCATGTCGTACAGCGTCGAGGGCTCGCGGGGTGTAGGGGCAGCCGCCCCTACGGATACTGGCCGCAACGCGGCCGCTTCTTCACCCGGTGCAGTTCTCACCGCGCCACAGGTGAGCGGTTATGGCGACATCGCGGCCGGGCGCGTGGAGTCCGCCCCTCGATGACCGCTCTTCGAGAACAGCCGGCGCTCTCGGTACATCAGCCGGTCCAGCGTGTGGGGTGCGATCCATTCGCCGTGAGGCGCCACCAGACGCGCCCCAGCCATCCGCCAGCCTGACCAGTGCCCGAAGAGCGGCGTGACGTTGTAAGCGACGCGTGCGTGCATCTGAGCAGCACACGCATTCGGGCAAGGCTCGCCCGGTCGCCAGCATGGCGGATTTGCAGTAACCATATCGAACCCCTGAAACGACACAGGGACCGTATCGGTCCCTGTGGTCGAAAGCTGGATCAGATCAAGCCGCGAAAGCGGGTCGGGAAATTCCGAATACGGTCCGGGCCAGCGTCCGGGCCCAGCGCCGCCAATTTCGCATAATGCATATTATGTAAAATGCTACAGGGGCTGACGCGGTTGGCTGTCCGACTGTCGGACTCCCCTAATTACTGTCCTTTTGACCTTAGATCGCGCCACTCATTGATTCGTAAACGCTTTTGATCGCATGCCTGGACACGAATTAGGGACATTCAACCGCTGGCGACGGCACCGTGGCAGATCATGTCCTGCGTTGTTTGGGGTGCTTGTGCTTGCTAGCCGTCGATCTAGCTTCTTTGGCCGCCGGCGGGCGCTTCCGGCTTAGCGCTGCCTCCAGACTTGCCGGAAGGTCTGCCAAGCTCGTCAACTGCTTCTCGAGCGCATCGGCACGGGCTCGTTGCATATCGCCATGACGCACGGCCTGCTGCAGCCGATGTTCGAGCGCCTCACTGGTCTGCCGCGCGGCGGCTCGCTCTTGATTCTGCTGCCGCACTTGGATCTTCGCCTCAACCTGCAATCTCTTTGCATCCTGCCTCGCCCGATCGATCTCCATCGCGGCCCGCTCTTCGGAGCCGCGTAGCTGCTGTAAAAGAGTATCGCGCTCGGCTGCAGCAGTGAGTGTCGCGGCTTCGGATTGAGCACGCACCTGTGTCAGTTCACCGGCCAGTTCCACTTGCCGAGCCTGAGAGTTGTCTAGTTCGCGTTGCAGTTGTTGCACCTGCGCAGCTTGCGTTTCAATCAGGCGTTGAAGATCGGCCAGTCGCGTCTCAGACACCCGCAATGCATCAAGCGCCTGCACGGTCCGGTCTTCTGCGGCTCGGAGTTGCGTATGTGCCGCGACCTCGCGGTTAGCGAGGGATTCGCGAACCTCTGCGAGTGCGGCGCGTTCGCCTGCCAGGCTTGCTTCAGCGTCGCCCCTGGCGCAATGCAACGCCAGTTCCCACAGCTGGCTGGCGACGGCGGCGACCTCTTTCGGAGCGTCCGGCAATGCCAGTCTCGATTCATGTGCCGTCAGACGCGCGCCGGCAGCACCCCACCACGTTTCCAGCCAACGAGTGACCGTATTCGGTGAGCCGGTGCCTAAGTGGGCGCGAATGCGCTCGACCGTCGGTCGCTCGCCGCGTGCGAGCACCGCGTAAGCGGCGACATGCACGTCATTCTCAGTAACGCCTTTGGCCATCCGGCCCTCCTACTGCGCGATGAGCGGCCCCGGACACGTAGTCGCGATAAGGGATAATTATCGTGGCTACAGCTTTCTGAGTGTAGTACAACATACATGCTATGAAAGATAATCACGCGATTCCGGCACTCGCGCAACCCGCGCCCAGTGTCGCCCTGCCCGCTCAGCTGGCCCAAGCGGCCGCCGACGCGGTGCGGGAGCTGCTGGCGGAGGCAGCCGCAGCAAACACCACTCGCAGCTATGCCAGCGCCTTGCGCTACTGGGCCGGCTGGCACGCCGCGCGCTACGGCATCGAATTGACGCTGCCGGTGCCCGAGGCCGCGGTGCTGCAGTTCGTGGTCGACCATGTGGTCCGTCGCAACGCCGACGGCGAGCTGGCCTGGGAGCTGCCGCCGGCAGTCGACCAAGCGCTGGTGGCGTCAGGCCTGAAAGCCAGGCTCGGGCCATGGACGCTGACCACCGTCCGGCACCGGGTCGCGGTCCTGTCCACCGCACACCGACTGAAGCAAGCTACCAATCCCTGCGAGCAGCCGGCGATCCGTACCGTGCTCAGCCGCGCGGCGCGAGCCGCGGTCAAACGCGGCGAGCGGCCACGCAAAAAGACCGCGATCACCCTGGCCGAACTGGAAGCGATGCTGGCCACCTGCGACGACAGCCTGGAAGGCCTGCGCGACCGTGCTCTGCTCTGCTTCGGGTTTGCCAGTGGCGGACGTCGGCGCAGCGAGATTGCCGCCGCGGACATGCGCGATCTGCGTCGGATCGGCGACAAGGGTTACCTCTATCGACTTGAGCACAGCAAGACGCAACAGGCGGGCGTCAACGCGTCCTCCACGCCGGACAAGCCGGTGCTCGATCGGGCCGCGCTGGCGCTGGACGATTGGCTCGAAGCATCCGGGATTACCGAGGGGGCGATCTTCCGGCGGCTGTGGAAACGGCGCGTCGGCCCTGCCCTCTCCCCGGCCGCGGTCGGCGAGATCGTGCAGCGGCGCGCGCGCCTGGCCGAGCTGGAGGGCGACTTCGGCGGGCACAGTCTGCGCTCGGGGTTTGTGACTGAGGCCAGTCGTCAGGGCGTCGCACTGCCGGCGATTATGCAACTGACCGAACACCGGGCGGTGGCGAGTGTGATCGGCTACTTTCAAACTGGTGGTGCCGCAAGCAATCCGGCGGCCCGTCTCCTAGAAGACTGACTCAGTTGGATCCCTCTTCTACGATCTGGACAGGAGCTCGATCCCGAGCGATGCACCGACCTTCCTGGACCACGTAGACTTCGACGTAATGTGGCCCGTCGAACTTGGTGTGTTCGACGTGCTCATGCCTCCCTTCATCTGGTAATAGCTGGCCGCGCTCCTGGCCACGCGCGTTGGGACCTCGGTTTCGCACTTTCCAAAAGATGTCGCACACATCTAAGTTGGGCACAGTCGTTTCCGCGATATAGAAGCGAACACTACGGCCCGGAATCAGACGACGAAACCTGCGCGGAAGATGAATCAAGTCGAGCAGGATCTGCTGATTGAAGGAAACTTCGTAATCGATCCGCACATCGTGACGAATGTCCATCGTGTATCGGTCTTCGATAAATTCCTCGAGGGGGCCGGAACGAGCGATCAACGTGCGAACGTCGCCGCCGTATCGTTCTTCCATAAGCTCGAAGGACCTCCCAAACACCCCGCGCAGGAGAGTTGATTGCCCCTCCAAGGTGTCCTCATCACGAGCTATTCGACATTTCGTTGCCGCACGCGATGCTTTAGTGGTGAACTTCCCATACGAGGTCACGCGAGCACCGCTGCCAGGCGCGAGCCAAGCGCCATCGTCTGCAAGGCCGGCGAGGTAGTCGAAGAGGTCGATAACGATGTCGAGGTAGTCGTCATGCGTTGCGCCGTGCCACTGCGGGCGCGCAACCACGAAGTCATAACACAGCGTGTCGATCAGCCAGCCACTAATGGCAACGCCATGCTTGTTCTTCCATGCTCGGAGCATGCGGGCTAAGTCGCGCAAGAGGCCGCTGGATGCTTCGCTTACTCGTGCGAACTCATCCCGTTCTGCGCGAGGATCAGTGGGCTCCCAAGACCCTCCATGCTTTGTGACTCCGTAGATGTAACTCCCATCATCTTGCAGAAATGCAGGGAGAATCTCGAAGTGCATCTTCCGGAACGGCGCAGTGACGACGGGCCCATCGCCGCGGATCTTCGTGCCGGGAAACGTCTCTAGCAGAGACTGCTTGACTTCTTGAAGCATGGCCGACGGCCCATTCCCAGCGCGCCCTCGAAACCGCTCGAAGTCCCGGGGCGAAAGCTCGAAGACCATATCCAAGTCGCTGATGCCGTCGATGGCCGTTCCGCGACCGAACGAGCCAACCTGTAGCGAGTGCGCAAACTCGGAGTCCGAGTCACGGAAGTCGCGGTTAAGGCGGCGCGTAATTCGCTTGTAAGTAGTGGAAATCTCCTCTCGGTTGGAGACCGCAAGATTAGAGATGAACTTTCGAAAAAGGACCGCCGTCATGCGTGCATCCTCGACGGGGCAAGGCCAACCATATAGGCCGAAAGTACAATGATCAGAAGTACGATCATTGCAGTCAGGCTCAAGGGCATTTTGTCTCGCCAGAACGACAGCGGCTTATCACGATACCGGTCTAGCCATTTACTCTCAGCCTGCCAGTAGAATTTGTAGTGCGCGTACCACGACGCCAAGAAAGCCTGCTTTGGAATGCTCTGTCCATGGCATTCGCCCGAGAGAGCCTCGAGTTTGGCCTTTTCGGCGGAGAAGTTGCTTCCGTCGGGAAGGGAGTCCACATCATTGGCAAGGGATCGAAGCTCAGTGAACTTCGTGAGTAAGAGGCTGCCAACCCTCTCATAGTTGGGGCGCCGCTCTTGGTAGTGCGTGTAGTGCATAGACGCGACTGACAGGACGATGATTGCTGCAGAGAGTTCCTTGGCGCCAAACCATGGCGAGAAGAGTGCCAATACGCCGACCGCAATTCCAATGAGATTGATTGCGCTGGGCAGGCCATCGGCCATGTCGATGGTGGCGAAATGCAGCTTGCCTGTGTAGCCGGCGCTGTGCGCCACACTGGCAATCTCGTTGAGCAGGTCCTTCTTGCGCATCTACGTCCCCGTACAAAAGCCGGCTTACCCCAAAGCGGCGCTCCTAGCCTAGCCCAAACGAGGCCGGTAATGCGGCAGAATTGCCTGAGGTCACCGCATGGCCGCAATTCGGGCACGCTTGGGGGTAATGACGATGGAAAACGGCGTGCTGCGCACCGTCGCCGCTGAGATCTCGGGGTACTTCCGCGACTTCCTAGATTCCGACTTCAAGCGGCAACAGGCACCCCGTCGCCGCATCATCCTGACCTCCGAGTCCGGCTTCCGGGCAGGCCTGCGCACCTCGCCCTACCCCGGCCTGGACCGGGACCTCTGGACCCTGCTGAGCAAGCCGATCTCGGAGGAGCTGTCGCTCACGATTACCCCGCGTAAGTACACCCGCCCCATCAGCGAGGTGCTGCGTAAGGTCATCGCCGAGCAGGTCAACGCAATCCCCGATAGCTCGATTGCCACGGTGCGGTCCGCGGTCCTGGATAAGGCCGCCACGACCTACGCCAGGGCCGTCGAGAACCCCGAGGAGTGGATCGAGTCCGTCCAGCACGAGCTGGCCGAGCAGATCGGCGAGGCCGTCATCCGCCCGCTTATCGCCCACCTCGATGGGCCGCTGAAGGCGCAGGCCTACTGGGTCATCGACTCGCTGTACGCGGCGGAGTCGGACCTGATCGGCCGAGTGGGCGGCGACCTCTCCCGCGTGCTACCCGAGGTGCTGGCCAAGCTGCTGGCCACCGGGGATTCCACACCACTGACGGATGCGCTGGAACAGTTCCTCACTCTGGACGGCACCCGCATCGCGCTGATCGCCTTCTTCGAGAGTTTCGCCGCGGCCGACGCCTACCTTGAGTTCCGCGACTTGGAGACCTACGTCTCCACCGGCGAAGGCCTGCAGCTCTACCTGTACCTCGGCGCAGTGAAGTTTCGCGGCAACCAGTACCCCCTCTTCTTCCTGCCAGTCGAGGTCACGCGCAGTTCGGACGGCACCGGCTACACGCTGAAGCTGGTCAATCACCTTTACGCCAACCGCAAGGCGGTGGATTTTGTCCTACAGGAGCTGGCCGCCGGCGTGAACCGCGCCTGGGTGTCGCCGATCCCCGAGCGCATCACCTACCTCAAGCCCGAGCAGACGGTGTACGAGGAGGCGCGCCTGCTGTTCCGCAAGGTCGCGAACGCGATGGACCTGGGTGGCCAGATCGAGTTCTCGTCCACGGCGGCGGACGCCTCCACTGCGGCCGCTGGCCTCTCCAGCGCTCTGTACCTGGCCGCGTACGAGCGCTCGGACGAAGCGCTGCTCAACGACTACGAGGAGATTCTGGACGCGCTCAAGCGCGGCGGCTCGGCTGTGGTCGACCTATTCGAGGGCATCGTCGGCGGCGTGCTGATGAAAAACCCGGTGTCGATCGCCTCCTCCGTCGAAGCCGCCTGGGAAGGCCTGTCGATGGTCGAGCGCGTCGTCTTCGACTCGCCGATCCCCATGAACGAGGAGCAGCGCAAGGTCCTGCTCGCCACCCGGGACCCCAACGGCAAGATCATCGTCGTCAGCGGCCCGCCCGGCACCGGCAAGAGCCACACGATCACCGCGATCGCCGCCGACTGCGCCTTCACCAAGCGCTCGTGCCTGATCTTGTCTGACAAGACCGAAGCGCTGGACGTGGTCTGGGACAAGCTCAACGAAGCCATGTCGCGCGTGCGCCACGACCGGGACTTTCCCAATCCGATCCTCCGGCTCGGTCAGCAGGCCGCCAACTTCAAGCGCCTGACGTCCAACCAGGCGGTCACGCAGGTTGGCGCCTACGCCCGTGCCATGCGCGCCAACCGGCCGCGCCTGGAGAGCGAGCGTGAGGGAATCGCATCCTCGCTCAAGGGGCAGATCGAAAAGACCGTGAAGACGCTCGGCGGCGTGCACCTCGCCACCGTGCAAGCCATGCACGTCGACGAGCAGCGCTTGACCGAGCTTGCGCCCGGCGTCATGGACGTCCTGCACCGTTGCACGGATGCCAAGTACCTGCCCGAGCTCGAGGCGGCCGCGCCGCACCTCGACGCCCTGCAGACCTACCTCGAAGGCGTCTTCGCCGAAGGTGACTTCACCCCAGCATCGCTGTGGGACCGCGTGCGCCGCGACGCGACTCTGGCCGAATTCGCGCCCACGCACCCCATGAATTGGGACCTCTTCGAGGCGCTGGATGCCGGCCAGATCCGCCAGATCAGCTCGCTGGTGCTGGCCTACGACCAGCTGCGCATGCCCGTGTTCGGCTACCTGTTCCGAGGCGGCCAGGTGCGCGAGCTGGAGCGCCAGCTCAACCAACTGCCGACGACGCGCCCGCTCACCATGAAGGACAACGTCGGGCGCCTGCAGGGCATTGTCGCCGCCGGCAACGCGTTGCGCCTCAAGCTGGAGAGCCTCGGCATCGGTGGCGAGCTGGCCAGCGCCTACCGCCTGTTGTCGCAGGGCGCCGTTCCGCCGCCGGCTGCCGCCGGCGCCGCGCATGTGATGGCGCTGCTGCGCCGCATGGACCCAGCGATCCTCGACACCCTCCTCGCCCAGCCCAAGGACGATGCGCGCCTGTGGCCGCTGACGGCTCGCTTCCTGACCGAGTGGCTGCGCACGCGCCAGGCATTCGTCGACGCGCCGCAGATCGACTACGTCGGAACCAAGTCGCAGCTGGAGCGGCTCAACACGTCGGTGATGAACTCCCACGTGGATGACCGCCTCATCCACTTCATGGACAACTACCGGTCCGACGCCCGCGCGCTCGCTGGCGTCATCTCCAACCGGCAGAAGTTCCCTGAAGACAAATTCGACCAGGTGCGCGAGAGCTTCCCGGTCATCATCGCCAGCATCCGCGAGTTCGGCGAGTTCATGCCGCTGGCACCAGAGATGTTCGACGTGGTGATCATCGACGAGGCCTCGCAGGTCTCGGTGGCGCAGGCCCTGCCGGCGCTGCTGCGCGCCAAGAAGGTCGTGGTGCTTGGCGACGACAAGCAGTTCTCGAACGTCAAAGCGGCCAACGCCAGCATCGAGCTCAACCAGAAGTACCGCTCCAACCTGGAGAACTTCTTCCGTCGCAACGTCAGCGAGGACGCGGCTGTCCTGCAGCGCCTGGCCATGTTCGACGTCAAGAAGTCCATCCTGGACTTTTGTTCGCTGTGCGCGTCCTACTCGGTAATGCTGCGCAAGCACTTCCGCTCCTACCAGGAGCTCATCGGCTACTCGTCCGGCACGTTCTACGGACACCAGTTGCAGGCCATCAAGATCCGCGGCGTGCCGGTCGACGACGTGATCCAGTTCGATCTGGTCGATACCACTGGCAAGAAGACCACGCGCGCGATCAATGAGGCCGAAGCCGAGTTCATCCTCGAACAGTTGATCGAGCTGCTGGACGAAGAGTCGCCGCCAACGGTCGGCGTGATCACGCCATTCCGCGAGCAGCAGACGTACCTGTCCAAGCTCCTGTTTGGCCACCAGCGCGGGCGCGAGTTCGAGGACAAGCTGCGGCTGAAGGTGATGACCTTCGACTCCTGCCAAGGTGAAGAGCGCAACATCATCTTCTACTCGATGGTCGCCACCCGCGAGCACGACGCGCTGAACTACATCTTCCCGGTCGCGCTGGATGACGCCCAGCAGGCCGTGGAGGAAAAGCTGAAGGTGCAGCGCCTCAACGTCGGCTTTAGCCGCGCGCAGGAGATGATCTGGATCGTGCACTCCAAGCCGATCAGCGAGTTCCGCGGATCCATCGGCCAGGCGCTGAACCACTACGTCAACGTTCTGGAGAATGCCAAGCGCTTGCCGTCCGTGGAGGACACTGACCAGTCCAGCCCCATGGAAGCGAAGGTACTGGAGTGGTTCCAGCACACGCCTTTCTATCAGGCGAACCAGGACAACATCGAGGTCTTCGCCCAGTTCGAGGTCGGTCCCTACCTCAAGCAGCTGGATCCGACCTATGAGCATCCGGCGTGGCGCGTTGACTTCCTCGTGACGTACCAGTCGCCGAAGGGGCCGGTGCAGATCGTGATCGAGTACGACGGCTTCCGGGAGCATTTCACCCAAGGCAAGCACGTCCACGTCGGCAACCATGAGCGCTACTTGCACGAAGCCGACGTCGAACGCCAGTTGACGCTGGAGAGCTACGGCTACCGGTTCCTGCGCATCAACCGCTTCAATCTGGGCGCAGACCCTGTAGCGACGATGTCCGAGCGCCTCTACCAGCTGGTGGAGCTGGCGATCGGGAAGCCTGCGTCAGCGGCGGTCGACCACGTGCAGGCACAAGCCGCCGGCCTGGCCAGCAAGGAACTGAAGGCCTGCTCGCGCTGCGGCAACATCCAAGAGCACTCCGCTTTCTTCGATCAGGCGTTGCGTGACGGCGCCGGCGGCTACGGTCGAATCTGCGCCACTTGCAAGGGCGCAACCACAAGCGCGCCTTCGACCAAGAGTCGGCGCCATCGGCGTTGGCGGTAACTACGCGCGACAACTATTGGGAAACGACGTCGACTAGCTCCCGTGATCCGCCAATGCATCGTGAAAATCGAGCTCGTGGACGATTACAACCCGTGACCCTGCTTTACGCAGCTCAATGGCCTTCTCGACCTTGCGCCCGTAGCACGCAAACGCCCAGCACGGATTGCCTTCCGCGCCGATGACTAGGTAGTGGACCTTCTTCGACGGCGACGAATGGGCTGAGCCGCCCAGCCTTTCGACCACTTGTTCAAACTCGGCGCGGGTGAAGCGTGACGACGCGCCTGTAAAGCAGAAACCCTTGTCTAGGAAGCTGATTTCCGGGTCGACTGCGCATAAGCCAACGATCTCCTGCCCTTCCGACAAGGGGGCGCGGATGATCGTGCGGCCGTCAAGCAACGCCGTGAACTCAGCGAAGAAGGCGTGGAGCATTGCGTGCTCCTTCTCGTCGATCTGCTTGTCGGCGAGCACGCCCGTGATGAGGCTGCCGACCTCGTCGAACGGCCAGCATGTCTTGAGGTGCTCGTGTTCTGCCATCCAGTCCGACAGGGCACGAAGCTCTTCCACGGAAATACGGGTGTCGGCTACGATGCCGCCCATGATGGCGTGCAACCGCTGCAGGTCTGCGGTAATGCGGTCGTAGTACTCGGTAGAGCGCAGGCGTTCACACAGCCACAGGATGTCGGCGCGTTCGTCCTCGGTCAGGACGCCATCGGCCACGGCGGCGGCGACGACGGGAACGAGCTCGTTGAAGGGGTGCTGCTTTCGCACCTCTTCATGCTCGGTCAACCACAGTTTGAGGTAGTCGAGCTCAAGGCTGTTGATATGCCCGTCGATCGTAATGCCTTCGATGATGCCGATAAGCGCGTTGACGGACTTGTTCAACCGGGCCTTCGAGGTGAACTTGAAGTAGTCGCTGTGATCTGTATGCATGGAGTGACGCCCCAGTTCGACGCCGTCCTGCGGCGTGCCAAGAGAGCTTGCCGGCTCGGCCTATGGATCGCATTCCACCGCCAATGATGAGGTGGCACGACCAGGGGATGGTCGGGCGCCCCTCCCATACCTCCGATAAACAGGCCTAATCCCCAGCTCTGCCCGCATCGGCGGTTGGAGCTGAGCGACCGGCGGGATCGACGCACTACCGTACCGTGACCGGTGGCCCGGTTGGCGCACAGATGCATGTGAATACCAGTGGCACGCCAGCGCCGGCAGATACTTCGGGCGCGCGTCAGCCTCCTGCGAGCACGCGCGATCCCAGCTGCCAGAGTCTCGCAGCGTTATCGGCATCAAGTGCGTACGGGGCCACTCCGCGGAAGTCGTCGGGCCTTGCCTGGACAAGTTGAGCCTCGTTACAGTCCTCGAAGTAGCGCCCACTGGTCTCGTTGAGCAGCGGCGATCCCGCTAGAAGAGCCGTGGTGGCGGCCCCTTGCTCGACGGTCTTTCGGCGGTTCTCCGGCGTCTTTAGTCCGCCCGTGTGCTTCTGCAGATTGGTGGCGATCGCCCCTGGGTTCACGGCGTTGGCCGTGATCCCGTATTTTTCGCGCCACAGATGCGTGATTCCGACCGCCAGCAACGCGCATGCGGTCTTTGATTGACCGTAGGCCGTGAACGGGTCGTATCGGACGAAGTTGAAGTGCGGGTCGTCGAAGATCACGGGCGCCAGCAAGTGCGCGCTCGAGCTGAGGCACACGACGCGCGCGGCGCCCGCCTCAGCCAAGAACGCCTCCAAACCCAGCGTTAGGGCAAAGTGGCCCAGATAGTTGGTTGCCATCTGCCCTTCCCAACCGCCGGCACCGCGCAAGAGTGTCGGTGTGGCCATGATGCCGGCGTTGTTCACCAGGACGTGCACAGGCCCCGTCCACCCGTCGGTGAACGCGCGAACCGTGTTGAGATCGGATAGATCCAGCCGGCGCACTTGCAGCCGCGCGTCGCCAATTGCCTCGCGTATCTGCGCCGCGACGCGGTGCCCTGCCTCGACGTCGCGCACCGCGAGCGTGACCTCAGCACCGGCGCCGGCAAGTGCCCGTGCCGTCTCTATTCCAATTCCAGACGAGGCGCCCGTCACAATGGCGCGCTTGCCCGAAAGATCTATAGCTTCCAGTACCTGCGCGGCCGTCGACTGAAAGCCGAATCGGGTGGTGAACATCTTGATGGCCTCTATAGCGTTTAACTGATGACCTGGCGGCGCCTGACGATCTCCCGTCAGCTCATGATGTAGCGCCAGGTCACGTCCGATTGCGCAGCATTGCGCGGTGCTTTCTTGCGATTGCTGAACCATGCATTGGGGCCATGCTGCGGCATTGACTCGTCGTGACGGCAGGAGCCTCCTGCACTAACCCACTCCGTGATTCCGTCTGTGCGCGTGGGCACGGCCGTTGGGTTCATCCTCTTCCGGAGCCTGACCATGGAAACCAACGAACTTCGGATCGACATCCCCGTCAAACTGGCGGAGGTGAAGAACGTCTTCAGCATCGCATCCCTCTCCTTTGAGGGGGACCTTCCCGCAGCGCTCTTCCACCTCAAATTGCTCATGGATGATGTTGACGCATGGAACGCCACCGCACAGGTGGTTGCCGTCTTCCACACGAACGCAGGTCACGTCACCCTGCGCGACCAGTCTTACAACAGCGATCGAAACATCGATACCGGTAACCCGTATAAGGCGTTATTGGCTAGCCTGATGAATCGCGGCATACAGATCGAGCTGTGCGGTGCCACGGCGCAGGCACACGGCTGGACAAACGCGGACACGCTGAAGGGCATCCAGATCAACACCGACGCAATGGCAAGAACGACGGAGCTCGTGCAGCAAGGGTTTGTCAAGATCTCGGAGGCGTAATCCGCGTGAGCCCAGGTGGCGACTGTGTCGGTCGCCACCTGCATGTGTGGAAGCCGGGTGACATTCGGTGTGCCAATGGCCCCTACTCCACCTCGACCACGACTTTGCCGGCCGTGTCGCCAGATTCGACGTACTGGTAAGCCTCTTCGGCGGTATTCAGGTTAAAGCGATTGGGGTCGACACGAGGATGCAGCTGGCCGGCGTCGGCCAGGCGGGCCGCCTCGCGCATGATCTCGCCGTGATGTGCTCGATCGCGCCCGCTCAGCAATGGCATCAAGGTAAAGACGCCGGAGTACGTCGCACCACGGAATGACAGCGGCGCGATGGAGTGCGTACCCCACCCCAGCGCACTGACGACGTGGCCGTGGTAGCGGCGTGTCGCCTTGAAGGAGTTGTCGAGGGTCGCACCACCCACGGTGTCGAAGATGATGTCGAAGCCTTCGCCGTCGGTGCACCGGGCAACGTATTGCTCCACCGACTCCTGCTGGTAATCGATGAACGTGGCGCCCAGGCTTTCGACATACGCCCGCTGCGCGGCGTTCGCCGTCGCAAACACAGTCGCACCGTGCGCTTTGGCAATCTGGATCGCCACGTGCCCGATGCCGCCTGCGCCACCATGAATAAGCACGGTTTTGCCCGGGGCAACACGGGCGCGGTCGACCAGCCCTTCCCAGGCCGTGATGAACACCAGGGGAAGCGCTGCCGCCTCCCGTGCTGCAAGTGACTTGGGCCGATGCGCGAGCAAGGCAGGATCCACGGCTGCGAACTGCGCGAGTGCGCCTTGCACGCCGCCCACGCCGCCGGTCATGCCAAAGACCTCGTCGTCAGCGGCGAATCCCTCTACGCCTGAGCCGACGGCTACGACGACGCCTGCCATATCGATGCCCAGGATGGCCGGCAGCGGATGTTGCGCATGCGCAGCCTTGCCAGCGCGGATCTTGGTGTCGAGGGGATTGAGCCCGACGGCCTGGACCCGGACCAATACCTGTCCTGCCTCCAGGATCGGGGCCGCGACTGGGCGGACTTGCAGCGCCTCGCCTTCGACCTGCACGGATGCGAGCATGGAAGACGGAATGATGGTGTTCATGACGATCTCCTACATAGAAGGTTTGCCGTGGGCGAGCCGGGCTTGCGGCTAGGCGTTCCGAGACTCGCGTCGCTGCAATCAGGCCCTCGCGTCCGAGCGATCGGTTGCGGGCATCAAGAGCAACTTTCCAGTGGTGCGGCGACCCTCGATATCGAGGTGGGCTTGCGCTGCCGCGGCGAGCGGGTACGTGGCACCAATAGACACACTCAGCTTCCCGTCCAAGACCCAGTCGAACAGCTGCGTCGCATGTTCGCGAAGTAGCTCTGGCGTGGGCACGTGATCGAAGAAGACGGCGTAGCCGATCTTGATGCTGCGCGGCAGGCTCGTGAGTTCGAACGCGGCAGGCGCACCCAGTACCGGGCCAAACCAGCAGAACGTGCCATTGCGGCGTAATGACGCCACCGAGCCCTCGAACGTTGCTGGCCCCGAGCCGTCATAGACCACGTCGACGCCTTCACCCTGGGTCAGTCGTAGGACCTCTTCGGCGAACGTGCCTTCAGCATCCACGATCACATGATCGGCGCCGGCGGCGTGGGCCGTCGCGACCTTGTCCCGGTGCGATACCCTTCCGATTACGCGGCCGCCACGCAACTTGATGATCTGGGTCAACAACAGACCCACGCCGCCAGCAGCGGCATGCACAAGCGCGATGTCGCCAGGCTGTATCGGGTAAAACTCGGTCGCGAAGTGGCTGGCGGTGATGCCTTGCATCATCAGTGACGCGGCCGTGCGGTCATCGATGCCATCGGGAACCGGGACGACTGCGCTCGCGGGAATAGCTAGGCGTTCAGCATAGCTACCGGGGCCGTATACCCATGCGACCCGCTGACCGGGCTGCAGGTCGTCGACGCCGGGTCCAATTTCCAGGATCCGGCCCGCACCCTCGACCCCCAGGACCTTGGGGTTGGGCACCTCGGTCCAGAACTGCCCGCGTCGCACACCGGTGTCCATGAAGTTCACGCCCGCGGCCGCGACTTCCACGAGGACTTGCCCCATGGCGGCTCGCGGTTCCGCCGCGTCGATCAGGCCCAGCACTTCAATGCCGCCGGGGGATGACATCGCAATCGCTTTCATATTCAGAGCTCGATAGTGTGTCGTGCGACAACGCCGATTAAAGGCGCTGCTGCGCACCTTCGCTGTGTTCGATCGCGCTGATCAGCCGGTGCAACTCGACAGCGTCCGCAAACGTCGGACTTAGGCGGGTGCCCTCGCGCAGATCGGAGGCCAGCCGCGCGTAGCCAATGGCAATGCTCTGCGCCGGCATGCCCACTTCGCCGTAGCGGTCGTAGTCGTTCGGGATTTCAAGCTCGTGCAGCACCTCGTCCAGGCGCGCACCCATCAGACGGGTGCCCCCGATGCCGACATAGCCGACCGGACTGGTGATCACCAAATCGCCTTGGGTGCCGTTGATCTCGACATGAAAGTTGGTTCCTCGCGACAGGCCACCGCGGAAGTGCGCCGTGACGTTCGCACCGTTGTTCAAGCGCCCTACGACCTGGATCTGGTCGGCAACGGACAGCGGGCGCTCCACGCCCGTCTCGGCCATTCGGACCGCACGGCGGGCGTTGCTGAGCAGGCCGGAGACCGTCTCGAAACGTGCGTCGAGGACGTGCAGCAATCCATCGATCGAGTGGGCGAACGGCACGTTCACCATGGCTGCGCCATTCAGCGGATCTAGGGTGTACGCATATCCCTCGCTCATGGACTCGCCCCAGATGATGCCCGAGCCAATCATGGTGGCGGACAGCACTTCGCCCACGTAGCCGGACGCGATCAAATCGCGCGCGTACGCGAACGCGGGAGCGGAACGCGTCTGCAAGCCGGTGGATGACGCCAGTCCTTTTGATGTCGCGACCTCGTGCAGCATTTGCGCTTCGGCCAGGTCGACGCCCAGCGGCCACTCCGAGAAGACCGCCTTGCCAGCGTTCAGCGCTTGCATGATCAACGCGCGATGGCGCGGGACCTTGACCGAGACAACCACGAGGTCGACCTCGGGGTGCTCGACGAGGGCGCGACTCGAATCGAAATGCAGCGGTACCGCGAACTTCTCCGCCGCGGCCATTGCAATGGATGCGTCGTGGTGACTTACGGCTTGCACCTGATACTGCGGGAGTGCCTTCAGCGCAGGAAGGTGCGCCGTGCTTGCCCACCCCTGATCAGGATGGACGCCGATGATGCCGACGCGGATCGGGGTGTCGTTCATGGGGACTGCTTCTGAGTAGATTGAGGAGTGACCTCGAGAATGGTGCGTCGAAGTTCGAGGTTGGAGATGAGCCACGCGCCGTCCTTAAGGACCCAGCGCTCGTGGTAGTGGCCGTACCCATGCACGCTTATGGGGGCGTCCTTTAGTGCGAGGGGAAAGACGATGTAGTCCTCCATCGACCAAATCGCGTTGATCTCGCTTTCCGAAACCAGCTCGAGTTCGTCGTTATGCACCTGGTGAATGGATCGCGCACCTTCCAGGAACTGCCGGGCAGCGTTGACGAATGCACCTGCCGTCTGGAACTCCGCGATCAGCCCGCCCTCGGGATCGAAGACCGTCGCCTTTGCCTCCGCCACGAACAATGCGGCGAACGCCTCCCATTGCTTGGTGTCGAGGGAACGGCAGTACCTCGCCTTGCGTAGCCTTACCTGTTCAATTGCGCTATTCATGGACTCACCTCGTTAGCGTCCATGCTATGGTCACTAGAATGGACGATCCAGAACTTAGCGTCCGCATTTTTTGCCTGATCGTCCAAGGGTGACGCATGGACCCTCTGTCCGACGTAATTGCGGGAATGAACATTCGCGGGGCGCAGTTCACGCGTCTGGACGCCACGGCTCCATGGGGTTGGGCCTCGCGAGGCGATCCGGTGGTGAAGTTCGTGCTGGTCGTGCGCGGGTCGGCCGTCCTGACCACATCGTCGCGACCCGAGCCCATTCGGCTGTGCAGTGGCGACGTGTTCATCATGTTTGACGCCGATCCTTACCGGATGTTCGATGACGAGGCCTCGCAAACGATCGACTGCGTCGAAATCGAAAAGCTGCGCGTAGGCAATCGGATCGAGGTGGGTGGTGGTGGCGCGCTCACGACCTTTGTGAGCGGCTTCTTTGACGTGGACACCGATGAGGTACGACCGCTGCTGAGCGTTCTTCCCAAGCTTCTCCACTTGAAGCTCGACCAGTCGCGCAGCCTTGCTTTCCAATCGGTGCTTGAGCTGCTGGCCCTGGAGACGGAACGCCCCGGGTTGGGCTCGGAGGCCGTGGTGAGCCGATTGTTCGAACTGCTGTTCGTGCACGCCCTTCGTGCCTACTCGGCGCAGTCCCACGAAATGGCGCAAGGCTGGCTCGCTGCTCTTTCGGATCGACAACTGGCGCTCAGCCTTGAAGCGATGCACGCCAACTTTGCGGCCGACTGGACTGTCGAGGGCTTGGCGCGCACTGCTGGGATGTCCCGCTCGGCGTTCGCGTCCCGGTTCAAATCCGTTGTGGGCCAGGCCCCGCTTGAGTACTTGACCGCCTGGCGCGTACACCGCGCGGTGCGCTTGCTGCAGCAGCGCAACGTTTCGATCTCCGAAGTGGCAGAACGAGTCGGTTACGAGTCGGTCGCCGCTTTCAGCCGCGTTTTCAAACGTGAGACGGGGCTGGCGCCTGGCGCATTCCGTCGCACTCACCACGAAGAGGCGGCCTGAGTTCGCCGCCGCGTACAGCTCCACTCCACAATCGTGTGGAGTCGCGCCGGCGACTGATGCGTGGACGTTACAGGTCATGGCGGCGCCTCCCTCACCTCCGGCTCGGCCGTCGTTTGTGGCGGCAGCAAACGGCCCTGAAGAATCCGTGTCAGCGTGCCGACCGTCAGCACCGCGATGGCGGCATTGCTGACGACAAACGCCACCGGTGCAAACGTGCTGATTGCCTCGCTTCCACCGCGCACGGCCATCTGCAGTGCGCCTGTCGAGATAGCGGTGACGCCAAAGCTGTATCCCCAGTAGGAAGCGGAGAATGGCTGGTCGCTGACCCACGGCAGCAGTCGCGTCAGAATCACCAGTTGCAGCAGGCCGTAGCCCCACATGGCCTGAACGAATAGATCCGCTGGTCCGTCGGTATTGACCAGGTACGCCACCGATGCAACAACTGGCGGGGCCATGTGAATGCCTAACGCGGGCCTCAATGGCAACAGCAACGGCGCTGCAATCCATAACCTGAGCACGATCGCGGACTCGATAACGATCCAGCTGAAGAAGCCCATTCCGAAGAACAGCAAGCCCCACGAGGTCAGGCCAAGGACACCGGCGACGATCGAACTGATGAGATTTGCAGCCACGGACGGCAGGAAGAGGATGGGAGTCACCGCCTCGATCTTTAGACCGCCGCGCCACAGGCCGCCGGCGCGGTATGCTGCAAAGCCGATCTGACAGACGGTGCCCACAATCCAGAGCACGACTGCAACGCTGCGGTGATGGGGTGCGAGCACCAGGCCCATCAAGGTGGTCGTGGCGGGCACCAGTGAGATGTAGCAGCACTGGATCGGATGGTGTAGCTCAGCGAGCGCCTCCTCGCGCTGGAGCAACCATTTGAGCAGGTAACTCACGGTCAGGATCGCCCATACGAACGCGCCGGCGGCCATGAGCGATTCGCTAATGGCGCTCGGCGCATTCCACAGCAATGTGGCTGCCCGCCAGCTCGCGCCCAAACCAATGATGCCGAGCACGGTACCGAACAGCGACGCGGGCGGTGCTATAGCGCGCATGGTGACCTCCGTACTACGGAGATGGGCGGCCCGCGCTAATCGGGCATGTGCCAAGTGTCATGGGCGGCACGCCTCATCTTTCGCTACCGAGTCTATGCGCAGGGCTGGCCGCGCATTTGCGCATCGTTGCGCTGGTCCTTTTCAAAGTTGCGGGGTTACACCGGCGGAGCCCTGAGGCGTATTGACCCTCAACATCGGCGCGCGTCTGCTTGCTTGGCATGGCTAGATGGCATGCAGCCCCCCACTCGCGGAGTACCGATCATGCCGTTCGTGAACATCAAACTTGTAGATGGAGTCTTTTCGCCCGAGCAGAAGCACGACATGGCCAAGCAGATCACCGACGTAATGGTGAAGTGCGAAGGCTCTGAAGCCTTTCGTGAGGTGGTGTGGGTTCTGATCGAAGAGCTGCACACCGATGGTTGGCATATCGGTGGCCGGCCGTTCGAGGGTCCCCGCTCCTTGCTCGATACCTTGGGGCGCTCGAAGCAGGTGTTCGAGATGATCAACGGCCAGCCAACTACGCGGAAGGAATTCGCCGAGCTCATGCCACCGAAGACGACGGGCTGAAGGCTCCGTCCCTTGCCCGTCGAGTTTCGCACTGTTGCGTCGGGCTTGCCTGCTGTTGCGAACTGCGTTCCCGCCGCCTCGGAATTGCATTGACTTGTTGCTGACCGAGGCGCCCCCTTAGCTCGTCGATCATAACCAAGCCACGTGCATCCGAAGGGAATCAGGCTTGCGAAGTGCTCCGTTGTCTCGCGCAAAAGTATCCCGCGCGCGGCTGAGCGATCGGCAGGCCGCATCCCTCCCAAGCCGTGAAGCGTGGTGTTCCCGCATCAACGTTTCCGCAGTCTGGAGTTACCTATGACCTCGTCCACCCTCCCCCCAAATGGAAAGGTCGACCCGCTGCGACGGGCTCTGCTCGTCAGCAGCGGCTTAAGCGCTCTTGCGCTGCAGTTCCCGCTCGCGGGCTGCAGCCAGGACGCGCCGACCACCCCACCCGCGCCTGTTCCCCCCACCCCTCTCCCCCGGAGCGCAACCATGGGCACCTTTACCACCAAAGACGGCACCGAGATCTACTACAAGGACTGGGGCACCGGTCCAGTCGTTACCTTTAGTCACGGTTGGCCGTTGTCATCGGACAGCTGGGAAGCCCAGATGTTCTTCATGGCCTCCAATGGCTACCGCGCGATCGCGCACGATCGTCGTGGGCACGGTCGTTCCGCGCAGCCATCGGAAGGCAACGACATGGATACCTACGCCGACGACCTCGCACAGTTGCTGGATCATCTGGACGTCAAGGACGCCACGATGATCGGCTTCTCCACCGGCGGCGGCGAAGTTGCTCGCTACATCGGTCGCCATGGCACGAAGCGACTGAAGAAAGCCGTGCTGGTTTCGGCCATTCCGCCGTTGATGTTGAAGACCGAAGGCAATCCGCTCGGAACTCCAATCGAGGCCTTCGACGGGTTGCGCAAGGCGTTCCTGGAGAATCGCTCGCAGTTCTTCATCGATATTCCGAGCGGACCGTTCTATGGGTTCAACCGGCCCGGTGCCAAGCCGGTCCAGGGCCTCATCGATTTCTGGTGGCTGCAGGGCATGATGGGCGGCTACAAGGGCACGTACGAATGCATCAAAGTCTTCTCAGAAACCGATCTGACGGAGGACCTTAAGAAGTTCGACATTCCGACCCTGATCGTTCATGGCGACGCAGACCAGGTCGTGCCGATCGCGGCTGCGGCTCGCCAGTCCACGAAGCTGATCAAGGACAATAAGCTGCTGGTGTACGAAGGTGCGCCACACGGGCTGACCGACACTCACCGTGACCGCCTGAACGCGGATCTCCTCGCGTTCATCCGCTCCTGACTACCGGGAGAGCAGACATGTATCGCGCACACTTCGACGACATGGCCGGCCGAATCGGCAGAGCAATCCGCATCGCATTGATCGCGTCGACCCTCGCCTGGCCCGCACTCGCTGCCGCCCAGGACAGCCCCGTGATCAAGATCAACGCCGAGGCGGCACGCTCGGACATCAAGATCACCCCGCTGCGTGGCGGCGTATCCATGCTGGACGGATCCGGTGGCAATATTGGCGTGTTGGTCGCGCCCGGTGAAAAGTTCATGGTCGACGCCGGCATCGCGATCTCCAAGGACAAGCTGGCTAAGGCGCTCGCCTCGCTCAGCCCCGACCGGGTGACGAACGTCGTCAACACGCATTGGCACTGGGACCACACGGACGGAAATGCCTGGCTGCACGACGCCGGCGCGGAGATCGTCGCTCACCCGCGAACCGCACAGTACGTCGCTCAGATCGAGCGCGTGGACGACTGGAGCTACACCTTCCAGCCGTTGACGCCCTCCGGCCAGCCGCGCGTGCTGGTAAAGGATCGAAAGCAATACGCCGTCGGTGGTGAGCAAGTTGATGTCGTCGCAATTCCACCGGCGCACACCGACGGCGATCTTTACGTCCACTTCAAGAATGCGGATGTCCTCTTCGTGGGTGATACGTATTGGAATGGCATCTACCCGTTCATCGACAACGAGCACGGCGGCAGCATCGACGGCATGATTCGCGCAGCGGATCTGAGCCTGAAAATGGCCGGACCGCGCACGATCGTGATTCCGGGGCATGGCCCGCCCGCGACCCGTGCCGACTTGGAGGAGTATCGGACGATGCTGCAGACGATCCGGGACAACGTGGCCAAGTTGAAGAAGCAAGGCAAAGATCGCGACACGGTGATTGCGGCCAAGCCTTCTTCGCAGTTCGATGCCAAGTGGGGCCAGTTCCTCATCGACCCGGCATTCTTCACGCGCCTCGTCTACGACGGTCTGTAAAGCATTTCACGCTGCCGCTGCGTCACCTCGACGCGGCGGTATGCGGTGCCGCGGTACGCGTGCCGTCCGAGGCCCTCTTACACAACCAGCAAAGAACGCGGGGCCTGAGCCATGGATGCTCCACATATCGCCCGGCCATCACCAACTGCTTTCGTGCTTGCGGGCGGCGGCAGTCTGGGCGCAGTGGAAGTGGGAATGCTCTCTGCGCTTCTGGAATGGAATGAAACCCCCGCGTTCCTCGTCGGGACCTCTGCCGGTGCGATCAATGCGGCGTACTTCGCCGGTAATCCGACGTCTGGTGGCGTGCAGGAACTGCAACAACTGTGGTGCTCTGTCCGCCGCAGGGAAGTCATGCCGATTCAATTGCGCAGCGTGGTCACTGGGCTGTTTGGAAGCCGAGGGTACCTGGTGGAGTCGCAGGGGCTGCGTTCGTTGCTGGAAAGGCACCTGCGATACGCACGTCTTGAAGCGGCGACCATGCCGGTCCACATCGTGGCATCGGACATTACGAGTGGCCGCGAGGTGGTTCTATCGAGCGGTTCGGTAGTCGATGCTGTCTTGGCCAGCACCGCGATCCCCGGCATCTTTCCGCCGGTCAAGATCGGTCCCTACATGCTGGTGGATGGAGGGGTCGCCAACAACGCACCCATCTCGGTCGCGGTAGCCCTCGGTGCGAAACGCGTGATTGTGCTACCTACGGGATATACCTGCGCCCCAAGACAGGTGCCACGGGGAGCTGTCGGCCGGGCCATGCACGCCGTAGCGAAGCTCGTCGCGGGGCAACTCACCCGGGACGCCGAACATTGGCTTGGAAGCCACATCGAACTGCGTATTGTCCCAAGTTTATGTCCGCTGGCGACTTCCCCGTACGACTACTCGGCTGCCCAAAGCCTCATCGTGCGCGCCCATGAATCCACGCGGATATGGCTGGAGGCCGGAGGCCTCGAGGAACCCTTGATCCCGGGGCAGCTCTACGATCATGCGCACTAGCGGGACGTGGCTAGGCGAGCGCAAGCATCGCAGGCAGTTGGCATAATTTTTGACGCTCTCGCGCTCGTAGACCTTTGCATCTGCAGTGTATTGACCCCCGATATGCGCCGCTCATAACGTAGGTGTGCCGGCTAACGGATGCGCCGACCACGTAGGTTTTCGGCAGGCTCCGTTCAGGGTCTTATCCTATGGCCGCGCGCGAACTTCGCGAGACGAATGAAGAAGTCACCCGGATCGCGGGAGGAGTTGGACCACCCGTTCTCGACTCCGTCCTGCACGGCCGGACACGCGTCACGGGGGCATGGACCCATCGTGCGTACGAGATGGAAGTTCAGCCGATGCAGGACCACGTCATTTGCGCGGTCCATTCGGGTATGCGCAACGCGATAGCCCTCTTCGATGGAAAGCGCGTCATCGCACCCAACCGTTGCGGCGGGGTCCATATTGTCGCGCGCGGCCACGGTGGCGAGTGGACCAGCGAGAATACCGCCAACGTATCCAACGTGTTCCTAGGGCACGAACGCCTGCAGGGGACTGCCGACCTATTGGCGGAGGGGCGAACGTTCGAGCTGGTGGATAGGGTCAGCAGCACGGACCCCAGGCTGTACTCCATCATGAGGATTATTCGCGACGAAGTGGAGGTGCCCGGCCCACACGGGGTGATGTTTCTTGAACATGCACTTGACCTTTTGTGCATCGTGTTACTCCGCGGACACTCCACTCTCGCGTACCCCTTCGCACAACAGCACCACGGACTCGCGCCTTGGCAGGTCAAGCGCGTCACCGCCTACATGCGGGATCGCTTGGGCGACGAGATCACGCTCCAAGAGCTCGCCAATGTCGTGAACCAGAGCCGTTTCCATTTTTGCACTGCTTTTCGTACTGCGACGGGCATTGCGCCGTATGAGTATCTGACGCGCCTACGAATGCGCACGGCATGCATGCTGCTCAGATCGACACCTATATCGATTGGAGATGTTGGCTTAGCGATTGGCTACAACTCCCTGTCGGCTTTCTCGACGGCATTCCGTCGGTATGCGGGAACCTCGCCCCGAGCGTATCGCAATGCCACACATTAGTTTTCGCCTGCAGTGAGGACTCCAACGCAGATTGGGTAGGCGCAGGAGACTGTTGTAGTGGCCGGCTTCAGCCTGAAGACCCGAGGTCCCCGATGGCATTAAGCAGTCTTAACAGTTCTGTGGAGGAAGTGGCGCGGATCGCGAGGGTGCGACCTGCAGTTCTCGATGACGTCTTGAAAGGTGAAACCCGCGTCACCGGTCGCTGGGCTCACGGGGCCTTCGAGGCGGTGGTCAAGCCCATGCAGGAACACGTCCTGTCCGCAACCTATGCGGGGAGCGGGAAGGCCGCTTCGATGATCGATGGCCGAAGGAAGGAAGCAGAAGCCCGCAGTCACACGGTCACCTACTTGCCACGCGGTTACGAGGGCGAGTTCAGTTGCACTCCTAACACAACCTCCAACATCTACTTAGGCCACCAACGCCTGGTTTACTGCGCCGACTCGTTGGCGGAGGGGCGTGCATTCGAGCTTATCGATTGCATCCACGCGCAGGATGATCGCCTCTTCACGATCATGCAGGTTATCGCCGACGAGGCGGATTCCCCCGGAACGCACTCCCGGCTCCTTCTTGAGCAGGCGATCGACCTGCTCTGCATTCAACTGCTGCGCACCCATTCGACGCTGGCAAAGCCGCTCGCCAGCGGATCGCGCGGGCTCGAGCCGTGGCAAGTCAAACGAGTCGCGAATTACATGCGCGAGAACCTGGCCCAGGACATCAGCTTGCAGGAGCTGGCGAACACGATCGGGATCAGCCGGTTTCACTTCTGCACCGCATTCAAACGCTCGACCGGTGAGAGCCCACACGCATACCTCACGCGCATGCGCATGGAAGTGGCATGCAAACTCCTCGAAAGCACTCCGCTCCTGATCGGCGACATCGCCTTGGCGGTAGGCTACAGCGCTATCGCTTCGTTCTCGACTGCGTTCCGCAAGCACACCGGCGTCTCCCCCAGGGAGTACCGGACAGTCCGCAACTGATGTGTATGGACCTGCGAACCGCAGGCCGAGGCTTCGACGAAGGGAGCGCCTAGGTTAACCACGGCGTCCGCTTGAACGCTCTCGACGTATGCGTGCAATTTCCCTATCCGCTGGATGTCCGCTTTGGCGGATGCGGACAGTAGCACCGCAGGCGCAACTCGCAGGCTTCTCGGATAGGAAGTGCCGACCCTTGCCCTTCCCTACCCCCGATAAATCTCCCTAATCCCCTGCCCTGTCGGCATCCGCAACCGGGCGGACATGAGTGAATTTGGAGCTGACAGGAACGACGCTATCGCCGGGGCGATTCCAAGGACATCGACTGACCGTCACTCGGGTTCATCGATCTGCTCAAGTACCAGGAATCCATCCTGCTCGCCAAGGCTACGCAGTCGGTTTCGTCGTCCGCAAACCGGGGCACATGAAGTGTAGGCCGAAGTCATCGAGATTCGCCTCGGCTTGGTCAGCGTCAAACTCACTTTCGCAGCGGGTGCATCGCCACATGCGCTCTACGCCTTTCCGGTTGTCGAGAGCAGCCGCGGCGCGTGGCCAACCGAGCACCGTTCCGCGATGAACCTTTAGGTCCCGCTTAACTCACGCTCAATGGCGCACGATCCTTGTGCACTGCGATGCAACGTCGCAACGGCCACTCAGCCGCGCTGCAATTCCACTCCTCCTCCGCACTGAGCCCCACTCGCCCCGCTTCAGCGGGGTTTGGCTTCGGCCGCCCTGGATCCGCAAGACAGCGGATCATATAAGAGGCAATCCTGTATGAACACCGTAACCAACATTCCCAACAACAAGAATCTCGTCGACACCGCCGCCGCCAATGGGTCCTTCAGGACTTTTGGCAAGGCACTTGATGCCGCGGGCATGACCGAAACGCTGCGCGGCACGGGCCCTTTCACGGTGTTCGCACCGACGGATGCGGCATTTGAAAAGCTTCCGGCTGGCAAGCTGGAAAGTCTGTTCAAGCCCGAGAACAAGGAAGAACTCGTCTCGCTGCTGAACTATCATGTTGTTAGCGGCCGCAAGACCACGGCCGACGTTGGCAAGTGGGACGCTGCCAGGACCGTCAACGGCCAGTCGGCCCCGATCATCCTGAAGGACGACCAGCTCAGCATTGATGGAGCGCTGATCACCTCGGCCGACATCGGGTCGAGCAATGGTCTGCTCCATGGGATCGATAAGGTCAACATTCCGCCTAAGCAGTAACGGTCACCAGGTGGGTGCCTAACGAGAATGGCGAGGGCGTCCCTCGCCGTTCTTCTGTGGCCTCATCCATTCACAGCGTGGCCGCCATTCGAGAGAGGCCGAGAACATCTACTACCACTCCACCGCGGGGCGCTCCTGGACGACAGCACATTCGGGCAGGACGTTGGGCACGACGGCTGCTAATGTCCGCTCTCGACCCCCGAAGTGGAGATGCGACGGCATGCGAGAATCGTACGACGGCTTCACTGTGGTGTTGCGGTACGCTCTATAAACAAAACCAGCTTCGCGAGAGTGAAGGGCTTGGCCAGCACCGAATAGGCGGCAAGCCGAGCGGGGATTGCACCGTCACCTGCGCCTGTGGCAAAGAAGAACGGTAGCTTTATCGCCACAAGATGATCCGCTACCTCGCAGCCACTTTGTTGTCCTAGCTCAACATCAAGGACGACGCAGTCGAAGCGATGCTCGTCTGCCAGGGCGATCGCGTGGCTGACATTATCTGTATGCCAAACGTGATAACCGCTCGCCTCTAAACCTGCCGCCATGACCTCGGCAAGAGGCAGTTCATCTTCAACAATTAGCAGTCGCACGGCTTCTCTCCCGCCTCGGATAACGACAGGCATCAGCC
>Ga0209564_1001148_pt1 | contig 31021 bp, 35 predicted proteins | sample AraplaCol_mMF_r2_FD_184272 | JGI IMG/M metagenome (GOLD analysis project Ga0209564, IMG submission 184272) | Arabidopsis root microbial communities from North Carolina, USA - plate scrape MF_Col_mMF_r2 (SPAdes) (version 3) | ecosystem: Host-associated > Plants > Roots > Endosphere | place: USA...
CCAGGCGTGCGCCTTCAACCACTCGGCCACCTCACCATGCGCACCAGATGCGGAAGGCGGTTGAGACCCCCGACGCAGGAAGGGGCGCAATATACTCAGTCGCGCTCCGTGTACCGTTTGAAGTCGCCATATGTAGCAATATGGTTTGACTAGCAAGGGCTAGCGGGTGGGCGTAAGTTAGCTGCCAGCAGCAGCTTTGGGCTTCCGACCCCGGCGCGGCTTGGCAGCAAGCGTCTCGCCGCTGTTGATCGCCTTGAGGGCTTCGTCGAATTTTCCCATGAGCACTTCAGCCTTGATTGCCCCGAAGACGCCCGCGAGGTCTTTGGACGGAACGACGATTTCGGTTTCATCGTCAAGCAGCGGCAGAGCGCCCTTGTTGTAGGGAATACTGAACGCGGCGTTGTCACCCACGATGCGGAAAGAGCGTCGGCCTTTCTGATCGGGCGATCCGACGAGTTCGACTTGCTTGTCGAGGAACTTGGCCAGCTTGCGACGGTCGGCCTTCAGGGTGTCGGGGCCAAACTCGGGATGGGCCGAAACCGGCTTGGCGATGCTCTTCCAATCGACGGGGGTAGCCATTTGAACGTCTCCTAAAGCGCACAAATTGCGCCGCCGCAGACACCTAAGTTCGCACGCAACATCGCGTCAACCTGTCAGGCTATCTGAACATCGCGGCGCGCATCATTGCGTCCGTCACGCCGACATACAGCGCGCGAAATTGGCCCCGACAAGGGCATCGTTCGAGTTTCCATAGATCGAAGACACGTCGTTCTGGGAGCGACGGTGAAGGGATACACATTCGATTTTGAGGCCGAGCAGAGGACAAACGCGATCCTCTTTCGGCTGACGTTTGTGGGCCGGTGCCGCTGCCGAGCTAGGTTGTCTCGGCAGGCTCCTCCTTAGGCAACTCCACTGGCCGCACAGAGAGCGCAAGAACGTTGCCCTGCTTGCACTTCTCGCACTCGAAATACTGACCGCTGACGATCTCATCCGGCCACAAATGCAATCCCCCATCACACGGGGAATTGGCACAAGGAACGACTTTGGTGTCAGCCTTCCAAAGGTACTGATCGCCCTGCCGTTCAACGATATGCAGGGCCTCGCATTCCGGGCAAGTCACGGGGAACGTATCGCCATCGGCCTTGGTGATCCGGCGCTTAATGTCCTTCCCACAGCGGAAACAAGCGCATGTCGAGAAGTTACCCATCGTGGAATTATGCACGGCGCTAGCAAGCACGACGTCCAGGATTGCGACGACCTCATCGCATCGTTGACGCAGCCTCGCCATGTCGCCCGAGTTACCCGCCTCAAGCTGCTTGATGGTGGGCTTGTGCAGGTACGAGCCGAACGCATCGTAGTAGCTCTTGAGGTTCTTGAAGCTCAGGGGGGTATCAGTACCGAGTACGGTCATTTCCTTTGCGGGAAGGCCGGGTGTGTCTTCGACCCCAATCGAGATGGTGGCAACGGCGTCAGCGTGAGGATCAATCTCCAATAGGCGCTTTAGAACCTGTTTGGGTTGCCAGGTTTCGTAGATGGACTTCGGAACTTCCGCCTTGTAGGCGCTCATTCGGTCATAGATCAGCGCTTCCATAGCCATGCGCAATTCGAGCGCTGCATACCGCAAGGCATGGTCATCGCTCTGGGCCAGCAATACCTTGGCTCTGGAGACGCATTCGCGACCTTCATGACGGAAGTTGATGGAGGGCATGGAGACATCCTTTCCGCGCATAGTGTCAGCGGGAAGTGCGATCTATCCAAATGGAAAATGCACGCGGCAGACCTGTGGGGTAAGCGGCGATGTCAAGAGGAACTGCGTATATGCGGACGTTATTAAGCGCCGCATTCAAGCCGGATTGCTTCGCTTCATGAGCGGCCCTGCGCTTCTGGCGTCAACCACTCTTTTCGACATATTCTAGATGAAAGGCCATGCGAATGAACACCTCGTCGACATCGCTTTCAAAGTCGAACAAGAAATCCGCCTCACCCCAGACCCTAAACACGTGGGGAAATGGCTCCGGGTAGCGCGTCCAGTCATTGCCAGCAGCCCGCTCCATCACCACACGCCCAGGTCCATGCTGGAGATTGCGACGCACAACCACGCCATCGTTGGCGTCCTCAAGGCATCGCGTCGCCACATCTTCTAACTGGCTGCTCTTCACCAAAAGCATTGCGTTCTTGCTCACTGTCAGGCCGTTTCACTAGGTAAGAATGGGGCGCAGGATTCGGCCGCGGTGAGCACCAAACGGACCAACGAAGTCAGTCCCCGCACTCACACACTAAAGCCGCAAGAGGCCTAATCAACCACTCCGGAGATCATCGCAAAAACATATCTTTCTTTGCGGTCGCTCTTGTCGGGAGAGTGTGCATCGAACGCCAACGTGGCACCTGCGTTCAGGGTCGCTCTTCCACTCCCACACGATATAGCCATGCAGCCTAATCGCTACCAAAGAGTGGAATTATCTCTGGCTTGACGTAGCGTGGAAAGATGCTTGTCGCGCATCTAAGGTCGTAACAATCACCCTAAAGCGTACCTTGCTTTATGGTGCGAAATTAGGTTGACGCACACCCCTGCAAAGGTCTGTCGCAAAAGTGAAATATGTTAAGGCTACCGCATTCCACACACAGCCATGGAAAATCAATCTGGGAGCAACGTAAAGGCCAGCTGCGCCTTACCTCCGCTCATTACAATTCGCTCAAGCAATGACACTCCCCAGACACGTCCGAGCGCCAAATCCCCTTCCAGCCCGCTCACCCCATTACGTCCCGCATAAACGCCGACAAGGAATGGTTCGTCGTTCTTCACCTGCACGCCGATGTTGTCCTTGGTGAACATCATGTCGCCAGTGCGAGCCATGTAGACCACTGGGCTACCCGACATGCCCTGGTTCGTCATCGCATCGATGTAGAAGGCGTCCTCATAATCCTGGTCTCCAAGGCTGATCCCGACCTGAGGTTCTGAGGCGATAGAGGCACGCTTCCATATCGGGAAAATGCCGTTTGGAGTTATGCCTTTTGGGTAGCCGAGAACGAATACCTCCGCGCCGACGGGTGGAAGAAAGTGCTTCAGGTCTTCAAACTGTATGTCGCGGTGTCTGGGGTCTATGCCGGGTTCAAGGGTGACTTTGCCACCGTGAATGGCCCGAATGTCGGCGGCGTCATTGGCCAATTCAGGAACGTGCGGATTCAAGGGAACGACTGCGATGTCGCGCTGATTGTCATCCTCCTTTGCGTCGAGCCATAGCGGCTCTCCATCCTCGCCATAGAGCGGCAGAATGAATTCGCGGAAGTGCACCAAATCGCGCTTCGTTTCGTCGTCGAGTTCGATTGCAGCGTGGAATTTGATACGATTTGGGACACACCCCGTTGTTCTATCTAGGGCCTGTCCAGTGATGGGGTTGCGGCCTGAGACGACGTGCCAGTTCGTCACCAGAGCATATCGTTGCGCTGCCTTAAAGATGAAGCCCGTTGCGTCGCCGAGGTGAACCTCATTGTAGTAGCAGACGATTTTTGTCGTCGTGTAGCTAAGAGGATTGCCCGGCCAGAACGTGACCTGTTTGGGCTCTTCGACCGTACTCGCGGGGCTACCACTCATCATTCCACCCTTCAGCCTGGACCGTTTCAAGCCGCGCCACTTAGCTGCTCTGCCAGCCATGGGAATTCACCCACGCAGTAGTCGGTCACGCGCTCTAGGATATTCTCATCACCCTCATCGTGACGGGCCAGCGTGAGGTAGTAGTTTTTGCCTCCGTGCTTGGCATAGATGATCCACTCGCCCGTGAGCTTCTTGCGGTTCTTGCGCTCCAGATAGAGACCCGTCACGCCGTTCGCGATGCGTGCTGCAACTGCCTCGGGTGCAAGGTCTGCCGTGCTCGGGTTCCATTGGCTCATGACGATCTCACGCAGTCGTTCAGGGTTGTTCTTCAACTCCAGACTGACGTTCATCGGGACGCTGCTTCCAGCTCCGAGAAGATAGTGCTTTTTGTAGAGGCCACGCAGGATGCCTTTCTTGCTGAAGGCCTCTTGCTTGAGCGTTCCAAGGGGTGGTGCGGTGCCCTCCAGCGCTCGCATTTCGTGGATGATTTTCGCCGGTAAGGTGTCCAGCGTTCCCGTATACATTCGTCCGAACAGTTCGAAGAGGATCAGGTTGCTCACCCGACCGGGCGCGACTGATGCCAGACCGATTGCTTTCGCAAATTGCGTCAGGTGCTCCTCGGTAATCTCCGTGCGGTCTGGTTTCATTTGGAGGCCTTCGTGGGGCTCTCACCTAACTTAAGTTCGTCACCGAAGACGTCGAGTAGGTTGATCAGCGTTTCGTTTAACCAGAGGTTCTCGATTAACTCCTGATCGGTATCGTCCGCTGCATACTGGTGGTCTCTCGCAAAATCAGCGGCCATCTTTTTCTTGAGCACATCGTACTGAAGCGCGCGCTTGTAGATCGCCCAGAGATCGTCATGGACCTTTGACGGAAATAGAAGGCGGGCTTCCAACGCGCTTGCTCGAAAGCGATCCTCAATTGGCTTCGGCGGGAACCCAGCGAAGGCAATCATATGGTTCAAGAACAAATTCGCATCGTCGTAGATTTTGAACCGTCGCTCGAACAAAGCGATGCGCTGATCCATTTCCGCAAGGGCGACTTGTCGGCCTAGGATTTGTGTTTGTCGCAAGCCGATGACCACGGCTCCCGCCACCGCTACGAGACCGGTGAACAGGGTCGCGAATGCTTCCCAGGTGAATGAGTAAGGGTCGATCATAGGATAGGCTTCGCTTCAGAGCGCTTGCATTGCCAAGTCTGTAGGGCGTTGCCAGGCTTCGCGAATATGTCGTCGGTCAGGAAGGGGGGCTTACCGAACTCTCGCGTCATCCAGCCGTCGTATCGGTTCACACGGGCTTCGTTGGTGGCCATTTGGTTCGTGCCCTTGAACCGGATGTAGTACTCGTAGGACGAGGCCGTGTAGGTGCCCTTGGGCTGCATGGCAGCGTTCGCCATCGTCACCGTGCGCGTCTTCGGATCGAGGATGTAGATTAGCTGCTGACCCTCGTGGCGGCATTCCAATTTGAACGCGGCATTGGGATCGGGCGCGGGCGGTGGAGGCTTGGTGCAAGCCGATAGAAGCAGCGCTCCACAAATCACCCCACCTACCCGCCTCACATGTCCGCTCATTGCTGGGCCTCCCGCGTAGCCGCGCGCTCTTCTAGAACTTGTAGAGGGGTGATCGAACGGCGGGTGGCTTCAAGGTAGACATCCTTGTCGCAGTATTTGCCCTCGGGCGTGACCCATCCGTCGTCGCGGTCCTGCTGAGCGCGAAGCTGCTCTGCAACAGAGACCCAACGAGGCTGATCGTTCACGCAGACCCGGCACCCTTCGACACGGAAGCCAGCCTGTTTGCTGACTTCAGCACGAGCGCACTCGTACGGGTGCTGTTCGCTGTAGCCATAGCCGCAATGGGTTTGCCTCGGGCGCAGGCCCGAAGGGTGGTTGTGCTCCTTATGGCCTTTCCAGGCCAAGTAGGCGACTTGAACAAACCCGAGTATCGCAATCCCGAAAGGCCACCACATCCCGCCCCGCTCCCGTAGAGGGCGAGCTTAGCCGTTCGGCTACCTAGTGTCATCCACAGGAGGTTCCTCGCCTACCCGATGCCCATGCTGACGCTCGTAAAACGTCGGCCGGTACTCGGGCTTTTTGGGCGCGGCCAGAGGCTCCCAATGGCTCGCTGACGGTCGTGGCGCGTGGGGTGAAGAAGGACGAGCCCGCCGAAATGCTCGTCGACTAAGCCCTCCTCACGTTCCGCTTTTCACAACTTCAGCAAAGTGTCCTACATCTTACGCACAACCACGAGGGGCGGCGATGTACGGCGAGAATTGGGGCGACGTGGCCGGCGACACGAACGCAGACGCGATCATTCGAGATCGAAAGGATGAAGTGAAGGCTCTGAACTGGGTTGGGGCGATCATCTTCCTAGGCTTCATCGCGACATGCATTTGGTACGCCAACAGTCCAAGTCCGGGCCTCTTAGCATTCCTGATTTTCATGGCCGTGATGGAGGTGGGCGTACTGATCCAGTACGAGCTGTGGAAATCGCACACCATCCTTCTGATTGCGGAGCGCCGCGTCCAACTCGTCGAGCAGCAGCTTCTTCACATTACACAGGGGATTAGCGAGTTGCGGTCTGACCGGTCCTATTGAAATGAAGCGAAGCCCTTCACCCGCGCAACTCAAGGAGCTGCGCCACCAGCTCGCCTCCGCGATCTCCGACGCGAAAGCCTACAACGTCCCGGCTATCTGCACTGGCCTGGGGCTGCATGAGGGCGACACTGACGAGGCGATGCGGAGCCGATACAAGTACGCGATCAGCCGTGTCACCGAAGTGCCCGCAGCGGACTTACTCAGTGTCGTACGGACCTACTTGGCAGAGAACGAACACTTCGCCCTGTCAGAGGCCTTGGCCAAAATCGAGGAGGCGAGCGGCCCGACAATCACGGACCTGACACGCAAGCGCATAATCGACCTCTACGGCGAATTTCCCGTCTGCACCGAGCAAGAGCCCATCGAGTTCTTCAAGGCGCTGTGGCCGATTGCGACGATGCTGGAAGCCGACCAAATCCCCGGCATATCGCGCACCCTGGAAGAGGCGATCTTTCAACACACGGTGCGGAACTACGATTGGGATAACAAGGACGTCCTGAAGGCGATCGGCCTGCCCGCAATGTCGCAGCGTCAGTTCTTTCGATTCCTCGCTGCGTCAGTTCATCCAATGGCCCAGAACCACGAACGCCAAGCGGTGATGGTCGGTGAAATCAACGAGCACCTGAAGCACGACGGTTTCGCACTTAAGATCGTGAAGCGGATATCGGGTAGCCCTGTCTACGAGGTCCAAACCGCGCAACTCGGCATGCCCAACGACGAAGCGATTACCGCCTCTCTCGTTGCGTTCAATCCCACCGATATTGGGGCACGTTGGCAGGCCGCACAGGACAGACGGCTAACCGACCCATCCGGCGCAATCACTCTTTCGCGGACCTTGCTTGAAGACGTCTGCAAGTGGATTTTGCACGAAGCCGGTGACACTTCGGACGCCGACAAGGACGAATTGCCGGCTCTCTACAGGAAGCTCGCAAAGGCGATGAGCCTTGCCCCTGATGACCACACCGAAGCCATCTTCAAGCAAATCCTTGGAGGCTGTTCCGCTATCGTGGAGGGGCTAGGCGCACTAAGAAACAAACTGAGCGATGCACATAGTCCAGGCCCTAAACGGGCGCGCCCCATGTCACGGCCATGCGGAACTTGCCGTAGGTCTATCTGGCGCAATGGCCCAATACCTCGTCGCGACATGGAACGCGCGACAGGAGGCGGGTAAGAAGGGCTGATGCGATAATCCGCGATTTCCTAATTTGTAAAGTAGCTGCGCCCCGGAATTTGTTGGGGAGCAACAAGAAGGAACTTACTATGGCTATCAACATGACCGAGAAGGATCACCGCGCGCTGGATGCGTATCTCGATCTCGTTCTTGAGGCGTATAAGAGCGGCGAAATCGATCTCGGAATTGCGCGAGGGGATTTGGCTCATGCGTTCACTGGTGCGGCAATCGACAACGCGGATATCCTGAACTACCTGCGCGTGCGAGTTAAGGAGCGCTGGACTAACATCTAAGCGACTAGCGATCAAAAACGCGAAGCCCTGGGATGGAAACGTCTCGGGGCTTCGTTGTGTCAGGCCTACCCCTAAGACCCGCGCTCTACGTGCCCATCGGTAAATACCGATATGGATACCAAGCAAACACACCCATCCGCCCCCTTACTGGTTCACCAAGCCGCTTACGCAGCCGCTACCCACAAGACCGCCGTGGAAGTGCGAGAGGCCACCCGTCCGAAGATGGGTCAGTGGAAAGACTTTCGCAGCGTCATCCTGAACCCGCTATGAGAACGCCGTTATCTTTCGTTCACCAGGCAGGCAGTTTCAAAACCCTGACGCCGTAGGATTTTCTGGCCTGTTCTCCAAAATCCTGAGCACCGTGGCCTGGGTCGGGGGTTCCACTCAGTGCAGGGAACACCATGACCTATAGCCATCCGATGAGAGAGGCTGACCGGATATCCGTAACCTCAGGCGAGCCGCCCAGGCCGGTCGCCCAGTACCTTCGAATGTCGAGCGAGCATCAACGCTACTCTTTCGCCAATCAGAAGGCCGCCATGCAGGAGTACGCCGAGGCCCGAAACCTGATCGTCGTGAAGAGCTACCTAGACCCCGCGAAGAGTGGTCTCACGCTCAGGAAGCGGAAGGGGTTGCAAAAGCTCATTTCGGATTCGGTCCAGGGCCTCGCTCAGTTCAAAGAGGTGCTTGTCTACGACGTAAGCCGTTGGGGTCGCTTTCAGGACCACGACGAAAGCGCGACCTATGAGTTCTTGTGCCGAAACGCCGGGGTCGGTGTCCGCTACTGCTTCGAGCCATTCGACAACGACGGCTCCCCCATGTCGGCCATCATGAAGCACATCAAGCGGGTGATGGCCGCCGACTACAGCGCCGCCCTTTCCGAACGCATTCACCGCGCCCAGCTGTATCAGGCTCGCCTTGGGTTCAAGCAGGGTGGCAGCATGACCTACGGCGTACGCCGCATGTTGGTCGATAAGGATGGCAACCTGCGCTTCTTGTTGGACCACGGCGAGCGCAAGGGTCTTCAAACTGACCGCGTCATCTATGTGCCTGGACCCGACGAGGAGCTAGCAATCGTCCGCCGGATTTTCCGCATGTTCGTGACGGAGCGGTGGAGCATTTCTGCGATTGCGCGAACACTCAATGCGGAGGGAGTAATCGGCGCTCGTGGTAGGCCCTGGAATGACAGCCGAGTGCGCTACATCCTCGCCAATGAGCTGTTTATCGGTAACTACGTCTACAATCGGACTACCCGGAAGCTCCAGAGCCCGACAACCCGAAATCCGCCAGAAGCGTGGCTTCGGGTGAAGGTGATGGACCCTGTCGTTTCGCCACGCATTTTCCACGCTGCTGCAAAGGCATTTGGAGCCAATAGGGGATACGGGTACGACAAGAAGGACATGCTTCGTGCATTGAAAAGCTCGTGCGCGAGGGACAACCGCTCACGACCAAGCTCATCGATCAGTGTCCGTACACGCCAACATCCGTTAGCTACACGAAGCACTTTGGTTGTCTCAAAAATGCGTTCGACGCCGTTGGGTACGTGAAGCCGAACTTCACATGGAAAAAGCGACCACGACGGGGCCTTTCCAACGAGCACATACTAGCGGGACTCAGGCGTATCTATGCAGCGAACGGTTACATCACCGGCTCGTTAATCAGCGTGGATTTGGACCTACCGCACTCGGGTTACATTCGCGTTCGATTTGGCTCGCTTCTGAAGGCCTATGAAGCGGCAGGGCTCACGACAACGCGGAGCCAAGTCATGATCGATGCGATAGAGCGGGCGAAGAAGGCGAGACCGGAGCGAGCCTGCGCGATGGTCTAGTGGCGCTGAGGGGGAGGCGCTTTAGGGCCTCCCCTTCAATCATCCAAACGTGAGAAGTCCCGCGATCCCGTGATGGGAGTGAACGAACAGCGACGCTGCGCCATATGCCTTGAGCAGGAAGTCACCGCGCTCAACAACGTCCTTGGTAACGCCCGCGCTTCGGTAAATGGATTTTAGTGCCGCACCCAAACGCTTCAGAACGGCCTCGGCCTGCGGATTCGAGCCGTCAGTCGGTGTCCCACGTTCGAGCGCTAGATAGGCTCCTATCACGTCCTTCAGCGACGCAACGCTATATCCCCAGCCCAACCATTCGATGCGGCTCAGTCGGAATGAGAACTGCCGCAATCCATCAATGATGGCCTGTCGGATGAAATCGTGTTCGCCGACTTGGATTTCTTCAAGCCACTTTGTCAGGTCGGCCACCTGCGAAAGGACGTCCTCTCGTTCCTCCTCAGAGAGCACCGGATACGAGACGTGCTGGCGTAGAAGGACGGACACCATCTTAATCGGTTGGATGTTCTTCGCGTTGACGTACGTAGCGCCATGCTGGTCCCAGCGGTTCATCATGCTCTGAGGCTGGAAGCCATTCAGCAGGTCGTCGATGTGGGCCGTTAAGTCGGGCGCGATGTGCGCGGCGTCAGGCAAGCCAGCGACAAGCATTTTGATTTGGTTGGCGCGCTCGATGATGCAGAAGAGAATTTGGTAGAACTCGTAGGACCAAGCATCGACCTTGAAATGGTCGGCGAGGTGGTCGGTTCCGGTCTTAGTTCTGGAAGCTGCGAGCTTCGTGCAAAGCTCGGCAAATTCGATTGCCGGATCAGTCTTAGAAGCCATCGAGGTCCCGCCGAGAGAGAAGTGCTATCCCTACCTTCCCGGCTTGCTGCATAACGTCAAGCTCAGCACGGTCTTAGGCGTTCGGGTCAGCAGCGCAGACATAGCGACATTCGTTGCGTTCTTCTGGATCCGCACACCTAGCGGTCTTCCTCCTGCGCCATCGTGGTCACCCCACCGGTTAGGCCGACGTTACGTTGCTCGCGGAGATGTCCGATCGCGGTTGGATCAAATTTCTAGTACGGCAGGCAAGCTCGATAAGAGAGCCTGGAGCAGGTTCATTTCTGGCGTGCCGATAGCTCGCGCAATCGCAATGAACTCGATTATATCGACCCGCCGCTCACCTACTTCTATTTTGGCTACGAACGATGGCGGCTTGGAAAGTCGCGCAGCGACGTCGCGCTGAGTAAGGCCCTTCGCTTTGCGGGCTTCGATCAGCTGTTCCACGGCCATTTGATAGGAGGGGGAGGACACCCACCGTCGTTCCATCGGCCGCGCTCCGCACAATGAGCGGACTTGCTAAGCGGCTCTGTGCGTGCTCCCATTTTAGGAGCAAGTTCGGAGGGTGGTGATGAGCAAGCTAAAGGCTGTTGGTAGGCAGCCCCTTGGTAGAGAGCCGATCCAGGAAACGCCGCGCCGGCCGATCCCCGGCTGGCTTGCGCTGTTGAAAGGTGGTGCTGCCATCGTCCTTTTCCCGGTGTTTGTGGTCTACACATTTGCAAAGGGCGGCCATGGGCGGCGAGAATTATTGGAGTCCGGTTGGGCTGTCCAAGCATTCGGCCTCGGTGGGTGCGCTTTGTTCTGGTTTCTGGCGCTCGTTGTAGCGGCGCCATTACGAGGCGGGCCTTCACTGCTTCCTCGGTCGGTCAATGATCCGAGTGCTTCGCATGAAACGGCGAGAGATCGCGCTACCCAGCAGGCGTTAGTAAACAGCGGCATGTCGCGCTCTGATGCTGCGGCGGCTACGCAGGGCCTTTCCCGTGCTTGCAATGACGGCGGGATGAGCGGTTGCTAACCCAATCTCTTGAGGAGATTGCTCACCGATGACGCGTGCCACCGACCCCCACGGGGCGTGATCATGCCCAGGTCGTTGAGCCGCGCGGCTATGCCTGCAAGGCTCTGTATGCCCTCAGCGCGGATCGTGGCGACTACAGGCGAAAGGTTGGCAGCGCTTGCATCCGCTTTAGCCGATAGTGCCTTTGATGCGGCTTTAGAGTTACTCGGCGAACGCCTGAGAGCGGCCGCCCCGTTCGGGTTGCCGAGGCGGGTAACGGCGCGGCCCGACCTCTGCGAGGTGTGCCCCTCAGGTGAGGCAATCCGAGCTCTTACAGCAGCAAGGGCTTCTTTAGTTCGCCGTGAGATCGCATCGCGTTCAGCTTGGGCGACGACGGCGAGTACACCGATCGTAAGGTCAGTGGCGTCGGGCATGTCCGCCGCCACGAACCTAGCGCCGCTGTCCCTCAAGGTCAGTAGGAACGCGGCGTTTCGACCGAGGCGATCAAGCTTCGCGATTAGGAGGGTTGCCCCGGTCACCTTGGCGTGGTGCAGCGCGGCTGCAAGCTGCGGTCTGTCGTTGCGCTTCCCGCTCTCGACCTCCGTGAACTCAGCAACAATGTCATAGCCGCGAGCCCGCGAGATGGAATCTATCGCGGCTCGCTGGGCGTCCAAGCCAAGGCCGCTCCGACCCTGGGCAGCCGTTGAAACGCGAAAGTACGAAACCGCTTTCACCGAGGAGCCATAACACAGTTATCCCTTACAAAAACGCGCAACGAGCGTTAGGCGATTTTGTACAAGGTGGCAGGGTTATAGAGCAAACGCAAAGGGTAGCTTGGCGCGCGAGTCTCAGGACGGGTACACCTGTTTTTGAGGGCTACCAGACGCCTCGCCCTGGCACTATCGACCATGCAGCCAGGGCGGTCTTCGTCATGTTCTCGGACCATTTCAATGGCAGTCGGTTCGATGGCTTAGTTTAGCGACAGCCCGCTTCGCCCGGCTCCGGTTAGGTCTCCGGGCCGATATTCCTGTGACACTCGCATCATCAACTGTGTGCGCCGATAGACGGCGTCATTGTCCTGCCAGTCAGGAAATTCCATCTGGTCGCGAAGCCATTCCCCGTTGATCTGGACGGCTGGCACGTTCTTGCCTGCTTGCTCGTAGGCCCAGGACCAGACATCGGCGAGGCGGTAGCGACAGCTCCGGCCCTTGAACCATGCGTCAGGCGCGGCGGTCGGGCCTACGCCTCTAAGGCGCCAGTTGGCAGCAGTTTGACGATGGATTCCGAGTGCTCGGCAAAGCTCGGCACTGGTGATGAATTGAAATGGGGCGCGGTTGGCAAATTCGGAAGCCTTCAGGCGAACAATGTATTCCGGTCGCATGTCTATAATTTCCTTTTTATAATCTATCATTTCAAATAATGTTATCATTAAAGGTTCATATGATAACCGGTTCATAGCGGTTATTGCCCATAACTCAGTGTCTCAGTGTCTCGGTTTATAGATACTGAAAATGAATATTAGAGAGAAGAAGGAAGGGCGGAGGGGTGCCAACGTCCACTCCTTCACCGATGCAAAACAAGCCGAGACAGTGAGCGGGTGAGACGGGCGGGTTGCCGCCCGTCGCGCCCTGTCGTCAGGCTGCCAATGTCGTCCCGTCGTCGTTGGAGGCCACGCCCATGTAATGGGCCGCCACCGCGTCCGGTGCCGCCGCTAGCCACTTGGCTTGATTGTCCCAGGCCCACAATCGCGCCCGTCCAGTTCCAACACGCTGCTGCCCAAGATTCACAGCGCCGAGGGCACTTAGAACAGCACCCACACTCTGAGGCGTCGGCCTGCGGTAGGTCCATCCATTGGCCATTAGGAAGGCGATTACATCGTCCACCGTGCCAACGTCCCGCTGGAAAAAGCTCCTCTTGGACGCGATGGCATCCTCAATTACGGCCTCAAGCGGCGTCAGCGATAACGACTGCATCTGCGTTTTCGCCTTGGACTCCGGTGCGGGAGCACGGGGATTGAAGGCTGACAGGTTCCGCTCTTTGAGAAATTGAGCAAAGGCGGGCAACTCGAACGGAATAGCGGCGGCAAGTGCCTTGTAATATTCGGGCTCGCGCCGCTCCGTCGCCGTCTCGATCACCGCATACCTGCGATCTCCTCGCTCCAGGGAGAGGGCATTCGCGTGGTTTGTGAGAAGAATGTGACCTTTCGGGGTGCGCCCCTCAAAAGTCGGCGTGCCCTTCTCCTCGACCCGGATGAACTCGTCGCTGATCCACTGCTTCAGCGAGTTCGCCACGGCACGATCGACGCCCATGATTTCGTTCAGAATCATAAGCTGTCGATTGACCCGGTCGGCCTTAAACCGCCCGGCCAGAGCCTCAGCGGGCACCATGACCGTGTTTGGCGTGCCTACGATCTCGCAGAGCAGCTCAACGGCCATCGACTTGCCTGTGCCCTGCGGCCCGTAGATCAACAGTGCGGTACTGATCTTCTCGCCGGGCTGCTGAACCATATGGGCGTAATAGTCGAGCAAGTACCGGCGGGAGACAGGGTCGGGCACTAGGTAGTTGAAGTGCGCCAAGATGGTCGCGCACGACCCCGCAGCGGGGACGAGGGCCGGGGCTCGATAGGAATTGAGGACGGTCTGACCATCTACGGCAATTAGCCGCCCCTGGCCTGGCAGATAATCCACTTTCGCTGCCTTGATCGCCAAGGCTGACTTCGAGAACGCCATAACCGGGTTATCAAGCCGGTGGGCGTGGGCCATGCCGAAGGCCTTCCCTGAGATCGGAGCCAGCGACGTCAGATCGAAGAACCGCTCCGAACTGAGGTCGTAGGCGTGGTTCATCAGCAGATCGATCAGCGCCTGTGACGAAAAGCCAAACTGGATCGGGGAATAGGCCCGGCTGGCCAGAACGTGGTTGTCACAACCGCGAAAACCGAGATCGTCTCGGATATGAGCGTAGGTGACTGGGCCGTCCGACTTGAGGGTTTCGCTGATCTTGGCGTCCGTCTCCTTGGCGCTGTAGCCCGGATGGCCCCGGGAAATTTCATGCGCCCAGAACTCCCCGTTGTCGCAGCGAGCGGCAACGCCAAGGATCGCGAACCAGTAAGGGTACGGCAGCGTTGCGGCGTTCTCGACGCAATATCGAGCAAAGGGGCAGTTCGCCGCGATCAGTTGCCAGTCCGGTGCCTTTGACGTGCTTGCTGCTGATTTTCCGCCATGGCTTCGGGCAGGCCGAGCCGCTTCTTCGGGCGGCGCGAAAGCTGACAGTTCAGCCAGCGGATACAACGCTTCAGGGTTTAGCTCGACGAGGGTGACGGGCTTTGGGTCGGCAGGGTTCTTCCAATTGGTAGAGCCGACGACGCGCTTCACACGTGCGAGGTCACCCATGCTATCCAGGGTCCAGCCAATTTCAGCGGCCTTCCCGATTGCAAAGGAATTGAAGCCCTTGGTGAAGGCTTCCGCCTGGGCGCGGTCTGCCGCGCTGTGAATTTCGATTGGTCGATCTAGTCGCCATTCGAAATGGTAGCCGTTGCCAGACTTGACGATGGCGCTCCAAACGGGAAGGCCCCATCCCAAGATCGTCGCTTTGATTTGGTCGAGCTCCGCCGCTGGGTTTTTGACGCCAGCATATTTGCCTGCATCCCCCACATCGATGTCTAGGTACGCGCCGAACACCATCCCAATGTCTTCTGCCTTACCCCTGCCTGAAGCTGGAGGGGCCTTGAATGCTGCGAAGGTAGCAAACTTCGCCGTGTTAGAAGGCTGGGGGGCAGCAAGAGCTTTGGGAAGGTCGATTGCCCGGTGGGCGCGATGTTCGCCCCTATCTAATCCCCCCTCCGGCTTGTGCTTATGGACGCTTACAACCACCCAGGCGTCGGGTGCAGCATTGTATAGGGACTCGTAGTACTGTATAGTTTCGCTTTCCATAACTATTTTCCCGCACCTGCTTACCCATTCAAGGGCAGGTGCGGGGCAAAGTTATAAAGATGGCCTGCGTCGTCGTCCCCGGTTGTTTCCGGTTCGAAATGGTTCACCGATTTTTGGACTTATGTAGAGCGACGAACGGTGCCGGAAGCTTAAAGCCTGGAATCCTGTATCGCTCGATCGCATCAACTAGCGGCGCGAGGGGATAAGACAATCCGCCGTAGTTGTCGGCGACATCGCCTGTCTCATGGCCGGTCAGTTCGTTGTGAACATCGTTGGGTATCGCCGCGAGCCGTGCGTAGTGCTTGAAGGTGTGTCGAAACGAATGAAAGACCGTCTCCGTCCCTCTCAGGCCGATTTTTCTGCGGTATCTGCCGAACCATTTCGACCAATTGCCCATCAACTCGCCTTGGGCGTTGGGAGTAATTGCTGGAAACAGCCTTGCTTGTTTGGCAGCTTGGGCCGACTTCACAAACGGCAAAAAGCCTAGGGTCACGAGGTCAGCATGAATCGGGATTCGGCGTTCGCTTCCCTCGTTCTTCACTGACTGGCCTCTCGCCTCGTCCTCGACAATGCGGATCACCCAGGCCCGCTTCTGTTTGCCGTCTGAAAGGCTGTAGCCTTCTTCGACAATGTCGCTCGGGTGCAGTTGCCCGAGTTCTGTCAATCTCGCTCCGGTGTACAGGCCAAGAAGGGGAAGCCAGTAGGCGGCCTCTCCTCCACCAGCTGCAGGGCGGAGGCGGTCCGCATAAACCGGGCTAGAGAAGATGGTTTCAAGCTCGGCCTCTGTGAAGGCTCGCCTGATTTCTCGCTTCCTCCGGTTATCGGCAACGCGGATGTTCGCAGCCGGGTTCGTCGCGATAAGGTCGAGCTTGTTAGCGGCGTAGTTCAAAACAGTCCCAAGCATCGGGATCATGACATTGATGTTCGCTGCGGTTTGCCCCTCTGATACCAGCGCGTCTTTGAATTGCACCACCTGCTGGCGCGCGATCTCCTGCACCGGTAGCGGGCCACAAGCCACCTCGAACCGCTCAACGATATTCCGAGTACGCCTGACAGTTCGGTCTTCCGGCTTATTTTCGGCCGCCCAGCGATCAACGACGGAGGAGAGGCTGTCCCGCTGCTTTGGCGCTTTCACAGCTGCCGAAGGCCTCTGTGGAGAGGGCCGACCCGCTGCTTTGGTGGACGATCGACCCGCCTGCCTATCGATCTTGGCCGGGCCAATGACTGTCGGGCTGATTTGCTGGACGTCTACACTCGGCGTTTTCGCCGGGAACTTGTCAGCTTCAATGGCAGCTCGCGTCTCAGCAAACTCCCGATCTTGCCTCGCCCACTCCACTACGAGGAGCGTCCTCGCCCTGGCAGGGTCAGCCGTTCCAAGTGCCTTGGTGATTTCTCGACGGCCGTAGTGGCCCTGCAAATCGAGCGGGATCACTCGTCGAATCGAGTAGCGCCCACCGCGTCGTACCAACCCTGTCAACAAGGGGTCTCCTCCGTGCCAAGTGTAGCAGACACGGAGCGTTTGAGTATTTGAGGGCTGTCATCCCTGTAATAAGTCTACAAATTCATAGACTTAGGACGGTGGCGGTGAGAGAGGGATTCGAACCCTCGATAGAGTTTCCCCTATACACGCGTTCCAGGCGTGCGCCTTCAACCACTCGGCCACCTCACCATGCGCACCAGATGCGGAAGGCGGTTGAGACCCCCGACGCAGGAAGGGGCGCAATATACTCAGGAAGGTTGCGGGGGCAAGCGGCCATACGAGGTGAAACGAGATCGCGAACGCCTTAGTATCGACCGTTCCGTTTCGAACCCGGGATTCCGCCATGGCCTCCGCGCCCAAGACCCTTGAGATGCCGACCGTCGACACCGCCTTGCCGGGGCGGGCGGCGGCGATCCCGACGGCCAGAACCCACTTCGTCAACGGCCATCCGCTGAAGGGACCTTATCCGGATGGAATGGAGATCGCGGTGCTGGCCATGGGCTGTTTCTGGGGCGTGGAGCGGGTGTTCTGGAAGGTCCCCGGCGTCTGGGTCACCGCCGCCGGCTACGCGGCCGGGATTACGCCGAACCCGACCTACGAGGAGGTCTGCACCGGCCGCACCGGCCACACCGAGGTGGTGCAGGTGGTGTTCGACCCGCGCGCCGTCACCTACGAGACCCTGCTCAAGACCTTCTGGGAGAACCACGACCCGACCCAGGGCATGCGCCAGGGCGGCGATATCGGCACGCAGTATCGCTCGGGGATCTATGTCACCTCCGACGCCCAGGCGGCCGCGGCGGTGGCCGGCAAGGAAGCCTATCAGCAGGCCTTGAACGCCCAGGGTCTAGGAACCATCACCACCGAGATCGGCGCGGCCGGCCCGTTCTACTTCGCCGAGGACTACCATCAGCAGTACCTGGCCAAGAACCCCGACGGCTATTGCGGGATCGGCGGCACGGGCGTGGCCTGCCCGATCGGGACCGGGGTGGGGGCATGACCCCCGAGGCTTTTCACGCCGCCGCCCTGGCCCTGCCGGGCGCGACCATGACCGTCCAATGGGGCGACGACCAAGTCTACAAGGTGGGCGGCAAGATGTTCGCGGTGCTGGGCGGGGCGGTCGGGCGCAACGGCTTTTCGCTGAAGGCCTCGGAGGTGGCGTTCGAGGTGCTGAGCGAGACGGGGCGCGCCATGCCCGCGCCCTACCTGGCCCGCGCCAAGTGGCTGCACTTCGCCGACCTGGCCGCCCAGGACGCCGACGAGGTCGCCGATTGGCTGAAGACCGCGCACGCCCTGATCGCCGCCAAGCTGACCCGGAAGGCGCGGTCGGAGCTGGGACTCTAGTCGCGGAAGGGTCGGACGCGCCTTCCATCGCCGCCGATCTCGGCCGAAGCGGCAAGGAGAAGCCTGGTCGCCCCGCGTTCAGGGCCTATGCGGGGCGGACGGCCCGGCGGGGCGCGCGCCGCCGCCGGGCGGGGGCTTGGGCTTGCTCGCGTGCTTGCTCTCCAGGTGCGGGCCCACCACCACGGGCTGGCGCTCCAGGATCTGGCGCACCTTGCGCACGGCGGCCGAGGCCGGGCTGCGGCGTTGGCGCCAGAGCAGCAGGGCCATGGCCCCGCCGGTGGCGACCGCGAAGGCGATGGGGCCTAGCAGCCAGGCCGCCGCCGCCAGGGCGAAATAATAGCCGCGCACCCCGGCGTTGAACGCCGACAGGGCGGGGTTGAGAATGGCGCCGGTCGCCTCGGCGTACTCGTCCAGCACCGGGCGGGGCGACCACATCGGGGTCGCGCCGATGGCCGCCAGGCAGTAGTTCATCTGGCGGATTGCCCAGATGAAGTCGAGCAGGCCGCGGGCCAGGGCGACCAGCACCACGCCCAGCTTGATCTGGAACACCAGGGTCGAGGCCGGGGCCAGCACCGCCAGGCCCTCGATGCTCTTGAGCGCGCTGTCGCCGCCGAACAGCACCCCGGCCGCCGCGGCGATCAGGATCAGGTTGGACGAGGCGAAGAACGAGGCCGAATTGATCGCATGGCCCAGCAGCTGGCCATCCAGCAGGGCGATCTCGCGCACCGCCATCTCGGCCATCCACCGGCGGCGGATCACCGTCATGTCGGTGTTGATGACGTTCCGCTCCTTGCCCAGCCGCTTGAGCATCGGCTCGTAGAACAGCCAGCAGAACAGGAAGAACGCCAGGACCAGCAGGTCGATGAGCGGCAGGGCCAGGAATTGCCTGGACAGGGCGTGGGAGAGGGAAGAGGGCATGGGCGAACTTAAGGCCGTAACGAGAGTCGGTGGAAGGGCGGTGTGAGCGGTATCAATCCTCAAGGATCAGGCTGGTCCTGCCGGTGTCCCGAAGCAGCAGCGAGACGGCCAGGCCCACGGCCATGATCGCCGACACATAGAGGTAGAAGCCGCTCTCCATGCCCTCGTGCTTGAACCACAGGGCGACATATTCGGCGGTGCCGCCGAACGCGGCGTTGCCGATGGCGTAGGGCAGGGCCACGCCCAGGGCGCGCACATGAGCGGGGAACAGCTCGGCCTTCACCACGGCGCTGATCGAGGTGTAGCCCGACTGCACGAACAGGGCGGCGAAGATCAGGCCGAAGGCGACGGCGGGGCTGGCGACCTTGGCGGTCAGGCTGAACACCGGCCAGGCGATCAGGGCGCCCACGCCGAAGGCGAAGACCAGCATGGTCTTGCGGCCCACCTTGTCCGACGCCCAGCCGAACAGCGGCTGGATCAGCATGAAGCCGGCCAGGGTGGCCAGGTTGATCGCCCCGGCCGTCGCCTTGTCGAAGCCCGCCGTATTGACCAGGAACTTCAGCATGTAGGTGGTGTAGGCGTAGAAGGCCAAGGAGCCGGCGGCGGTCAGGCCGATGATCGCCAGGGTCTGTTTGGGATGGCGCGAGACCAGCGGCGCGGCCAGGGCCGCATAGGTGGCGACCAGCAGGACCACCGCGCCGGACTGCGCCGTCGCGGCGAACGGCGCCTGGGTGAAGCCCGCGACCATTGCTCCGACCGTCGCCAGCAGCAGGCCGCCCACCCAGGCCACCTGGCGGCGGCTGACCGGATCGTGGGTCGTGACATTCTGGTGCGAGATGCTTTCCTCGATGCCGGTGCGGATCCAGAACACCACGACGGCCAGGGCCGCGCCGACGAAGAACGGGATGCGCCAGCCCCACTCGGCCAGGTCCGACTTGCTCAGGCTGTTCTGCAGGATCACCAGCACCAGGGCCGCCACCAGTTGGCCCATGATCAGGGTCACGTACTGGAAGCTGGACCAGAAGCCGCGACGCTTGCGACCTGCCATCTCGCTCATATAGGTGGCGCTGGCCCCGTACTCGCCGCCGACCGACAGGCCCTGCAGCAGGCGGGCCAGAAGCAGGATCACCGGCGCGGCGGCGCCGATCCTGGCATGGCCGGGGCACAGGGCGATGATCAGCGAACCCACGCACATCAGGCCCACCGCCAGGGTCAGGCCGGCCTTGCGGCCCCTGCGGTCGGCATAGAGTCCCATCAGCCAGGCCCCGACCGGGCGCGCCCCGAAGCCGACGGCGAAGATGGCGGCGGTCTGCATCAGCTGGGCGGTCTGGTCGCCCTTGGGGAAGAACACCTTGGCGAAATAGATCGAGAAGGCGGCGTAAGCGAACCAGTCGTACCATTCGACCAGGTTGCCGGCCGATCCGCCGAGGATGGCCCGGGTCCGGCGCCAGGCGCTCAAAGGCGCCGCGGCCTGGGGCGCGGCCGCCTGGGGCGGCGTCGCCGTAGCGGTGTCGGTCATGTCGCCCCCCTGTGTCGTTGCAAGGACCTTAGGCGAACAGGGGGCGCCGGGGGAAGGGCGTCCACGCGGTCGGGGACACGCGCCAGGGCGTGTTCCCGACGGCGTTTCAGGCGCCGTCAGATCCTGCCGATCAGGACCAGGATAATGATGATGACCAGCACCAGGCCCAGGCCGCCGGAGGGGTAGTAGCCCCACGAACGGCTGTGGCCCCAGGTCGGCAGGGCGCCGATCAGGGCCAGGATCAGGATGATGATGAGGATCGTGCCGAGCATGTCGGTCTCCGTTGCATCCGAACGCCCCGCGTGCGGGGGCAGGCGGAGGGAATGCGAGAAGCTCGGTCCAGGTTCCGTCAGCGGCTGGGACGCCAGAGGGCTGGACTCAATCGCAACGCTCCACGGTCGTCATCCCGGCCCCTCGGGTCGCGCTTTGCGCGCCCAAGGGTAAACTCCGCAAAGCGGAGAGCCGGGATCCAGGTGAACCGCACCGCCTTCGCCCAGTCCCCCGGGGCCCGGACAGCCTCCGCGAGGCTTGCGGGATGACAACTGATTTTAAGACTCTGATATCTTTCGGATAACTCAGCCACTTAATTGAGTGTGGACGCTTGAGGCCGCGGGGGCGCCTTGGCCGGCTGTTCGGACGACGCCTGCGGGGACCGTCGCCGCTCGGCGGCGTCGCAGGCGGGGCCCGGGGCCTCGGTGGCGCACGGGGAGGTCTGGAGGCCAGGCGGCCGGACCTTGGACGCATTTTGGCTGGGGGCGGCCGTGACGACGACGACGGCGATCACCAGCCCCATCAGTCCGACCAGGGCGACCGAGGTCATCACCGTCAGCCTTGGACCGACGAGGCGGACGGAAAATCGCGCCAGAAGGCCGATGAGCCCGATGGTGGCGACGATGATGAGCAGGACGAGCGAGTCGGCCATTCGCGCCTCACGGAAGCGGGCGGCCTCATCCTCGCGCTATCGGCGTCGGATGGCAACCAGGGCGTGCGGTGTTTGGCGGGCTCTCTCTCCCGGCGCGTTCTTGCGGCGCCGGAACGGCCGAGCCTCACCCGCCCGCGCAATCCTCGGCCTTGCGCAGGCCAACGGCCCACAGGGCGCCGATCACCGCCCCCTTAACGCGGGGCAGCAGCATCAGCGTCAGGGCGGCCAGCGGCAGAACGGTCAGCGGCACCACCAGCACCGGCGACATCTTCCAGATGAACGGGAACAGCAGCAGCGGGGCGACGACCAGATGGCCGATGATCAGGATCGTGAAATAGGCCGGGCCGTCGTCGGCCGGATAGCGCGCCAGATCGTGGCCGCAGACCTCGCAGTCCAAGTCGACCTTGAGGTAACGCGTATACAGCCGCCCCTCGCCGCAGTTGGGACAGCGGTGGCGGACGCCGCGCTTCATGCCGGTCAGCATGCTGGCCGGAGGCGGGCAGGGGGAGGACTGCTCGTTCATGGGCGTGGATATGCCTCCGCGACGGTCCCGGCGAAAGGGGGCGCACGGTCGCATGCGCCATTTTGAATCAGGTTTCGTTGAGACAAACGCTTGAGAGCGCAAGAATTCGCTCGAAAGGCGAGCAATAGAAACGCCGTTGCTTAAGCCAGTTAACCACAGATGCTTCGAGGGTTCCGTGGGTAAGTCGCGGTGCGTTCTGAGAAAACGCGAGGCAAGCGGAGCCGCACCGCGCGCCAGCTTAACTATATCGAGGTTCGCGGACTCCGGTCATGCGAAGTCCGCAACCCCCGATCCTGCGACTATTTGGCGTCCTTGGCGGTGTTGGTCACGGCGCGGCCGGCGGCCGAAACGTCCTGGCCAACGCCGGCGACGGTGTTGCAGGCCGAAACCATCAGGGCGGCGGCCACGGTGGCCAGGATCACGATCTTGCGCATGGAGAGGTCTCTGAGTTGGAGAAATAGGGCGTCGGACCTTAACCTTGGCCCAGGGCCACGTTCAAGCGCGCGACCACGGCGAAGTCATGGCGCCGCCTGGGTCGCGTCAGCCTTCTTCGCCGCCGCCCGCGCCGGTCGAGCGCAGGGGGCCGTCGACCACGCCGAAGTCGCGCGAGCGCATCTTGCCATCGGCCAGTTGGACGCCTTCGGCCTCCAGGCCGCGCTTGAGCAGTTCGCGCACGGCGGCGGCGCGGCTGGGCATGCGGCGGGCGAAGCGCCAGTCGTCCAACGCGGCCAGTTCTTCCGGCGTGAGCATGATCTGCAGGCGTTCGGGTCGGGTCAGGTCGTTCATCGGGTCTCGGCCCCCGGAAAAGGGGCGGCTCTCCTTCTGTCCGGTGGAGCTAACGCGCGAGCGTCGTCATCGGGTTCCATCGATGGGCAAAAACCGCACTTGGCTCAAAATGCGTGGCTTACTCACGAGGGGGTGTAGGAGGCGTGCGCTAAGCATGCGCTAAATGCTTAGATGGCATTATTTAAGTCATTATTCAGTCAAGTTTCCATGTGTCACTGTATGGTCCTTTAGAAATGAAGCAGATGCATCATTCAAAATAAAACTGTCGCGTCTTTGTCGGGTTTGTGCTTATGTGTAGCTGACGGAATATCCTGCCGCCTTATCGAAAGCCCCCGAGCTATGGACGTCGAGCGCCGAGAATTCGGCGATGCGGTCGTTCGCCATGTCGGGTCTGACGACCGGCTGAGCGAAGCCCAGCATCGCATCGCCAACAACCTGGCCCTAATCGCGGGCTACACGCGCCTGCAGGCCACCCGGCTGCAGAAGGCCGGCCGGCCGCTGTCGGCCCGCGAGGCCTGCATCGCGCTGGAGGAGGTGGCGGCGCGGATCGAGACGGTCGGCGAGCTGCATCGCCTGCTGTCGGGCGCGCCCGGCGAAGGCGAGGACGGCGTCGACCTGGGTCGTTTCCTTGCCAAGCTGTGCGCCAGCCTGATGGAGACCGTCAGCTTCGCCGGCGACACCGTCATCACGCACCGAGACGCGGGCGGCTGCCTGGTGCGGGCCGACCAGGCCACCCCGGTCGCCCTGATCGTCAGCGAGCTGGTGACCAACGCCCTGAAATACGCCCATCCCACCGGCGTGGCCGGCCGGATCCTGGTGTCGTGCCGACCCGCCGCCGGCGGCCTGGAGGTCGAGGTGGCCGACGACGGCGTGGGGCTGGGCGAGGGCTTCGACCCGCACCGCGAGGGCGGCCTGGGCTTTCGCGTGGTGCGCGGCCTGGCCCGGCAGCTAGGCGCGACCCTGGTCTATGAGACGCGTGACATCGGCCTGACCGTGCGGCTGACCCTGGGCGCCGACGAGGAGCACCGGGTCATCCCGCTCTGGCCCGATCGGGGCTGACCGGGACCGAAACCATCCTATCCTAGGGTTTTACCCGATGGCGGCGAGGGCGCGGATGTTGCAACCTCGACGCGCCTGCGGGCGCCGAGGTGTCCTCCCCCGATTCCCCTCGACGCGCCGGGCCGCCTTTTTCCGACGGGGCGGGTCCGGCCGCGGGCCGAGAGCCGGCCGGGGTGTCCCGACGCACGAATTCGGCCGGCTCTCCCCCAGCTTTCCCCCAGTTTTCCGATGACGACCCGTCAGGGCGCGGTCCTGGTCGCCGCCTGGGGCGCGTCGGGCGCTTCCTCGACGGGCATGTCCAGGTCGCCCAGGCCCGCGGCCTTGATGGCGTCGCGCAGCTTGGTGACGGGTTCGCCGGTCCCGGTGGTGAAGGTCAGGGCGCTGGGCTCGGCGCGATTTTCGGCCAAGTTGCTGAAGGCCCGTCCGCCGGGGGCGTCCGGGTTCAGGGCGACGGCGTAGGTCTTGCCCGGCAGGGCGGTGCACAGCAGGACGAAGGTCTTGTTGTCGTTCAGCAGGCGCGGGGTCTTCAGGCAGTTCAGCGTGTCGCCGCCGGTTCCCAGGCCATAGGCGAAGTCGCGCGGCGTCATCTGCTGGTCGAACACCACCTTCAGCACCAGCACGCCCGGGGCGACCGCCTGGCCGCCGGCCGGCCAGGTGGCGACCACCTTGGGCTTCTGGGTCGGCGGCATGACCGTGACGGGCGAGACCGGCGTCGGCGTCTCGGCCGGCGGTTTGGCGGCCTGGGCCATCACGGGGCCGGACGCCAGGCAGAGGGTCAGGCCGAGCAGGGGAGCAAGGAGAGGCGCGCGCATGGTCCTCAAGGTGTGGTCAAAGCGCGGCGTTCTCAAGGCGCCGCTTGAGGCGACCCGCCTTAGCGCGTCATCCAGGGCTTGCTCTTGCTGTTGGAGGCGGCGGCCGCGGCCTGCTCGCGCTGGAACCGGCCGCCGCGCGGCGGCTGCGGCTTGGCGGCCAGGGCGGCCTTCTTCAGGCGCAGGGCGCGCTGGATCGGGGTCTCGCCGGGGATTTCGGGCTGGTCGTCGATCTTGTCGGTCATGGCTGGCTTCTAACACGATCGGCGGCGGCGCGTCCCGGCCGGCTTGCGCCCGAGCCGAATCCTGGCGTCATGGCCGCGCTTGGGGCATCGTCGCCGCGTGGGCGACTCGGCGATCAACGGCAGGACCTGGAACGAGGCCGAGCAGGACCTGGTGGTCGGCGACTACCTGGTCATGCTCGACAAGGTCATGACCGGCCGGGCCCTCGATCCAGCCAACCATCAGCGGGCCCTGCGCTTCGTCACCAACCGCTCGGGCGGGGCGATCACCTTCCTGCAAGGCGAGATCTCGGCGGTGCTGACCCTGATCGGCCTGCCCACCCTGAACGACCACCCGCCGCGCTGGGACTTCGGCGACGGCCTGGTCGACTCGGTCGACCGCTGCCTCAGCGCCAGGCCCGCCGTTCTCAAGGCCCTGGCCCAGCCGCCGGCCCTGCTGGGCCGCGCCGCCGCCCCGATCCTGACCGAGGGCGCTCCGCCGCCGGTCGCTCTCGCCCCGCCCGGCGCGCGCGCTGAGCGCCTAGTCGCCAAGTTCGACCCCGCCGCCCGCGACCAGGAGGCCCGCATGCTGGCCCGGATCGGCGTCGCCGCCGCCCTGGTCCACGAGCAGCGCCGGCTGGAGGACCGCGGCCGCCCCGACCTGGCCGCCCAGGTCCGCCTGGCCCTGCCGACCGATCCAGAGGGCTGCGACCTAGTCAGCTTCAGCCGCACCGGCGCCCCGCGGTTGATCGCGGTCAAGACCACCACCGGCGGCCCGGCCGCCCCATTCCGCCTGACCCCCGCCGAGGAGATCCTGCGCGAGGCCCAACCGGAGGCGTTCGTTGTCCATCGCCTCTACGACGTGGCCCGCGAGGCGCGGGTGTTTCGGGTCAGGGGCGCGCGGGAGGGCGCCGCGACCGCCTAAGCCGGATCGGCCTTCAAGACGAGGTTTTCGGTCCCCGGAGCGGAGCATCGATCCGCCCCTACGGAACCTCGTCCAGCGCCCATGGCGCGAACGCCGGCCGGTCCTTCAGCCGCGCATAATAGGCCTGGACCGCCGGCAGGTCGGCCCGCGCCATCGGCGTCCGGATCCAGCGATGCACCGAGACGCCCAGCACCACGTCGGCCAGGGTGAAGTCGTGGCCGGCGGCGTGGGCGCCGGTCTCGGCCAGGCGCTGGTCGAGGATGGCCATGGCCCGGTTCCAGGCCTCGACGCTGGCGGCGATCCTGGCCGGGTCGTCATAGCCCGGCGTCGGCCGGCCCAGGGCCAGGAAGGCGTAGCCCCAGGTCGGGTTCAGGTCGGTGGCCTGCCAGTCCATCCACTGCTCGACGATGGCGCGCGGACGCGGCTCGACCGGCAGCAGGTGGCCGTGGCCGAAGCGGGCGGCCAGGTAGCGGCAGATGGTGTTGCTCTCGTAGAGCGCGCCCTGCTCGTCGATCAGCACCGGCACCAGGCCGTTCGGATTGAGGGCCAGAAACTCGGGCGATCGCGTCGAGGCGAAGCCCGCGCCCCAGTCCTCCCGCTCATAGGCCAGGCCCAGCTCGTCGCAGGTCCACAGCACCTTGCGGACGTTCAGCGAGGAGGTGCGGCCGAGGATCTTGAGCATTCCAAAAACTCCGCTGATCCCGGCGAAAGCCGGGACCCAAGCGACCTTTCAGCAAAAGGACGCTGCGCCAGCAAGATCAGCGATCCAACCTTCCCATTCAGCTTGGGTCCCGGCTTTCGCCGGGATGAGCGGATAGGGTTAGACCGTTTTCCCAACATACGCCGCCGCCACCGCCTCGGCGACCTTGATGCCGTCGACCGCCGCCGAGAGGATGCCGCCGGCGTAGCCCGCGCCCTCGCCGGCCGGGAACAGGCCGGCGACGTTCAGGCTCTGGAAGTCCTTGCCGCGGGTGATGCGGATCGGCGAGGAGGTGCGGGTCTCCACCCCCGTCATCAGCACGTCGGGATGGTCGTAGCCGGCGATCTGGCGGCCGAACACCGGCAGGGCCTCGCGCATGGCTTCCAGCACGAACGGCGGCAGGCATTCAGCCAGGTCGGTCATCTTGATCCCCGGCTTGTAGGACGGCTCGACCGCGCCGAGTTCCTCGGACGGCCGGCGCGCCAGGAAGTCGCCGACCTTCTGGGCCGGGGCCTTGTAGTCGCCGCCGCCCGCCGTGAAGGCCAGGCCCTCCCACTTGCGCTGGAATTCGACGCCGGCCAGCGGGTGGCCCGGATAGTCGCGCTCGGGGTCGATAGCCACCACGAAGCCGGAGTTGGCGTTGCGCTCGTTGCGCGAATATTGGCTCATGCCGTTGGTCACCACGCGTTCCGGCTCGGAGGTCGCCGCCACCACCGTGCCGCCCGGGCACATGCAGAAGCTGTAGACCGTGCGGCCGTTGCTGCAGTGGTGCGACAGGCTGTAGTCGGCCGCGCCCAGGTCGGGATGGCCGGCGCAGGCCCCGAACCGGGCCTTGTCCATCCACGATTGCGGATGCTCGATCCGCACGCCGATCGAGAACGGCTTGGCCTCGATGTGGACGCCCCGGTCGTACAGGGTCTGGAAGGTGTCGCGCGAGGAGTGACCGATCGCCAGCACCACGTGCTCGGCCGCCAGGTAGTCGCCGCCCGCGATGTGCAGGCCCTTCAGCCGGCGCGAACCGTCGGCGGCGGTCTCGATGTCGAAGTCCTCGACCCGGTTCTGCCAGCGGTATTCGCCGCCCAGGCTCTCGATCAGGGCGCGGATGTTCTCGACCATGTGCACCAGGCGGAAGGTGCCGATGTGGGGGTGGGCCTCGGTCAGGATCTCCTCGGGCGCGCCGGCCTTGACGAACTCCTCCAGCACCTTGCGGCCCAGGTGTCGGGGGTCCTTGATCTGGCTGTAGAGCTTGCCGTCCGAGAAGGTGCCCGCGCCGCCCTCGCCGAACTGGACGTTGGACTCCGGGTTCAGCTCGCCGCGCCGCCACAGGCCCCAGGTGTCCTTCGTGCGTTCGCGCACCACCTTGCCCCGGTCCAGGATGATCGGCTTGAAGCCCATCTGGGCCAGGATAAGCCCGGCGAACAGGCCGCACGGGCCGGCGCCGATCACCACGGGGCGGGGACCGGGGAAGTCCTTCGGGGCCTGGGCGGTCAGGCGGTAGTCGGTGTCGGGCCTCTCCCGCACCTGGCTGTCGCGCTCGAACCGCGCCAGCACGGCAGCCTCGTCACGCAGGGCGACGTCGACGGTGTAGACCATCAGGATCGCCGCCTTCTTGCGCGCGTCATGGGCGCGGCGGACGATCGCGTGGCTGAGCAGGTCGCGCTCGGGGATCCCGAGGCGGTTGCAGATCGCCGGGGCCAGGGCTTCGGCGTCGTGCCCCAACGGCAGCTTGAGGTCGGAAATGCGCAACATGGCGGGGATTTAGCGGCAAGACGGAAGAAGCGCCATCGGCTTGGCGGTTCCTGGCGTCTTGTCTTCCTGGCTTAGCGATGTTGTTCTGCGTGCATAAGTAGAGGAGTGGTCGCGTTGAGTGCGTATGCATTTTCCGAAAACGATGTTCGGGCCATCTTCATGCATTCCGAAGGCGTGGCCGTATCGGACGGTCGTCGAATTGGGCATACCGGCCAGCGACACGTGAACGCGTCGAACCGGTTTCTGGATCAGAGGATGCAGGACGCCCGGCAAAGCTCGCACAACAACGGACGAATTCTGGCGATCACCTCGTTCATCACGTTCGCCGACGCCGTGTGGGCCGGCGCGCAGGTCCTCAATTCGGCCGCGGCCGAGCCGATCCTGGTCGACTTCTACAAGGCCCGCCCTCGTTTCGAGCCCTGGACCCTCAAGCACGTCGAGCTGCCGCGCCCCCTGATCGCGCGCTACGCGCAGGGCGGAGGGGCGAAGACCTTTCCCTGCCGGTACGCCACGATGGTCATCGACAAGAACACCGGCCGACCGTCGCAAATGCATATCCGGACGTTCTTTCCCACGCTGGGGATGGACTAGGCCTGCAGCGCCCGCCGCCCCGATCAATCCCCGTCCATCTTCAGCGCGGCGATGAAGGCTTCCTGCGGGATCTCGACCTTGCCGAACTGGCGCATGCGCTTCTTGCCGGCCTTCTGCTTGTCCAGCAGCTTGCGCTTGCGGCTGGCGTCGCCGCCGTAGCACTTGGCGGTCACGTCCTTGCGCAGGGCGCGGACCGTTTCGCGGGCGATGATCCGGCCGCCGATCGCCGCCTGGATGGGGATGACGAACATGTGCTGCGGGATGAGGTCCTTCATCTTCTCGCACATGCCCCGGCCGCGGCTTTCGGCGCGGTCGCGGTGAACCAGCATCGACAGGGCGTCGACGGGCTCGGCGTTGACCAGGATCGACATCTTGACCAGGTCGCCGGTCCGGTAGTCCTCGACCTGGTAGTCGAACGACGCATAGCCCTTCGAGATCGACTTGAGGCGGTCGTAGAAGTCGAACACCACCTCGTTCAGCGGCAGGTCGTAGACCACCATGGCCCGGCTGCCGACGTAGCTGAGCTCGCGTTGCATGCCGCGGCGGTCCTGGCACAGCTTGATCACCCCGCCCAGATATTCGTCGGGGGTGAAGATCGTCGCCTTGATCCACGGCTCGGCGATGCTCTCGATCTGCATCGGGTCGGGCAGGTCGGCGGGGTTGTGCAGCTCCAGCTCCGTGCCGTCGCGCATGTGGATCTTGTAGACCACCGACGGGGCGGTCGCGATCAGGTCGAGGTCGAACTCGCGCGACAGGCGCTCCTGGATGATCTCCAGGTGCAGCAGGCCGAGGAACCCGCAGCGGAAGCCGAAGCCGAGCGCGGCGCTGCTCTCCATCTCGTAGGTGAAGCTGCCGTCGTTCAGGCGCAGCTTGCCGACGGCGGCGCGCAGGTCCTCGAAGTCGGCGGCGTCGACCGGGAACAGGCCGCAGAACACCACCGGCTGGACTTCCTTGAAGCCCGGCAGGGCCTGGGCCGTCTGCTTCTTCTCGTCGGTGATGGTGTCGCCGACGGCGGCGTCGGCCACTTCCTTGATCGAGGCGGTGAAGAAGCCGACCTCGCCGGGGCCCAGCACCTCGACGTCGGTGGCCTTGGGGGTGAACACCCCGACCTTGTCGATGCGGTGGGTGGCGCCGGTCTGCATCATCCGCACCTGCTGGCCGGCCTTCAGCGTGCCGTCGAAGATCCGCACCAGCACCACGACGCCCAGATAGGCGTCGTACCAGGCGTCGACCAGCAGGGCCTTCAGCGGCGCGGCGACGTCGCCCTTGGGGGCGGGCAGGCGGGTGACGATGGCTTCCAGCACGTCGTGGATGCCCAGGCCCGACTTGGCGCTGGCCAGGACCGCGTCGCTGGCGTCCAGGCCGATCAGGTCCTCGATCTGGGCCCGCACCCGCTCGGGCTCGGCGGCCGGCAGGTCGATCTTGTTGAGGACCGGGACGATCTCGTGGTTGTTGTCGATGGCCGAATAGACGTTGGCCAGGGTCTGGGCCTCGACGCCCTGGCTGGCGTCGACGACCAGGATCGAGCCCTCGCAGGCGGCCAGGCTGCGGCTGACCTCGTAGGCGAAGTCGACGTGGCCGGGGGTGTCCATCAGGTTCAGGACATAGTCCTGGCCGTCGTCGGCCTTGTAGCGCAGGCGCACGGTCTGCGCCTTGATGGTGATCCCGCGTTCCTTCTCGATGTCCATGTTGTCCAGGACCTGGGCGCTCATCTCGCGCGCGGTCAGGCCGCCGGTCTCCTGGATCAGGCGGTCGGAGAGGGTGGATTTGCCGTGGTCGATGTGGGCCACGATCGAGAAATTGCGGATGCGGTCGAGAGGCGTCGAAGTCATGGGCGTGCGTCTAGCATATTTGCGGGCTTTCGCGAGGGTCGTTCGGGTTTCGCGGCCAGGACGCGCCCCAGTCCCCTCCGGCCCTCCGGGCTGCCTCCCCCAGAGGGGGAGGATCTAGCGCGGCCCAGCTGCTCCCCCTCTGGGGGAGCTGTCGCGAAGCGACTGAGGGGGTCTCTCACCGACACGATCTCTCATCCTCACGCGGAAACCCGCTGAGCTGATGGAAAGGGACGCGGAGCGCCGGACGACGTCCGGAGTTCTTTGATAAATACCGTTTCGACGAAGCCGATCGCTCCGCGCGGTCGTTATCCGCCAGCGTCCGGTGGGCAGCCCTGTTGAGGCTTAGCCGGACCCGGTCTCGATCCCTTTCGGGAGAAACCAGACGCCGGGGGCGCGGGCCTATGGGCAATTCACGCGCT
>Ga0209564_1001154_pt1 | contig 30904 bp, 28 predicted proteins | sample AraplaCol_mMF_r2_FD_184272 | JGI IMG/M metagenome (GOLD analysis project Ga0209564, IMG submission 184272) | Arabidopsis root microbial communities from North Carolina, USA - plate scrape MF_Col_mMF_r2 (SPAdes) (version 3) | ecosystem: Host-associated > Plants > Roots > Endosphere | place: USA...
CGACCATCGCCGGCCCGGTGCGCCGTCTCGCCGACAGCGCCGAACGCGTCCGCCGCCGCATCCGCACCCGCGTGGAGATTCCCGACTTCACCGATCGCCGCGACGAGATCGGCCATCTCTCCGGCGCGCTGCGCGACATGACCGGCGCGCTCTATAACCGCATCGAGGCGATCGAGATGTTCGCCGCCGACGTCTCGCACGAACTGAAGAATCCGCTGACCTCGCTGCGCTCCGCCGTCGAAACGCTGCCGCTGGCGAAGAACGAGAACAGCCGCGGCCGCCTGCTCGAAGTGATCGAGCATGACGTGCGCCGCCTCGACCGCCTGATCTCGGACATCTCCGACGCCAGCCGGCTCGATGCCGAACTGCAGCGCAACGATGTCGCACCGGTCGCTCTGCGCACGCTGCTCACGACGCTCACCGCCGTCGCCAACGAGACCAAGCTTGGCCACGATGTCGGCGTCGAGACCCGTTTCGAAGGCCCGTCCAGCGATACATTCTCCGCGCCCGGTCACGACTCGCGTCTCGGTCAGGTCATCACCAATCTCGTCACCAACGCCCAGTCCTTCTCTGAGTCGGGCGGCAAGGTGCGGATCGCCTGCCGCCGCCTGAAGGGAAAGATCGAGGTCGTGGTCGATGACGACGGTCCCGGTATCGGGCCGGATGCGCTGGAGCGCATCTTCGAGCGCTTCTACACCGACCGCCCGCATCAGGGCTTCGGCCAGAATTCCGGCCTCGGCCTCTCGATCTCCAAACAGATCGTCGAGGCCCATGGCGGCACCATCTGGGCCGAGAACCGCATCGGCGCTGCCACGGCCGATGGCGAGGTGCCGGTGCTCGGCGCCCGCTTCGTGGTGCGGTTGCCGGCCACATGAGCGCCCCCCATATCAGCATCCATGCATCGGCCGTCCTCCTCGGCGACCGCGCCGTACTGATCCGCGGGCCATCCGGATCCGGCAAGTCGCGGCTGGTGTTCGACCTGATCCTCGCAGCCCAGGCCGGACAACTGCCGGAAGCAATGCTGGTAGCCGATGACCGCGCTTTTCTGGATGTGACGGATGACGGGCTGCTCCGTGTCCGCCCGGCTCCCGAATTGATTGGCTTGCTGGAAATCCGCGGTTTGGGTATCAGGCGCCTCGATTGCGCCACCGCTGCCATTGTGGGGCTGGTGGTCGATCTCGACGCGCACGACGCCGCGCGGCTTCCTGACGCGGAAGCGCTGCGGACTCGGCTGCACGACGTCGAAATTCCCCGAATCCCGGTTGGATCCGGCTTCTCTCCGCTACCATTGGTAGCGGCCTATCTGACGACAACCGAGGGCATTCCGTCGCTGCGACCATAGGACGATTGCCCGAAGGGAATTGGTAACCATATTAGTCCCACACTCGCCACCGATTAGGCCCGCTGATCCTCCCCCGACATAGGTCGTATTTTACGGGAGTTTCGCGAAGAGTCCTCTTGCGCAGAGGCTCTGGATGGTCAAAGTGGCGCTTTCGTGCGGTGCACCAATGCGCCCACGAGGAGTTTCCGATGATTGGTCTGGTACTTGTGACCCATGGGCGCCTTGCCGACGAGTTCAAGGCGGCGCTCGAACACGTAATGGGTCCGCAACAACAAATCGAAGCCGTGACGATCGGTGCGGAAGATGACTCCGACCTCTGTCGCAGCGATATCATTGAAGCCGTCAACCGCGTCGATAGCGGCGATGGCGTCGCCATCCTCACCGACATGTTCGGCGGCACGCCGTCGAACCTCGCCATCTCCTGCATGAGCCGGCCGAAGGTCGAAGTCCTTGCCGGCATCAATCTGCCGATGCTGGTGAAGCTCGCCAAGGTCCGCGAAGAGCGCACGCTCCCGGACGCCATCGCCATGGCGCAGGAAGCCGGCCGCAAATACGTCACCATCGCCAGCCGCGTGCTCGCCGGCAAATGAGCGAACCTCTTTCCCGCGAACTGCCCATCACCAACAAGCGTGGCCTCCACGCCCGCGCCTCCGCCAAATTCGTGCAGATGGTGGAGAAGTTCAGCGCCGACATCACGGTCACCCGCAACGGCGAGACGGTCGGCGGCACCTCGATCATGGGCCTGATGATGCTCGCCGCAGGCATCGGCACAAGCATCGTCGTCACGGCAAAAGGCCCCCAGGCCCAGGAAGCGCTGGATGCGATCTCGCAGCTGGTGATCGACAAGTTCGGCGAGGAATAATCGCGTAGCCCGGATGAAGCGTAGCGCAATCCGGGGACCGGCGAATTACTGATACTCTGCATCCTGGATTTCGCTGCGCTCCATCCAGGCTACAACGTCACGATTTCCCCGGCGCCACGAAATAGACGTGCCAGCGCGACGAAATCCCCGCCTGCCCCTGAAAGAACCGCCGCGTCGAAATCACCACGCGCTCGGCGCCCGTGGCATTCTCCTTCATCCAGGTCTCGCAGGTCTCGAACCGCGCATCGGCGGGATCGCAGATCCCGATGAAACCGGTGCGCTTCGCCTCTTCGAGAGACAGCAGTCCCGAGCCCGCCTTTTCGTAGTGCACGAATGGCAGGGGATGATCGACGCTGTAGAACGTCATCTGATCCGCGATCTCGACATAGCCGACCACAGCGCTCCAGCGCGCGTGTGCACGGACGTGCCACATCTCGGTGAGCTGCTTCGCGAGCTGCGAATAGGACACATGAGCGAAATTGCCGTTCTCGTCGCGCGGCATGCTGGCGATCGCAATCTGTGGCGCGAGGCCGGATATCGCCAGCGAAAGCACCAGCCACACCGCCGCAATCCGCGGCAACGCGACCCGCGGCATCCGCAGTGACGGGATCGCAATGAAGGCGAGCGGCACCAGGAAGAACAGCGAGATGCCCCAGTCGGTCTTGATATAGATGTCGAAGATCAGCGCGCCGACCGGCGGCCCGACGGCGACGATGCCCTGGATCAGCCAGATGTTCAGCGCCTGATCACGATTGACCGACGGGTTATCGCGGATCGACCACGGCCGCAGGGCGAAACCGCGCGGATCGCGCGCCAGCAGCGACCACCAGCGCGGCGCCCAGGCCAGCACCGCTGCCGCGATCGCCAGCGGCAACAGCAGCAGCGCGACATTGTGTCCGATATAGCCCCAGACCATCTGCAGGCTCTGCCAGTGTGACGAGATGACGTAGGTGCCGGTCGCATAGCGGAATGGCGCGAAGGCCACGCTGCGCACCCACTCGATATGCGGCAGCAGCGCCGCCACCATGGTGACGATCGCCAGCCACGGCGCCGGTGAGCGCAGAAACAGCATCCGCTGCGGATGAATCAAGGCCGCAAGCCCGATGGCGCCGATCATGGTCACCACCCAGTACTTGCACATCAAGGCCAGCGCAGCGGCGAGGCCGAGCAGCACGCCGGAGCGGATCGTGCGCTTCTCGAAGGCATGCAGATAAGCCAGGACGAGCAGCGGCAAGGTGATCAGCTGCACGAGGTCGGCGTTGAACTTGAAGCCCTTGAAGTTGAAGATCGGATAGAGCGCGACCATCACCAGGACGAAGAAGGCGCGGCGGCGATCCACCACATGCAGCGCGATCGCCCAGCAGGCGATCATGCCGATGCCGACTGTGGCCATGGCCAGCGCATAGGAGGCCCAGTCGGTGGTCGGGAAGACGCTGAACCAGGCACCGGCGATCCAGCCGGACAGCGGCGGATGCTTGCCATAGCCGAGCAGGAACTTCTGCCCCCAGGCATAGGCCTCGGCGACGTCGAAATGCACATCCTGCGCCGCCTTCACCTGGGTCAGGATGGCGGTCCACAGCACCGCATGGGCGATCGTAAAGCCGACCACGAGCACCGGCGCCAGCTGCGGATCGATCGCCCAGGCGGCCACGCGCGCCGCCGCCCGGCGTGCCCGCGCAGCGAGGCTGCGGCGTTTGACGGGGGCGGCGATGGCGGGGGATTTGCGACTGCGGTCGGGCCTTTTCATGGGGCCCTGCCTAGCCTGTTTTCCCGGCGAGTAAAATCAGAATGGCTTGAACAAAATGCCGCCCCAAATGGCCTTGTGAAACCGCCCGGAAAGCCCCATTTCGGTTGCCGCATCAGGGCTTGGGATGCTATCCCGCGCCCATGACAACCTCCCCGATTTCCAACGTCCGCAACTTCTCCATCGTCGCCCATATCGACCATGGCAAATCGACCCTGGCCGACCGCCTGATCCAGATCACCGGCGGCTTGCAGGCGCGCGAGATGAAGGAGCAGGTGCTGGACTCGATGGACATCGAGCGCGAGCGCGGCATCACCATCAAGGCCCAGACCGTCCGCCTGCATTACAAGGCGCATGACGGGAAGGATTACATCTTCAACCTGATGGACACGCCCGGCCACGTCGACTTCGCCTATGAGGTCTCCCGCTCGCTCGCCGCCTGCGAAGGTGCGCTGCTGGTGGTGGACGCCTCCCAGGGCGTGGAAGCGCAGACGCTGGCCAACGTCTATCACGCGCTCGACGCCGATCTCGAAATCGTGCCGGTGCTGAACAAGGTCGACCTGCCCGCTGCCGAACCCGACCAGGTCAAGAAGCAGATCGAGGACGTGATCGGCATCGACGCCTCCGACGCCGTGATGATCTCGGCCAAGACCGGCCTTGGCGTGCCCGATGTGCTGGAAGCCATCGTCACCCGCCTGCCGCCACCGAAGGGCGACCGCGAAGCCACGCTGAAGGCACTGCTGGTAGACAGCTGGTACGACGTCTATCTCGGCGTCGTCGTGCTCGTGCGCGTCATCGACGGCGTGCTGAAGAAGGGCCAGCGCGTCCGCATGATGGGCACCAATGCGGCCTATGATGTGGAGCGCGTCGGCTACTTCACGCCGAAGATGGTCAATGTGGATGAACTCGGCCCCGGCGAGATCGGCTTCATAACCGCGGCCATCAAGGAAGTCGCCGACACCCGCGTCGGCGATACCATCACCGACGACCGCAAGCCGATCACCGACATGCTGCCGGGCTTCAAGCCCGCCGTGCCCGTGGTGTTCTGCGGTCTCTTCCCGGTGGATGCCGACGACTTCGAGACGCTGCGCGGCGCCATGGGCAAGCTGCGCCTCAACGACGCATCGTTCTCGTTCGAAATGGAAACCTCGGCCGCACTCGGCTTCGGCTTCCGCTGCGGCTTCCTCGGCCTGCTGCATCTGGAAATCATCCAGGAGCGCCTCAGCCGCGAATTCGATCTCAACCTGATCGCCACTGCGCCGTCGGTGATCTATCACATGTATCTGACCGACGGCACCGAGCTCGAGATCCACAATCCCATCGACATGCCGGATGTGGTGAAGATCTCCGAGATCCACGAACCGTGGATCGAAGCGACGATCCTGACGCCGGACGAATATCTCGGCTCCGTGCTGAAGCTGTGCCAGGAACGCCGCGGCAATCAGAAAGAGCTCACCTACGTCGGCACCCGCGCGATGGTGAAATATGAGCTGCCACTGAATGAAGTGGTGTTCGATTTCTACGATCGCCTGAAGTCCATCTCGAAGGGTTATGCTTCGTTCGACTATCATCTGACCGACTACCGCGCCGCGGATCTCGTCAAGATGCAGATCCTCGTCAATGCCGAGCCGGTCGATGCGCTCTCGATGCTGGTCCACCGCACCCGCGCCGAAGGCCGCGGCCGCTCCATGGTCGAGAAGATGAAAGAGCTGATCCCGCCGCACATGTTCGTCATTCCGATCCAGGCGGCGATCGGCGGCAAGGTAATTGCGCGCGAGACCGTCCGCGCGCTGCGCAAGGACGTGACCGCGAAGTGCTATGGCGGCGACATCTCGCGTAAGCGAAAACTTCTGGAGAAGCAGAAGGAAGGCAAGAAGAAGATGCGGCAGTTCGGCAAGGTCGACATTCCGCAGGAAGCGTTCATCGCTGCGCTGAAGGTGGATAGCTGAGGCAGAGCGACAATCTGAGGTTGATTCCTTGTTGCAATTTTCATAAGTTGATCCGGCCTCAATAGCGGATCGCTGAATCATGGCGGACGTGAACAAACCTCTGACGTTCACGACGCACGCACATGATGCGATCCTCGAGCGAAAGCTCGAAATGGACTGGATCGACAGAACGGCTCGTCAGCCAACTTGGTCTCGCCCCGACCCCAGACCAAACAGAGAGCGACGGTTTCGTGCCATTCCCGAATTTGGCGGCCGCATTCTCCGTGTCGTCTGCTTGGAAACAGACCACGAAATACATATCATCACCGTATTCTTCGACCGACGCGCGCGAGAGCCAAAATGAAGCCCACGGTTCAATATCACGCCGAAGACAATGCGGCCTATATTCGCCTTTCGAGCGGCCAAATTCTCGAAAGCGAAGAAGTCGCGCCTAACATCATCTTCGACTACGATGCAGAAGGACGCATTGTTGGTATCGAGATGCTAGACGCGCGCTCGCTGCTGGCCGCCGAGCTTTTGTCGGATGCGGCATAAGCCGCATCACCCAAACTCCCCTCTTGCCTCCCCGCCTGCTCCCCCTCATTCTCCTCCCCACGACGCCGAAAACGGCGCGTTTGAAAATCTGGGGAGGACATCATGACCGCGCATCGTGCGCTGGCGGCGACGACGTTTGCCGTCTCATTGCTTTTCGGCGCTTCAGCCGTGGCCCAGCAGGCCGCACAATCCACCACTAACGCCCCGCTCAAGATCGGTGTCATCGCCGATTTCGCCTCGGTCTATGCCGATATCGGCGGCCAGGGCAATGTCGAGGCGGCCAAGATCGCCATCGAGGAATTCGGCGGCAAGATGTTCGACAGACCGATCGAACTCGTCACCGCCGATCCGCTGAACAAGGCCGACGCCGCAGCGACCATCGCCCGCCGATGGTACGAGGCCGAAGGGGTCGACATGATCATCGACCTGCCGACATCCGCCACCGCGCTCGCCGCGATGGAGATGTCGAAACAGTTCGAGAAGATCATGATCGTCACCGATGCGGCATCATCGGACATCACCGGCAAATCCTGCTCGCCCTATACGGCGCACTGGACCTACGACACCTATGGCAATGCGCAGACCGTCGGCAGCGCCATCGTCAAGCAGGGCGGCGACTCGTGGTATTTCATCACGGCGGACTATCTGTTCGGCCACTCCATCGAGCGCGACACCGGCGATGTCATCCGCAAGGCCGGTGGCAAGATCGTCGGCAGCTCGAAGCATCCGCTCAACACCGCGGACTTCTCGTCCTTCCTCCTGCAGGCGCAGTCGTCGAAGGCAAAGATCGTCGGCATGGCCAATGGCGGCGGCGACACCATTAACACCATCAAGCAGGCGTCCGAATTCGGCATCGTCGCCGGCGGCCAGAAGCTCGCCGGCATCGTGATGTTCATCTCGGACATCCACTCGCTCGGCCTCAAGATGGCGCAGGGCCTGATCATCACCGAGGCCTATTACTGGGACCTCAATGATCGCACCCGCGCCTTCGGCAAGAAGTTTTACGACAAGATGAAGCGCATGCCGACCATGAACCAGGCCGCCACCTATAGCGGCGTGCTGCATTACCTGAAGTCGGTGCAGGCAGCCGGCACCCGCGCCACCAAGCCGGTGCTCGCCAAGATGCGCGAAACGCCGATCCGTGACGCCTTCACCGACAACGGTGTCCTGCGCGAGGACGGCCGCATGGTGCACAGCATGTTCCTGCTGGAAGTGAAGAAGCCGGAAGAGTCCAAGTATCCGTGGGATTATTACAAGGTCCTCGCGGAAGTCCCCGGCGACCAAGTCTTCCGCCCGATGAAGGACGGCGGCTGCCAGTATGTGAAGAAGGATTGAGGCCGCCGCGCTTCACACCCGACTGTCGTTGCCCGGCCTGACCGGGCAACCCAGTACACGACGTCGGCGTTTACTGGATCGCCCGCATTCGCGGGCGATGACAGTTTGAGACGGAAACCATCATCACAGCACGATATGAAGACGGTTCGCCTCATCGCCTTCGGACGCCGCCGGGACGGCGCAGCAGATCAGCACCTCGTTCTCGCCGATCTCCGCAGTGGACTCCTGCACATAGGTCACCGCCCCCGCCAGAAGCTTCGCTTTGCACGTGCCGCAATTGCCCGCCCGGCAACTGTAGTCAGGATTCAGACCGCGCGCTTCCGCCAGATCGAGCAAGGTCCCTGATTCCGGCGTCCAGCGCGCTTCCTTCAGGGACTCCGTGAACACCACATGGACCGGCGCGGATGCCGGCGGCCGGCGCGTCGGCGTCATGTCCGGCCCATCCACGATCCGCACCAATGACGCCGGACCGAAAGCTTCCGCATGGATGCGCACATCCGGAATGTTGCGTCGACGGAGATCGTCATAGATCGCCTGCATGAAGGGCGGCGGTCCACACAGGTAGACATCGGCTTCTTCGATCGGCACGAAGCGAGACAGGAGCTCGGCATCGACGCGCCCCGCAGCGTCGTAGTCCGCCCCTTCTTCGGCGTCCGAGACATCGCTGAGGACACGGAGAATGCGCACGGCCCCGCCCGCCTTCTCCTCCAGTTCCTCCAGTTCACGCGTGAAGGCGCGATCCTTCCTGGAACGGGCGGACTGCACGAGAACGGTCGGCCGCACTTTCTGCTTGCGCAGGCCCTCATAGACCACATGTTTCAGCATCGCGAGCATGGGCGTGATTCCGATGCCAGCGCCGACAAGAACCGCCGGCCGCTGATGCGTGGGATCGATGGTGAACGCACCGGCCGGCGCGCGCGCCTCGATGACGTCGCCCACCTTGATGCGGTCATGCAGCCATTGCGACACCGCGCCGTCGCGCTTCACGCTGATGCGGTAGATGCGATCGGACGGCGCCACCGAGAGCGTATAGGTTCGGATGGTCATTTTGCCCGCTTCACCCACCGGCAAGCGGATCGGGAGATACTGTCCGGCTTGATGCGGCAGGAGGCCGACGTCATCGGCGGGTTGCAGATGCAATGAGCGGATCGTTGCGCTCTCATTAACGACGTCGACGACCTTGAAAGGCCGCCATTGGCTCGCCAGCTCTGCAGCCTTGAGCCGATCCGACGCTTGCCACCAGTCACCCGTCATCAGCGATGCCGGTGACGCACCATCCTTGCGCGCAGACCAGCGCAGCGCCAGCGCACCGCGCCTCACGATCACGCGGCGCGGCTTGAACGTCCAGAGACGTTCAGCGCCCTGAAAGGCAGCGATCTCCGGCGAGTCCAGAACCACCTGCGCATCGCCCGTCATCTGCAGGACATCGCCGGTCTCATAGTCGGCGAAGAGCAGGCCGGCCTCGCCGTTCAGCAGGATATTGCCAAGCGTGGCGAAGAACAGGTTGCCGTTGAAATCCGGAATCGTGAGCGTGCCGTCGGCATTGATGCGCACAAAACCGGGCCTGCCACCGCGGCTCGAGGCATCCACCTGCCGGCGATCGTCGCGTTCGGCATAGGATGCAACGAAGAACATGTCCGACGCCTCGATCATGCCACGCGCATGCGCGCCGAGCGCCGCGCTCTCTTCGACCTCTGCCGTGAAAGCCTCGCGGGGATCGCGGGCGAATTCATAATCCCTGAGTTGGATGTAGCGCGGGCAATTGCCAAAGCTCTGGTCGACCTCGAAATGGAGGGCACCATTGACCGACGGCCCGATGATGCCATTGACGCGGTTGCGCCGGCGGGTATGCATCTCGATGCCGAGCAGCCCGATCGCATCGCCCTCGCGGAGACCTTCGCTGGCGGGATCGCCGGGATCCCGCAACGCATCGATGTCCAGCGATTGCGCCGTCGGGGATGAAATGAAGCCGGGATGGCCGATGGCCAGTGTCGCCCATGCGTCACCGGCGCGATCGACGCTTCCCAGCACGATGAACGGAATCTGCGTGTAGAAATCGCGATGCTGCGTCGGCATGTAATCGCGCACCACGCGCTTGCCGACCTCGTCCATGTAATCCGAGACACCGACCTGTTGCTGGATCACCTTCTCGCCGGCATGCCAGAGGTCGAGCTTCGTCAATGTGTGCTGATCGGTCATTGATCCACCCTCAGGGAAGGAGGCGGGCGTATGTCGATACGCCCGCCATGCGGCGGTCAGGCCGCGGCCAGAAGTCCAGCAGGCGTCTTGGGAAACGGGACGAAGCCAGGCAGCGCTTCGATCCGGCGCAGGAACGCGTTGACGCGGGCATAGCCCGACAGATCCACATTCCCTTCCGGAGCGCCGGCGATGTAGCTGTAGAGCGCGACATCCGCGATGGTCGGCCCGTTGCCGACAAGCCAGTCGCGACCGGCCAGATGCGCCTCAACCCGCGCCAGCAATGTGTGAGCGCGCGCAATCACCTCATCGGGATTGAACTGGGCACCGAAGACGGTGATCAAGCGTGCCGCAGCGGGCCCATAGGCCAGTTCACCCGCAGCAACGGACAACCAGCGCTGGACAGCCGCGGCGCCTTCCGCATCTTCCGGCAGCCACGCGGCCTGACCGGACTTCTTGGCGAGATAGACGAGGATTGCATTCGAATCCGGGACGACCGTGCCATCGTCATCAAGCACCGGCACCTGACCGAACGGATTGAGCGCAAGGAATTCGGCCTGTTTGTGCGCCCCCGATGCGAGATCAACGTCGATCAATTCACACGGCAAGCCGAGCAGCGAAACGAACAGTTGCGCGCGATGGGCATGGCCCGACAGGGGGAAATTGTAGAGCTTCATGGAAGCAGGTCCTGAATTGGTGGCCGGGTCCATTCCCGATCCGCCAATACAAACTGCTCCTTGATCCAGGCAGAGAGAATGCGCGGCCTGCGCACTTCATTATTGCACAAAATGAAATGATCGCGTTTCGGAAGATCGGTAGGATGGGTTGAGCGGAGGCGCGTAGCGCCGGAGCGATACCCATCGCTGCCGGGCGCTCGCCGTGATGGGTATCGCTCCGCTCAACCCATCCTACGGAAGCCTTCGACTCGTTCGGCTACGCGACCTGCGCGCAATCCGGCTGATCGGCGCCGCCGGTCGTCATCGCCTGAGCCCGCAACAGCTCCACGATCTCCTCGTTCGGCCGGGCGCGGCTGAACAGGAAGCCCTGCCCTTCATGGCAGCCCTCATGGCGCAGGCAGGCCAGCTCCGCTTCGGTCTCGACGCCTTCGGCCGTGATCGTGACACCCAATCCCATCCCTAGACTGATGATGGAGCTCACGATCGCCTGCGCATCACGATTGGCGCCGAGATCGCGCACGAAGGACTGGTCGATCTTGATCTTGTCGAACGGGAAGCTGCGCAGATAGCTGAGCGACGAATAACCGGTGCCGAAATCATCCATAGAGATGCGCACGCCAAGGGAGCGCAATGCATGGAGCGTCGCCAGCACCTGATTGCTCTTCTCCAGCAGCAGCGTCTCGGTGATTTCCAGCTCCAGCCGGCGTGGCGGCAGGCCGGAATTCTTCAGCGCATCCATCACCACCGACAGCAGATTTCCAACGCGGAATTGCAGCGGCGACAGGTTGACGGCGACGCGGACTTCATCAGGCCAGCGCGCGGCTTCGTTGCAGGCCCGGCGCAGGATCTGGGTGCCCAGCACATTGATGAGGCCGGTGTCTTCCGCCACCGGGATGAAATCGCCGGGCGAAATCATGCCGCGCTCCGGATGCGGCCAGCGGACCAGCGCCTCGCAGCCGGTGATACGGCCGGTCTTGAGATCGACCAGCGGCTGGTAATAAGGCCGCAACTGGTCGTCCTGGATCGCAGCACGCAGATCGTTCTCGATCTTGCGGCGCGCCTGCGCCTTGGCATCCATGCCGGTCTCGAAGAAACTGAACGTGCCGCGGGTATCGTTCTTGGCGCGCGACAGCGCCATGTCGGCGTTTTTCAGCAGCCGCTCGGATTCGTCGCCGTCGCCCGGCGCCATGGCGATGCCCATGCTGGCGCCGATCACCACGGAATGACCATCGAGCAGGAAGGTTTCGCCGATGGCATCGAGCAGGCGCCGCGCCAGCAACACCGCGTCTTCGGGCCGGTGGATGCCGGTCTGGATGATGGCGAATTCGTCCGAGTTCAGACGCGCCAGTGCATCCTCTTCCCGCAATGTCGAGCGCAACCGCCGCGCCACGCCGCGCAAGAGTTTGTCGCCGATCTCGTGGCCGAGTGAATCGTTGACGCCCTTGAAATTGTCGAGGCCGAGAAACAGCACCGCGAGCTTCTCGCCGCTGCGGCGGACATGGGACAGCGTCTCGTCGAGGCGTTGACGCAGCAGGTTGCGGTTCGGCAGCCCGGTGAGCGAATCGTGATGCGCCATGAAAGCGAGCCGCATCTCGGCGCGCTTGCGCTCGGTGATGTCCATCAGCGCCAGCATCACCGCCGGCTGCTCGTTATAGACGAGCTGGCGCGAATAGATGGCGAGATCGATCAGTTCGCCATCGGCCTTGACGTGTTTCCAGGTGCGCGCGGCCTGTTCGTCGGCGACATGATCGCCGCCCCAGGGGGGCGCGGCCTCGAAAGCCTGCAACTGACGGATCGTCAGCTTCTCGAATTCCGCGCGCGTATAGCCGTAATGCTCCGCCGCGGCATCATTGACGCTGAGGATGCGTTCGTCCGCCAGAGCGCAGACGATCATCGGCACCGGATTGCTTTCGAACAGCAGCCGGAACGAGGCTTCGCGCTGCTTCAACTCGGTAATGTCGACGCGCAGGCCGACGACGCCGCCATCCTCGGTCAGCCGCTCATCGATCAGGATGACGCGGCCGTCCGCCAGGGTCTGTTCGTGGCGCTCGCCGGGATGAAACAGCTTGTTGACGCGCTCGGCGATCCACTCGTCCTCACGACCGGCGGCCTCCGGATACTCGCCGCGCTCGACACCGACGCGGATGGTGTCCTGCAGCCGGGCACCCGGCGCGAACTGATCGGAACTGCCATTGTAGATCTCGGCATATTTCTTGTTCCAGAGGATGTAACGCCCCTCGGGATCCAGAAACACGATACCTTGCGGAAGGATATCGATGGCTTCACGCAGCCGTTCATGGGACTTGCGGGCATCGATGATCGCAGCTTCGGCCTGCGCGCGCTGGCGCGCGAGTTCGCCGATCACGCCGATGGATATCGGCGCGGCTGTAAATGGCTTCCTGGCAACACCCCTCGCGCGATTGAAGCGCGGTTTGTGCGATGCCTTCAGTCCAGTCTTCTTGGGCCGGTCCTTCGGCATCCAGATTCTACTCGCATTCTGCGTGCGACATTCTGTGCCGGAAGTCTCTGAACAAACGGTATCAGCAACCGCGCCCGCCGCATGCTGTTACCGCAATCAGTGCGCGAATGGCCATAAGAGGTGCACACACAGCGGGCACGCCCATACGCAATGCGTGAATGGTCCCTTAATTTGCGGGCTAGACATGTTCCAAAGTGGAGCAAGCGACGGCAAATGCGCGCGCTGGAAGCGAATGATCGGTCGAGAAATGCTGCGATGAATCCGCAGCAAGAAATTGCGCCACACGGCAGGATGGTTAGCACCGCGTAAAAGTTGCGCGAGTTGCGCGGCTGACGGCAGCCCCGCGCTGACTTGTCAGCTGCCTCGGCTATAGTCTGGCCATGAGCTCCCGCCTGATTCTCAGCCTGCTATTGCCGCTTGCCCTTGCTTCAGCGTCCAGTGCGCTGGCGCAGACCAAGGGCACGGTCGATCCCAGGCCACTGCCGCCGCTCGCCAATCCCAACGATCCCTCCACGCCGGCCAAGGAACTGTTCGGTCGCAAGGCCCTGCCAACGCGCTCGGCACCGCAGGTGGTCGGCTTCTATGCCAAAGGCTGCATTGCCGGCGCCGAGGCATTGGCACTGAACGGACCGACCTGGCAGGTGATGCGACTGTCGCGCAACCGTAACTGGGCGCATCCGCAGATGGTCGAGCTGATCGAGCGCGTTTCCGCCAAGGCGAACCGGGTCGCGGGCTGGCCCGGCCTACTGGTCGGCGACATGTCGCAACCACGCGGCGGCCCGATGCTTACCGGCCATGCCAGCCATCAGATCGGCCTCGATGCGGATATCTGGCTGACGCCGATGCCGAACCGGCAATTGTCGCGCAACGAGCGCGAGGAAATGTCGGCGGTGATGATGGTCCGCAAGGATCGCCTCGACATCGATCCTGCCACCTGGACGCCCAGCCATCTGCCGGTGATCCGCGCCGCGGCACAGGAGCCGGCGGTGGAGCGCATTTTCGTCAATGCGGCCATCAAGAAGGCGCTGTGCCGCGAGGCCAGGGGCGATCGCAGCTGGCTGTCGAAGGTGCGGCCGATGTACGGCCACGACTATCATTTCCACATCCGCATCAAATGCCCGGCAGGCGCCACGGACTGCGAATCCCAGACCCCGCCGAACGAAGGCCAAGGCTGTGCGGCAAGCGATCTCGCCTACTGGTTCAGCGACGCCGTGCTGCATCCGAAACCACCGCCGGTGCCGCCGAAGCCGAAACCGCCCATGACCCTGGCGGATATGCCGGCAGCCTGCCGCCAGGTCCTGACGGCACCGTGATCGATCCAGTGCCTATCGTGGTGTCGCGAAAACAGGCTAAAATGCCATCGTCGCCGCGCCGCAAGCGGGCGACCGGTCGGGCCGACGGTCCGTCCCTTCCCTCCTCGCTGCGACCGATTGCGGTCCGGCAAAATCAAGCGAGACCACTATGCGCATCAGTGCACGCAACCAGATCAAGGGCACCGTCCTCGAAGTGACCAAGGGCGCCACCACGTCCCATATCCGCGTCGATATCGGCGGCGGTCAGATCATGACGTCCTCGATCACGAATGAAGCCGTGGACGATCTCGCCCTGAAGGTCGGCGGCAAGGTCGTGGTGGTCGTGAAGGCCTCCGACGTCATGATCGCGGTGGACTGATCATGGCAGCGCGTCTGATTGTCGCGCTTGCACTGCTGAGCTCGGCGCCCGCCTGGGCGGCCGAGCCGAGCGGCTGCGACAAGTTCAAGTGGCCGGTCGACAAGGAGCGTGTCGCACTGACGTCGCAAGACCGCCTCAAGGCGGCCTCAGGAAATGAGCTCGCAATCCCCGCAAAGGCGGATCTCGAACTCAAGACTCCGGCCGAGGCCAAGCTGCCCCGCCAACCCGAGCGTAAGCCGAAAGACGGCACATTTGCCGGCTTCGTGAAGTTCAAGTCCCCGCCGAAAGCCGGTGCCTATACGGTCAGCCTGTCGTCCAATGCCTGGATCGACGTGATCCAGGATGGCGAACAGTTGAAGCCGATGGAGTTCAGCGGCGCCACCGACTGCACGGGCATCCGCAAAGTCGTGAAGTTCGATCTCTCCGGCGGTCCCTTTGCCGTGCAGATCTCGGGCGCGACCGAGACCAGCATCAGCCTTGCCGTGCTGCCCGCCGAATAAGGGCACGGGGCCTTTACCCCTCTCGGCCGCCTGAGTATTGTCGCGGCGCGATATCCCGGATGGACCGTAAGTCCCCGGGATTGCCGGAACGGCGCTTCCGCCTGTCGCAGATCCCACCTCACCAACGCCTGAGCTGCGCGCCTTTTGCGCTGCGCTCACGCATGGAGCGCCAACATGAAACGCATTGCCGGACTTTTCGCCGCTTTCTCGATCCTGCTCGGATCGACCTTCACGCCTGCACAGGCGCAGGACAAGAGCCTGACCGTCTTCGCCGCCGCATCGATGAAGAATGCGCTGGACGAGCTCAACACCGCCTACACCGCCAAGACAGGCGTCAAGGTGACGTCCAGCTATGCTGCAAGCTCCGCACTTGCCAAGCAGATCGAACAGGGCGCCCCCGCCGATATCTTCATCTCTGCCGACCAGGAATGGATGGACTATTCGGTCGGCAAGAAGGACATCAACGAGGCCACCCGCGTCAGCCTGCTCGGCAACAGCATCGTGCTGATCGCCGGCAAGGACTCCAAGCTCGCCGACGTCAAGATCGGCCAGGGCTTCGACCTCGCCAAGCTTGCCGGTGACGGCAAGATCGCCACCGGCGACGTGAAGTCGGTCCCGGTCGGCAAATATGCCAAGGCGGCACTGGAGAAGCTCGGCAGCTGGACCGCGGCAGAGCCGAAATTCGCGATGGCCGAAAGCGTGCGTGCCGCACTGACGCTGGTGTCGCGCGGCGAGGCGCCGCTCGGCATCGTCTATTCCACCGACGCCAAGATCGATCCCGGCGTGAAGGTGATCGGCACCTTCCCGGCCGACTCGCATCCGGCGATCGTCTATCCGGTGGCAGCGACGGCCAAGGCCAAGAGCGAAGCTGCCGACTACATCGCTTTCCTGAAGAGCTCGGCCTCCAGGACCATCATGGAGAAATACGGCTTCACCTTCCTGGCCAAGCCGACGACCTGACGCACAGCCGTCATTGCGAGGAGCAAAGCGACGAAGCAATCCAGAAGCCGCAAGCGAAGAACTGGATTGCTTCGCTCCGCTCGCAATGACGAAAGAAATGCCGATCCATGTTCGACATCACTCCCGAAGAATGGACGGCGATCCTGCTTTCGATCAGGGTCGCCGTGATTGCGACCCTGATCTCGACCCCGCTCGGCATCGCGGTGGCGTGGCTGCTCGCGCGCCGCGATTTCTGGGGCAAGGCCTTTGTCGATGCCTTCATCTATCTGCCTCTGGTGCTGCCGCCGGTCGTTACCGGCTATCTCCTGCTGGTGATGTTCGGCAAGCGCGGCGTGCTGGGCTCTTTTCTCGCCGAACATTTCGGCATTGTCTTCGCCTTCCGCTGGACCGGCGCTGCGCTGGCTTGCGGCGTGATGTCGTTCCCGCTGCTGGTGCGCCCGATCCGGCTCTCCATCGAAGCCGTCGACCGCCGCCTGGAGCAGGCTGCGAGCACGCTCGGGGCATCGCCGCTCAAGGTGTTCATCACCGTGACATTGCCGCTGGCGCTGCCGGGCGTTCTTGCCGGCATGGTGCTGGGCTTTGCCAAGGCGATCGGCGAATTCGGCGCCACCATCACCTTCGTGTCCAATATCCCCGGTGAGACACAAACGATTTCATCGGCGATCTACTCGCTGCTGCAGACGCCGGATGGCGACGCGGCAGCATCGCGGCTCGTTCTCATCTCGATCGGCATTGCGGTCGTCGCCCTGATCGCTTCAGAATGGTTTGCGCGGCGCGCGACCAAGCGACTGCACGGGAACTGACATGCTGCGCGTCGATATCTTCAAACAGCTCGGCAATTTCTCGCTCGATGTCACCTTCACCAGCGAAGGCCGTGTCACCGGCCTGTTCGGCTCGTCCGGCGCCGGCAAGACCTCGCTGGTCAGCATGATCGCCGGACTGGTGACGCCGGATCGCGGCCTCATCGCCATCGACAAGGCCGTGCTCTACGACCGGAGCAAGCGCATCGACCTGCCCGCCTATCGGCGGCGGATCGGCTACGTCTTCCAGGACGCACGACTGTTTCCGCATCTCAGCGTGGCACAGAATCTCGATTACGGCCGTCGCATGAATTTCCTCAATCGCGACGATGCCGACGAGAAGCGCATTACCGACATGCTCGATATCGGCCATCTCCTGCTGCGCCGCCCCGGCGGCCTGTCCGGTGGCGAGCGCCAGCGCGTGGCGCTCGGCCGCGCGCTGCTGGCCAAGCCGCGCCTGCTCCTGTTGGACGAACCGATGGGCGCGCTGGACGAGGCGCGCAAGGCGGAAATCATGCCCTATCTGATCCGCCTGCGTGACGAAGGCGACGTACCGATGGTGCTGGTCAGCCACGATGCCGACGAAATGCGGCAACTGGCAACGAATGTGGTGCTGCTCAAGGGCGGTCGCGTGATTGGCCATGGTGGCACCGAGGTGCTGCCGCGCTGGGAGCCTGCGGCATAGACATTTGTAGGATGGGTTGAGCGTAGCGATACCCATCACCGCCGGCGCGAGAGGTGATGGGTATCGCTACGCTCAACCCATCCTACGATCTACGTTCCCGACAGTGCCCGCTTCAACTTTACACGAAACACTTCCACCCGGCTCAAGCGCGGCACCGGCTCCGGCTCGTCTTCCGGCAAGCGCAGGCCAACCACGTTCACGCGTCCGCCGCCAAGGCTGCGGGCGACGAGATCGATGGTGTCGATCGGCACGGCCGCACCGACCTTGGGCGCGCGATCGAGGTGGATGTCGAAATAATCCGCCAGCGTCAGCGACGCCTGTGCAGGGTCGATCGCAATACCGTAGATGGCGGCGAGATCGCCCAGCGTGGTCTCGCCCGGCACCATGAAGTCGCCGAGCAAATGCGGATCGGGTGCCGTGCTCGGCGGCATGTCGACGAAGAAGCGATCGAGCGATTCCGCCTTCTCCGGCGGCGCCAGCAGATAGAGATAGTCGCCGGCCGCGACCGGAGCGGCCTCTTCCGGCGTCAGGATATGCTCGTCGCGGATCACCAGGGTCGGCTTCGACCAGGACGGGATCAGACCACGCTTCAGATACAGGCTCTTGGGCCGCACCGAATAGCCGACCAGCTGCTGCTCTAGCTGGCCGGGCAGATCCAGCTCGATGCGGCGCGGACCACGATCGGTGCGTGGCAGCGCCACATGCAGCAGGCGGGCGGCATAACCCAGCGTCCAGCCCTGAAACAGCAGCGAGATGATGACCACCACGAAGGCGACATCGAAATAGAGATGCGCGTTGGGCAGGCCGACCAGCATTGGGATCGAGGCCAGAAAGATCGCCACTGCGCCACGCAGGCCGACCCAGGAGACGAACGCCTTTTCGCGCCAGTTGAAGCGGAAAGGCTGCAGGCAGAGAAACACCGCCAGCGGCCGCGCGATCACCATCAGCACCACGGCCACGGCAATCGCCGGCAGGATGCTGCTCACCAGCCGCTCCGGCGACACCAGCAGGCCCAGCATCACGAACATGACGATCTGCGCCAGCCAGGTGGCGGCGTCGAGGAAGGTGACCACCGAATTATGCGCGCGCGTCGGCCGGTTGCCGATCACCATGCCGGCCAGATAGACGGCGAGAAAGCCCGAGGCATGGGCGATCTGCGCGAGGCCGAAGATCACCAACGCCGCGGTGCAGACGAAGGGCGCGTGCAAGCCCTGCGGCAGCGCCACGCGGTTCATGGCCATCACCACCAGCAGGCCGCCGACCATGCCGATCAGCGTGCCCAGCACCGATTCCTGTAGAAACTCCATCACCACATGGCCGGCCGACGCATCACCCAGTGACAGCAGTTTCACCAGCGTCAGGGTGAGAAACACCGCGAACGGATCATTGGTGCCGGACTCCACTTCCAGCGTCGCGCCGACGCGCGGACGCAGGCGAAGCCCCTGCGCGTGCACGAGCAGGAACACCGCTGCGGCATCGGTGGAGGCGATCACAGCGCCGGTGAGCAGCCCCTCGGTCCAGCTCATGCCGAGCGTATATTTGGCGACCGGCGCGGTGATCAGCGCGGTGAGCAAGACGCCCACCGTCGCCAGCATCATCGACGGCGCCAACACCGTCTGGATCGCCTTGAAATGGGTTTTCAGCCCGCCATCGAACAGGATGAGCGCCAGCGACACCGAGCCAACCACATAGGCCGTCTTCACGTCGTCGAAATGGAGCCCGCCCGGACCGGCCTCGCCCGCCGCCATGCCGATAAAAAGGAAGAACAGCAGCAGCGGCGCGCCAAAGCGCAGCGCGAGCAAACTCGACAGAATGCCCGCCATCACCAGAACGGCGCCGAGCAGGATTGCGATACTGACTGAGTCGAGTGAGGCCATGGGGCTCCGGACGCCGAAACGCTTGCATTCAATGCTTATCGTCGCGTTTCCGTGACGCCAAACGAATTCTGCCCAAGGTTGAGCTGGTGGTATGATTGCTGCGATTTTGGTGGCATCACGGCAACGCCGGACAATGGTGTCGTCATAACGACTGTGTGAACCTGACCATCACTCGAATCACATCGGCGCCGGCACCGGCCCGGCGCCACATGAGACCTGACGATGCTCGACCTGACCGATGCCCATACTTTCGTTCTCGAGACGACGAAGACGCTGGGCGCCGAGTTTGCGTCGCCCTGGTTCTATCTCCAGTTCGCACTGATGCTGGCCGCGGCCGGCATCGCCGCAGCCATCGGCTCGCTGGCACACGCAAAGATCGACCTCACATCGCTGGTGATGGGATGGCCGGCACCTCTGCGCATGTTCATCCGCGTGCTGGTCGAGAGCATCGGCACCGCCGCCTTCGTGATGCTGACGGTCATCGCCCGCGAAATCATGCTGAGCGCAACTTTGCCGAGCCGCAGCTACCTGCTCGCGGTCGTCGCCAAGCTGGCGCTGGCCTGGCTGGTGATCCGGCTGGTCACCAGCATCATCCACAACCCGCTGATCGTGCGGCTGGTATCGATCTCCGCCTGGTTCGTGGCGGCTCTCAGCATTCTGAACCTGCTCACTCCGACCATCGCCTTCCTCGACGGCCCCGGCATCGATCTCGGCGGCCTCCGGCTGACGCCGCTGCTGATCATCAAGCTCGCGGTGCTGCTGGCATTGGCATTATGGGTGGCCAATATCGTCAGCAACTTCCTCGAAGGCCGTATCCGCCAGTCGCATGACCTGACGCCATCGGTGCAGGTGCTGCTCACCAAGCTGGTGCGGGTCCTGATGATGGTGTTCGCCGTCGCACTGGTGATGGGTGCCGTCGGCATCAATCTGGCGGCGCTCGCTGTCTTCTCCGGCGCGGTCGGTGTCGGCATCGGCTTCGGCCTGCAGAAAATCGTCGCCAATTTCATCAGCGGCGTGATCCTGCTCGCCGACAAATCGGTGAAGCCCGGCGACCTCGTCACCATCGGCGACAGCTCCGGCCGCATCAGCGCGATGAATACGCGCTACATTTCGGTGGCAGCCGGCGACGGTCGCGAATTCCTGATCCCGAATGAAGACCTGATCACCAAGAAGGTGGTGAACTGGACCTATACGGACAAGGATACGCTGGTGAAGGTGAGTTTCGGCACCAATTACGACGCCGATCCGCGCCTCGTCTGCAAGCTCGCCATCGATTGCGCCGCGGCATCGGCGCGGGCGTCGACGGTGAAGCCGCCGAACTGCCTGCTCGGCGAATTTGCCGAGACCGGTATGCGCTTCTCGCTGACGTTCTGGATCGACTCGCCGGATGGCATGGATGCCGTGAAGAGCGAGGTGATGCTGGCGCTGTGGGACGCGTTCAAGCGCGAGGGCATCCGCGTGCCGTATCCGGTGCGCGAGATCAAGATCCGCGGCGGCGCATTGCCGGTGGAGACCATCGCCGAAGTAACGAACGAGTCGGAATGAGCCGATGAAGCTGCCGCTCGACCTGGTGCCGGCGACATTGATCCGCCGCTACAAGCGCTTTCTTGCCGATGTCGAACTCGCCGATGGCAGCCTGATCACCGCGCATGTGGCCAATCCCGGCGCCATGACCGGATTGCAGGCGCCGGGCGCACGCGTCTGGCTGTCACTGTCGGCGAGCAAGACGCGAAAGCTCCCATATTCGTGGGAGCTGGTCGAAGCCGATTTCGGCAATGGTCCGGAGCTCGTCGGCGTCAACACCATCCACCCCAATGCCATCGTCGCGGAAGCTCTCGCCGCAGGCGCGATCCCGGAACTGGCCGGCTACGCCACGACACGACGGGAGGTGAAATACGGCGCAGCGTCACGCGTCGATTTCCTGCTCGAACATCCCGACCAGCCGCCCTGCTATGTCGAGGTCAAGAACGTCCACATGATGCGCCAGAAGGGTCTGGCGGAATTCCCGGATTCGGTGACGGCCCGCGGCGCCCGGCATCTGGAGGAACTCGCGGCCATGGTGGCGCTCGGTGCCCGCGCGGTGCTGCTGTTCGTGGTGCAGATCGGCTCGAGCCAGCAGGTCGCCGTCGCCCGGGACATCGATCCCGCCTATGGCCGTGCCTTCGACAAGGCCCGGGACGCAGGTGTCGAGGCCCTCGCTTATATCTGCACCATCGACCACGGCAGCATCGTGCTGGCCGGAAAAGTGCCGATCGAGCCGTGACTTGGCAGGATCGTGCGGCCCAGCCATGACGCCCCGAAAGACAGCTTTGGCTTGCGCTGACCGCCCTGATCATTAAATTAGGGCTCCATCATCCCATTGTCACAGCACCAGATTTTCTCATGAGCTATACCGACGCCTCCGACACCGCCCTGCGCAAGACCGGGCAGATCAAGCTGCACGGCGAATCGGCGTTTGCGGGCATGCGCAAGGCCGGCGCACTGGTCTCGGAATGTCTGGATGCGCTCACCGATCTGGTGAAGCCGGGCTTGATGACCTCGGCGATCGACGATTTCGTCCGCGAATTCGCCTTCGGCCATGGCGCCTTCCCGGCGACGCTGATGTATCGCGGCTATCGTTTCTCGACCTGCACCTCGATCAACCACGTGGTCTGCCACGGCATGCCGGAAGCGCGGGCGCTGAAGGAAGGCGACATCGTCAATATCGACGTCACCTTCATCGTCGATGGCTGGTATGGCGATTCCAGCCGCATGTATGGCGTCGGCGAATTGCCGCGCAAGGCCGAGCGCCTGGTCGAAGTAACCTATGAATCGCTGATGCGCGGCATCGCGGCGGTGAAGCCCGGCGCCACCACCGGCGATATCGGCCATGCGATCCAGAGCTTCGTCGAGCCCCAGGGCATGAGCGTGGTGCGCGATTTCTGCGGTCACGGTCTCGGCCGCCTGTTCCATGACGAGCCGAACATCATCCATATCGGCCGCCCCGGCGAAGGCGTGCAGCTGCGGCCGGGCATGTTCTTCACCATCGAGCCGATGATCAATCTCGGCAAGCCGCATGTGAAGGTGCTGTCTGACGGCTGGACCGCGGTGACCCGCGACCGCTCGCTGTCGGCGCAGTTCGAGCACACCGTGGGTGTGACGGAGACCGGCGTCGAGGTGTTCACGCTTTCGAAGCGGCACAACGAGAAGCCGCTGGCGACGGCCTGACCATAACTCATCCCTCATTCTGAGGAGCCGCGCAGCGGCGTCTCGAAGGATGGATGCGAAGCTCCGACAACTCATGGTTCGAGACGCGCGCAAGGGCGCGCTCCTCACCATGAGGAACGGAGATCGGCACTTTTAAGTTGCATTTACTCTCCATCACGGCATGCTCGCGGACACGCATCAGCGAGTTCGCATGTCCGCACCATCAAACAGTCTCCTGCCCGGCCTCGCCGAAGCGCCGCATTTTCACGGCCATCGCGACAGGCTGCGCGCGCGTTTCCGCAGCGCCGGCGCCGAGGCGCTGAGCGATTACGAGCTACTGGAGCTGGTGCTGTTCCGCGCGCTGCCACGGCGCGACGTGAAACCACTGGCGAAGGCGCTGATCCAGGCTTTCGGCTCCTTCGCCGAAACCGTCCACGCGCCGGATGCGCGGCTGCGCGAGATCGGCGGCCTCGGCGAAGCCGCCATCACCGAAATCAAGCTGATCGCCGCCACCTCCAGCCGCGTCGCCAAGGGCCAGTTGAAGCAGCGCACCGTGCTCTCGTCATGGGCCACGGTGATCGACTATTGCCGCACGGCCATGGCCTTTGCCGACAAGGAGCAGTTTCGCATCCTGTTTCTCGACAAGCGCAACCAGTTGATCGCCGATGAGGTGCAGCAGGTCGGCACCATCGACCACACACCGGTCTATCCACGCGAGGTGGTGAAGCGGGCGTTGGAGTTGTCCGCCACCGCGATCATCATGGTGCACAACCACCCCTCCGGCGATCCCACCCCATCGCAGGCAGACATCCAGATGACTAAGGCGGTGATCGAGGTCAGCAAGCCGCTCGGAATCGCCGTGCATGACCACATCATCGTCGGCAAGCACGGCCATGCCAGCCTGAAGGGGATGAAGGTGATCTGACTATTGCCTCAGCAAAATCAGCGGATCCGCCATGTCCGGCATCCGCCGCCATAGCGCGTTATCATCCGCCTCGAAATGCCAGGTCTCGCCTGACGCGGAGAACATCAAGAGTTCACCACGCTCCAGGCGCCACTGTGTCGGTTTGAAATTCGCCACCAGCGCGTCGCAGCGGGGTTTGAGGAAGAGCTGGAAATTGTCGGGGCTGGCTTCGTTGTTGGTCAGCGTCAGGCCGCAGATCGCGCGGCCATTGCCGCGGACGATGGACCAGTCGCCGATCATCGAATCCATCGTTTTCGACAGCGAGCGTGCCGCGGCGAGATTCTGCAGGATATAGACGCCCTCGCCGGAGCGGATCCCCTCAAAGATCCCGCTCTCGACTTCGGTGAGATCGATCACCGGCTCGCCTGCCGGCGTCTGCAGACGGACGATATCGAGGCCCTTGACGCTCCAGGCAACGATGTCCTTCGTGAAGGGCAACGCCTTGGCGCAATCGGGCTCGAGGTCGAGCTTCAATCCCTGCGGAGAATTGTCGGGCTTCAGCGTCACCACGCAGGTCTTGCTGCGATCGGTGCTGGACAGCTCCCACTGCCCGACCATGTTATTCTTCAGCGCCGCAGCATCCTGTGCATGCGCCGGTGCGCCAACCAACATCGCGCCGGCCAAAGCCAGCGCGAGCTGCATCATGCGAACCGGCGCACGCATGTTCAGCGGGCCTTGACCGGCGTTTCAGGGATCGGCGTGAGGATCGGCTTGCCGCCGAACCAGAGCTTCAGATTGTCGACCACCATCTGGTCCATGGCATTGCGCGTGACCACCGAGGCCGAGCCGACATGGGGCAGCAGCACGACATTCTGCAGCGCCTTCAGCTCGTCCGGCACCTTGGGCTCCTGCGCGAACACGTCGAGGCCGGCGGCGAGGATGGTGCCCGACTTCAGGGCCTGGATCAGCGCCGGCTCGTCGATGACGGAGCCACGGGCGACGTTGACGATGATACCGCGCGGGCCGAGCGCCTGCATCACTTCGGCATTGACGATATTGGCCGTCGACGGGCCTCCGGGCGTGATGACGATCAGGGTATCCACCGCCTTCGCCATCTCGACGAGGTTCGGATAGTGCTGATAATCGACGCCCGCGGCGGGATTGCGCGAGTGATAGACCACCGGCACCAGCGACGCATCGAGGCGGCGCGCGATGGCCTGGCCAATGCGCCCCATACCCACCATGCCGACCTTGCGATCGCGCAGCGAGCCGACGGTGAGCGGATAGCCCTGGGTCAACCACAGGCCCGAGCGGACATATTTATCAGCTTTCACGAACTCACGGGCCGTGGCGATGAACAGGCCGAGCGCGACGTCGGCGACTTCCTCGGTCAGCACGTCCGGCGTGTTGGTGACGACGATGTCATGCTCGGCTGCGTATTTCGCATCGATGTGGTCGTAACCGACGCCGAATGACGAGACGATCTGGACATTGGGATATTTCGACAGCATGGCGCTGTTGACGGGCACCTGGCCGGTGACAGCGATGCCGCGGATCTTCTCGGCAATGCCGGCCGGCACACGCTCGAGATCGGGCAGCGTTTCATATTTGTGCAGGATGAACTGATCCGAGAAGCCGTTCTCGATCAGCGCCTTCGACGGTCCATAGACCAGCAGGTCGATCTTTTCCGAAGAGATTCCCGTCCCCATCATTTTTCCTTTCGCAGTGCACTCTCATGCCAGCGCCGCAGCATCCGGTGCGACGCCAGCGCGAGCAGCATATAAATCACAATCCCGGCCACGGACAGCAACAATAGCGCTGCGAACATGCGGGGAATATTGAGGCGATAGCTGGACTCGGTGATGCGATAGGCAAGCCCGGAGCCAGAGCCCGCAGCACCGGCCGCGATTTCCGCGGCCACGGCCCCGATCAGGGACAGACCACCGGCAATGCGCAACCCGCCAAGAATATATGGCATGGCGGACGGGAGTTGCAGATAGCGCAGGGTCTGCCAGCGCGAGGCGCCGTTGAGCTGGAACAGGCCGGCGAGATTCCGGTCCACCGAATTCAGCCCCAGTGTCGTATTTGCCAGCACCGGAAAGAAAGCCACGATCCAGGCGCAGGCGACGACCGCCGCGTCCTGGGGCAGATAGATCAGCATCAGGGGCGCGATGGCAATCACAGGCGTCACCTGCAGCACGATCGCATAGGGCAGCAACGAATATTCGAGCCACTTCGACTGATTGAACAGCAATGCCAGCGCGATACCGCCGACAGCTGCGGCGATAAAACCTTCCAGCGCGGTGAGCAGCGTGACGCCGAGCGACGCGGACAGAATCGGCCAGTCCGCGATCAGCGTTTTGAGGACGAGCAACGGCCCCGGCAGAATGTATGGCTGGATCCCACCGAGGCGGACGACAAGATCCCAGGCCGTGACACCGCAGAGGAAGACGATCACCGGCCAGACGATGCGATGCCAGCGCCCCTCGCCGGATGCACGCTCCACCGACGGCAACGGCTCCAGCCCCTTCATGACAAGGCCTCCGCCTCGCTCGCCTGCATCAGGGCTTGCGAGACCTCGCGGCAGAAGCCGGCATAGGCAACCGAGGTGCGGAAAGCGTCATCGCGCGGCTCGGGCGCGTCGATCTGGCATTCGGCATGAACGCGGCCGGGACGCGACGTCATCACGACGACACGCTGGGACAGATAGACGGACTCATAAACCGAGTGCGTGACGAAGACGACGGTCTTTCCGAGCTGGCGCCACAGCGCGCGCAGATCATTGTTGAGCCTGAAGCGCGTGATCTCGTCGAGCGCGGCGAAGGGCTCGTCCAGCAACAGGATATCCGGCGAGGTCACCAGCGCACGCGCCAGCGATACCCGCATTTTCATGCCGCCGGAGAGCTCGCGCGGATAGGCATCGGCGAAATCCGCCAGGCCGACCTGTGCCAGCGCCGCAGCCACGCGCGGCGTCGACTCCTGATCCGGCACATGGGCAAGCTTGAGCGGCAGCCGCACATTCTCACGCACCGTGGTCCACGGCATCAGGGTCGGCTCCTGAAACACGAAACCGATGCCGTGCCGCGATGCCCGTGCGGGAACAGCGATTGATCCAGAGGATGGCGCCGCCAGCCCGGCGATCAGCCGCAATGCGGTGGACTTGCCGCAACCGGACGCGCCGAGCAGCGAGACGAATTCGCCCTTGCGGATGTCGAGATCAAGCGGACCGAGCGCACGGGTGCCGTTGTCATAGGTCTTCGTCACGCCCTTCAGGCGGATCGCAAACTCATCGCGAGACGACACCGACGCCACCGGCTACTTCTTCGGCCGGAGATCGATGCCGACACCCTTGTTGACGAATTGCAGCGTGTAAGCCTTGCGGTAGTCGATATCGCGCTTCACCACGCCGGCACGGGACATCTTGTCAAAGAAGCTCGCCGCGCGCTCGTCGCTCATGGCGCCGATGCCGTTCTTTAACGTATCGCCGGAATCGACGATGCCCTTGTCGCGCATGGTCACCGTCGAATAGGCCAGCAGCTCGTCGGTCATTTCCGGATTCAGTTTCTTGATCATCTCGTTGGCGGCTTTGTTGTCGCCATAGAGATAGTTGTACCAGCCGATGATCGAGGCATCGACAAAACGCTGCACGAGATCAGGGGATTTTTCCACCGTCTCGCGCCGCGCCTCGATCAGCGTCGAATAGCCATTGAGCCCGTAGTCGGCGAGCAGCATCACATTGGGTTTGAAGCCGGCCTGTTTCTCGATCAGGAACGGCTCCGACGTGACATAGCCCTGCATGGCGCTGTTCTTGTCCACGATGAAGGGCTGCGCATTGTAGTTGTAGGGCTTCACCCTGGACTCGCTGAAACCGAATTCCAGTTTCATCCATTGAAAATAGCCGACGATGCCTTCCCTGGAGATGAACAGCGTTTTCGATTTGAGATCTTCGAGCTTGGTCAGCTTCGGATCGGGATGCGACACGAAGACCTGCGGGTCCTTCTGGAAGATCGCCGCGATGGCGATGACGGGCACGTCGTTGGCGACAGCATCGAAGGATTGCAGCGTATTGGCGCTCATGAAGAAATCGAGCTTGCCCGAGATCAGCAACAGCCTGTTGTTCACATTCGGGCCGCCCGGCACGATGGTGACGTCGAGACCGTAACTCTTGTAGGTGCCGTCCACCACCGCCTGGAAAAACCCGCCATGCTCAGCCTCGGCGACCCAGTTGGTGCCGAACGAGACCTTGTCGAGCTTGCCTTGGTCGGGCTTGCCCTGCGCAAAAACAGGCGAGAGCGACGCTGACATCATCGCCACGCCCATGGTTAACGCGCGCAGCAGGGAAAACCGACCCATATTGGACTCCGTAACGTGTTCTGCCCCATGATAGGAAGCAATCGCGGGACTGACTACCCGCTCCGCCGCAAAGAAATGCCTGCCATGACATCATCCGTACCGCATCGTGACTGGACTGCCATTCACTGGCCCGACATCGCCAGGGGCGATCCGTCATCATGGATCGCGGTGCTGCCGCTGGCTGCGACAGAACAGCATGGTCCGCATCTGCCGCTCGCAACGGATGTGATGATCGCCGAAGCCTATCTCGCCGAGGTGCGACGCCTGCTCCCTGCTGACATTCCGGCGACCATCCTGCCGGTGCAGCCGGTCGGCATCTCCACCGAGCATCTCTCCTTTCCCGGCACGCTGACGCTGCCGACGGAGATCGCCCTGCAAAGCTGGACGGCGATCGGCGAGAGCATCGCGCGCGCGGGTGTGCAGAAGCTGGTGATGGTGACCAGCCATGGCGGCAACAGCGCGGCGATGACGCTGGCCGCACAGGACCTGCGCGCCGAATATGGCATGCTGGTTGCGACCACGAGCTGGTCGCGTTTCGGCGTGCCGGATGGGCTGTTCAGCGACGAGGAAATTCGCCACGGCATCCATGGCGGCGCCATCGAGACGTCGATCATGCTGGCGCGCTATCCCACCCATGTGCGCCAGGACAAGATCGCGAATTTCGTGCCGGCAACGATTGCGATGGAGAAGCAATATCGCCGGCTCTCCGCCAGCCGTCCCGCGCCATTCGCTTGGCAGGCGGAGGATTTGCATGCGTCGGGCGCGATTGGCGATGCGACCCAGGCAAGTGCGGAGAAGGGCGAACAGTTGCTGCAATACGGCGCCAAAGCCTTCTGCGAATTGCTCGACGACATGCATCGCTTTGACGTCACTGTGTTCGATCGCGAACCGGATGCAGGAGCGTAGTCTCTCTGTCGTCAGAGCGAGCGCAGCGAAGCAATCCAGAAAGCCAAGAACTGGATTGCTTCGTCGCTACGCTCCTCGCAATGACGACCGGAATGTTTCATTAACAACACAATCCTGAAACCAAATAGTTCGAACCGCCCTCGAACCCGTCTCAAAGATCCTCCGACTGATGGACATGCAAGCCAATACCGGCTGCACCCAAACAGGATGGAGTTTCTCATGTCGATCAAGTCCAGGATTGCCGCCGTTGCCCTCGTTGCCATGACCGCCGCCGGCGCCATGGCGTCGTCCACCCAGCAGGCCCAGGCCAAGGGCCCGGGCATCGGCTTCGGCATCGCGGCCGGTGTCGTCGGCGCCGCCGTTGTCGGCAGCGCCATCGCCGCCAACAATTACGGCTATGGTTATGGCTACGGCTATCGCTGCGGCTGGACCCGCCAGTATGACGTCTACGGCAACTATATGGGCCGGGTCCGCGTCTGCAATTATTGATCGACCGCTGATCGACAAAGTGGAGTTGCGTCCGGCACGGGCGCCTCATCCACCCCGTGCCTGACCATATGACCCGCCCGGCTGTCCCCCCGGGCGGGTCTTCTTTTTCTGTAATCGAGCCGTCATAAAGCGATGTCAGATAACGGACGGAGCCTGGCGACGCCGCTGCTCCCATTGCAAACAACAACATTGCGACTGTGGCCGCGCCGCGCGTACGAATCGGCCGCTTCTATGGAATATCGAGTGGCCGTTATCGGCGACGTGTAAGGGTGACGCTGAGTGACGAGCCGGTATTTTTCGCGAGGTTTTTCCAGGAAGCGCGCTCTCGCCGGAGCCGCGCTCGGCGTTCTCGCGCATGGTGGTATCGCGGTAGCAGCCGATCTGCCTGTCAAGGCGCGGCTTGCGCCTGCCTATGACTGGAGCGGCTTCTATCTCGGCGCTCATGTGGGCTATGGCGGCGCGCAGATCGGCGCGAACAGCAATCCGCTTCCTTCGCAGGGCGTCTTCCTGCCGCCCACGGCGACCGGCCTGATCGGCGGCTATCAGGGCGGCTATAACTGGCAGCTCCACAACAATCTCGTGCTCGGCGTCGAGGTCGATGCCACCTTCATCAGCCCGGCCGATACCGCGCGGATCGGCAATGATCCGTACCACACCACCTTCGATTATTTCGCCACCGCGCGTGGACGCGTCGGTTACGCGATGGGGACGTGGCTGCCTTACGCCACGGCCGGCTTTGCCTGGGGGAAGACCAAGCTGAACGTGCTGGATGCCGAGGGTGGTATCTTCGCGACCGACCAGAAGGATCATGTCGGCTGGACTGTCGGTGCCGGTGTCGAGACCGCGGTCGGCGGCAACTGGACCGCCAAACTCGAATACAACTATATCGACCTGTCGCGGCAGACCTACGGGCTTGCCGGTTTCGGCCTGCCCGCTGTGGAGGTCGACCCGAAGATTCATACCGTGAAGCTCGGCATGAACTACCGGTTCAACGACCTGCCGTCCTGGATGCCGGCAACGCCGATCGCGCGCCGCTCGACCTTGCCGGAGCCGACAGACTGGAATGTGCATGTCCAGACGACGCTGATCGGCTCCGGCTATCCGAGCTTCCGCTCGCCCTATGAAGGTGCCAACAGCCTGTCCGGCAGCAAGCAGTTCCGTGAGACCTTCACCACGACCGCCTTCCTCGGCTGGCGGCTGTGGGATGGCGGCGAGTTCTATTTCAATCCCGAACTGGCGCAGGGCTTCGGTTTCAACGGCACGCTCGGCGTGGCCGGCTTTCCCAATGGCGAAGCGCAGAAGGCCGGCGGCGCCTATCCAAAAATCCGCCCCCAACGCTACATGTTCCGCCAGACTTTTGGCCTTGGCGGCGAGCAGGAAGACGTGCCGGATGCCCCCAACCAGCTCGCCGGCAAGCGCGACATCGATCGCATCACCCTGACGGTCGGCCGCTTC
>Ga0209564_1001157_pt1 | contig 30759 bp, 29 predicted proteins | sample AraplaCol_mMF_r2_FD_184272 | JGI IMG/M metagenome (GOLD analysis project Ga0209564, IMG submission 184272) | Arabidopsis root microbial communities from North Carolina, USA - plate scrape MF_Col_mMF_r2 (SPAdes) (version 3) | ecosystem: Host-associated > Plants > Roots > Endosphere | place: USA...
GGCAGCGACAGCTTGGCGGTGCAATAGACCTCGAAGCCCAGGCCCAGCTTCTCGCGGTCCAGGATGGTCACGCGGCGCTGGATGACGCCCGCGTCCTCCAGCCGCTTGATCCGCCGCCAGCACGGGCTGGACGACAGGCCGACCCGCTCGGCGATCTCGGCGACGGACAGTCCGGCGTCATGTTGGATGAGATCGAGGATCTTGGCATCCACAGCGTCGAGTTGTTCGGACAAGAATTCCTCCCCCCAGAGGGTGATTGGCGCGTTGATCTTGCGCAAAGCGGCCTTGAGTCGGGCACACCTTGGGCAAACAATTTCCCCGTTTCTATAAGATATTGCTGAGCGGGCGAGAAGACCCGGGAGGAATTTTTTTGCTATGCGGCACTCGGAAGTCACGCTCGACGACAAATATCTGCTCGAAGATGGTCGTGCGTTCATCACCGGCGTGCAGGCGCTGATCCGAGTCCTCCTCGACCGAAAGCGCCTGGACACCCGGGCCGGGCTCAATACGGCGGGCTTCCTTTCCGGCTATCGCGGCTCGCCCCTGGGGGGGCTGGACCAGCAGGCCGCCCGCGTCTCGAAACTGCTCACCGCCCATGACGTGGTCTTCAAGGAAGGCCTGAACGAGGACCTGGCCGCCACCGCCGTCTGGGGCAGCCAGCAGGCGAATCTGTTCCCGGGCGCGACTCACGACGGCGTCTTCGGCATGTGGTACGGCAAGGCGCCGGGCGTGGACCGCACCGGCGACGTCTTCAAGCACGCCAATTTCGCCGGCAGCTTCCCGACCGGCGGCGTGCTGGCCGTGGCCGGCGACGACCACGCCTGCAAGAGCTCGACCCTGCCGTCGCAGTCGGAATTCGCCTTCCAGGACTTCGAGATGCCGGTGCTGTCGCCGGCCGACGTGCAGGAGGTGCTCGACTACGGCCTGCTGGGCATCTCGATGTCGCGATTCTCGGGCCTGTGGATCGGCATGATCGCCCTGGCCGACACCATGGACTCGGGCGTGACCATCGACGTCTCGCTGGACCGCCACAAACTGACGATCCCCGAGTTCCCGATGCCGCCCGGCGGCCTGGGCATCCGGCTGAAGGACCAGCCGATGGAGAAGGAGCGCCGCCTTCGCCTGCACAAGATCCCCGCCGCCCTGGCCTTCGCCCGCGCCAACGGGATCGACCGGGTGGTGCTGGGCGCCCACCATGTCCGCGTCGGCAAGGCGCGCCTGGGCATCGTCTGCCAGGGCCAGGCCTACAAGGACGTGCTGGAGGCCTTCACCGCTATGGGCATGACCCTGCAGGAGGCCGCCGACCTGGGCGTGTCGATCTACAAGGTCGGCATGCCCTGGCCGCTGGAGCCCCTGGGCCTGCGCGCCTTCGCCGCCGGTCTCGAGACCCTGATGGTCATCGAGCACAAGCGCGGCCTGATCGAGCCCCAGGCGCGGGCCGCGCTCTACGACCTGCCGGCCCACGCCCGCCCCCGGATCATCGGCAAGCTGGACGAGCACGGCCATCCGCTGCTGTCGGAGCTGGGCTCGCTGTCGGTGGCCGAGATCGCCCTGGCCATCTACGACCGCCTGCCGGACGGCCCGCACATGGAGCGGGCCCAGGCCTACCTGAACCGCGTCTCGGCCGCCGGCGTCGCCGCCGTCAGCCTGGCCGCCGACCAGGCCCGCAAGCCGTTCTTCTGCTCGGGCTGCCCGCACAACACCTCGACCAAGCTGCCCGAGGGCAGCCGGGCCCTGGCCGGCATCGGCTGCCACTACATGGCCGGCTTCAACGATCCGATGACCGACCTGAACACCCACATGGGCGGCGAGGGCCTGACCTGGGTCGGCGCCGCGCCGTTCACCACCGAAAAGCACGTCTTCCAGAACCTGGGCGACGGCACCTACAACCACTCCGGCTCGCTGGCGATCCGCGCCGCCGTCGCGGCGGGCGCCAACATCACCTACAAGCTGCTGTTCAACGACGCCGTGGCCATGACCGGCGGCCAGCGCGCCGAGAGCGGCTTCACCCCGGCCCAGATCACCCGCCAACTGGCCTCCGAAGGCGTGGCCCGCACGGTGATCGTGGTCGACGAGCTGGAGCGCTACAGGAACGTCGCCGACCTGGCGCCCGGCGTCGACGTGTTCCCGCGGTCCGAGCTGATGAGCGTGCAGAAGATGCTGCGCGACACGCCCGGCACGACGGTGCTGCTCTACGACCAGACCTGCGCCACCGAAAAGCGCCGTCGCCGCAAGCGCGGGACCCTGGCCAAGGCCACCAGGCGGGTGTTCATCAACCCGCTGGTCTGCGAGGGCTGCGGCGACTGCTCGATCAAGTCCAACTGCGTGTCGGTGGAGCCGCTGAACACCGAGTTCGGCCGCAAGCGCAAGATCAACCAGTCGACCTGCAACCAGGACTACAGTTGCCTCGACGGCTTCTGCCCGTCGTTCGTCACCCTGGAAGGGGCCGAGGGCGCCCAGGCCAAGAAGATCCCGGCCCTGACGGCCGATTCCACGCCGCTGCCGGCGTTCGACGACTTCCACGGCGTGCGCCGGATCATCTTCACCGGCGTCGGCGGCACCGGGGTGACCACCGTGGCCTCGATCCTGGCCATGGCCGCCCACGTCGACGGCCGGGCGGGCAGCGTGGTCGACATGACCGGCCTGGCCCAGAAGGGCGGGGCGGTGTTCAGCCACGTCAAGATCGGCGAGACCGAGGAGACCGTGGTCGGCGGCCGCGTGCCCGCCGCCAGCGCCGACGTGCTGATCGCCTGCGACATGCTGGTGGCCGCTTCGCCGGAAGGCCTGTCGCTGTACGCCAAGGACCGCACGGCGGCCTTCGGCAACAGCGACTTCGCCCCGACCGCCGACTTCGTCACCAGCCGCGACATCCGCTTCGACAGCGGGGCCATGGCCCGGCGGATCAAGGGCGCGACCAGGAGCTTCGACTCCTGCCCGGCCCAGCACCTGGCCGAGGCCCAGTTCGGCGACGCCATCTTCGCCAACATGATCATGGTCGGCTTCGCCTGGCAGCGCGGGGTGATCCCGCTGTCCAGCCGCGCGGTCTATCGGGCCATCAAGCTGAACGGCGTGGACTACGAGTCCAACCTGGCCGCCTTCGAGCTGGGCCGCCGCGTGGCGCATGACCCGGCGTCCATGGGCCCGCGCGACGCCGACGTGCCGACGCCGGAAACGATGCCGCTGGACGAACTAATCGCCCGGCGCACGGCCGACCTCGTCGCCTACCAGAACCAGGCCTATGCCGACCGCTACGCCGCCAAGGTGGCCAAGGTCCGCGCGGCCGAAGTCGCGGCCGGCGGCGAGGAGAAGGGCCTGCCCCTGACCCGCGCGGCGGCGGTGAACCTCTACAAGCTGATGGCCTACAAGGACGAGTACGAGGTCGCCCGACTCTATACCGACGGCCGGTTCGCGGCCGAGCTGGCCGGGACCTTCAAGGGCGGCAAGGCCAAGGTCTGGCTGGCGCCGCCGATCCTCAGCGCCAAGGACAAGGACGGCCGGCCGCGCAAGATGGCGTTCGGCGGCTGGATGCTGGACGTCGCCTTCCCGATCATGGCGAGGATGAAGGGCCTGCGCGGCGGTCCGCTGGACGTGTTCGGCAAGACCGAGGAACGCCGCATGGAGCGCGGCCTGATCGCCGACTATGAACTCACCCTGGACCGCCTGGCCGGCGGCCTGACGCCGGAGCGCCTGCCCCTGGCGGCGCGCATCGCCTCGATCCCGCAGGAGATCCGCGGCTACGGCCACGTCAAGGACGCCTCGGTGGTCAAGGCCAAGGCCGAGGCGGCGACCCTGTGGTCGCAGTGGGAGGGGTAGGGGCGGCCTGCCTCTGAGCCAACTCGGTTGTCATCCCGGAAGCCTCGCAGAGGCTGTCCGGGACCTAGGGGACTGGGCTGATGCGGTGCGGCGGTCCTGGATCCCGGACAAGCGCTGCGCGCTTTCCGGGATGACAACGGAATGGGCGGTCGGCCGGTCCAGGACGCCTCACTTCTGCGCCGAGCCGTCCGCGCGATCCGGCTTGATTCCGGTCGCCCGGATGTTGGTCACCGATTGCAGGATGCCGAACCAGAACGGCGAGCCCAGCGAGACCGCCAGGCCGGTGATCGCCAGGCCCAGCAGGGTCAGGAAGATCTTCGCCGTCGCGCTCCAGCCGCTGCGATAGGGCGTCTTGCAGGTGGAGGACGGCCGCGTGCTGGGGGGCAGGGACGACAGCGGCTCGTGGACCAGGGCGCAGAGGCCTTCGCCGCTCCAGCCGATCGGCAAGGGCAGGTCCTGGGCCAGGTCGGCGGCGTTCCGGCCGCCGTCGCAGGCGCATTCGGGGGCGGCGGCTTGGGCGTCGGGCGCGGCGGCGGCCTCGTCGCCCTCCGGCGCAGCCGGCGCGTCCGGCGCGGTCGCCGGCGCGGACAGCCGGATCCGGGCGCTCCGCACGTCGTCGGCGCTCTGGGCCGTTTGCGAGGCCTGGGCGACCAGGCCGGCCCGCGCCACTGGGTCGCGCCACAGGTTGTCGATCAGCTGCAGCGAATTGACGTTGAAGGCCACGGCCACCCCGAAGCCGGCCCAGAAGGTTAGCCGGTGGACCCAGCGCTTGTAGGTGCCGCTGGTGCGGTCCATCGCCCGGTCGAACCAGGTGGCGACATTCTGCTGGAACACGTCGAGCTTGCCCTCGGCGTCGTCGAGCATCGGCAGCAGAGCGGCCTTCAGGGGTTCGTTGTTCTCGATGCCGGCGACGGCGGTCTTCAGCTGGGCGAAGCTGAGATGGGTGGTTTCGGACGGCTTCAGCGTCTCGGTCAGGGCCACGGCGAAGGTCTTGCCGGGAATGTACGACGGGGCGTTCTTCAGCAGCGTCCCGCGCTTGGTGCCATGGTCCTCGGCCTGGTTGTGCGACTTCAGGGCGTTGATCAGCGGGTGGTTCCAGACCGCGCACATCTGCGGCGACCATTCGCCGGACTTGGCTTCCGACCCGTCGCCGCCCAGCAGGCTCTGCACCCGCTGCAGCAGGAATTCGCTGCGCTTGTTCAGGAAGCTGGAGATGTATTCGTTCAGCGCGGTGACGAACAGGCTGACCAGCAGGTAGACGAAGATCAGCCCGATCGCGACGTCGAGCGCGGCGCCGAAGTTCATGATGCCCTTCCCTGAGACGCCGGCCTGACGACCGCCGCGTCCTCAACCTTGTCGGGTAAGGTTTCACAGCTCTCGAAAAAGGGCAATGAAGGCCGAGGCCAAGTCGGCTGCTCCATATGGCGCTGGCCATGGGGCGTGATAGGGTTGGGCGCATGAAAAAGCCTCTCCCGCCCGCCCCTGTCGTCGTGGCCTTGTCCTCCGACGACGCCGCCGACCTGAAGGCGCGGGTCGAGCGCGGCGAGTTTGCGTCCCTGGACGAGGCGGTGGCCGCCGAGCTGGCGGAATTGAACTATCGCCGGGCCGCCGAGATCATGGGCGGGAACGACAAGCTGGAGCGCTTTCTCGACGAACTCGAGGCGGAAGCGATCGACACCAAGGACTATGTCGACGCGGAAGATTTCTTCGCCGATCTTCGCGCGAGCCTGAAGCAGCGCCTGGATGCGCCACGCGGGTGAAGCGGCGACGAGTGACTTACGGATGACCGAAGAGTTCGATTTCGACGCCGTCGTCGTGGGCGCCGGGGCCGTCGGCCTGGCCTGCGGCTACGCCCTGGCCCGGCGCGGCCTGGTCGTCGCGGTGCTGGAGCGCGAGGGCCATATCGGCCAGGGCGTGTCGTCGCGCAATTCCGAGGTGATCCACGGCGGGCTCTACTATCCGACCGGCTCGCTGAAGGCCCGGTTCTGCGTCCAGGGGCGGCGGCTGCTCTACGCGTTCCTCGACCGGCATCATGTCGACTACAAGAAGTGCGGCAAGCTGGTGGTGGCGACCAGCGAGGGCGAGATCCCGCAGCTGGAGGCGATCTACGACCAGGCCCTGGCCAACGATGTCGAGGGCATGGAGCGCCTGACCGGGGCCCAGGCCCGGGCGCTGGAGCCCGGCCTCAACGCCCACCTGGCCCTGCTGTCGCCGGAAAGCGGCGTGTTCGCCAGCCACGACTATATGCTGGCCCTGCAGGGCGAGATCGAGGCCGCCGGTGGGGCGGTGGTGGTCAACACCCCGTTCGAGGGCGCGACGCCCCGGGCTGGCGGCGGCTTCACCGTGCGGATCGGCGGGGCCGAGCCGGCCAGCCTCTCGTGCCGCCTGCTGGTCGCCGCGCCCGGCCTGTCGGCCCAGGCCGTGGCCGGGACGATCGAGGGCTTTCCCGCCGACCAGATCCCCCGGGGCTGGTACGGCAAGGGCGTCTATTTCCGCTTGGCGGCCAAGGCGCCGTTCCAGCGGCTGATCTACCCGCCGCCGATCCACGGGGCGCTGGGCACCCACTACCGCAACGACCTGGGCGGCCAGGCGGTGTTCGGCCCCGACCTGGACTATGTCCCGGCCCCCGACTATTCGGTCGACCCCGCCAAGGCCGCGGCCTTCGCCGGCTACATCCGCAAGTTCTGGCCGGACGTGCCCGCCGACCGGCTGGTTCCCGACTACGCCGGGGTGCGGCCCAAGATCCACGGGCCGGACGAGCCGCAGCCCGACTTCCGGCTGAGCGGACCGGAGAGCCACGGCCTGGAGGGGCTGATGGCGTTGTTCGGCGTCGAGAGCCCGGGCCTGACCAGCTCGCTGGCGATCGGCGACGAGGTGGCGCGGCGGCTGACGGCGTAAGGGATTGCCACCAACTGGCGTCTCGCGCGTTGCAATCTCGGCTTTTCAGGAGGGCAGGATGCTGGACGACTTCATCGACAGGCTGATCTCGCGGCTGATGGCCGGCGCCGGCCTGATCATGGCCGCGGCGATCGCCGCGGTGGCCGGGGCGATGGCGGTGTTCGCCTTCCTGGCCCAATGGGTCGGCTCGGCCTGGGCCTACGCCATCGTGGCGATCACGGCGGCGGTGGTGGTCGCCGTCTGGTCGGTGCTGCAACGGCGGCACCTGGCCCGCACCCGCCAACCGCCGCTCGACAAGCGCATCCTGGCCATGATGCAGGAGCACCCCACCGCCTCGTTCCTGGCCGGCATGGCCGCCGCCACCCTGCTGAAGGGCAAGCCGTCGCTGGCCGCGTCGCTGTGGGAGGCGCGGAAGGGGAAACCGAAGTAGGGCGGTGGCGCACACACTTGCCCCCACCTGACCGCTTCGCGGTCTAGGGGGCGGAGCCTTCGCGCTTAGGCTCTTCCCCCTCTGGGGGAAGACGGCCGAAGGCCCGTAGGGGGCAAGTGCGTGAGCCGCTAAAGCTTGGGAGAAACCCGTAGCACCCGCCCGTCATCCTCGTCGGTCACCAGGTACAGCGCCCCGTCCGGGCCGACCTTCACGTCGCGGATGCGGAAGCCCAGCTCCGACAGCAGGCGCTCCTCGCCGACCACCTGGTGGTCCTTGACGGTCAGCCGCACCAGGTAGCCCTTCAGCCCGCCGACGAACAGGCTGCCCTTCCAGGCCGGGAACAGGCCTCCGTCATAGAAGGCCAGGCCCGAGGGGGCGATCACCGGGTCCCAGTAGTAGATCGGCTGCTCCATGCCCTCGTGCTGGGTGATCCCGTCGCCGATCGGCTTGCCTGAATACTCCTCGCCATAGGTGATGGTCGGCCAGCCATAGTCCTTGCCGGCCTTGGGGGTGTTGATCTCGTCGCCGCCCCTGGCGCCGTGCTCGACGGTCCACAGCTCGCCGGTCCAGGGATTGATCGTCGCGCCCTGGACGTTGCGGTGGCCCTTGGACCAGATCTCGGGCTTGGCCTGCGGATTGCCGACATAGGGGTTGTCGGCCGGGATCGAACCGTCGGGGCGGATGCGGATGACCTTGCCCAGGGCCGCGTCCAGCTTCTGGGCCTGAATCCGGCCCGGGAGGATCGAGCGCTCGCCGGTGGTGACGAACAGCGCCCCATTGCGGGCGAACGCCAGGCGGCCGCCGAAGTGCAGGGGCGAGTCCATCGTCGGCAGCTGCCGCCAGATCACCTGGACGTTCTCCAGCCGCGGCGCCGCGCCGGTCACCAGCTTGCCGCGCGCCGCCGTGGTGCCGTTGCCGCCCTCGCGCGGCTCGGCATAGGTCCAGTAGACCAGGCCGTTCTTGGCGTAGTCGGGGTCCAGCGCCACGTCGAACAGGCCGCCCTGGCCTTCGGCGAACACCGCCGGCAGGCCGGCCACGGCGGGCGACAGCTTGCCGTCGGTCCCCAGGATCCGCAGGCGGCCGGCCCGCTCGGTGACCAGCTTGGAGCCGTCGGGCAGGAAGGCCAGGCTCCAGGGATGGTCCAGGCCCGTGGCCAGGGTCTCGACCTGGTAGGCCACGCCCAGCTTCTGCTCGGGCGCGCGGGTCTGCTCCGGGAAGGCCGGCTTCTGGTCGGGGGCGTTGGGCGGGCCGGTCTCGACCGGCGGGTTGGGCAGGGCCTGGACCGTGTTGGCGGGACCGCACGCCGACAGGACCAGCGCGGCGAGGGCGAGATGGCGAAGACGCATGGGAACTGTCCGGTTGGGGAGGGGCGACGACGGGGCAGGCGGTGACGTTGTCATTCCAATCCCCAGTTGTCATCCCGAACAAGCGAGAGCGGCGGCCGTTGACTTGCGCGGCCCCCCCGACGAAGGTCCGGCCTCGCCGCAGACGGAGCCCGCCTTGACCGCCATCCTGCACGCCATGTTGGGCAAGGGCCTGGGCGGCCTGGAGCAGGTGTTCCTCGACTACCAGCCGATCCTGGAGGCCTACGCCGCCGCCCATGGCGGGGCGGCGACGGGGGTGGTGCGGGCCGGCGGCAGGGTCGCGGTCCAGCAGGCCGACCGCGTTCCGCCCCTGGCGACCATGCCGGCCCACACCGACTGGGATCCGCTGACCGTGGGCGCGGCCCGCAAGATCGTCCGGGCCGCGGCCCCCGACCTGATCCTCAGCCACGGCCAGCGGCCGGCCCGGCTGATGGCCAAGGTCGCGCCGGCCAAGGCCGTGCTGGCGGTCTGCGTGCACAAGCCGGCCTTCGACGTCGAAACCGCGCGCACCCACTATGTCTGCGTCGGCCGGCACCTGGCCGAGCTGGCGGTCGAGCGCGGCGTCCCGGCCCAGCGCGTGCACTTCGTGCCCAACGCCGTGAAGGCACCGACGGTCCTGGCGACGCCGTTCGCCGACGCCTTGAAGGGGAGCGAGGGCCGCCCGCCGCGCATCGTCGCCGCCGGCCGCCTGCATCCCAAGAAGGGCTTCGACGTCCTGGTCGCCGCCCTGGCCCTGCTGCGCGATCAGGACCTGGCCTTCGACTGCGAGATCGCCGGCGAGGGCGACGAGCGCGCCCGGCTGGAGGGGCTGATCGCCCAGCATGGCTTGGGCGACCGCGTGCGCCTGGTCGGCTGGCGCGGCGACGTCCCGACCTTCCTGGCGACCGGCGACGTCTTCGCCTTTCCGTCGCACCAGGAGGGGTTTCCGCTGGTGCTGCTGGAGGCCATGGCCGTCGGCCTGCCGGCCGTGTCGAGCGCGATCCCCGGCCCGGTGGAGATGATCCAGGACGGCGTCGACGGCGCCCTGGTCCCGCCCGGCGACCCGGCCGCCCTGGCCCGGGCCCTGGCCGGCCTGGTCGCGACGCCGCGAAAGGCCGCCGCCCTGGGCCTCGCCGCCCGCGCCAAGGTGCTGGCCGATTACGGCCCGGCCAGCCTGAAGCGGCGTCTGGACGCGGTGCTCGATCTGATGCTCGGACGGGCTTGAAGCCGCCCCCGCTTTGCGCTTATAAGCCCGCCTCCGCTTCGTGCGGCTGGGTAGCTCAGATGGTTAGAGCGGTGGATTCATAACCCACAGGTCGGCGGTTCGATCCCGCCCCCAGCCACCACGCGGTTTCCTGACAAGATGCTGACCTCGTCGTCCCTTTCCGCGACCGCGGCTGGGCGAAACGAGGTCGTGGGTTCGCCCGTCCAAGCCTTGAATTATGTCACCGGCTGCTGAAGCCCATACCAGCGCTCGACCTTGGCCACCATCTCGGGCGACAGGGCGTGGCCCTTGGCGTCGAAGGCGGCGGCTTCGAACTTGTCGTGACCGGCGGCCTCGAGCCGGGCGGCGGCGGCCGAGACTAGGTCGGTTCCGACGCGGCGGTCATGCCGGCCATAGACGATCAGGCCCGGCTTGGCGGCGATCGACGGCGTGCCGGGCCGGCAGCGGCTGTTGGACTGCCAGCGGAACTCGTCCAGGCGCGAGAGGTCGGTGACCGGAGAGATCGCCGCCCAGCCGTCGACCGCCGGGTCCTGGGCGGCGAGCATGGCGTGGTAGCCGCCATAGCTGATCCCGACGGCGTATTCCTTGGCCGCGCCGTAGCGGTGAGAAATGTCCCGTTCGAAGGCCGAGAACCAGGCCCTGAACGCCTGGCAATAGGCCGCGCCGCCGTCGACATAGAAGGCCTGCCTGGCCGCCGGCAGGCGCACGACCACGATCTGCGAGCCGTCCTCCTGCAGGGCGTCGACCAGGGCCTGTCGGTCGGGGCTCTGCCAGTAGCCGTCCAGGCCGGGCAGGCCGTGGAAGAGGTAGACGCGCTTGCCGAAGTTCCGGCCGATCACGCGGTCGGCCTGGGTGAAGGTCGGCGCGACGGGCTTGGCGGGCAGGGCGGCCGCGCTTTCGGCCAGCCGCCAGACGTGCGAGGCGGCGGCGCGCCGCTGCACGGTCGGCAGGACCATGGCCACGCCAAAGGACAATACGCCCGTCAGGGCGATGAGGTAGCGCTTTTTCATTCCTGGAGTCCCCCGACCCGCTTGTTCTTTTGAGTTCGAGCGAAAGATCGCCCTAAGCGTTACTCTGTCACGATCGCTCTCGCTTGGCGATTTCGGCCGTGGCTTGCCCCGCGGCCTTGGCGGTCGCGTGTCCCCTTCGTCCTTGCGGCCTAGGGTGTAGCTCAGCCATAGCAATTTCGCTCGCGCTTGTCGCGAGTGTGGGGGCGTTCGCGTGCGGTCAAGTTGTCGCAGGGCGGGCGGTGTTTTTTGAGCTCGGCGCTGTCGGATCGCGCCGCCCTTGATCGTCCTCGGTACGATCAAGGCGCCCATCCCATGCTCTACGCCATTCTCTGCTACAATTTCGAGGACGTGGTCGGCGCCTGGAGCCCGGCCGAGGACGCCGCGGTGATGGCGCGGCTCGGGGCGGTCGAGGCCGGGCTGGCCGCCGCCGAGCGGCTGGGCGCGACGGCCCGGTTGCTGCCGACCACGGCCGCCGTCACCCTCCGCAAGGGCCGCGAGCCCCTGGTGATCGACGGCCCGTTCGCCGAGACCAAGGAACAACTGCTGGGCTTCTATGTCGTCGACTGCGGGGACCTGGAGGCGGCCATCGCCGTGGCCCGCGACCTGGCCGCGGCCAATCCCGACCGGGGGGCCTATGAAATCCGCCCGCTGGCCGTCTATCGTCCCGGCCATCTGACCGGGGCGCGCGCCAGGCGGGTTCACAGGAGGAGGGCGGGCGCATGACCATCGCCAATATCGACGCGGCCTGGATCGACGCCGCCCTGACCGCGGCGCGGCCCCAGGCGGTGGCGGCCCTGCTGCGCTATTTCCGCGACCTGGACACCGCCGAGGAAGCGTTCCAGGACGCCTGCCTGCGGGCCCTGAAGGCCTGGCCGAAGAACGGGCCGCCGCGCGACCCGACCGCCTGGCTGATCCTGGTCGGCCGCAACGCCGCCCTGGACGGGGTGCGCAAGCAGAGCAAGTCGTCGCCCCTGCCGCCGGAGGAGCTGATCTCCGACCTGGAGGACGCCGAGGCGACCCTGGTCGACCGGCTGGACGGCGAGCACTATCGCGACGACGTGCTGCGGCTGCTGTTCATCTGCTGCCATCCGGACCTGCCGGCCACCCAGCAGGTGGCCGTGGCCCTGCGCATCGTCTCGGGCCTGTCGGTCCGCCAGATCGCCCGCGCCTTCCTGGTCGGCGAGTCGGCGATGGAGCAGCGGATCACCCGCGCCAAGGCCCGGATCGGGGCGGCGGCCGTGCCGTTCGGCGCGCCCGACCTGGAGGAACGGGCCCAGCGGCTGAACACCGTGGCGGCCATGGTCTACCTGGTCTTCAACGAGGGCTATTCGGCCGGCGGCAAGGAGCTTCTGACCCGCGGGGCGCTGTGCGACGAGGCCATCCGCCTGGCGCGGCTGCTGCTGCGGCTGTTTCCCGGCGAGCCGGAGGTCATGGGCCTGACCGCCCTGCTGTTGCTGCAGCACGCCCGCGCCCCGGCCCGGTTCGACTCCGACGGGGCGGTGGTGCTGCTGGAGGACCAGGACCGCGCGCTGTGGAACGGGCGGATGATCGCCGAGGGCCTGGCCCTGATCGACAAGGCCGTGCGCCACCGCCGGCCCGGACCCTATCTGGTCCAGGCCGCCATCGCCGCCGAGCACGACCGGGCCGAGCGCCCCGAGGACACCAACTGGCAGCGGATCGACCTGCTGTACGGCGACCTGGAGCAATTGGCGCCGTCGCCGGTGGTGACCCTGAACCGCGCCGTGGCGGTGTCCAAGGTCGCCGGACCCGAAGCGGCCCTGGCGATGATCGAGCCTCTGGCCCCCAAGCTGTCGGGCTATTTCCACTTCTTCGGCCTGCGGGGCGGGCTGCTGCTGCAGCTGGGGCGGCGGGACGAGGCGCGCGTCGCCTTCGACCAGGCCATCGCCCTGGCCAACACCGCCGCCGAGGCCGCCCACATCCGCCTGCACCTGGACCGGCTGATGAAGGAAGGGGCGGGCGGCTAAAAAAGTTTTCGGCCGGTGTCGGCCAGGCGATGCGACGTCCGTCCTTTGGTCGAACCGCTGAACGGGAGACCGCCATGACCGCCGCCATCGAACAGAGCGCGATCCGCCGCGCGATCGAGACGTGGACCCAGGGCCTGCACGACAAGGACGTCGAGGGCGCCATCGCCAACCTGGCCGACGATTTCGCGCGCTATTCGCTGGCCCCGCCGCTCGGCTCCACGGGGGTGAACGCCGCCGGCCTGCAGGCTTGGTTCGACACCTGGTCCAGCCCGATCGGCTACGCCCTGGCCGACCTGGACATCGCCGCGGCCGGCGACGTCGCCTTCGCCCACGGCCTGGGGCGCCTGACCGGGACCAAGACCGACGGCGCCGTCACCGACCTGTGGTTCCGGGCCACCCTGGGCCTGCGCAAGCACGGCGAGGCCTGGAAGATCGTGCACCTCCACGAGTCCGTACCGTTCCTGATGGACGGCAGCCTCAAGGCCGCCGTCGACCTGAAGCCCTGACAACCTCAACCTGGAGACCAACGACCATGACTGACGCCCAACCGCAGATGCCCCCGCTGCCGGCCGTTTCTGGCGGCATCGTGCCCTATCTGTCGCCGAGCAACGCGACCGAGGCCGCCGATTTCTACATCAAGGCCTTCGGCGCCCAGGACCTCTACCGCATCCCGCCCGACGAGAAGGGCCGGACCATGCACATCCACCTGCTGATCAACGGCAATTCGCTGATGCTCAGCGACTTCTATCCCGAGCACGGCTACCCGCCGGAGAAGCCCGGGGCCTTCACCCTGCACCTGCAGGTCGATGACGTGGACAAGTGGTTCGAGCGGGCGACCGCCGCCGGCTGCGAGGTGGTGCTGCCGGTGCAGCTGATGTTCTGGGGCGACCGCTACGGCCAGGTCCGCGACCCGTACGGCTTCCTGTGGTCGATCGCCACGACGCCGCCGAAGACCTGACCGACCAGGGCGATCGCATATGACCCGAACGGTTGTGATCCCGGACGAGCGCGCAGCGCGAAGATCCGGGACCGGGGCGTGAACGCATGCGCTTCCGGTGGTCCCGGATCTGCGCCCGGCTTTCGCCGGGCTTGTCCGGGATGACAGCTCTTTTCTCAGCAAATCCATATGCGATCGCCCCGCCGCAACGAGGAGGGAACAACCATGCTCAAGATCATCGCCGTCGTCGCCATCGTCGTCGTCGTCGCGATCGTCGTCCTGCTGGGCTACGCCGCGACCAGGCCCGATCATTTCCGCATCGCCCGCTCCACCATGATCGCGGCGCCGCCGGATCGGATCTACGCCCTGCTCGACGACTTCCACAAATGGGGCGCCTGGTCGCCCTACGAGAAGCTGGATCCCGCCATGAGCCGCACCTATGGCGGTCCGGCCAGCGGCCTGGGCTCGACCTACGCCTGGAGCGGCGACGGCAAGGCCGGGGCCGGGCGCATGGAGATCGTCGAGGCCGCCGCCCCGTCGAAACTGGTGATCGACCTGGACTTCACCAAGCCGTTCCAGTCGCGCAACAAGACCGTCTTCACCCTGGTCCCCGAGGGCGGCGCCACCCGCGTCACCTGGGCCATGGAAGGCCCGTCGCCCTTCCCGTTCCGGGTGATGGACGTGATCTTCAACATGGACAAGATGGCCGGCAAGGACTTCGAGACCGGCCTGGCCAGCCTGAAGGCGGAAGCCGAGAAGTAGGGGGCGTTCAAGTGAAACGCCCCAACTCTTGTCATCCCGGCCGAAGCGAAGCGTAGAGCCGGGATCCAGGTGCGGCCGCCCCTGGATCCCGGACAGCGTCTGCGAGGCTTCCGGGATGACAACCGTTTTTAGGTTTCGGGTATTTTGCCGGGTATTTCGCCGTTCAATTAGGCGCGGACCCTAACGCGCCTGGCGGCGGCTCAGGTCCCCGCCAGGACCAGCACCATCACCCCGTCGGCCGCGCCGTCGCGCAGGATCGGGGCCAGGGACAGTTCGACCGGGCGTTCGTCGCCGGCCCGGACCAGCAGGGCGGTCTCGACGCGTATGGCCGCCCCGCCCTGCAGCACCTTCTCCAGCGCCTGGGTCAGGAGGCGGCGGTCGGACGGGCGGACGATGTCGGTCAGCCGGCAGTCCAGCAGCTCGGCGCTGGAGAATCCCGCCAGGCGCAGGAAGTCCTCATCCATCTCGGCCAGGACGCCGCGGATGTTCAGCCGCGCCACCGCCAGGCTGGGCAGGACGGCCGTCGCCGCCTGCATGGCCCGGGCGTGGCGCAGGCGGCCGCGCAGGCTGTGCTCCTCGGTGCGGTTGGCGAACAGCGCCGCGACGCCGCCCGGATAGGGGAAGACCCGGACGCCGTAGCAGCGGCCCGGCTGGACGGTGGAATCGGCCTCGAACTCGACCGCCTCGCCCGTGCGCAGCACCCGCCGCATCTGCTCGGCGATCACCGCCTGGGTGGGCAGGGGGAACAGGTCGCTCCAGCTGGCCCCGACCAGATGGCCGGCGCTGCGGCCGGCCAGGGCCTCGAACACCGGATTGACCTTGGTCACCCGCAGCGTCGGGTCCAGGGCGATGAAGCCTTCGGCCATCTGCTCCAGCAGGGCTTCGCGGCTGGTCTCGGCGATGTGGGCGTCCTGGACCCCGCCGGTCGCCGGCAGGTTGATCCAGCTGGCGTAGCGGTCGGCCGACAGCAGCACCACGCGCGGGCGGCCGTGATGGGTGATGATGACCGGGCCGGTCAAGGCGACGTCCTGCCACTGGCCGAAATTCCGGCTGACCTCGCCGGCGGTGGCGTGCGTGGCAGGCGAGTCGTTTGTCATGGCCACCCCAGAAAATACGGAGAATCAGTCATCTCCGTCTTGCCCGTGAAACTACCTGGCCGAGAAGAGCTTTCTTCCTTGTGAAGCTACCATCGTGGCAGTTGAGCGACAATTGACGGCGACAGCCTTCGGGCGAGACAGGCTGTCGCCGTGAAATACGCATTTCACGTATTATCTGGATAAACTTGGCCGCATCCATGCCGGGCCGATCCTGCTTGCGCAATCTTCGCGAGAAGGGGGCGAGCGATGAGGAAGACCAGCGGAACGAGCGTGGCGGTTCGGCGTCTCCGGCGCGACCAGTCCGGCGCGACGGCGGTGGAGTTCGCCTTCCTGGCCCCCGTGCTGATCCTGATCCTGATGGGGATCACCGGCTATGGCGGCTATTTCTGGATGTCGCATTCGGTCCAGCAATTGGCCAATGACGCGGCCCGGGCCGCGATCCCGGGAGCCAGCGCCGCCGAGCGGGCCAGCCTGGCCAAGGCCGCCGTCGCCGCCGGCGCCGGCGACGCCCAGTTGATCCCGGCCAAGGTCTCCACCGAGGTGATCGATCGCGACGGGCGGCTGACCGTGGCGGTGTCCTACGACGCGGCCCAGTCGTTCGCCTTCGCGGTGCGCGGGGTGACGCCCATGCCGTCGGACCAGATCCGCCGCCGGGCCTCGGTGCAGCTGGGAGGCTATTGAGTCCGATGAGGGGCTTGCGAATTCGACGTCCGGCCTCGCGCGATCGGCCGCGGGGCGGGACCGGCTTCCACCGAAACCGCCGAGGCGGGGTCGCGGTGATCACCGCCATGTCCCTGACCCTGGTGCTGGCCCTGGCCGCCTTGGCGGTCGACACGGGCTGGATCTATCTGCAGACCCGCCGGCTGCAGGGCGTCGCCGACCTGGCGGCGATCACGGCGGCCAACGACATCGGCCGCGCCCAGATCGCCGCCGAGGCGACCGTGACGGCCAACGGCGAGGGCTGGCGCACGCCGCCGCGGGCGACGGTGACCCTGGGACGCTACACCGCCGACAGCGCGATCCCGGTGAAGACGCGCTTCCAGCCGACGGCCCTGGACCCCGACGCGGTCCGGGTTTCGGTCGCCAGCGAGGCCGAGCTGTTCTTCGGCGCGGCGCTGCTGGGCCGGCCGTCGGTGCCGATCCGTCGCGAGGCGACCGCCGCCCGGGCCGACCTGGCCAGCTTCTCGATCGGCTCGCGCCTGGCCAGCCTGAAGGGCGGCCTGGCCAACGCTCTGCTCGGCGACCTGACCGGCAGCCAGGTCAATCTGTCGGTGATGGACTACGACGCCCTGGCCGACGCCGACGTCAGCCTGTTCGGCTATCTCGACGCGGTCTCCACGCGCCTGCACCTGACCGGGCCGACCTACGACCAGGTGCTGCAGGCGGACCTGACGACCGGACAGGCGCTGCAGGCCTTGGCCGACGTGCTGGCGGCCGGGGGCGACGCCAAGGCCGCCTCGGCGACGCGGACGCTGGCCCTGTCGGCCGGCGACCGGACGCCCGCCCACCTGGACGCCGTGGCGTCGCTGGGTCCGTACGGGGACCAGGACCACGTGGCCGGCGGTTCGCGGGCCGCCGTGGCGCTGAGCGCGATGGACCTGGCCCAGGCGGTCCTGCAGGCCGGCCAGGGCCACCGCCAGGTCCAGCTGGACCTCGGCGCCACCGTGCCGGGCCTGGCCGACACCGATGTCTGGCTGGCGATCGGCGAGCCAATGAACAACGCGCCCTACATGACCGTCACCCAGGACAAGACGGTGGTGGTGCGCACCAGCCAGGCGCGGCTCTATGTCGACGCCAAGCTGGCCGGATCGGGCCTGCTGGGCGGCCTGGCCCAAGTGCATCTGCCGGTGCTGGTCGAACTGGCGTCGGGCGAGGCGCGGCTCAAGGAGATCGACTGCGGGCGCAAGGCCGCCACGCTGGAGGTCAAGCCCAGCATCGGATCGTTGAAGATCGGCGACATCGACCTGGCCGCGCTGGACGACTTCAAGCGGCCGCTGACCGTGAACCGCGCGCAGCTGGTCAAGGCGCCCCTGTTCGGGGTGAGCGGCAAGTCCGACGTCGCGCTCGGCGGCATGTCCTGGCAGACGGTGGCGTTCACCGACGCCGAGGTGAAGGCCGGCGCGGTCAAGACCGTGAAGACCAACGACACCCTGGCCGCGACGACCGCCTCGCTGCTGGCCAATCTCGACCTGGACGTCGACTTCGCCGGCCTGATCCATGTCGGCCTGGGCGACGCGGCGATCCTGGCGGCGCTGAAGCCGCTGCTGGCGGCGGCGGCCACGCCTCTGGACGGGGTGATCACGTCCCTGACCGACCTTCTGGGGCTCGGTGTCGGCGAAGCCGACGTCCGGGTCAACGGCCTGAGGTGCGGCGTCGCCGCCCTGGTCGCCTGATGGATTCGACACGCATGACCGGAGTGAAGACGATGAGCGCCTTGGACTGGCCCGGCCTGGAATCGCTGGAGTTCGACGCCCCCCAGCGCGCCTTCGGCCGCAAGGGCGACGCGCCCGCCCAGCTGCCGGAGGCCTCGCTGCTGCACGCGCCGGCCCCGCCGTTGGACATCCGGGCCCGGCTGCACGCGATCTGCGCCCTCTACGCCCACGCCCGCACCCCGGCCCAGCGCCTGGCCCTGCTGGAGCAGCTGGAGGACATGGCCCTGGAGACCGCCCACCTGCTGGCCGTCGACCTGCTGCGCAACGGCTGGCGGCCGGACTGACGGCGAAAAGCGCTACCGATGTCTCGAGAGCGTTTGCCCGCTATTTGATCCCGTCATCCCGGACGAAGCGCGCAGCGCGCAGATCCGGGACCGGGGCCTGAGCGCCGCGCTTCCGGCGGTCCCGGGTCTTCGCTTCGCTACGCCCGGGATGGCAGGGATTTGCAAGCGAGCTGGAAGGGTCTCTCAGCAGTCGAGGAACTTCACGTCCGTGGCGGCGTAGCGCATGTCGCTGGGGGTGAAGAGGCTGGACAGGCCCAGCAGGGCGGGGCGGCCCGGCATGCTGAACACCGGGAGATCGGCCAGGTAGTAGCTCATCCGCCCCTTGGCCCGGTAGCGGCGGGCGAAGGCTTCCAGGTCCAGCAGATCGCCGATCGCCTCGAGCAGGGGGCTGTTGAGGAACACCCCGCCTCGGGCGGCGAACATCAGGGCCAGGTCGCCGGCGAAACCGCCCAGCAGCGCGCTGAAGATCGAGATCGCCTCGCGGGCCAGGGCGTCGCCGGCCCGGGCGCGCTCTATGATAACGTTGTCATTTTCGGGCGTGACAAGGGGATCCCCGTCGCCGACCAGGGTGCAGTGGATGTCGCTGAGGCCTTCCTTGGACAGCAGGCGCTCGGCCGAGACTTCGCCATGGCGGGCCCGGATGGCCGAGAAGATCGGGGCCTCGCGGGCCTCGACCGGGCAGAAGTCCATGTGGCCGCCCTCGCTGGGCACGGCCAGCCAGCCGTCGCCGCGCAACGGAGCCAGACCGGCCACGCCCAGGCCGATGTCGGGGCCGAGCACGGCGATGGCGCCGTTGCGGGCGGCCTTGCCGGGATGGATCACCCCAAGCTGCGCCTCCGCCACCTTGGGCGCGCCCATGGCGCAGGCGGTGAAGTCGTTGACCAGATAGACCCTGGGCGTGCGCAGCACGTGGCGCAGCCAGGTCAGGGAGACGGTCATGCCGGTGCTGGTCAGGGTGACCGCGCCGTCGATCTCCGGACCGGCGGCGCTGACCGCCGCGCCCACCAGTTCGTCCGCGCCCAGCTCGGCCAGCACCGCCTTGAGGCTGGCCTCCAGCTCCAACGAGGTGGAGCCGAGCAGCACGCGGTGCTCGCCGGGCGCGTCGCCGGGGCGGGCCAGGGCGACGATCAGCTCGCGACCTGTCACATCGGCCAACAGCACCGCGCCGTGGGTCATCAGGCAGTCCTTTTCGTTTCCTCGACCGGCTGGTCTTCGCCAGCTGCGCGGATCATTAGCGCCGAGCGGTTACCGGCTAAATAACCGTGATGCTCCAAGGTTCCCGGTGTTGCGGGGGATAAGTCGGGCCGCCGGCGTGGTCAGCGGTAAATAAACCCTGCCATTGCACCGCCGATTAACGTCGCCGCGCGTTGTTAAGGTCATGTCCAAGTTTGGTCCTGGCGGGGCTCTCGACCGGCGCGCCGGCCCCCGCATCGTGATGCAACATCCCGGGAAGGTGCTCTGCGGCGCCTTTGCGTGGGACTGCGTCGTGCGCGACCAGTCCGACACCGGCCTGCGCATCCAGATGCTGTCCGGCGCCACCCCGCCGCCCAGCGTCCAGCTGGTCGACTTGGTCAGCGGCTACGCCCACGACGTGCGGGTGATCTGGCAGAAGGACCGCGAGTTCGGCCTGAAGATCGTCCGGAGCCACGACCTGCGCGGCCTGGCCCCGGCCGCCCTGCAGACGGCCAAGCGCATCTGGCAGGCCGGCCAGGGCCGGGTCTCGGCCAGCTAGGGGCTCCAAGGCTTGTCATGGCGGCGTGGCCAAGCCTTGGAATATACCTATAATTGTATTATTAAATTTTCATCCATGAATTGACTCACCCTTCCGGGGTGAGCACCCTTCGTGTCGACCATTGCTGGTTGCGCCGACCTCGCGTTGCGCGTCGCGGTCGGTTTTCGAAGCCGCCGGGAGGACGAGACATGTCTACGCCGCAGACCGCCCAGGTTTACGTCACCAACACCACCGACGGGAACGCGTCGATCACGCTGTGGCACAACAACTCGGACTATCCGACCGAGAGCGCCGCGTGGACCGCCGCGCCTGGCCAGACGGTCGGCCCGCTGACGGTGCATTTCAAAACCGGCATCGGGTCGTTGACCGTCCAGGACTACTGGGCCCTGAAGCTGGTGGTGCAGGACGGCTCCGGTCCCGGCGTCTACCAGAGCGCGGGCTCGACGCTGTACCCGCTCTGGAAGGAGTGCCAGCTGCAGTCGGCCGACGCCGACCAGACCCTGACGTTCACCGTCGACACCAGCGCCTTCGCGATCAACCTGCCTTCGGGCGGGACCTCGACCGGGATGACCAGGACCGGTCCCTACGCCGTGGTCGACAACGTCTTCGTGCTGATGCTGGAGAACCACTCGTTTGACAACATGTTCGCCCTGTCGGGCATTCCGGGCATCACGGCGGCCATCACCGCCGACACCAATTCCTACAACGGCAAGCCTTACGCCGTCGGCTCGCCGGCCCCGGCGGCCATGCCGACGGATCCGGGCCACGAGTTCGCCGACGTGGTCGAGCAGCTGTGCGGCCAGGGCGTGACCCATACGCCCTGGCAACCGTACAACACGCCGATCGACAACAGCGGCTTCGTCGCCAACTACGCCACGACGACCAGCGAGATCACCTCGGGCAATCCCAGCCTGCCGACGGCGTCGGAATATGGCGACGTCATGCTGTGCTTCGATACGCCGACCCAGCTGCCGGTGATCTACCAGCTGGCCACCACCTTCGCCCTCTGCGACCAGTGGCATGCCTCCATCCCCGGCCCGACCTGGCCCAACCGGTTCTTCGTCCACGGCGCCTCGTCGGCGGGCTGGACCGACTCGCCCAGCGCCTCCCAGATCGGCACGTGGATCGCGCCGCTGGGCGGCGGCTTCGCCTATCCCAGCGGTTCGTCGATCTTCGACAAGGTCGTGGCGAACGGCCAGCAGTGGCGCATCTATGTCGACGAGAGCGGTCCGGTGTCCGGCGGCGTCCCCCAGGTCGCGGCGCTGAAGGGCATCGTCTGGAAGTACGACACGACCTCGTTTAGTTCGTTCGCTTCCGACGTCCAGGGGCCCTATCCCTACGCCTACACCTTCATCGAGCCCAACTATGGCGACGTGCTGAGCGGCAGCTACGAGGGCGGGTCGTCGCAGCATCCGATGGACTCGGTGGCGGGCGGCGAAGCGCTGATCAAGGCCACCTACGAGGCGATCCGCAATTCCCCGCTCTGGGACCGCAGTCTGCTGATCATCACCTATGACGAGCACGGGGGCTTCTACGATTCGGTCGCGCCCACCGCCGCCCCGCCGCCGGACGACGGCAGCCCCCAGGACCTGTCGATCAATTCCGGCGGCTTCATGTTCGACGTCTACGGCGTGCGGGTGCCCGCGGTGATCGTCTCGCCGCTGATCCCGCAGGGGGTGGTCGACAACACGACCTACGACCACGCCTCGGTCTCGGCCACCCTGCAGGCGCTGTTCGGCACGTCATGGATGACCCAGCGCGACAAGGCCGCCGCCAGCGTCCTGCCGCTGCTGTCGCTGCCTTCCCCGCGCACGGACTGTCCGACGGTGCTGAACAATCCCGCCAGTTCGGCCGCCCCGCGCGCCGCGGCCGCCGCGGCGTCGCCGGACACGCCCCTGCCGCAGACCGGCAACGCCCAGGGCTTGCTGCAGGTCCTGGCCAAGACCGACATGGCGTTGACGCGCGGCGATCTGGCCGAGAACGCTGCGATCCAGGCGCGCGTCGCCGCCATCAGGACCGCGGGCGAGGCCCAGGCCTATGCGAACGAGGTGTCGGCCAAGGCCAGCCAGGCCGCGGCCAGCCGCAACGCGCCGGCCGCTCCGTCGCCGGGCCCATCGACCTGAGAATCGGCGCTCCAAAAGCGTTCGGGCCCCGGCGAGGGATCGCCGGGGCCCGAACGGACGCGTTACTCTGGTCGCCGCGATCAGGCGGCGGCGTTCTCGGTGCGGGCGGCTTCCTCGGCCATGGCGCGGACCAGGTCGAGAACCTGGCGACGGACGCGGCCGCGGCCGATCTTCGGGAACACCTCGGCCAGCTCCAGGCCTTCCGGAGTGGTCAGGAACTCCTGCACGATGCGTTCGGCCTGTTGGCCGATCTCGTCGCCGTCCGAGCCGTCCATCGGGTCGGCCAGGCCGTCGAAGAAGAACGACACCGGCACTTGCAGGGTCTTGGCGATCTCATAGAGCTTGGACGCGCTGACGCGGTTGGCGCCGCGCTCGTACTTCTGCACCTGCTGGAAGGTCAGGCCCAGCGAGTCGGCCAGCTGCTCCTGGCTGACGCCCAGCAGTTTGCGACGCATCCGGACACGGCCGCCAACGTGCAGATCGACGGGGTTGGGGCGTCGGCCCTCGGTTTCTTCGCTCAAGTCTCGCCTCCAAAGGTTGTCCACTCACCATGCCACGTCCGGCGCGTTCATGGAACGCCGCAGCGACAGGGCGCGGCGTTAGGTCGCTGAGGTTCAGCTTATTAACCTCGAGCTAGCGCCGGCGGACGGACGTACGCGCTAAAATCGCGGCGATTTCCAGGCAAATTTGTTGCGGTAACGCTTCAAAATCCGGGTGTTGAGTCGCTCCGGGGGCGGACGAGAATCACGATGGGTCAGGATCGAGCGAATCGATCGGCGTCGCCCGTTAGGTTAATTTCAATCATTGGCTGATTTTGACCGCGACCTTGCCACGGAGGCCCGCCGGGCGGAACATCGGCCATGGCCATGCCAGACCGCACCTCCAAGGACCAGGACGGGCGCTATCGCACCTTCGCGGCGTTCTACCCGTTCTACCTGACCGAACATGTCAACCGCACCAGCCGGCGGCTGCACGTGGTCGGCACGACCCTGGTCATCGCGGCCGTGGCCTGCGGCGTCCTGCTCGACTGGCGGTTCTTCGTCGCCGCGCCCCTGGTCGGCTACGGCTTCGCCTGGGTCGGGCACTTCGCGTTCGAGAAGAACCGCCCGGCCACGTTCAAGTACCCGCTCTTCAGCCTGGCGGGCGATTTTCGACTGTGGTTCGAGGTGGCGACGGGCAAGCGGCCGTTCTGAACGCCTCTTCGCGCGCGCGATATTGCGCCGCAGCAAGAGCCGGTTCATGATCGCTGGTAAGCAAGAACGATAAACGGGAAGCGCAGGATGACCGCCAAGCCGTTCCAGCACGCGCCCGACGCGCCCTGGATCTTCCGCACCTATGCGGGGCATTCCACGGCGGCGAAGTCCAACGCGCTCTACCGGACCAACCTGGCCCGGGGCCAGACCGGCCTGTCGGTGGCCTTCGACCTGCCCACCCAGACCGGCTACGACGCCGACCACATCCTGGCGCGGGGCGAGGTCGGCAAGGTCGGCGTGCCCATCGCCCACCTGGGCGACATGCGTCAGCTGTTCGACCAGATCCCGCTGGAGCAGTCCAACACCTCCATGACCATCAACGCCCCGGCCGCCTGGCTGCTGGCGATGTACGTGGCGCTGGCCGACGAGCAGGGGGCCGACCGCAGGCTGCTGCAGGGCACCACCCAGAACGACCTGATCAAGGAATATCTGAGCCGCGGCACCTATATCTTCCCGCCGGGACCCAGCCTGCGGCTGATCGGCGACATGATCGCCTGGTGCTATCGCGAGGTTCCGAAATGGAACCCGATGAACGTCTGCAGCTATCACCTGCAGGAGGCCGGGGCGACGCCGGAGCAGGAGCTGGCCTTCGCCCTGGCCACGGCGATCAGCGTGCTCGACACGGTCAAGGCCGGCGGCCAGGTCCCGGACGAGGACTTCGAGATCGTCGCCTCGCGGATCAGCTTCTTCGTCAACGCCGGCGTGCGGTTCGTGACCGAGCTGTGCAAGATGCGCAGCTTCACCCGGCTGTGGGACCAGATCCTGCTCGAGCGCTACGGCGTCCAGGACCCGAAGGCGAGGCGCTTTCGCTACGGCGTGCAGGTCAACAGCCTGGGCCTGACCGAGCAGCAGCCCGAGAACAACGTCTATCGCATCCTGATCGAGGCCCTGGCCGTCACGCTCAGCAAGGACGCCCGCTGCCGGGCCCTGCAGCTGCCGGCCTGGAACGAGGCCCTGGGCCTGCCGCGCCCGTTCGACCAGCAGTGGTCGCTGCGCCTGCAGCAGGTGCTGGCCTACGAGACCGACCTGCTGGAATACGAGGACCTGTTCGACGGCAGCCACGTGGTCGAGGCCAAGGTCGCCGAGCTGTCGAGCGGGGCGCTGGCGCAACTGGCCCTGATCGACGGGATGGGCGGGGCTCCGAACGCCATCGACTACATGAAGACCCAGCTGGTCGCCTCCAACGCCCAGCGGGTGCGGTCGGTCGAGACCGGCGACCTGACCGTGGTCGGGGTCAACCGCTGGACCGACAGCGAGGCCTCGCCGCTGGCCGCCGGCGGCAAGGCGATCGAGACCGTCGATCCGCTGCTGGAGGCCGGCGTCGTCGAGCGGCTGAAGGCCTGGCGGGCGGCCCGTGATCCCGTCGCCGCCGAGGCCGCCCTGGCCGGGCTGAAGGCCGCCGCCGCCGATGACCGAAACATCATGGAACCCTCGATTATCGCCGCCAGGGCCGGGATCACCACCGGCGAATGGGCTGGTGCCCTGCGCGAGGTGTTCGGCGAGTATCGCGGCCCGACCGGCGTCGCCGTCGTGGTCTCGACCGGCGAGGCCGAGGACGTCGAGGCGGTGAAGGCCGAGGTCGAGCGGGTGTCGCAGGTGCTGGGCCGCACCCTGACCTACCTGGTCGGCAAGCCGGGCCTGGACGGCCACTCCAACGGCGCCGAGCAGATCGCCACCCGGGCCCGGGCCTGCGGCATGGAGGTGATCTACGACGGCATCCGCTCGACCCCGGAAGAGATCGTCCGCCGCGCCAAGGAAGGCCGCGCCCATGTGGTGGGCCTGTCGATCCTGTCGGGCTCGCACCTGGACCTTGTGCAGGAGGTCATCCGCGTCATGCGCGCCGAGGGCCTGGGCCACATCCCGGTGGTGGCCGGCGGCATCATCCCCGAGGGCGACGCCCTGGTCCTCAAGCAGATGGGCGTGGCGCGGATCTATACGCCGAAGGACTTCAAGATCACCGAGATCATGGGCGACGTGGTGCGGCTGGTGGAGGCGACGGCGCTGGCGGAAGCTTGAGCGGGGGCGGCTTCATGCTACCTTGGCGCGCATGAACCCTCTGGCCAAGGTGACCGACGGCGAAGACGCGTCCGCGCTCATGCGGGCGGGCGCATTCAATTTCTTCCTGGCCGCGCCGTGGATCGCCCTGTGGTTCGGGGTGCACGTGACGGGCGGCGGCTGGTTCGCGGTGTTCCTGGCTGGAACGCTTATGGCCGGCGGCATCTATCTGTTCTCCCGGATTCCGGAACGCGAGGAGACGCCGTCGCCGGGCGTCTGGCTGACCACCCGCAAGGGGCGATGGCGCCGCCAGGCGGTAGCTAGGGCGCCCCTGCTCGGGATGCTGGTCATGCTGATCATGGCCGTCGTGGCAGCTGTGAGAGGAAGGAGCCCGCCTGGGAAACCGTCTATGCGCTTTGCGTGGCGGCGACGTTCGGCGTTCAGGCTTTCCTGGCCGCGCTGAAGGCGCGGCCGGTCGACGACGTCGAACTGCGGATCGACGCGGCGGGACTTTACAGCCGCGATCTTGGCGGGACTCTGGCCTGGGACCAGATCCTGGAAATCGGCCCGCGCCTGCGCGGCGACGAGGCGATCCTGCGCTTGGCCGTCGGGCCGAACGCGGCGCCGGGGCTGTCGGCGAGCCTGCGCGAACAAGGCGGCAAGGTCATCGTGAACCTGCGCGACGCAGGCGCGCATCGCGACGTCGTGATCGGGGCCTTGACGGCCCATCGTCCGTCTCTCGATCCGACGGTGCGCGCGGAGAAGACGGCCGACGCCGTGTTCGTGCTTCCCATCGAGGGGATTTATGTGGAGCCGCCGGTCGACGGGGACGGGGCGGCCCTGGCCCCCGTCCTCGTCGGCATCGCGATCGGGGCGGCCATATCGAGCTGAGCGCCCGGGGGCGGAGCGGAATCTACTCCCGCCCCAGCCGCCAAGCCGCCGCCAGGCCCACCACCGCCAGCGGCACGAACGCCGCGAACAGCCACAGACCATGCGCCAGCCCGTCCTCCGGCGTCACCCCATGCGCGAAGCCCAGGGCGTTGGCCAGCGCGCCCGCCGCCGCCGCGCCCGTGGCGCCGCCGATCAGCTGGGTGGTGGGCACGGCGGCCGAGGCCAGGGGCTGTTCCTCGATCGGCGCGCCGCCGATCACCCGTTTGGCCAGGAACGCCCAGCAGATCCCGAACCCGCCGCCCAGCAGCACCATCGACAGGGTGATCCCGACCAGGCCGCCATAGACCATCTCGTAGGCGCCCCAGGCCACGCCGGCCGCGATCACCACCGCGCCGAGGCGGATGGCGCGGCCTTCGTGGTTCGGCTTCAGTCCGGCGACCCCGAACGACAAGGCCGTCCAGCCCGCCGCGATGCCGCCGATCACATAGCCGCTCAGCAGCGGCTGGGCGCCGTGCAGCACCTGGATGAAGGTCGGGCCATAGACCGAGAAGCCGACCGTCGCGGCCTCGCAGAAGAAGATCACCATCAGGCCAAGGCCCGTGGCCGTGGCCAGGTCGCTGGCCGAGCGCGGCAGCAGGCGGTCGCGCGTGCGGGCGTTGACCGCCAGCATGGCGGCCATGGCCAGGGTTCCGAACGCCGCGCACAGGGCCGCCGCCAGCCCGCCCGGCACGACGCCGGCGGCGGCGATCAGGGTCACGCCCACGGTCAGCAGGGCCAGTTGCCGCCCGGGGATGCGTCCGCCCTCTGGCGCTTTGGGCGTGCTCGGGACCATGACCAGCACCGCGACCACGAAGATCACCGCCTGGACCACGAAGAACCAGAACGCCCCGCGCCAGAAGCCGGCCTCGGCGAACAGGCCGCCGCACAGCGGGCCCAGCAGGGTGGCCGCGCCCCAGACCCCGGCGATCGCGCCATAGACCCGCGGCCACAGGCTTTCGGGGAACATGGCGCTGATCGCCACGTAGCACAGCGAGACGATCGCCCCGGCGCCCAGGCCCTGGACCAGGCGGCCGGTGACGAAGACCAGGAAATCCGGCGCGGCCGCCCCCATGGCGCAGCCGACGGCGTAGACCACGCCCGCCAGGGCGGTGGCGCGCCTCAGGCCGAAGCGGATCGACAGCTTGCCCGCGCAGGCCCCGGCCAGGATCGAGCCCAGCAGGAAGGCGGCGATCGACCAGCCGAAATACTGCCAGCCGCCGATCTCCTTGGCCACGCTAGGCATGATCGTCACCGTCACCAGGGTGTCGGCGGCGTTCAGCCAGATGCCCAGGCACAGCAGGGCGAAGCGCGGAGCCAGTTCGGCGTTCAGCAGGCCGCGCCAGCTGTTCGAGGGGGTCATGGGCGTCTCCAGGGACGCGGTAGATGCCTGTTGATGAAGCCCTGAACAACCCTTCCTCCCGTCTGGGCGACGAGGCGAGGGAGGGTTGTCGGGGGGCAGGTCCTAAGGCAAGGCTTGGCCGTCAACCCTTTCCAGGCGCGCCCTCCGCCCATGGCCTATCGCGTCCCGCGCCATCCGCGCGTCGAGCACCGCGCGCGCCGCCAGAACCGCCTGGCGGGGCTGACGGCGCTGGTCTTGCTGTGGGCGCTGGTGCTGGTCATGGCGCTGGTGGCCGAGCGCGGCGTCGCCCGCCAGCACCTGCCGTGGAAGCCGCTGAGCATCGTCGATCCGGTCGGGATGGCCACGCGGATCAAGGCGGCCCGGGCCGGCCGGGACCCGGTCGTCTGCCGGGCGATCCTGCGCAAGGCGGGCCTGTCCTACGAGGAGGTTCCCGAAACGACCGACGGCGGCTTCTGCACGGTCCGCGACGCCCTGAGGATCGACGGCGGCATGGCCGGCCTGACGCCCGCCGACGCCCCGATGGTCTGCAAGGAGGCCCTGGCCCTGTCGATCTGGGAGCGCCAGGTGGTGCAGCCGGCCGCCGACGAGGTGCTGGGCCAGGGCGTGGTCGGCTTGGAGCACTACGGCACCTATTCGTGCCGACGGATGTACGGCCGGACGGCCGGCCCGGTCAGCGAGCACGCCAGCGCCGACGCCATCGACCTGGCCGGCTTCAAGCTGGCCGATGGCCAGACGGTGTACGTCGCCCGCGACTGGAACGACCCGGGCCCCAAGGGGCGGTTCCTGCGCCGGGTGCGCGACGGGGCCTGCCGGGTGTTCGTCACCACGCTGAGCCCCGACTTCAACGCCGAGCACCACGACCACTTCCACCTGGACATGCACGGCTGGAACAAGTGCGCGTGAGGCGGGATGCAGTTGGGGACAGGCGCATGCGCCTGTTCCCAAAATTAGCTCAGAACGTCCTGGCCACCTCGGCCAGCTGGTCGGCGACGACGCCCCAGCCTTCGTGGAAGCCCATCTGCTCGTGGGCCTGGCGGTCCTCGATCGTCCAGTGGCGGGCGGTGGCGGTGTAGCGGGTCGTGCCGTCGCCCAGGTCCTCGAACTCGACGATCGCGACCATGAACGGCTTTTCAGACGGGACCCAGGCCGAGGTGAAGGCGTCGGTGAAGACCAGGCGCTTGTTCGGAACGACCTCGAGATAGACGCCCGGGTTGGGGACCTCCTCGCCGTTCGGGCCCTTCATGACGACCAGGCTGGAGCCGCCGGCCCGAATGTCCATCTCGGCGTGGGAGACGGTCCAGGGCTTGGGGCAGAACCACTCGTGCATGCGCTCGGGCGTCGTCCAGCACTTGAACAGCTTGTCGGCGGGCACGTCGATGATGCGGGTCAGGACGAGTTCGCGATCGGCGATGGAAGAGGGGGTGGTCATGGCGTTTGTCTCCAGGGTTTCGGTTGGTTGCCCCGAGGACGGCCTCATGGGCGTCGATCCGACATCGCCGGAGAAATTTTGTCGGCGCGGACGTCGCGTCGGCGAAAGCCTCGCCGCCAGGGATCAGGCCTGGCCCGTCCCTCGCCGATGGGAGCAGGATTCCGCCGCCGGCTCGCACTTGGCGCGTCGGAGGGCGGCGTCGACATGGTGGACGAGGACGCCGGGACGCAGCTCGGTGTTCGCGCTGGTCGCCACGCCGACCGCCGCCCCGCCGATCCTGAGCGCCAGGTCATCGATCTCGAACGGCGCTTCCAGGGCGCGGACCAGCCGCTGGGCGGGATATCTGGCGGCCTGGGCGCAATCGAGGCGGGGCAGCACCACGGCGAACTCGTCGCCGCCCAGGCGCGCGACCATCTCGTCCTCCCGCGCGACCGATCGCAGGCGTTCGGCGACCATGCACAGCAGCCGATCCCCGACCGCGCGGCCATGGGTCTCGTTGATCGGCGTGAACCGCTTCAGGTCGATCAGCAGCAGGCCGGTGACCTCGTCGCCGGTCTTGCGCGTCTGCAGGGAGTGGCCCAGGAATTCGAGCATCCGATCGCGGTTGGCCAGGCCGGTCAGCGGGTCTCGCGTCTCCAGCTGGGCGAGGCGCTGCTCGGCCGCTTGCCGCCGAGCCGACTCGGCGCGCAGTTCGAAGGCCTTGAGGATCGCGAGCCCGGCCAGGACGACGACCGCCAGCAGCGAGACCGCGGCGTCAATTCGCCAGCCCGCGAGATCGCGGCCGAAGGCTCTCTCGACCACCCCGAACTCGATGCAGACCTCGAGGGTTAGAAAGCTGGCGCAGATCAGGACGACCGCGGCCTGAAGGCGATTAAAGAAATCGTTCTTATCTAAAGTCCTTGTCATGGCGATCATTTACCATTGTCGCGAGGGCGTGATGATGTGGATAATGAATATCCGCCTGTATTCAACATTACATGGCGTGTCGGCAGCGACTAGTATGGTGCAGCAATAGGTCGCGGAGCGCGTTTCGCGCCTTGTCGACGAGCAGGGGCCGGCTTGACGCGCGCTTGCGGCGACAGCACTGTGTCGAAAATTCAAACAAATGTTTTAGGAAGCGCGCATGACCCCCCTCTTCGACCTCACCGGCAAGGTGGCGATCATCACCGGCAGCTCGCGCGGCATCGGCAAGGCCATCGCCCAGCGCATGGCCGAGCACGGCGCCAAGGTGGTGATCTCCTCGCGCAAGACCGGCCCCTGCGACGAGGTCGCCGCCGAGATCAACGCCCGTCACGGCGCGGGAACGGCCATCGCGGCGCCGGCCAACATCGCCTCCAAGGAGGACCTGCAGCGCCTGGTCGACGAGACCCGCGCGGCGTTCGGCAAGGTCGACATCTGCGTCTGCAACGCCGCCTCCAACCCCTATTACGGCCCGCTGGCCGGCATCGCCGACGACCAGTTCCGCAAGATCCTGGACAACAACATCATCAGCAACCACTGGCTGATCGGCATGGTCGCGCCGGAGATGCGCGCGCGGAAGGACGGGGCGATCATCATCGTCAGCTCGATCGGCGGCCTGCGCGGCAACGCCGTGATCGGGGCCTACAACATCTCCAAGGCCGCCGACTTCCAGCTGGCCCGCAACCTGGCCCACGAGTTCGGCCCCGACAACGTGCGGGTCAACTGCATCGCGCCGGGCCTGATCAAGACCGACTTCGCCA
>Ga0209564_1001159_pt1 | contig 30683 bp, 30 predicted proteins | sample AraplaCol_mMF_r2_FD_184272 | JGI IMG/M metagenome (GOLD analysis project Ga0209564, IMG submission 184272) | Arabidopsis root microbial communities from North Carolina, USA - plate scrape MF_Col_mMF_r2 (SPAdes) (version 3) | ecosystem: Host-associated > Plants > Roots > Endosphere | place: USA...
CCTTGATCAGGCGTGTCCAGATCTTGCCGCGCTTGGCGTCAGCGGCAGCTTTCTTGTGTTTGATGTTGGCCCATTTGGAATGACCGGCCATGTTTCTCTCCGAAGCGGAAAACGTGTCGTGTGGTGTTGGAACCCGGCGGCATTGCGCCGGCGGGGCCGGTTCCGGATGGGTCTCTGGGACGAATCCTGCCGATCCGGCGGCCACGCCATGTGATTGATGTGCCAATCTGCTGGCTATAATCAGCGCAGGATTTTATCACGCGCCCCTGCCGACCCGCAGTGCCATGTATGGGTTGTTCGCCCCGCCCGCACCCGATCCGCACCTGATCTGCACCTGTTTCCTGCCCCGACCGCCGACTGACGAGACCCCGCCATGGCCGATCCCATCCTCATCGCCAAGAACGCCGACCACGAACTGGTGCTGCTGCCCGAGATGGGCAACCGGCACGGCCTGATCACCGGCGCCACCGGTACCGGCAAGACCGTCACGCTGCAGACGCTGGCCCAGGGCTTCTCGCGACTGGGCGTCCCAGTGTTCATGGCCGATGTCAAAGGTGACTTGACCGGCATTTCCCAGCCGGGCCAGCCGTCGGACAAGCTCAAGGCCCGCCTGGCGGAACACGGCCTGCCCGAGCCGGTCTGGGGCAGCTGCCCGACCACGCTCTGGGACGTCTTTGGCGAAAAGGGCCATCCGGTGCGCGCCACGGTGTCGCATATGGGCCCGCTGCTGCTGTCGCGCATGCTGGAGCTGAACGATACCCAGCAGGGCGTGCTGAACCTGGTGTTCCGCATTGCCGATGCCGGCGGCCTGCTGCTGCTCGATGCCAAGGACCTGCGCGCGATGCTGCAGTACGTGGGGGACAACGCGAGCCAGTTCACCACCGAGTACGGCAATATCTCGTCGGCGTCGATCGGCGCCATCCAGCGCGGCCTGGTGGCGCTGGAATCGCAGGGCGCCGACAAGTTCTTCGGCGAGCCGATGCTGAACCTGGACGACTTCATCCAGACCGAGAAGGGCCAGGGGGTGGTCAATATCCTGGCGGCCGACAAGCTGATGAACGCGCCGCGACTCTATGCCACCTTCCTGCTCTGGCTGCTATCGGAATTGTTCGAAAAGCTGCCCGAGGCAGGCGATCTCGACAAGCCCAAGCTCGTCTTCTTCTTCGACGAGGCGCACCTGCTGTTCAACGACGCCCCCAAGGCACTGCTGGACAAGATCGAGCAGGTGGTGCGGCTGGTGCGTTCCAAGGGCGTGGGTGTGTACTTCGTGACGCAGAACCCCGTGGATATCCCCGACACCGTGCTGGGCCAGCTTGGCAACCGCGTGCAGCACGCGCTGCGCGCCTTCACGCCGCGCGACCAGAAGGCCGTCAAGGTGGCGGCCACGACCATGCGGGCCAATCCGAAGCTGGACCTGGAGCAGGTGATCGGCGAACTGGGCGTGGGCGAGGCGCTGGTGTCGTGCCTGGATGCCAAGGGCACGCCGGGCGTGACCGAACGCGCCTGGGTGCTGGCGCCGGGCAGCCGGATCGGCCCGGTCACCGATGACGAACGACGCGCGCTGATCGCCAGTTCGCTGGTGGCGGGCACCTACGAGCAGACCATCGACCGCGAGTCGGCCTACGAAAAGCTGCGTGGCGGGGTGGCGCAGACCACCAACGGCGCGCCGGCCGATACGAGGGTCCCGTCCAAGCCCGGCGCGCAGCCAGGCGCGCAGCCAGGCGCTCCGGCGCAGGAAGAGGGCGGCTGGGTTGGCGAAGTCTGGGGCTCGCTGACGCGCGGCACGGGCAAGACCGGGCGCGGCGACTCGATCCTGGAATCGGTGGCGAAGTCGGCGGCGCGTACGGTGGGGTCACAGGTCGGGCGAGAACTGATTCGCGGCGTGCTGGGCAGCCTGCTGGGCGGCGGCAAGAAAAAGTAATCGCCGGGCCGGAAGCAGAGGTAAAACGCCCGGGCAAGTACCCGGGCGTTTTGCTTGATGCTGCGGTCGGCTCAGTCGGCACCGCGTCGTGCGGCTTCCGCATCCTCGCGCGCCTTGCGGGCGAACAGGCAGGCGTAGAAGGCCGCCATGCCGATGATGAATGCGATGACGGCCAGGCTCGCCAGGCCGGTGGCCGTGGATGTCAGGATCTTCAGTGCTTCCATGGGGTGGCTCCTTGCTTGGAATATGCCGTAGACGGCATACCAGTCTGGATCAGCCCGCCCCCATGAATATTGAGGCGCATCAAGCGCCCCGGGGTCCACCTGCGTCAGCCGACGTCGGATCGACGCCGGATCGACATCAGTTCTTGGTGCCGAACAGGCGGTCGCCCGCGTCGCCCAGCCCCGGCACGATGTAGGCATGCTCGTCCAGGTGGCTGTCCAGCGACGCCACGAACAGCTTCACGCCCGGATGCGCCTGCTGGAACACTTCGACGCCTTCCGGCGCGGCCACCAGCGCCACGAACGTGATGGCATCCTCCGGCACGCCACGGCGCCTGAGCACGTCCACCGCATGTGCGGCCGAGTAGCCGGTGGCGACCATCGGATCGCACAGGATGAACGAGCGGTCTTCCAGGTCCGGCAGGCGCACCAGGTATTCCACCGGGCGGTGCTGCTCGTCGCGATACACGCCAATGTGGCCGATACGGGCCGACGGAATCAGCTCCACCAGGCCGTCGCTCATGCCCACGCCGGCGCGCAGCACGGGCACGATCGTCAGCTTCTTGCCGGCAATGACGGGAGCGTCCAGTTCCACCAGCGGGGTGTCGATGCGGCGCGTGGTCAGCGGCAGGTTGCGCGTGATCTCGTAGCCCATCAGCAGCGTGATCTCGCGCAGCAGTTCGCGGAACGTGCGCGTCGACGTTTCCTTGTCGCGCATGTGCGACAGCTTGTGCTGGATCAGCGGGTGATCGAGGATGAAGAGATTGGGAAAGCGGGGATCCTGTTTCATGGCGGGCTCGGCGAATACGGTAGGGGCCCTCCCTGAGGCGAGAGGGCCCGATGCAGCGCGATTGTAATGGATGCGCGCCGGGCCGAGCGAGCCGGGCGGCCGGTCAGTCCACCGTGATCGCCGCCGATTTTGCGACCTTTCCGAACCGGTCGTACTCGCTTTGCGTCAGCGTCTGCAGTTCGGCGGCGCTCGATCCCTTCGGGTTGAAGCCGGCCTGGGCCAGCTTGTCTCGCACGTCCGGGCGGGCCAGCGCTTCGACGAAGGCCGCGTTGAGTGCCTGGGTCACCGGCGCGGGCAGGTTGGCCGGCCCGTACACGCCGAACCACGGCTCCACGGCGTAGCCGGGCAGGCCGGCCTCGGCCAGCGTCGGCACATTGGGCAGCGACGGCGAGCGCGTCTTGCCCGCCACGGCCAGCGCGCGCAGCTTGCCAGTCTGGATATGCGGCAGCGACGCGGGCAGGTTGTCGAACATCACCTGGATATGGCCGCCCAGCATGTCGTTGATGGCCGGGCTGCTGCCCTTGTAAGGCACATGGACCAGGCCGGTCTGCGTCATCTGCGAGAACATCGCGCCGGCCAGGTGCATCGACGTGCCGGTGCCGGCCGTGGCATAGGTCAGCCCCGGATGCGCCTTGGCATAGGCGATCAGTTCCGGCACGGTCTTCACGAGCAGGTCGTTGCCCACTTCCAGCACGATGGTCGAGGTGCCCAGCAGGCTGATGGCCGTGAAGTCGCGGCGCGGATCGAACGGCACGTGCTTGTAGATGTGGGGATTCAGCGCATTGGTCGAAATGGCGCCAAAGCCGATCGTGTAGCCATCGGCAGGCGCCTTGGCGACGGCCTCCATGCCGATATTGCCCCCGGCGCCGGGCCGGTTTTCGATCACCACCGGCTGGCCCAGCTTCTCGGCCACGCGCTGGCCGACGGTGCGCGCCACCAGGTCGGTGGTGCCGCCGGCCGCGTAGGGCACGACGAAGCGGATGGGTTTGCTCGGGAACGCGTCGGCGGCCAGGGCGCCACCAGCGCCGGCCAGCAGCAGGGCGGAAGCGGACAGCGTGGTACGGACGGTGGCGGACAGGAAGGCGCGGCGCGGGGTGATAGTGCTGCGGCGGGTCGTGCGATGGCGGGCAATGCGTGGGAACGACATGGCTCGGGAGTCTCCGGAATGTTGTTATCAGGCCGGTTGCGCACCATGACGGTGCGTAGTCAGGCGCGAGCCATTGTATGGGAAAGCAGGCATTGCCGCCGGATGCCCCGGCGCGCGGGACCGGCGTCCTGAGCACTGGCGCCTTTTGACATACAATCGGCGGGTTCCGCCGTGCCGTCTGCGTTGTCGCGCATGCGGCCAGGCGTCCAGATTCCCGCGTCCCCGTGCCTGCTTCCCAGAAGTCTCTCTCCCCGTCCGCCGAAGTGCCCGTGGCACAGCGCGTCGGACTCGCCACCGCGGCCGTCGGCGCCGTGCTGTTTTCCGCCAAGGCCATCGTTGCCAAGCTGATGTACCGCTACAGCGTGGATGCCGTGATGGTCATCACGCTGCGCATGCTGTTTGCCGTGCCGCTGTTCATGGCGATCGGCTGGTGGCAGGCGCGCAAGCTGCCGTCGCTGTCCTGGGCCGATCGCGCCCGGGTGGTGTTCCTCGGTTTCATCGGCTACTACCTGTCGAGCTTCCTCGATTTCCTGGGCCTGCAGTACATCACGGCCGGGCTGGAGCGGCTGATCCTGTTCCTGACGCCTTCATTCGTCCTGCTGGTCACGGCGCTGGTGTTCCGCCGGCATATTCATGCGCGCCAGTGGATCTCGCTGCTGCTGGCCTATGCCGGGATCGTGCTGGTGTTCGCGCACGATCTGGACGTCAGTGGCGACCAGGTATGGCTGGGCGGCGCGCTGGTACTGGCAAGCGCGATGTCGTATGGTGTTTATCTGATTCTGAGCGGCGAACTGGTCAAGCGGGTGGGGTCGTTGCGGCTGGTGGCCTATGCGATGTGCGTCTCCACGCTGTGCTGCGTGATCCAGTACATTGCACTGGGCCGGCCGCTGGCCGAACTGGCGCAGCCGGCGCCGGTGCTGTGGCTGTCGGTTATCAACGCGGTATTTTGCACCGTGCTGCCGGTGTCGCTGACGATGATCGCCGTGGCGCGCATCGGCGCGCCGATGGCGTCGCAGGCCGGCATGGTCGGCCCGGTCTCGACGCTGGCGCTGGCGTTCTGGCTGCTGGGCGAGCCGGTCACGGGCGTGCAGCTGGCGGGCAGCGGCCTGGTGCTGGGTGGCATGTATCTGCTGTCGAGCCGGAAGGCCTGAAACACCTGATTCGAAGAGAACCAACCAAGGAAGGAGAGAGAAGCCATGGATTTTGGACTGCGCGGTAAGCATGCGCTGGTGTGCGGTGCCAGCAAGGGGCTTGGGCTGGCGTGTGCCGATGCGCTCGCGGCGGAAGGCGTCGACGTAGTGATCGTGGCGCGTGGCGCCGAGGCGCTGGAAAAGGCCGCCGCCGACCTGCGCGCCCGCTATGGCCGCCGCGTGATCGCGGTGGCTACCGACATCACCACGCCTGAAGGCCGCAAGCTGGCCCTGGACGCCGTGGCAAAGCTGGGCGACCTGGACATCCTGGTGAACAACGCCGGTGGTCCGCCGCCGGGCAACTTCCGCGACTGGGGCCGCGACGAGTGGATCGCCGCGCTGGACGCCAACATGCTGACGCCGATCGAACTGATCAAGTCGACCATCGATGGCATGATCGCGCGCCGCTGGGGCCGCATCGTCAACATCACCAGCGGCGCCGTGAAGGCGCCCATCGACGTGCTGGGCCTGTCGAATGGTGCCCGCTCGGGCCTGACCGGTTTCGTGGCCGGCCTGGCGCGCGAAGTGGCGCAGCACGGCGTGACCGTGAACAACCTGCTGCCGGGGCCGTTCGACACCGACCGTCTCAAGAAGACGATGGAAGGCGGCGCCCAGAAGGCCGGTATCAGCATCGAGGAAATGGCGAAGCGCCGCGCGGCCGCCAACCCTAGCCGCCGCTTTGGCGAGCCGGCCGAGTTCGGCGCCACCTGCGCGTTCCTGTGCAGCAAGCAGGCGGCCTTCATGACCGGCCAGAACGTGTTGCTGGACGGCGGCGCCTACCCGGGGACGTTCTGATGGGCACGTCGGAAACCGTGCAGGAGCCCCGGCCGCGCATCGCGCTGATTGCGCACGATCACAAGAAGGACGACATCGTGGCCTTTGCCGGCCGCCATCGCGACTTCCTGGCCCGGTGCGACCTGCTTGCCACAGGTACCACGGGCGGCCGCATCGCGGCCGAGACCGGGCTGGAGGTGACCCGCATGCTGTCCGGCCCGTGGGGCGGCGACCTGCAGATCGGCGCGCAACTGGCCGAGGGCAGGGTGACCGCGGTCATCTTCCTGCGTGACCCCATGACCCCGCAGCCGCACGAACCGGACATCAACGCGCTGGTACGCGCGTGCGACGTCCACAACGTGCCGTGCGCCACCAACCTGGCGACGGCCGAGTTGATGGTGGTGGAACTGGCGCGTCACTGCTTTGTGCCGAAGTCCTGAGCCTCGGTCACGCGCAAATGAAAAAACCGCTGCTTCGGCAGCGGTTTTTCTTTGGGCGGCGCCTGAACGGACCTGGGTCAGCGCGAACCTGTGTCAGCGCGGCCTGACCGTGGTGGCGGTGGCGCGCATTTCCGCCTGGCGCAGGATGTGCGGCGGCAGGCGCTTCAGGATCACGTGAACGGCCAGCGGAATGATCACCATGTCGTCCACGATACCGAGCCCGGCGATGAAATCGGGGATCAGGTCGATCGGCGAGATCGCGTAGCACAGCAGGCCGAACGCGGCCGGCTTGAGCCAGGGCGGCGCGTCGGGGTGGCGCAGGGCAAACCAGAACAGCCGGCCGTCGCGCCGTACCAGCGTCCACAGGGCTGACAGTCGCTTCCACATGATGGGCCTCCTTGGTCACACGTTCAGCGGGGCATGAACGAGTAGCTTGGGCCGATGAAAGCAGATTCAAGTTCCTGTTGTTTTCTCTCCCCTTCCGCCGGGCGATGTACCGGCAGGAGGGGAGAGCGGGCTACAGCCCGGCAGGCGTCAATCAGCCCGGCACGTTGCCTTCCACGCCCTCGACGTAGAACTTGATGTTGTGCAGGAAGGCGTCGTCGGCCACGGCGCCGCCGGCCACCTGTTCCTTGCCGGCGTTGTCCTTGATCGGACCCTTCCAGATCGGCGCGCTGCCGTCGACGATGCCCTTCTTGCGCTCTTCCACCAGCGCCTTGACGTCTTCCGGCACCACGGCGTTGAAGCCCTTCAGGTCGATCATGCCTTCCTTCAGGCCCCACCAGATGGTGCTGTTCTTCCACTGGTTATTGAGCACGTCTTCCACCACCTTGTTGTAGTAGACGCCCCACGAGATCACCGATGCCGCCAGGTGGGCCTTCTCGCCGAACTTGCTCATGTCGCTGTCCCAGCCGAATGCGTACACGCCTTTCTCCTGCGCGGTCTGCACCACGGCGGCGGAGTCGGTGTTCTGCATCAGCATGTCAACGCCCTGGCCGATCAGCGTCGTGGCGGCTTCACGTTCCTTGCCCGGATCGAACCACTTGTTGACCCACACCACCTTGACCGTGGCCTTCGGGTTCACCGAGCGGGCGCCCAGCGTGAACGAGTCGATGTTGCGGATCACTTCGGGAATCGGTACCGATGCCACCACGCCCATCTTGCCGGTCTTGCTCATCTTGCCGGCCACCACGCCCGCCAGGTACGCGCCTTCATAGGTGCGCACGTCGTACTGGGCCAGGTTGTCGGCGGTCTTGAAGCCCGTGGCGTGTTCGAACTTCACGTCCGGGAATTCCTTGGCGACCTTCAGCATCGATTCCATGTAGCCGAAAGTGGTGCCGAAGATCAGCTTGTTGCCCTGGCTTGCCAGGTCGCGGAACACGCGCTCGGCGTCGGCAGCGGACTCGGGCACGTTCTCCACGTACGTGGTCTTGACCTTGTCGCCGAACTTGGCTTCCACGGCCTTGCGGCCCGCGTCGTGCGCGTACGTCCAGCCGGCGTCGCCCACCGGCCCGATGTAGACGAAGGCCACCTTCAGCGGTTCGCTGGTGGCAGCGGCGGGGGCGGATGCCGGCGCGGCGGTCTCGGCCGGCTTCTCGGCTTCCTTCTTGCCGCAGCCGGCCAGGGCCAGCACGGCGGTGGCGGCCAGGGCCGCCAGCGTGGTCCTGCGTGTCACGATCATTCGATCTCTCCTAGTAAGACGTCTTCTGTGATGTGGTTGTACTTCGGATACTGCTGTTTTTTTAAGACTTCGGTGATGCGGTACAGAGGTGTTCAGCGGTGTTCAGGTGCTGCCGGGACGGAACGGCTTGCCCAGCGACGCGGGCATGTTCAGGCGGATCCAGGCCGGGTTGCGCGAAATCAGGGCCAGCACGACGATAGTCGCGGCGTACGGCAGCATCGACAGGAACTGCGACGGCACCGACACGCCAATGCCCTGCAGGTAGAACTGCAGGATCGTCACGCCGCCGAACAGCCACGCGCCCACCAGCACGCGTCCCGGCCGCCAGGTGGCGAAGGTGGTCAGCGCCAGCGCGATCCAGCCGCGGCCAGCCACCAGGTTCTCCACCCACATCGGCGTGTACACCAGCGACAGGTAGGCCCCCGCCAGTCCGCAGCAGGCGCCGCCGAACAGCAGCGCGCCAAAGCGGATCCAGCGCACCGGATAGCCCAGCGCGTGCGCCGATTCTGGCGACTCTCCGATGGCGCGCAGCGTCAGGCCCGCGCGCGTGCGGAACAGGAACCACATGATGGCAAAGCACAGCAGCAGGCTGAAATAGACCATCCAGTGATGCTGGAAGAACGCCGGGCCGATAAACGGGACATCTGCCAGCCCCGGAATGGCGCTGGCCCTGGCCGGCATCGCATAGCCGACAAAGCGCTGCGCCATGAACGCGGACAGGCCCGTGCCGAAGATCGATAGCGCCAGTCCCGTGGCCACCTGGTTGGTGGCCAGCACCAGTGCCAGCCACGAGAACAGCGTCGCCATCAGCATGCCGGCCCCGGCCCCGGCGACAAAGCCGAGCAGCGGCGATTGCGTCTGGTAGCCGACCATGAAGCCGAACGCGGCAGCCACCAGCATCATGCCTTCGGCGCCCAGGTTCAGCACGCCGGCGCGCTCGTTGACGAGCAGGCCCAGTGCAGCCAGCAGCAGCGGGGTGCCGGCGTTGATCGCGGTGGCGATCAGGGGAGCAAGTTGTTCCATATTGTTCTCAGCTCCGGATCAGGCGGCACGTGCGCGCCAGCGCAGGTGGTTGTCGATCAGTGTGTCGCAGGCCAGCAGGAAGAACAGCAGCATGCCCTGGAACACCCAGCCCAGTGCCGACGGCAGGCCCAGGCGCGATTGCGCCATTTCGCCGCCGATATAGAACAGCGACATCACGATGCCGCCGAACACGGCGCCCACCGGATGCAGCCGGCCCACGAAGGCCACGATGATCGCGGTAAAGCCATAGCCGGGCGAGATCGACGGCAGCAGCTGGCCGATCGGGCCGGTCACCTCGAACGCGCCGGCCAGGCCGGCAAAGGCGCCCGAGATCATCAGCGCCGTCCAGAGCGCGCTGCGCGACGAGAAGCCGCCATAGCGCGCGGCCAGCGGCGCGGTGCCACCCACCTGCAGGCGGTAGCCGGCAAAGCTGCGGAACACGAAGACGGTCATGATGACCACCAGCACCAGCATCACGGCAAAGCCCATGTGCAGGCGCGACCCTGGCAGCAGGTTGGGCAGCAGGAACATCGACGAGAACACCTTCGACTGCGGGAAGTTCATGCCGTTGGGGTCCTTCAGCGGGCCGTTGACCACCCATAGCAGCAACTGCTGGGCGATATAGGTCAGCATCAGCGACACCAGGATCTCGTTGGCGTTGAAGCGATCCTTCAGCAGTGCCGTGAGCGATGCCCAGAGCATGCCGCCGACGCAGCCGGCCAGCGAGGCCAGCACCAGCACCGCCGGGCCGCTCCAGGTGGAGCCCGGGGTGTCGAACCACAGCACCGTGGCACCGGCCAGGATGCCGCCGGCAATCAGCTGCCCATCGGCGCCGATATTCCAGACGTTGGCGCGATAGCAGACCGACAGCCCAAGTGCGCACAGCACCAGCGGCACGGTCTTGAGCAGCACCTCGCCAATCGCGCGCTTGTCCTTGAGCGGATCGACCAGAAACACCTTGAGACCCGCCACGGGGTCCTTGCCCAGCGCCAGGAACAGCAGCGCGCCAAACAGCAGCGTCAGCACCAGGGCGAATACGGGCGAGGCATAGGCCATCGGGCGCGACGGCACGCCGCGCGGGGCCAGCACAATGGGAGATAGCACTTTAGCCATGGCTCGGCACCTCCTCGGCGGCGTTGCCTTGCCGGCTGGCCGGCCCGCCTTCCCAGAGGCCGCTCATCCACAGGCCCACCTGCTCGCGCGTGGCGGTTTCCACGGGAATCGACGGCGACAGATGGCCCTTGGCGATCACGTGCAGGCGGTCGCAGATCGCGAACAGTTCATCGAGTTCTTCGGATACCACCAGCACCGCGCAGCCGGCGGCCTTGAGAGACAGGATCTCGTTGTGGATCTGTGCGGCGGCGCCGACATCGACGCCCCAGGTGGGTTGCGCCACGATCAGCACCTTCGGACCGGCCTCGATCTCGCGGCCGACGATGAATTTCTGCAGATTGCCGCCGGACAGGCTGCGCGCCAGCGCGGCGGGACCGCTCGCCTTGACGCGGAAGCGGTTGATGATGCCGGCCGCCAGGCCTTCGGCCGCCTTGGGCGACACCAGGCCGCCCTGCACATAGGGCGGCGTCTGGTGCGACAGCCAGATGTTCGACGCCAGGCTCATGCCCGGCACCGCGCCACGGCCGAGCCGTTCCTCGGGCACGAAGGCCAGGCCCGCGCGGCGGCGGCCGCGTGCGTCGAGCCGGCCCACGGGCTTGCCGTCCAGGTCGATGGCGGCACCGGCCGTGCGCGCATCCTCGCCAGACAGCGCCGCCAGCAGTTCCTGCTGGCCGTTGCCCGACACGCCAGCAATGCCGACGATCTCGCCGGCATGCACGTCCAGCGCAATCTGTTGCAGTTCTGTCGCAAACTGATGCGCGCGCGGCATCGACAGGTTGCGCACCGACAGCTTTACCGCGCCGCGTTCGGTGGCCACGCGGGCCTCGCGCGGCGGTTCGCCGCCGATCATCAGCCGCGACAGCTCGGCCGCGCTTTGCTGGCGCGGGTCGCAATTGCCGGTCACCCGGCCCATGCGCATCACGGTGGCGTGGTGGCACAGCGCACGGATTTCATCGAGCTTGTGGCTGATATAGAGGATGCTGGTGCCCTCGGCGGCCAGCTGGCGCAGCGTGACGAACAGCGTTTCCACGGCCTGCGGCGTCAGCACCGACGTAGGCTCGTCGAGGATCAGCAACTGGGGATTGGCAAGCAGCGCGCGCACGATTTCCACGCGCTGGCGCTCGCCCACGGACAGCGTGTGCACGTGCCGCTGCGGCTCCAGCGGCAGGCCGTAGCGCTCGGCCGTGGCGCGGATGCGTTCGGACAACTGCTTCATGTTGCCGGCATCGGCGGGCGACAGGCCCAGCGCGATGTTCTCGGCCACGGTCAGCGTGTCGAACAGCGAGAAATGCTGGAAGACCATGGCGATGCCCAGGTTGCGGGCATCGTGCGGGCTGGCGATGGAAACCGGTGCCCCGTTGAAGTGCATCTCGCCGGCGTCGGGACGTACCGCGCCGAAGATGATCTTCATCAGGGTGGACTTGCCGGCGCCGTTTTCGCCAAGGACGGCGTGGATCTCGCCGGGGGCGACGGTCAGGCTGACGTCGTCGTTGGCGGTCACGCCGGGATAGCGCTTGGTGATATGCGCAAGCGCCAGCCTGGGGGGTAGTTGTGATGTCACTAAGGCGGCTCGAATTGTTGTGGCAGCAACGTTCTGTTCAGGCACGTGACAACGGCTGTGCGTGGCGCAGCATCGCCGCGCGGCAGGTCGTCATCATCATGGATGCGTGATGCCCGTAATTTTGGGTGGATTATATAAGTGCGTGGGGGTCGGGCGGACCACTTTGGGCCTCCAGCCGTGCCCCACAACGGATACAGGGAGGTTGCAAGTCGCGTGCCGGCCACACCCGCAAAGAAAAACCGCCGCGCTGCCGGTCAGGGCAGGGCGGCGGTCAGGGTTGACCCGGATCAGTGCGTGTGTCAGGCGGCGCTGGCAGGGATCGTCGCAAACCGGCCATCGCGGAAATCGGCCAGGGTCTGGTAGATCTGGTCCTGCGTGTTCATCACGAACGGGCCGTACTGCGCGATGGGCTCGTTCAGCGGCTGGCCCGCGATCAGCAGGAAACGGGTGTCCTCGCCGGCGGTGACAACCACCCCGTCGGACCCGCCGGCATTGTCCAGCACGCCCATGCGCTGGGCTTCCACCACGGCGTCGCCAATCGTCACGGCGCCGCGATACACATACACAAAGGCGTTATGCCCGGCCGGCAGGGCCTGCGCGAACGACTGGCCGGCCGGCAGATGCACGTCCAGGTACAGCGGCTGGGTGACCGGGCGCGTCACGGCGCCGGCCACGCCATGCGAGGCGCCGGCCAGCACGCGCACGGTGCCGCCCGACGGCAGTTCCACGGTGGGAATCGCCGCTGCCGGCATGTCGCGATACCAGGGCGTGGTCATCTTGTCCGCCGCCGGCAGGTTCAGCCAGAGCTGGAAGCCTTCCATGCGGCCGTCTTCCTGCTCGGGCAATTCCGAATGCACCACGCCGGAGCCCGCCACCATCCACTGCGCGCCGCCGTTTTCCAGCAGGCCTTCATGGCCGGCGCTGTCGCGGTGGCGCATGCGGCCGGCCAGCATGTAGGTGATGGTCTCGAAGCCGCGGTGCGGATGATCGGGGAAGCCGCCGATGTAGTCGTCCTTGTTGTCGGTGCCAAAGGCGTCGAGCATCAGGAACGGGTCCAGCCGGCGTTGCAGGTTCTGCGTCAGCACGCGGGTCAGCTTGACGCCGGCCCCGTCGGACGTGGCGATGCCGCGAACCACGCGATCCACGGTGCGCGAGCGCTGCACGGTTTCCGTGGCGGTGGCCGGAACGGTGGCGATACGGGTGGTCATGTCGAATCTCCTGTTGGGACGGCCGGGAGCAATGTCGTCGGGCCGTCGTGTCTACCCCCTTAATTTAAGGGTTTGGCAATAAAGCGGTAGAGGGCCGGCGGGCAACAGATTGTTTCGTGGGTGGAACGAGTCGGCCGGAATCGGCGTCACGGATGCAACGAATCCTGGCTCGGAATTTTCCCGCGAAACTCCGTTATTTCGGAGACGGAAACGGTGAAGATGACAGGATCGCAGAAGTTGTGTAGAATAGCGGTCTCTTTGTCATCCGTTGCCAATAATTGCTGTGGATCGGCCTGTACCCCGAATCCCTGCAATCCGTTGTCTGGCAACGGCCGATTGACCGGCGGCGCCATACCGAAAGCGCGTTTTGACACGACATCAGTCGCCGCCACTGGCCAACCCCTCAGGGTTGCGCCGCTCCTGCGGGTTTGGGCTTCATGCCTGGACCCCATCAATCGGGTGTTTCGCTTGCCTCCAGGCCGGCGCCACACCCAAAAGTCCGTCCGCTGGCAATCGTGCCGGTCATGGCGGCAAGGCAATCTGAACCAGGGCCCCGGCGGGCACCCCCATCGACATTTCCGCCGGCCCATTTGTTTTCCGCATCCGGGATGTGGTGATTCATGCATTTCGCATGGTTTTCCGCGCCGGGGTTGGAGAGGGGAAATATGTCAAAACGAACCATCCGGGCGTTGGCCTGGGGGGGCGTCGTTGCCGTTGCGCTGGCCGGACTGGTCGCGTGGATCGGCATTGACGTCATCCACCAGTACCAGGACCGCCTGTTCTACGACGTGGCCGACCATCTGCGCCTGGTGGCGATCTCGATGGCACTGGCGCTGCTGACCGGCGTGCCGGCCGGCATCGCGCTGAGCCGCCCCTGCATGCGCCGCTGGGCCGACCGCCTCATGCAGGTGTTCAACATCGGCAATACCGTGCCGTCGCTGGCCGTGCTGGCGCTGGCGCTGGCCGTGCTGGGGATCGGCGAGCGTCCGGCGATCCTGGCGCTGTGGCTGGCCTCGCTGCTGCCCATCGTGCGCAACACCTACGAAGGGCTGCGCACCGTGTCGCCGGCGCTCAAGGAAGCCGCGCGCGGCATCGGCATGACGCCGTGCCAGCGCCTGGTGCGCGTGGAACTGCCCAACGCGCTGCCCGTGATTCTGGCCGGTGTGCGCATCAGCCTGGTGATCAACGTGGGCACCGTGCCGCTGTCGTTCCTGATCGGCGCGAACAGCCTGGGCGAACTGATCTTCCCGGGCATCTACCTGAACAACCAGCCGTTGCTGTTGCTGGGTGCCGCCGCCACCGCGCTGCTGGCCCTGGCGCTGGACGCGCTGTTCGCCGCCGCCGGCCACGTCTACCTGCGTCGTCGCGGACTGGCGCAGTGAGGAATCGTATGAAATTCAAATCCGTGAATCGTCTGGCGGAAGGCCGCGTGTTCTGGCTGGCCACCGTCATCGGCATCGGGCTGGCTGCGCTGCTGTTGTGCACGGCACCGGCGCGCGCGCAGGAAGGCGCGGGCCCGGTGCGGGTGGGTGGCAAGAACTTCACCGAACAGCTGATCCTGTCGTCGATGACGACGCAGTACCTGAAGGCCAAGGGCATCGACACGACGCTGACGTCGGGCCTGGGCAGCACGCTGATGCGCCAGGCGATGGAATCGGGCCAGCTCGACGTGGTGTGGGACTACACCGGCACCGCGCTGATCGTGTTCAACAAGGTCGAGGAAAAGCTCGACGGGCCCGAGAGCTACAGGCGCGTGAAGGAACTGGACGCGGCCAAGGGGCTGGTCTGGCTCGACGCCTCGCAGGTCAACAACACCTACGCGTTCGCCATGCCGAAGGAGCGCGCCGGCAATATCCGCACGCTGTCGGCCTATGCCGAGAAGATGCGCGCCGAGGGCGAGGACAAGAAGCATCCGCTGGCCGTCGATATGGAATTCGCCGCGCGCCCCGACGGCCTGGAGCCGCTCAAGGGCGTGTACAAGCTGCCGTTCACGCGCAAGGATGTGATCCAGCTCGATCCGGGCCTGGTCTACACCGCGCTCAAGAACAACCAGGTGGACCTGGGCCTGGTCTACACCACCGATGGCCGGGTGAAGGGCTTCGACCTCGTGCTGCTGGAGGACGACCTGCACTACTTCCCGCCGTACAACGCGGCGCCCGTGGTCCGCAAGGCGGTGCTCGACGCGCATCCGGAACTGGCCGGCCTGCTCAATGCGCTGGCGGGCAAGCTCGACAATGCGGCGATGACCGACATGAACTACAAGGTCGACATCGACCAGCAACCCGTGGACAAGGTCGCAGGCGATTTCCTGCGCAGCCACGGCCTGATCTGAGGAGTGCCGCATGGATCTGCTGACTTACCTTCACCATAGCTGGCCGACGCTGCTGCGGCTGACCGCCGAGCATCTCGCGCTGGTGGGCTCGGCGGTGGGCATGGCCATCGTCATCGGGGTGCCGATGGGCATCCTGATCACGCGCCACCGTTTCCTGGCTACGCCGTTGCTGGCGCTTGCCACGGTGGTGCTGACCCTGCCGTCGATCGCGCTGTTCGGGCTGATGATCCCGATCTTCGCGCGTTTCGGCCACGCGCTGGGCTACGTGCCGGCCGTGACGGCCGTGTTCCTGTACTCGCTGCTGCCGATCATGCGCAACACGTACACCGCGCTGACCAATGTCGATGACGGCATCCAGGAAGCGGGCCGAGGCATTGGCATGACCACCTGGCAGCGCATGCGCCTGGTGGACCTGCCGCTGGCCGTGCCCGTGATCCTGGGTGGCGTGCGCACGGCAGTGGTCATGAACATCGGCGTGGCCACCATTGCCGCCATTATCGGCGCCGGTGGCCTGGGCGTGCTGATCCTGCAGGCGATCAGCCAGAGCAACATGAGCAAGCTTGCCGTGGGTGCCGTTCTCGTGAGCCTGCTCGCCATCGTGGCCGACGTAGCGCTGCAGAGCCTGCAGCGCGCCCTGACACCGAAAGGAATCCGACAATGATTGAACTCGACAAACTCACCAAGGCCTTCCCGCAGAAAGACGGCACCGAAGTGCGTGCCGTGAACGAGGTCAGCATGACCGTGCCGCGCGGCGAAATCTGCGTGTTCCTGGGGCCGTCCGGGTGCGGCAAGACCACCACGCTCAAGATGATCAACCGGCTGATCCAGCCGACGTCGGGCACCGTGCGCATCGACGGCGAGGACACCACCGGCATCGACGGCGTGACGCTGCGCCGCAAGATCGGCTACGTGATCCAGCAGATCGGCCTGTTCCCGAACATGACCATCGAAGAGAACATCATGGTCGTGCCGCGCCTGCTGGGCTGGAACAAGAAGCAGTGCCGCGAGCGTGCGCGCGAACTGATCCGCATGGTGCAGCTGGACCCGGACAAGATGCTCAAGCGCTATCCGCGCGAGCTGTCGGGCGGGCAGCAGCAGCGTATCGGCGTGATCCGTGCCCTGGCCGCGGACGCGCCCGTGCTGCTGATGGACGAGCCGTTTGGCGCCGTGGACCCGATCAACCGCGAAAGCATCCAGAACGAGTTCTTCCAGATGCAGCGCCAGCTGGGCAAGACCGTGATCATGGTGTCGCACGATATCGACGAGGCCATCAAGCTGGGCGACAAGGTGGCCGTGTTCCGTGCCGGCCGGCTGGTGCAGTTCGATCATCCGGATGCGCTGCTGGCCCATCCGGCCGATGATTTCGTGCAGGCCTTCGTGGGCCACGACAACACGCTCAAGCGCCTGCTGCTGGTGCGCGCTGGCGACGCGGCCACGATGCCGCCGAGCAGCCGCCCCGACATGACGCTGGCCGAAGCCTTCGGCGTGATGGACGATGCCGACGTGAGCCACCTGCCCGTGGTGGACGACGCGCAGCGCGCGCTGGGCTACGTGACGCGCCGCGACGTGCGCAATGCGCTGTCCAGGGGCGGCAACTGCGCCGACGTGATGCGCCAGTTCACGACCACGGCCGCGTTCGACGAGCACCTGCGGATCGTGCTGTCGCGCATGTACCAGCACAACACGAGCTGGCTGCCGGTGATCGACGCAGAAGGCGTCTACCTGGGCGAAGTCACGCAGGAATCGATTGCCGACTACCTGAGCTCGGGCCGCTCGCGCGGCACGGCGCCGGTGATCCAGCCGCCGGTCAGCTCGCCGGTGGCAACCATCGGGCCGGCGCCCGTCGCGGCACCGCAGAAGGATAGCGTGGCGGCCTGAGCGGCCAGCACCTGATCCGCGCAAGCATAAAAAAACGGCCACGTAGTGGCCGTTTCTCATTGGAGCGGCAGTCGCGGATCAGGCGTGGCCGAGTTCGCCGTCCTTCAGGCGCCACAGCTTCAGCGGGTTGCCGTCCTTCAGCGCTTCTGGCAGCAGTGCGGCCGGGAAGTTCTGATAGCAGACCGGACGCAGGAAGCGGTCCAGCGCCGTGGTGCCCACCGACGTCGTGCGCGTGTCCGAGGTGGCCGGGAACGGGCCGCCGTGAACCATCGCGAAGCAGACTTCCACGCCGGTCGGGAAGCCGTTGAACAGGATGCGGCCCACCTTGCGTTCCAGGGCGGGCAGCAGCTTCGCGGCCACGGCCTGGTCGCCGGCATCGGCCTGCACCGTCGCGGTCAGCTGGCCTTCGAGGACGCGGGTGACGGCCACCAGGGCGTCGGCATCCTTGCAGACCACCAAGACGGTGGACGGGCCGAACACTTCGGCATGCATGCGGTGGTCGGCCACGAACTTGTCGGCCGACGTTTCGAAGAACACCGGGCGGGCCTGGTTCGGGCCCGTGGCGTCGATGCCGCAGGCGGCGCGGGTCAGGCCCGAGATTTCCGACAGTTGCGCCACGCCGCGCTCGAAGGCGGTGTGGATGCCCGGCGTGAGCATGGTAGCGGCCGGCTTGCCAGTCAGGGCGGCGTGCGCGGTGGCGCGGAATTTTTCCAGGGCCGGGCCTTCGATGGCCAGCAGCAGGCCGGGGTTCGTGCAAAACTGGCCCACGCCCATCACCAGCGAATCAACCAGGTCACGGGCGATCTGCTCGCCGCGTGCAGCCAGTGCCTCCGGCAGCAGGTACACCGGGTTGATGCTGCTCATTTCCGCATAGACGGGGATCGGCACCGGGCGGCTGTTGGCCACGTTCATCAGCGCCAGGCCACCGGCGCGCGAGCCCGTGAAGCCCACGGCCTGGATCACCGGATGCGCCACCAGCGACGTGCCGATGGCGTTGCCCACGCCTTGCACCAGCGAGAACACACCTTCGGGCAGGCCGGCATCGGCCACGGCATTCTGAATCACACGCCCCACCAGTTCCGACGTACCCGGATGCGCCGGGTGTGCCTTGGCAACGACCGGGCAGCCAGCGGCCAGTGCCGAGGCGGTATCGCCACCGGCCACCGAGAAGGCCAGCGGGAAGTTGCTGGCGCCGAACACGGCCACCGGACCCACGGCGATACGCTGCATGCGCAGGTCGGGGCGCGGCGGGGTGCGCTCGGGCAGGGCGCTGTCGAGCGTGGCGTCTTGCCAGCGGCCGTCACGCAGCACGCGTGCGAACAGGCGCAGCTGACCAGCGGTGCGGCCGCGCTCGCCTTGCAGGCGGGCGATCGGCAGGGCGGTTTCCAGATGGGCGCGCTGGATCAGTTCGTCACCCAGGGCCTCCAGGCCGGCGGCGATCGATTCCAGAAACGCGGCGCGTTGCTCGGGGGAGGTGGCGCGATAGGTGTCGAACGCGGCTTCGGCCAGTGCGCAGGCACGATCCACATCGGCTGCGGTGCTGCCCTGGTATGCGGGCTCCAGGCTTTCGCCCGTGGCCGGATTGATGCCGTAAAAGGTGGTTTCGGTGCCGCGAACGGCGGTGGCGCCGATCAGCATTTCGCCAGTCATCGTCATGATCTTGGGTCCTGCGGGAAATTTGGAAAGGACGGCCAGAACACCGTCACGCAAGGCAAAGGCAGCCAAGGGTGGCTGTCATGAAATTGCTGCAGCAGTGCGTCTCGCCCCGGAATGGTCGTCAAGCAACTCGTCGTAAGACATCATATGACATCGCGGGGCGCCTCGCAACCGCATCGCCCGGCCGGAAATGGTCAGGCGATGCATCGGTCTCAGGCCGGGGATCCGGCCGCCGCCGACGCCTTGCGCAGGCGTTCGCGGCTGTTGGTCAGGTGCATGCGCATGGCCGCCTTGGCGGCTTCGGGATCACGCCGCTCGATCGCATCGAAGATGCTCTCGTGCTCGAAGTTCACGCGCTCCAGGTATTGCTCGCGCTCGGGCTGGCTCACCTGCAGCCGGCTGCGCGGGATCACCATGGTGCCCAGGTGGCCCATGATGTCGGTGAAGTAGCGGTTGCCGGTGGCGCGGGCGATCGACAGGTGGAATTCGAAATCAGAACCTACCGCGTCGCTGCCTTCGCCGGCGTTGCGCTTCATGTCGTCCAGCGCGCGGCGAATGGCACGCAGCTGTTCGTCGCTGCGGCGCGTGGCGGCCAGGCTGGCGGCCTCGGCTTCCAGGCTCACGCGGAATTCGAGCATCGCCAGCACATCCATGGCCGTGACCATTGCCGACGGATCGATGCGGAACGGCGAATGGGTCTCGATGGGGCGATTCAGCACGAAGGTACCGATGCCGTGGCGCGTTTCCACCAGGCCGCTGGCCTGCAGGCGCGACAGCGCTTCGCGCACCACGGTGCGGCTCACGCCGAGCGTGGCCATGATTTCGGATTCGGTCGGCAGCTTGTCGCCCGGCTTGAGCTGGCCTTGCTGGATGCTCTCGGTCAGGTTGCCGACCACTTCTTCAGCAAGCGTGCGGCCGCGGCGGCGCAGGGGAGCGGGCGAAGTCATCGAAGCGTTGGACATGGCGGGCAGGTGTTGGAACCATTATGGGGATGACCCTGACGGCGGCATTGTTGACCGCGCAGGTACGCGCTCATTATACTGCGTCATAAGTCATACGACGACCGATAACGCACAGGAACTTGCAGGCGTGCAATCGTTGTGGCAGCGCGACAGCGCCATCGGATCGGTCAGCTAATATATTAGCGTATGAGTAGAAGGCAGCAGGGCGCATTTCCGCACACATGAAGGGGAGCGCGATCCCGGCGCCCTAGATACCAGGACTCGGAGACCATCCACATGAACGCAACTTCCCAAGCCGTGGGCCAATCGCATGTCGCGCCCGTCGTGACCGAACTGACCGTGGTGCCCGTGGCGGGCCACGACAGCATGCTGATGAACCTGTCCGGCGCACATGGCCCTTACTTCACCCGCAACATCGTGATCCTGAAGGACAGCGCGGGCAATACCGGCGTGGGCGAGGTGCCCGGCGGCGAGAGCATCCGCAAGACGCTGGAAGATGCCCGCCCGCTGGTGGTGGGGCAGGGCATCGGCCAGTACCTGGCCATCCTCAACAAGGTGCGCGAACAGTTTGCCAGCCGCGACGCCGGTGGCCGCGGCCTGCAGACGTTCGACCTGCGTATCACCATCCACGCCGTCACCGCACTCGAAGCCGCGTTGCTGGACCTGCTGGGCAAGCACCTGCAGGTGCCCGTGGCGGCGCTGCTGGGGGAAGGTCAGCAACGCGATGCAGTAGAAATGCTGGGCTACCTGTTCTACGTGGGCGACCGCAAGAAGACCACACTCGACTACCGTACTGAGCCCAACGGCGACAACGAATGGTTTCGCGTCCGCAATGAAGTGGCGATGGACGCCCAGGGCGTGGTGCGCCTGGCCGAAGCCGCCTACGAGCGCTACGGCTTCAACGACTTCAAGCTCAAGGGCGGCGTGCTGAGCGGCGACGAGGAAATGGAAGCGATCATCGCCCTGCACGAGCGCTTCCCGAAGGCGCGCGTCACGCTGGATCCGAACGGCGGCTGGCTGCTGAAGGACGCGATCCGCCTGTGCCGCGACAAGCACGGCATCCTGGCCTATGCCGAAGACCCTTGCGGTGCCGAGGACGGTTATTCGGGCCGCGAGATCATGGCCGAATTCCGCGCCGCCACCGGCCTGCCCACCGCCACCAACATGGTCGCCACCGACTGGCGCCAGATGGGCCATGCGGTGCGCCTGCAGTCGGTGGATATTCCGCTGGCCGACCCGCACTTCTGGACCATGCAGGGTTCGGTGCGCGTGGCGCAGATGTGCTCGGAATGGGGCCTGACCTGGGGCTCGCATTCGAACAACCATTTCGACATCTCGCTGGCGATGTTCACCCACGTGGCTGCTGCCGCGCCAGGTCGCGTCACTGCCATCGACACGCACTGGATCTGGCAGGACGGCGAACACCTGACCCGCAACCCGCTGAAGATCGAAGGCGGCCTGGTGCAGGTGCCGAAGACGCCGGGCCTGGGCGTGGAACTGGACATGGACGCGCTGGCGCGTGCCAACCGCCTCTATCAGGAAAAGGGCCTGGGCGCGCGCGACGACGCCATCGCCATGCAGTTCCTGATTCCCAACTGGAAGTTCAACAACAAGATGCCTTGCATGGTGCGCTGATCGACGTATCGGCCGCATGCACGCGGCGGCACCGCACAGGGCCGGCGCACATTCAGAGAAGCAGCACAGCTTTCGTTCAAAGCAGGAGACAACAACATGGTCAACACCTTCACGGCCGCCCCGCGCGCGGCTTTTGCTTCCACATGGCTGCGCCGCCTGGCCGGCGTGGCCGTTGCCCTGGCAGCCGGCATCACGGTCAGCGGCGCCGCAGTGGCGTCGGGCACGGCCTGGCCGCAACGCGCGGTCTCGGTCGTGGTGCCGTTCCCGGCCGGTGGGTCCACCGATACCATCGCGCGCCTGCTGGCTCAGCCGCTCAATGAAAAGCTCGGCCAGCCGTTCGTGGTGGACAACCGTCCGGGCGCCACCGGCGCCATCGGTGCCACGTTCGTCAAACGTGCCCCGGCTGATGGCTACACGATGCTGGTGGCCTCGATTGGCGTTTTTGCGGTGAATCCGTTCCTGCAGAAGAACCTCCAGTACGACCCGGCCAAGGATTTCGACCTGCTGACGGTGGCCGTGCGCGCGCCGAACGTGCTGGTGGCGAATCCGAATTTTCCGGCCAAGTCGCTGCAGGATCTGGTGGCCTACATGAAGAAGAATCCGGGCAAGGTGTCGTTTGCCAGTTCGGGTGCCGGTTCGTCCGACCATCTGACGGCCGCGCTGTTCTGGCAGAAGAGCGGTACCGAGGGCCTGCATGTGCCTTACAAGGGCGGTGCGCCTGCCATCTCCGATCTGCTGGCAGGCCAGGTGGACGTGTCGTTCCAGAACATCAACGCAGTGCTGCAGCATATCCGCACGGGCAAGCTCAAGGCGCTGGCCGTGACCTCCGACAAGCGATCGTCGGTACTGCCGAACGTGCCGACCATGGCTGAGGGCGGCGTCAAGGATGTGGACGTGTATTCGTGGCAGGGCGTGGCCGCGCCCAAGGGCCTGCCGGCTGACGTGAAGACCCGCCTGCACGGCGCCATCGTCGGCGCGCTCAAGGACCCGGGCATGCAGAAGAAGCTCAGCGAACAGGGCTTCGAAGTGGTCGCGAATACGCCGGAACAGTTTGCGGAGTTCGAGAACCAGGAACTCAAGCGCTGGAAGACCGTGATCGAGCAGGGCAAGATCACAGCCGAATAATGGCGCTGGCCGCCCGCGGGCGGCTTTGCCATACCGAATCCCTCCAAGGAAGTCGTTGGATATTGGCCCCGCCTGAGCATGGCGGGGTTTTTTCTTTTGGCCCGTCACGGCTGGGCGATCGGTGTCCGGCTCCCAACTGAAGTGGGGGAGTGGCGCCTGCGGCCTAAACAATCGCAGGACATTTCCGATAACGATCTGGGTAGCAACAGATCAATGGTTGCTGGCGGAAATCTGACAAATTTGATTTGCGTCAGTAAAATTTCGCCCTTTTGCTATTGATGTATCTGGGCCGCTGGTCCATTTTTCCGAGTCGGCAAGTTCGCCGACTTGTGACGCTACCTGGAGAAATAGAAGTGAGGAATCTGAAGAGCTGCTGCCTGGCCGGTATCGTGGCCGCCATGGGCCTGGCCGGTTGCGCAACCGAAACGTCGACCGCACTGCCGGTGCAGAAGGTGGAAAGCGCGAGCCGCCCGTTCAATGGCGTGCGCACGCCCATCGCCGTGGGCAAGTTTGACAACCGCTCCAACTACATGCGCGGCGTGTTCTCGGACGGCATCGACCGTCTGAGCGGCCAGGCCAAGACCAGCCTGGTGACCCACCTGCAGCAGACCAACCGCTTCAACGTGCTGGAGCGTGAAAACCTCGACGAGATCAAGCGCGAAGCCACCATCAAGAATCAGGCCCAGAAGCTCAAGGGTGCCGATTTCGTGGTGACCGGCGATATCACCGAGTTTGGCCGCAAGGAAGTGGGCGACGTGCAGCTGTTCGGCATCCTGGGCCGCGGCCGCGAGCAAGTGGCCTATGCCAAGGTGAACCTGAACATCGTCAGTATCACCACCTCGGAAGTCGTGTACTCCACGCAGGGCGCCGGTGAATACAAGCTGTCGAACCGTGAAGTGATCGGTTTTGGCGGAACGGCTAGCTACGACTCCACGCTCAACGGCAAGGTTATGGACCTGGCCATGCGCGAGGCCGTGAACAACATGGTCAACGCGATCGAGAGCGGCGCCTGGAAGCCGGGTCAGCAGTAAATCCTTACCAACAGAAGCGAGAAAAACCATGAAGCAATGGGTCACGCTGCGCAATGTGGCGTTTTTGTCGGCGGCCGGCTTGCTGGCCGGATGTGCGGGTCCTCAACCGATGTACCAGTGGGAGGGCTATCAGGTCCAGGTCTACGAGTACTTCAAGGGTGAGTCGAAGGAAGCGCAGATCACCGCGCTCGAAGGTGGCCTGGAGAAGATCAAGGCCAAGGGCGGCGTAGTGCCTCCGGGCTATCACGCCCAGCTCGGCATGCTCTACCTGAACGTGGGCAAGGGCGACCAGATGATCAAGGAATTCCAGACCGAGAAGACGCTGTTCCCCGAGGCGTCGCCGTACATGGACTTCCTGCTGCGCAACGTGAAGACCGACGAGCGCAAGGAAGTGGGCGCTGCCGCACCGCAGGCCAGGCCGGAAACCACGGCCGCCACCAAATCTGACGTTACCGCAGGGAGCACGAAATAATGCGTCGCATTCTGACCTATATCGCCACCCTCGGCGCCGTCATGCTGTTCGCCGGCTGTGCCACGCAGAAGCAGATCGACTATTCCGCCTACAAGCAGGCCCGCCCGCGCTCGATTGTGGTGCTGCCGCCGCTCAATGAGTCGCCCGATGTCAAGGCGACGTACGGCATGCTGTCGCAAGCCACCGTGCCGCTGGCCGAGGCTGGCTACTACGTGCTGCCCGTGGCATTGGTCGACGAGACGTTCCGTCAGAACGGCCTGACTACGCCGGGCGACATCCACACGGTTCCGACACCCAAGCTGCGCGAGATCTTCGGGGCCGACGCGGCCCTGTACGTGACGGTAAGCAGCTACGGCTCGCAGTATCAGGTGGTGAGCAGCGTAACGAAGGTCACGGCCGGCGCGAAGCTGGTGGACCTGAAGACGGGCAACGAACTGTGGAGCGGCTCGGCCACGGCAACGAACGAGAGTTCGGGCAACGCAGGCGGTGGCCTGATCGGCGCGCTGATCGGCGCCGCCATCGCGCAAGCCATGAACCACGCGTTCGACGCCACCTACAAGGTGGCCGAAATGGCCAGCCTGCGCCTGCTGTCGGCCGGCCAGCCCAACGGCATCCTGTACGGCCCGCGCTCGCCGAAGTATCAGTCGGACTGATCGCTGGACTGGCCTGGCCGCCTGCTGGGCGGCCTGCCAACAAAAAATGCCGCAGCACGGGCTCCAGTTCGGAGCGGTGCTGCGGCATTTTTCATTTGTCTTGGCGGAAGCGGTGAGATTCGAACTCACGGATGGGTCACCCCATCGGCAGTTTTCAAGACTGCTGCCTTAAACCACTCGGCCACGCTTCCTTTCGGATTGGATACCGGGCGCTGCGGCGTGTCATCCGCCATGCCCGGCCGCGCATTATACAAGGTCGCGGCGCCGGACAGTGTGCCGACAGTGTGCCGCGCATCCTGCGCATGCGGGATGGCATGGTTGAGCCGTCCATTGTTGCGTTGGCCGGAATGCGCCATGGACTGGCGAAATTGTCGGTGTTTGTCGGACAGCGCGGAACCATGTTGGCGCTGTAAGGTTCCTAGAAAGGTCGATTTGCGGGCATATGCCTGGCGCGTGCGCCCCGCAGCTTCACCTTTTCAAACAGCCTCAAACAGCCATCAGAGGAGAATTGCCAATGGAACAACAAAAGGACACCAAGGACAACAAGGACACATCCAGGTCGTGGCTGGCGCTTGGCAGCCTGGGCGCACTGGCGCTGGCCGCGGGCCTGGCCGGTTGCGCGCAGCCGGGCTACGGCGGCTATGGCAACTACAACACGGCGCCGCCACCGCAGGCTTATCAGCAGCCGGGCACCAACAGCTACCAGGCGCCGGCCGGTTCGGTATTTACCGGACGCGTGGAATCGATCGAGCCGATCCAGTCGACGCAGGGTAGCTCGGGGCTGCTGGGCACCGTGATCGGCGGTGCGGCAGGCGGCCTGCTCGGCCACCAGATCGGCGGCGGGCGCGGACAGACCGCCGCCACAATCGTGGGTGCCGTGGGCGGCGCCGTGGCGGGCAACCAGATCGAGAAGCGCGCCGGCAGCAATACCTCGACCGCGTATCGCGTGAACGTTCGCCTGGACGATGGCCGTGTGGCCACCGTCACGCAGAGCAATCTCGGCAACCTGCGCGTGGGTGACCGCGCTCGCGTTGCCAACGACATGGCGACCCCATACTGAGCGTCGGCCAGTCATCGCAGCACATAGTAAAAGCGCCACACCTGTTAAGGGTGTGGCGCTTTTTTGCTGGCTGCGTCGAAATGCCTCGTCGAAATACTATTTCGCACTCAATCCTTCAGGAACATCTCCTGCAGGTCATTGAGGAATCGGCGACCCAGTTCAGTGGGTTTGATCGTCGTGGGGTCTGCTTCGAGCAGGCCTTTCTTTTCCGCCGCCGCCAGTTGCTTGCTGATGGTGTGCAAGGGCAGGCCGGTGTAGTCGTGAAAGCTTGACGCCGGTACGCCGTCGGTCAGCCGCAGCGCGTTGAGCATGAACTCGAACGGCAGTTCATCGGCGCCCACTTCGCGCGCTTCCTGCACGGCATTGCCGGCCATGGCCTGTTCCATATACGTGGCCGGATGCTTGTGGCGCATCTGGCGCAGGATCCGGTTCGGGAACGACAGCTTGCCGTGCGCGCCTGCACCGATACCCAGGTAATCGCCGAAACGCCAGTAATTGAGATTGTGCTTCGCCTCGCGATGGGGCCTGGCATAGGCCGACGTTTCGTAGTGGCGGAAGCCGGCCTGCGCCGTGCGGGCTTCGATGATGTCCTGCATCTCGTAGGCAATGTCCTCGTCCGGCAGGGCCGGCGGGTACTTCGCGAACAGCGTGTTCGGTTCCAGCGTCAGGTGATAGAGCGACAGGTGCGTGGTGCCATAGGACAGCGCCGCCTCCAGGTCGCGCACGCATTCGTCGATGGTCTGGCCCGGCAGCGCGTACATCAGGTCCAGGTTGACGTTGTCGAAGTGCTTCAGCGCGATGTCGATCGCCGCCCGTGCTTCGCGCTCGCCGTGAATGCGGCCCAGCGCCTGCAGGTGCCGGTCATCGAAGCTCTGGATGCCGATCGACAGCCGGTTGATGCCGCTGGCGCGATAGCTTGCGAAGCGCTCGGCCTCGAACGTGCCGGGATTGGCTTCCATCGTGATCTCGGCATCGGCGTCCAGCGGCAGCAGGGCGCGGATATCGGACAGCAGGCGGTCCATGCCGGCCGCCGACAGCAGGCTCGGCGTGCCGCCGCCGATGAACACCGTATGCACCGGACGGCCCCATACCAGCGGCAGCGACTGTTCCAGGTCGGCGCGCAGCGCATCGAGGTAGATGTCTTCGGGGATGTCGTGGCTGTCGTTCTTGCCCGGTGCCGCATGCGAATTGAAATCGCAGTACGGGCACTTGCGTACGCACCAGGGAATATGGACATACAGCGACAGCGGCGGCGAGCCGGGCAGGGCGATCTGGCCCGGCTTGAGCCAGAGCTGCTGGTTGCCGGCCGGCGACACTTCGGCCGGCTTGCTGCTGCCGGCGGGGATGATCGGGATCATGCGCCTACCTTGAGACTCGCCGCCTGCAGCCGTGCCACCAGCCCTTGCAGGGCCAGCGCGCGATGGCTGATGTTGTTCTTCTCGTCCGCGGTCAGTTCGGCGGCGGTCTTGCCGATCCGTGGCAGCAGAAAGTGCGGGTCGTAGCCAAAGCCGCCCGCGCCGCGCGGTGCGTCGACGACTTCGCCCGCCCACGTGCCTTCGGCGATGATCGGGCGCGGATCGTCGGCATGGCGCACCAGCACCAGCACGCAGTAATAGTGGGCGTGGCGGTTCAGTTTGCCGGCCAGTTGCGAGATCAGGTGCGCGTTGTTGGCGGCATCGGATTTCGGCTTGCCCACCATCTGCGCGTAGCGCGCCGAATAGACGCCCGGCGCGCCATCGAGGGCGTCGACGCAGATGCCCGAGTCATCGGCCAGCGCCGGCATGCCGGCCAGGCGGCTGGCATGGCGTGCCTTGGCCAGCGCGTTCTCGACGAACGTGACGAACGGCTCCTCGGCTTCCGGAATGCCAAGTTCGCCCTGCGGCACGACATTGAACCCGAGCGGCGACAGCAGCGCGCTGAATTCGCGCACCTTGCCGGCATTGTTGGAGGCCAGGACCAGGCGTTGCATCGTCAAATCCCTCCCGCAATCAGAGGCCAAGCGCCTGCTTCTGGTGGCGCACCAGTTCGGCGATGCCGGCTTCGGCCAGGCGCGTCATGGCGTCGAGGTCGGCGCGGCTGAAGGGCGCGCCCTCGGCCGTGCCCTGGACTTCGACGAAGCCACCGCTGCCGGTCATCACCACGTTCATGTCGGTGTCGCAGGTGCTGTCCTCGGCGTAGTCGAGGTCGAGCACCGGCACGCCGTCGACCATGCCGACCGATACCGCGGCCACGAAGTCGCGGATCGGGCTGGCCTGGATCAGGCCATCGCGCAGCATCTTGCCGATGGCGTCGTGGGCGGCCACAAAGGCGCCCGTGATGGCGGCCGTGCGCGTGCCGCCGTCAGCCTGCAGCACGTCGCAATCGAGATGGATCGTATATTCGCCAAGGGCGGCCAGATCGAACACCGAGCGCATGGCGCGGCCGATCAGGCGCTGGATTTCCTGGGTGCGGCCGGTCTGCTTGCCGCGTGCGGCCTCGCGATCCGAACGCGTGTGCGTGGCGCGCGGCAGCATGCCGTATTCGGCGGTGACCCAGCCTTCGCCGCTGCCCTTCTTGTGCGGCGGCACCTTGGGCAGCACGCTGGCCGTGCACAGCACCTTGGTATCGCCAAAGGCACTCAATACCGAGCCTTCGGCATGGCGGGTGTAGTGACGGGTCAGGCTGATGGGTCGCAGCGCGTCGGCCGCGCGTCCGCTGGGTCGCATGGGGAATCTTTCGTTGGAATCGGATAAGACCGCGATTCTAACGCCGCCGGGCGCATCGTGCGCCCGACGGTGTCCCCCGAGTGCCTTCAGCGCATCAGATTCGACGTCTTGTCGATCGCCGCCCGGATCTCGGCGATCGAGCGTTCGATTTCTTCCTCGGACAGCAGGTCGGTCTCGGTGCCGGTGCGCTCAAGGATCGACGTCGTGAAGGCGTTCAGCGGCAGCGTGTCGGTCAGCACCGCTTCCTCGTTGGGCACGGTGGCGTCGGCTTCCCACATCATGGCGATGGCTGTGGTGTTGTCGGCACCTTCGCCGGCATTTGCCAGCGCCTGCTCGATCAGGTCGGGGATGGCATGCACCACCGACAGGTGCGTCACCTTGTCGACAATGACCTTTTCGTCCAGCACGCCCCACAGGCCGTCCGAGCACAGCAGCGCCACATCGCCCGGCTCCAGCCGCACCGGGCCGCCAATGTCGATCAGCGGCAGGTTGGGCGAACCCAGGCAGTTGTAGAGCTTGTTGCGCTCTGGATGGTTGGCTACCTCGAAGGGCAGCACGCGTTCCTGCTGAAGCAGGTTCTCGATCTTCGAGTGATCGCGTGTGCGCGTCAGCAGCGCGGCCTTGCGCATGAGGTAGAAGCGCGAGTCACCGGCGTGGGCCCAGTGGATCTGGCCGTTCTGGATCAGGCAGCAGACCACCGTGGTGCGGGGCACGTCGGCCAGCTTGTTGGCTTCGGCATAACGGTGGATCTCGCGATGCGCCAGCATGACCGTGTCCTGCAGAAAGTCGGCAGGGTTGCGGATTGACGGGCGGGCCTGCGACTGGAACTGGCGGGCCAGCGTCTGCAGCGCCTGTTGCGCGGCGACTTCGCCAAAGGCGTGGCCGCCCAGGCCATCGGCCAGCACCATGAGCAGGGCATCGCGCGTGAAGCAGTAGCCCATGCGGTCCTGGTTGATCCGGCGGCCGCCTTTCCGGCTTTCCTGGTAGACGGAGAATCGCATTGCGGTAATTCGTGTCGGGTTCGTGCGTTAGTCGCCGCTTCGGCCGGTTTCCCCGGCGTGAACGGGCTTGGCGGCGGTCGGCTTGTCGATGTTCCTGTCTTCGCGGCGGCGCAGCAGCGTCATGAAGCGGCTGGTGGCATTGAGCCGCTCGGTAGCCGGCGCCACCGGGGCGCTGGCGGCCGCGGCGGCCGATTGCTCGCCCAGCGCATTGCTCTGGTCGCGCAGCTCCTTCTGGAGCCGGAAGACGCTCTGCGGCCGTTCGGACGGCGTCAGACGCAGGCACCACTCGACCAGGTCGACTAGGCCGTTGGTGTAGGTGGCGCGCAGCCGCGTGAAGGATTCGGCCATGCGGTCTTCCTTCTCGCGCTGGTTGGCCTCCTGCGGCGGCATGCCGGCCATGCACGCGTACAACGTGGCCCCCAGGCTGTAGATGTCGGTCCACGGGCCCAGTTCGGAATGCTTGCCATAGAGTTCGGGCGCCGCGAAGCCGGGAGTGTACATCGGCTGGAAGCGCGCGTTTTCCATGGTCAGGATCTGCCTGGCGGCCCCGAAATCAAGCAGGATCGGCGATTCGTCCTCGCGCAGGTAGATGTTGCCGGGCTTGATGTCCAGGTGCAGCAGTTTGTGAATATGCACTTCGCGCAGACCGCTCATCAGGTCGTGGAAGACCTTGCGGATGAAACGCTCGCGCAGCACCTTCGGCTTGCCTTGCTGCCGGGCCTGCAGGATATGCTCCTGCAGTGTCTTGCCCAGCTCGTAGTTCATCACCATGTAGACCGTGGCGTTCTCGCGGAAGAAGTTCACCACGCGAACCACGCTCGGGTGCGAAATACGGGCCAGCGAACGGCCTTCCTCGAAGAAATACTTCAGGCCCAGGCGGAAGGAGGCGGCGTTTTCGTCGGGGACGACAGGAATCAGCTCGCCGGGGCTGCGGCGGGCCAGCGAGGACGGCAGGTATTCCTTGATGGCAACCGGTGCGCCGGTCTCGTCGGTGGCAAGGTAGACGAAACTGAACCCCCCGCTGGCCAACTTCTTTACAATACGGTAGTTGGCAAGCAGCGTGCCGATAGGGAGCGGCGCGCTCTTGGGTTGGTTGGCGCCCTT
>Ga0209564_1001160_pt1 | contig 30665 bp, 27 predicted proteins | sample AraplaCol_mMF_r2_FD_184272 | JGI IMG/M metagenome (GOLD analysis project Ga0209564, IMG submission 184272) | Arabidopsis root microbial communities from North Carolina, USA - plate scrape MF_Col_mMF_r2 (SPAdes) (version 3) | ecosystem: Host-associated > Plants > Roots > Endosphere | place: USA...
TCGCCCGGATTGATGCGCTCGGGCGAATAGCCGAGGAAGAAGTCCACGCCCTGCTTCAGGCCGGTTTCCTGCTCCAGCAGCGGGCCGCAGATATCCTCGGTGACGCCGGGATAGACGGTGCTCTCATAGACGATGATCGGCTTGCGGGCCGGATCGAGCAGCTTCGCGACGCTGCGGCTGGCCGAAACGATCGGGCCGAGGTCGGGCCGGTTCTCGCCGTCGATCGGCGTCGGCACGGTGATGACGTAGATATCGGCGCCCCTGCCCTCCGCCGGATCGGCGGTGAGCGCGATCGACGACGCGGTGAGCGCGTCGCCTTCCACTTCATTGGTCCGGTCGTGGCCGCTCTTCAGCTCGGCGATGCGGCCGGCATCGATGTCGAGACCCGTGACCCGGAACTTGCGCGCCAGCGCCAGAGCGAGCGGCAAGCCAACATAGCCAAGACCGACGACGACGATATGCTCGTTATTCGACATAAACCCCGTTTTCAGATTAAGCCGTACGGAAACGCGGCACGACAGACAGCACCAGACGCGACCGATATCCCAGGATCTTCACTCCGCTTCTACTTGGAGCCGAAGCCTGAGAACACGATGCCGATGGTGCGTACGATGATCAGCGCATCGAGCCACGCAGAGAAATATTTGATGTAGTAAAAGTCGTAGTGCAGCTTCTTGTGCACGGCATCCAGGTCGGTCACGTGCCCCTGGTTGACCTGGGCCCAGCCGGTGAGGCCCGGCCGGACGATGTGGCGATAGCGATAGAAGGGCAGTTCGCACTCATACCATTGGGAGAGCGGCAGCGCTTCGGGCCGCGGGCCGATCAGGCTCATCTCGCCGCGCAGCACATTGACCAGCTGGGGCAGCTCGTCGATGCGGGTGCGGCGCAGGAAGCGGCCGATGCGGGTGACGCGCTGGTCGCTCGACTGGGTCATCGCACTGTTGCGCGCATCGCCGGCGCTTTCCGGAGCGTGCTGCATGGTGCGGAACTTGACCATCTGGAACGGGCGGCCGCGATAGCCCATCCGCGTCTGGCGGAAGAGCGCCGGCCCCTGCGAATCCATCCGGATCGCCACGGCAAGCACGAGCAGAGGGATCGACAGTATCGGCAGCGCGACCAGCGCGATGCCGATGTCGAACGCCCGCTTGATCTTGCGATAGGCAAGGTTGGGCAGCAGCGAGCCGAAGCTGTTCTCCGAGAGATGCTCGAGCTCGACCTTGCCGCTGAGCGATTCCCGCAGCTGCTTGGTGTGGTAGATCACCCGGCCGGAGATCGCCGCCTCGGCCAGCATCCGCTCCCATTCGGGGGCGTGATCGTGGCGCAGATCGGCGACGATCGCGCCGCGCCGGTCATCGACGGGGATCGACGGCTCGTGCATGAGGATCCACTCGATCCCCTCCACCTCGTCCATGATGCCGACATTGCCGAACGGCACGAGGTAGAATTGCCGCCGCGCCATGCGCTGGGCGAGATAATGGGCGAGGAAGCCGAAGGCGAGCGAGGAGACGAAGCCCGCGCTGAGCATCAGGCCGCTATAGGGCAGGCGGAAGCCGAGCAGCACCGTGGCGGCGACGCCATAGGTGATGGCGAAGGCCGGCATGATATAGGCGAAGCCGCGCGAACCGGGAAAGCTCGCCACGCGCCGATAGATGAGCAGCGCGAAGACGGCCGCGGCGAACGAGGCAATCGCGCTGCCGATGATGAACGGCCCGCCCTGGGCGAGCACGTTGCTCTCGCTCAGCGCGAGCAGGAGAGGCACCGCTACAGAACCGGCCATGATCCCGAGCAGCTGGAAGCTGAGCGATTCGAGGAAATGGCGGGCGATGGGGGGCGCGGGTTCGCGGGTCATGAGCATATGGGCGATATCACCTGTCATTCCCCCCCGGCAGACCGTGATTGGCTTACTCTATTACTTCGCCCATCGCCCTATTCCTTTTCCGCAGGATTGCAACGCACGCATCCGGCGACGGAGGAATGGCATGGGCAGAATCAAAACCGCCGGCGGGATGACCGCCGGCGGTTCGAATTCCTAGCGGCCGCCCTCGGGACCACCCGGCGGAGGACCGCCCGGCGCGCCACCCTGTTGCTGCTGCATCATCTGCTGCTGCATCATCATCTGGCGCAGCTGCTCGGCAGGAATGAGATCCTTGAGCTCGAGATCGAACTGCAGGAGCTTGCCGAACAGCGGATGCTGCGGGCCGGCCTTTTCATAAGCCTGGTTGGCCGGGATCCAGATGCGCAGCTTCGAGCCCTTGCTCATCATCTTGAGCGCTTCGTCGAAGCCGGGGATCGCGCCGCCGACCGGGATCTGGATCACGCCCGCCGGCTGGAAGACCGTGCCGTCACGCAGGGTGCCGACCGTCCAGACCGAGGCGCCATCGCCTTCCTGCGCCTTGGGGCCGGAGCCTTCCTTGAGCAGCTGATACTGGAGGCCCGAAGCCGTGGTCTGCACGCCGAGCTGGCTCTTGTTCCAGGCGAGGAACTTCGTGTCGTCGCCCTTGGCCGCAACGGCCGCACGCGTTCCCGTCCAGGCCAGCGCCACCGCAATGGCGATCGCCAGCACCAGACCGGCCCAGAGCCAGGTCTTGTAGCTGCGCTTGACGGGCTGGAGCGGAACAGCGGTCACGGACATGCGATTGGGCTCCAGGCGCGGGTATCAGGCTACCGAAAGTTCACTAAGTTCACGATAGCCACGCGCGAGGACCGCGCGTGGCCGAATCGCGAAATCAACGGGCGCTGTCGCGCTCCATGCGCTTGCGCTCGAGCTTGCGGGCGCGGCGAACCGCGGCGGCACGCTCGCGGGCACGCTTCTCGCTGGGCTTCTCGTAGTGACGACGGAGCTTCATCTCGCGGTACACGCCCTCGCGCTGCAGCTTCTTCTTGAGTGCGCGCAGTGCCTGGTCGACGTTGTTGTCGCGAACGATGATCTGCATAAGCCCGTCAGTGCTCCGGTCTATTCAATAGAAAAGGGTTCGCCGGAACGCGGGGTTGCGGCGTCGTGGCGGCCACCTAACAGCGCAATTCCAATTTTTCAAGCGCGAACAGGCCCTGCCTCCTCTCAGGCACGGCGAGCCGATCAGCTCTGGGCGCCGCCCTGGCAGAGTCCGAGCCGCTTGCCATAGACGCGCATGCGAATCGCGGCATAGCCCGGCTGGCCCTTCGCGCCGCTCTTCTGATCGACGGTCACGTCATAGGCCTGCTTGTCCATGGTGCCGGCGTAGACGAGCGTGGTCTTCGCGCCGCTCGCCTGGGTGCACTGGATCTCGACGTCGAGCCTTCCGCCCTTCTGCACGAAGCGCGGGAAGGTGCAGGTGCCGGCGACCTTTTCGAGATTCTCGATGTCGAGCGGCTTGAGATCGCTCGCGGTCTGGCACTTCACGGCGTGGCGCTCCTGCTTGCGCACCGCGGCCAACTGGCTTTCCTTGTCCGGCCCGTCGCTGAAGTCGGCGGAGACAACCTGCGTGCCCGAATCCCAGGTGCCGGGCTGCATCAGCGTCTTCGAATGCGCGGCGCGGGAGAGGCTGGCGACCTCCTGCATCGAGGCGTTGCGCACGTCGATCTCGCCGGTGGCGGCGGCCTGGCGTTCCGCTTCGGACTGGCAACCGGCGAGGACAAGGGCGGCGCCGACGAGCAGCATGGCACGCATGTTCAGGAAATCCCTCTTCAAATTCGTGGCGTCACTCAGCCGATATCGCAACCAAAGACAAGCGCGATTCCTGGCGGCATAGTGCGGCGATGACCTCTGCCGACAGCGCCGCGCCGCCCCGACACCGCCTGCGATCGATCCTGGGGGGATCGGCGGGCAACCTCGTCGAATGGTATGACTGGTACGCCTATTCGGCCTTCACCCTGTATTTCGCCCCGCATTTCTTCCCCAAGGGCGACCAGACCACCCAGCTGCTCAACACCGCCGCGGTGTTCGCGGTCGGCTTCCTGATGCGGCCGATCGGCGGCTGGCTGATGGGCATCTATGGCGACCGCTATGGCCGCAAGGCGGGGCTGACGCTGTCGGTGACGCTGATGTGCGCCGGATCGCTGCTGATCGCGGTCACCCCCGGCTATGCGACGATCGGCGTGGCCGCGCCTGCGCTGCTGGTGCTCGCCCGGTTGATGCAAGGCATCTCGGTGGGCGGCGAATATGGCGCCAGCGCCACCTATCTCTCCGAAATGGCCGGCAAGCGGCATCGCGGCTTCTGGTCGAGCTTCCAGTACGTCACGCTCATCTCCGGCCAGCTGGTCGCGCTGCTCGTCCTGCTGGTGCTGCAATCGGTGCTGAGCGAGGCCGATCTCGACGCCTGGGGCTGGCGCATCCCCTTCCTGATCGGCGGCGTGCTGGCGGTGATCGTATTCTGGCTGCGCCGGCGGCTGGCGGAGACCGAGAGCTTCGAGAAGAAGAAGAGCGGCGGCCAGTCGAGCCTGTTCGCGCTGTTCCGGCATCACCCGCGCGAGGCGGCGCTGGTGATGCTGCTCACCGCCGGCGGCACGCTCGCCTTCTACGCCTATTCGATCTACCTGCAGAAATTCCTGGTCAACACCTCGGGCTTCGACCGGACGACGGCATCGCAGATCAATGCTGCCGCATTGTTCGGCTTCATGCTGATCCAGCCGCTGGCGGGCGCGCTTTCCGACCGGATCGGGCGCAAGCCGCTGATGATCGGCTTCGGCGTGCTCGGCGTGCTGCTGACCTGGCCGATCTTCACCACGCTGGAGAGCGTGCGCAGCCCCGTCCTGGCCTTCCTGATCATGCTGGGGGCGCTGGTGATCGTGACCGGCTACACCTCGATCAACGCGGTGGTGAAGGCCGAGCTGTTCCCCGCGCATATCCGCACGCTGGGCGTTGCCCTGCCCTATGCCATCGCCAATGCAGTGTTCGGCGGCACGGCGGAATATGTAGCGCTGTGGTTCAAGGGCGCCGGCTGGGAGCAGGGCTTTTACTGGTACGTCACGGCGATGATCGGAGTGTCGCTGGTCACCTATCTGCGCATGCGGGACACTGCGAAACATTCGCAGATCCTGGAGGATTGATTGGCTATTGCTAATCATTAGCATAGCAGAGATGGTGCGCTCCCTCCTTCTTTCCCCGGCGAAGGCCGGAGCCCAGTCCTTGAAAGTCACGCGCCTTGGCGCGTCTGCGCGCGCACGCTTAGTCTGGGCCCCGGCCTTCGCCGGGGAAAGCGGAAGGCAAGGTGACGCACCCCACAATTGAGGCTTACGGCTTCCGCCCTCCCACTCCGTCTATATGTTTCCGTGCGTTGCAGCCCTGCAATACCGGCGTTAGGCTCGTGACTTAGCCCTATGGGATGCAACTCGCAGCTTTAGCACCAGCCTTGGACCTCGAGACCCGCCTGCTGATCGTCGACGACGATCCCGGTATCCGCGAGCTGACCGCGGCCTTCCTGTCGCAGCATGGCTATGTCGTGGACACGGCTTCGGGCGCGACCGAGATGCGTACCCTCGCCGCACGCCATGACTATGCGCTCGTCGTCCTCGACGTGATGATGCCGGGCGAGGACGGGCTTTCGATCCTGCGTTCGATGGACCGCGAGGCCGGTCCGGCGGTGATCCTCCATTCGGTGATCGGCGAGGACATCGACCGGATCGTCGGGCTGGAAATGGGCGCGGACGATTATGTCCCCAAGCCCGCCAATCCGCGCGAGCTGCTGGCGCGCATCCGTTCGGTGCTACGCCGCAGCCAGAACGACCGCGCCGCGCCGGCGGCGGCGCCGATCCGCGCCTTCATGCGCTTCGCCGGCTGGCGGCTCGATCCCGTGGCGCGCCAGCTCTGGGATCCGGACGACGTGATCATCAACCTGTCCGACGGCGAGTTCCGGCTGCTGCTTGCGCTGGTCGAACGACCGCGCCGCGTGCTGACCCGCGACATGCTGCTCGACATCTCGCGCGGCCCCAATGCCGAGCATTTCGACCGGGCGATCGACGTGCAGATGAGCCGGCTGCGCAAGAAGCTCGCGCGCGCCGGCTCGGAGGACCTGATCCGCACGATCCGCAACGAAGGCTATATGTTCGTCACCGAAGTGGCGACCAAATAGCCCGTGGCCCGGCGCTCGATCACCGTCCCGATCGTATTGCTCGTCATCGCCGCGGCGCTGATCGCGACGACGACGCAGTTCACGATCATGTTCAACGGCCCGCCGCCGGGGCCGGGACCGTTGCCGCTCGCCCGCCTCGCCGAGGCGCTGCGCACCGGCATCGTGCCGCCCCCCGCCCAGGCGCGGATGACGGTCGCCCGCACGCAGGAGGACAAGTTCGGCCGCGAGAAGGAGCGCCCCTCCCCGGCCCGCGACGCGGCGATCGCCCGGCTCATCGGCGTGCCGGTCGAGCGGATCCACGGCCTCTATCAGTTCCCCGCGCGCGATCCCGAGCAGGACATGCACGGCAGCTTCACCGTCGCGCTGGAGGACGGCAATGGCTGGATCGTCGCCTCGAGCCTGTCCCGCCCCGCTTTCACCCGCTGGCACCTTGCCCGGCTGCTGGGGATGCTCGGGGTGCTGCTGGTGCTCTCGCTGCTCGCCTGGGGCGTGGCGCGGCGCATCTCGCGGCCGATCCGCGAGCTGGCCGGTGCCGCGACCCGGGTGCGGCTGGGTGCCCGCCAGCCGATCCCGCAAAAGGGCCCGCGCGAAGTCCATGAGCTCGCCCGGGCGCTCGATTCGATGCAGGAGCGCATCCTGCACGAGGCGGAGAACCGCAGCGCGATGCTGGGGGCGATCGCGCACGACCTGGGCACGCCGCTGTCGCGGATCGCCTTCTGGGTGGAGCAGCTGCCCGACGACGCGCGCCTCCGCGCCGAGGCCGACATCGAGGAGATGCGCGCGATGCTGAAGGCGGCGCTGAGCTTCACCCGCGACGGCCGCGACGGGGCGCCGCACGAGAAGCTCGACCTGGGCAGCCTGATCGAGAGCCTGGTCGACGACCTCGCCACGGCGGGCAAGCCGGTGAGCGTCGAGGCCGGGCCCCGCGCGGTGGTGCGCGGCAACAGCGCGGCGCTGCGCCGCCTGTTCGCCAATCTGATCGAGAATGCGGTGCGCTATGGCGAGCGCGCGCGGCTGGGCTGGAGCTTGGGCGAGGGCAAGGTGGACGTGCTCGTCGAGGATGACGGCCGCGGCTTCGACCGGGCGCGGGCCGAGGCGCTGTTCGCGCCGTTCGTGCGCGGCGAGACCTCGCGCAACCGCGAGACCGGCGGCACCGGGCTGGGCCTGGCGATCGTCCGCTCGATCGCCGAGGCGCATGGCGGCGAGGTGTCGCTGGAGAATCGCCCCGACGGCGGCGGGCGCGTGCGGGTGCGGCTGCCGGCCTGAGCTGCAAGGCGCCGCGTCAACCTGAACTCGTTTCAGGATCCAACGGCCCACGCGCGGTATCGCCCGAGGGGCTCAGCATGACGAGGGGGACTGCCGGCGCCCCCTTGGATCTTCCTAGAGGATCATGCCCCCGCCGCCCCGGATCGCGAGCACGCGGCCGATCGAATCGAACAGCGCGTCCATCGCCACCGGCTTGAACAGCACGTCGTCGGCACCCACCGCGAGGCAGCGCTCGCGCAGGTCGAGGGCGGTGTCGGCGGTGACGACGATGACCGGAATCTCGCCCTTGGCATCGCCGCGCGCGCGGATGCGCTCGATCGTCTCGAACCCGTCCATTCCCGGCATGCGCAGGTCGACGAGCACGACGTCGAAGGTCTCAGCGTCGAGCATGGCGAGGCCCTCCTCGGCCCAGCTGGCTTCGGCCATCGTGGCGCCTGCGACGTCGAGCATGTCCTTCACGACCCGACGGTTCATCGGATCGTCTTCAATGAAGAGGATGTTCATGCCCGTCCGCCCGTGGCGACCGGTTTCCCCGAGATGCGCGCGACCGTTTTTGTCATGTCCGGTGTGCTATCGCCCTAAGCCGCCCGAGATACAAGCGGGTCCCCCTTCCGCTCATCGGAATTTTCTTCCGAGGGGGGAATGATAGCATCGATCAGGCTTGCCCCGGTAATGGGTTTTTCGATTATCCTGCCGTCACTTGCCGCAATCAGCTCAGCCGATGTCTCTGCATCCGGCCTGAGCCAGAGAATGGTGTGGGCAACGCCTTCCCCGCCGGCGCGCAGCGCGGCGAGCGCCTGGACGGGGCCGTCCGCCTCGGCCTTGAGCGTCGCCTCGTCGGCGAGCAGGTGCCCGACATCCCCTTCCGCGAGCATCGGCAGCGCCTCGGCGACCGAGCCGGCGAAGCGCAGCCGGGCGACGCGCGGCTCGAGCAGGGTGCGCAGCATCGAGCGGGCGATCGGGTTGCGGTCGAGCACGACCAGGTCGAGCCCGCCCGCGCTTTCGGTGACGGCGGCTGCCTCGGGTGCCTCGGCCAGGACCAGCGGCAGGTCAACGACGAAGCGCGAGCCCTTGCCGTCCTCGCTCTCGACCATGATGTCGCCGCCCAGGGCGCGGGCGAGGTTGCGGCAGATGGCAAGGCCCAGCCCGGTGCCGCCGAAGCGGCGCGTGGTGCTGGTGTCGACCTGGCGGAAGCTCTCGAAGATCTCCTCGAACTTGCCCGCCGGGATGCCGATGCCGGTATCCTCGATGGCCAGCCTGAGGCGGCGGGCATCGCCCTCCCCCTCGGCCACGGCGCGCAGGGTGACGCCGCCCTTCTCGGTGAACTTGATTGCGTTGGAGAGCAGGTTGAACACCACCTGGCGCAGCCGGGTGGCATCGCTGAGGATCCAGTGCGGCGCATGGCTGAGCTCGAGCCGGAAGCTCAGGCCCTTGGCGCGCGCCTGCTCCTCCCAGAGCTTGGTGACGTCGCGCAGCGTGGCGCACAGGTCCACCGGCGCCGCCTCGACGCTGAGGTTGCCCGTCTCCATCTTGGCGACGTCGAGAATGTCGTCGACCAGCGCGCGCATCGTCACTCCGGCGCCATGGACGATGCCGATCCGCTCGCGGATCTGCGCTTCCAGCTTCGGATCGGACAGCATGACCTGGGTCATGCCGAGGATGCCGTTCAGCGGGGTGCGGATCTCGTGGCTGGTCGTCGCAAGGAACTCGGTCTTGGCCTTGAGCGCCTTCTCCAGCGCGACATTGGTCTCGCCCAGCACGATGTTGGCGGCACGCACCTGGTTGCGGCTGCGGCGGATCGTGAGAAGGCCCCAGCCGAGCGCGCCCATGACGATCACCGTCGCGGCACCGACCAGCAGGAAGATGGTCAGCTGGTAGCGGGCGCGCCCCTCGGCCTCGCGCGTCTTGAGCTGGAGGATGTCGTTCTGCTGCTTCGCCCAGTTGAACTGCGCGGCCATCAGCGCGGCGCCGGTGGTGGTCGCCACCTTCGTCGCCTCGTCGTTTAGCCGCTTCAGCGCCTCGAGATGCCCCAGTGCCGAGCGCGCATCGCCGGCGCGGGTGAATATCTGATAGGCGAAATAATGGTCGTTGCGGAACTCCACCCGGCTCTTCGCAAGGTCGATACCGTCAAAGGCCTGGCGGATCATCCGCAATGCCCGGTCATTGTCGCCGCGCTGCGAGGCGACCTCGGCCGCCGTCGCCAGCATGTGGCGGCGCAGGACGTCGGCATCGGCGCCGCGCAGCAGCTCGAACCCGCGGGTGACGGTGCGGTCCGCCGCGTCGAGCTGCTTGAGTGCGATCTGGGCGCGGGCGAGGTTGCTGAGCATCCACGCCTCGAGCACGGGCTTGCCCATCTGGCGCGCGATGGCGATCGCCGCGTCATATTCCTTGATCGCCTCGGCATTGCGATCGAGCGTCTGCAGCACGTTGCCGCGGCTGTTGTGCAGCGAGAGCGACAGCGCCGGGTCGTCGTCATAGATCTCGCCGGCTTGGCGATAATATTGCTCGGCGCGGGCATCGTCGCGCGCCACGCTGTACAACGAACCAATGCCCTGCAGCGCTATCGCCTGGCTGCGCGGCTCCTTCACCTCGCCATAGACGCGATAGGCGTTCTGATAGCTGTTGAGCGCCTGCACGGCCTGATCGCGCGACATGAACAACGCGCCCTGCGACATCAGCAGGTCGCCGCGCAACTTGATCGCTTCCTGGATCGGCTTGACCAGCCGTAGCCCCTCGGTGAGCAGCGGCTCCGCCTGGGCAGGCTCGTCGTTGCGCAGATGCGCCTCGGCTGCCAGCCAGCGCGCGGTGGCGAGCGCGAGCGCCCGCTGCCGTTCGTCGGGAAGCTTTTGTGCCAGCGCGTCGATCGCCCCGGCATGGCGCAGCGCCTCGGCCTGGTCGGACATCATGTTGTCCTTGGCCGCCTGAATCTCCTGCTGGATCGCCAGGGGGAAATCCGACTTAGCCTGGGGCGCGACCTGCGCGGCAGCCGGCAGGATCGCGAACAATGCCGCAAGGGCGAGGAAGAAGCGCGGGAGGGCGCGCATCAGGCGCGCTTCCAGAAGCTCTCGGGGCGGACGAACGAGGCGGGGCCGTTCGCGTTTTCGAGATGGCCGTCGTCCGCGAGGAACTTGCGGAACGCGTCGAGCCCGAGCGGACGCGAGATCAGGAAGCCCTGCACCATGTCGCAGCCCATCACGCTGAGCAGCGCGAGCGCGGACGGCGTCTCGACCCCCTCGGCGGTGACTTCCATCTCGAGCGCGTGGGCAAGGTCGATCGTCGAGCGCACGATCAGCGGATCGCGATTGCTGCTCGTCAGCTGCAACACGAACATCTTGTCGATCTTGAGCTCGCGCGCCGGCAGCTTCTTCAGATAGGCGAGCGAGGAGAGCCCCGCGCCATAATCGTCGATAGCCAGCGTGACGCCGCTGTCGGCGAAGAACTGGAGGTGGCGGATCGCGCTTTCGGGATCGCGGATCACCGCGGTCTCGGTGATCTCGAAGCCAAGCTTGGCATCGGTGTTCGCCAGCATCTCGCACACTTCGTTGACGAAGGCGGGATCGGCGAGGAGCTGGCCGGAGATGTTGACGAAGAGCAGCATGTCGAAGCCGTCCTCGCGCAGCTTCCTCTGGTCCTCGATCACCTGGCGCAGCGTCCACAGCGTCAGCCGGCTGATCTCGCCCGCCTGCTCCGCGACCGAGATGAAGTCGCCCGGCAGGATCAGGCCGCGGGTCGGATGCTGCCAGCGGACCAGCGCCTCGGCACTGGCGATCTCCTGGCGGCGGACATGCACCTTGGGCTGGTACTGGAGGAACATCTCGCCATTGGCGATCGCGCGCGGCAGCTCGCGCATCAGGGTGAGCTTGTCGAAGGCAAGGTCGGCGCGCGACAGGTCGAGCATGACCACCCGGCCATCGACCCGTGACTGGTCCAGCGCGGATTCGGCGGCCTCGGCGAGCAGTACCTCGTCATCCTCGACCGTAGGCGCGGCGGCGACGCCGAAATGCATCTGGAGCTGGTGGGGCTCGCCGTCGAGGTCGAGCGGGCGGAGGAAGGCCTTGCTGATCCGCTCGATGTCGTCGGCGGCGGCTTCGGGCGATTCCCGCTCGAACATGATCTCGATGATCGCCCGGCTTGCGGCGGCGATGCGGACGTCGGGGACGATTTCGGAAAGCCGCTGGGCCACGTCGAGCACCAGCGAATCGGCGCGGGCCCGGCCCAGATGGCGGCGGAGCGACGCGAAATTGGCAATCTCGCAAAGTCCGAGAATGCTCCAGTAACGACCTTCGATGTGACGATCGTTACTTGCCCGGTGCAATTCACGCTTGCCCGGCGTGCCGGGTCGGCGTTCGCGCAGATTGATCTCCGCGCCTTCGCGAGAACTCTTAATTCGCACAAATTCCCTCGCGAATTCCGCGTGTTCCACGGAATTCGGTACCGCGCTGGGCGCAGCGATGGCCAAGGGCGCCAAAGGCTCTTTGCGTGCCGACATGCCCCCTGGGTCTAGCCCCAGACCCTTGAAGGAACGGTTAAATCACGCCCGCGAAACGCTTTTGCCGAAGCCAACTCCGCAGAAATCCGGATTGATTCATCGTTAAGCTATCTTTAACCACGCGAATCGCGCACTCGTGCGCACCGATGGGAGACTACCAATGTTCGCGTTTTTGACCCTTCTGTTCCGTGAAGGTGGCGGCAGCGAGATCCGTCCGTTCTAAAAGGAACGTTCATCCGGGCCGGCGGTGGAGCGACCTCAATCGAGGCCGTGCTGACCGGCCCGGACGACAAATCTGGAAGGCGGCCTGAGGCCGCCTTTTTTGTTGCCCACGCTTTTCTCGCCCACCGCACCGGAGAGGAGCGCCACGCGGCCCCTTGCCCCGGGCGCAGGCGTCGCTATCTGCGCAGCATAATTTCTTCCCAAGGGGATCCACGTTGCGCATCGCGATGATCGGCACGGGCTATGTCGGCCTGGTTTCTGGCGCCTGTTTCTCGGATTTCGGCCATGAAGTGGTCTGCGTCGACAAGGACGCCCGCAAGATCGAGCTCCTCCATCAGGGCGTGATGCCGATCTACGAGCCCGGGCTCGACGCGCTGGTCGCCTCGAACGTCAAGGCCGGTCGCCTGTCCTTCACCACCGACCTGGCCGAAGGCGTCAAGGACGCGGACGCGGTGTTCATCGCGGTCGGCACCCCGAGCCGCCGCGGTGACGGCCATGCCGATCTCAGCTATGTCTTCGCCGCCGCGCGCGAGATCGCCGAGAACCTGACCCGGCCCAGCGTGATCGTCACCAAGTCGACCGTGCCGGTGGGCACCGGCGACGAAGTCGAGCGGATCATGGCCGAAGTGGCGCCGAACGCCGGCGCCAAGGTCGTCTCCAACCCCGAATTCCTGCGCGAAGGCGCTGCGATCGAGGACTTCAAGCGCCCCGACCGCGTCGTCGTCGGCACCGATGACGAGGCCGCCCGCGAGGTGATGCGCGCCATCTACCGCCCGCTCTCGCTCAACCAGAGCGCGCCGATCCTGTTCACCGGCCGCCGCACCAGCGAGCTGATCAAGTACGCGGCGAACGCGTTCCTGGCGGTGAAGATCACCTTCATCAACGAGATCGCCGACCTGTGCGAGGAAGTCGGCGCCGACGTCCAGGAAGTCGCGCGCGGCATCGGCCTCGACAACCGCATCGGCTCCAAGTTCCTCCATGCCGGCCCGGGCTATGGCGGCTCGTGCTTCCCCAAGGACACGCTGGCGCTGCTCAAGACCGCCGGCGACAACGAGACTCCCCTGCGCATCGTCGAGGCGACCGTGCAGGTGAACGACGCCCGCAAGCGCGCCATGGGCCGCAAGGTCATCAAGGCGATGGGCGGCGACGTTCGCGGCAAGACCGTCGGCATCCTCGGCCTGACCTTCAAGCCGAACACCGACGACATGCGCGATGCGCCGAGCCTGTCGATCGTCGCCGCGCTGGAAGATGCCGGTGCCACGGTGAAGGCCTATGATCCCGAGGGCTTCGAACAGGCCCGCCCGCTACTGCCGAACGTCGAGTTCAGCGAGAGTGCCTATGCCGCGGCGGACGGTGCTGATGCGCTGGTGATCGTGACCGAGTGGGATGCGTTCCGTGCGCTCGATCTCGACCGGATCAAGTCGCTGCTCAAGGCGCCGTTGCTCGTTGACCTGCGCAACGTCTATCCCGCCGTCGATGCCGAGCGCGCCGGGCTCACCCTGGTCGGCATCGGCAAGCCGAAGCGCGGCTGATCCCGCCGGACGGGGGAGGAAATCGATGAAGGCCAGCCTGCTGCAGATGACGAGCGGGATCGACCCGGCCGCCAATGCGCGCACCATCGCCGATGGCGTGGCGAAGGCGGCGGCGGAGGGCAGCGCGATGCTGTTCACGCCCGAAATGTCCGGCCTGCTCGACGGCAATCGCGAGCGTGCGCGCGGCCATGTCGTGGCCGAGGACCAGGACCTCGTCCTCGCCGCGACCCGCGAGGCGGCGGCGAAGCACGGCATCTGGGTCCATCTCGGCTCGCTGGCGCTCAAGGGTGAGGGCGACAAGTTCCTGAACCGCGGCTTCGTGATCGACGATACCGGCGCGATCAAGGCGAGCTATGACAAGCTCCACCTGTTCGACGTCGACCTCGCCACCGGCGAGAGCTGGCGCGAGTCCAACACCTATAATCGCGGTGAGCGCGCGATCCTGGTCGACACGCCGATCGGCAGGCTGGGCCTCGCCATCTGCTACGACATGCGCTTTCCGGACCTGTTCCGCGCGCTGAGCGATGCGGGCGCCACTGCCCTCTCCGTCCCCGCCGCCTTCACCCGCCCGACCGGCCAGGCGCATTGGCACGTGCTGCTGCGCGCCCGCGCGATCGAGGCGGTCGCGTACCTGATCGCCACGGCTCAGACCGGCGAGCACGAAGATGGCCGAGCCACCTATGGCCATTCGCTGGTCATCGATCCCTGGGGCGAAGTGCTGCTCGACATGGGCGAGGAGGCCGGGCTCGGTTCGGCCGAGATCGACCTTGCCCGCGTCGAAGACGTACGTTCGCGCGTTCCCGTATTGCGCCATCGGCGCCCGATCCCTCCCGTCGAGACCTTCGCATGAGCACCAAGACCGAGAGCAACAAGGTTTCGGCCCCGATCGAGGACCGCGCCCAGCTGATCGAATATTTCGCCAAGGGCGAGAAGCCGAAGGAACGCTGGCGCATCGGCACCGAGCACGAGAAGTTCGTGTTCGCGACCAAGGACTTCCACGCCCCCAGCTATGACGAGCAGGGCGGCATCCGCGATCTGCTGGGCGAGCTGACCCAGTTCGGCTGGACGCCGGTGCTGGAAGGCGACAACGTCATCGCGCTGTCCGGCCCGGACGGTACGGTCAGCCTGGAGCCTGCTGGCCAGCTCGAGCTTTCGGGCGCGCCGCTGGAGAACCTCCACGAGACGTGCGGCGAGACCGGCCGGCACCTCGAGCAGGTCAAGCAGGTCGGCGACAAGCTCGGCCTCAACTTTCTCGGCCTCGGCATGTGGCCGGACAAGACCCGCGCCGAGCTGCCGATCATGCCCAAGGGCCGCTATGCCATCATGCTGCGGCACATGCCGCGCGTGGGCAATCTCGGGCTCGACATGATGCTGCGCACCTGCACGATCCAGGTGAACCTGGATTACGCGTCCGAGGCGGACATGGCGCAGAAGTTCCGCGTCGGCCTGGCGCTGCAGCCGCTGGCGACCGCGCTGTTCGCCAATTCGCCCTTCACCGAAGGCAAGCCCAACGGTTTCCTCTCGTTCCGCTCGAACATCTGGTCGGACACCGATCCGGCGCGCACCGGCATGCTGCCCTTCGTGTTCGAGGACGGCTTCGGCTATGAGCGCTACGCCGAGTATGCGCTCGATGTGCCGATGTACTTCGTCTACCGCGACGGGAAGTACATCGACGCCGCCGGCCAGAGCTTCCGCGACTTCCTGAACGGCGAACTGCCCGCCTATCCCGGCCACAAGCCGACGATGGACGACTGGGCGGACCATCTCTCCACCGCCTTCCCCGAAGTGCGGCTCAAGACCTTCCTCGAGATGCGTGGCGCCGATGGCGGGCGCTGGGGCCGGATCTGCGCCCTGCCCGCTTTGTGGGTCGGCCTGCTATACGACCAGGGCGCGCTCGATGCCGCCTGGGACCTGGTCAAGGGCTGGTCGATGGAGGAACGCGAGACGCTGCGCAGCTCGGTGCCCAAGCTCGCGCTGGACGCGCCGCTGCCGGGTGGCGGCAAGCTCAGGGACATCGCCGGCGAGGTGCTCGACATCGCGGCAGCAGGGCTCAATGCGCGCGGCCGGCTCAACGCCTCGGGCGACAATGAGAGCGGCTTCCTCGATCCGCTGCGCGAAGTGGTGCGCACCGGCAAGGTGCCGGCGCAGATCCTGCTCGACCGCTTCAACGGCGACTGGGGTGGCGACATCCGTCGGGTCTATGAGGAAGCCCGGTTCTAGCCTTCCCGGCCCGGGGGAGCACCGCCGGGAAGGCCAGCCCCCTGCCTGCGCGCCAGCCGCTCGACTTCCCGCAGCCGCCCGTCGATCGCCGCGACTTCGTCGTCGTCACCCTTGCGGATGGCGGCGACGATCAGGTCGATCAACTGCTGTGGGGTCGAGGCGCCGAAGCGCAGAAGCAGTTCTTCACCCGAGAGGACCGCGACATCACGGAGCGCCATGCGCCCGCAGGCGCTGATCTTCGCTTCGGATTCGGGCTTTCTACGCTTCACACTCGCTTGCATGACCGCTTCACTCACTGAACCGGCAAGAACCCTGCGCCCGGCCGGCGCGCGGGAAAACTGGTAAATTTACGTATTTGTCGCGGGGCACCGAAAGGCCCCACCTGACCTTGCCCAGCCATATCTGTGGATTATGGCCCCCGGGCGGTTCGGCATGGCAAAGCCCGGCACGGCTGCTGTAGGGAGCGAACATGGCCTATTTCCTCGGCATAGACGCAGGCGGCAGCCATTGCCGCAGCCGGTTGACCGATGCGGACGGCACGATCCTTGGCATCGGCGAGAGCGGCCCGGCAAATACCCGGATCGGCATCGAGAAGCTCCACATCGTGCTGCGCGACGTCGCCGGCCAGGCGATCGGCGCCGCGGGGCTCGGCGAAACGCAGGTCGCGACGATCCGCGCGGGCATGGGCATCGCCGGCATCTCCCGCCCCGGCATGCGCGAGCAGCTCGCCGCCCTGCCCTTCCCCTTCGCTTCCACCGAGTTCGTCACCGACGCGGCGATCGCCAATCTCGGCGCGCATGGCGGCGCGGAGGGCGCGACGCTGATCATCGGCACCGGCAGCGTCGCCGAGGTCCGCGTCGGCACGAACAGCTTCACCATCGGCGGCTATGGCTTCCCGATCTCCGACGAGGGCAGCGGCGCGGCGCTCGGCCTCAGCGCGATGCGGCACGCCCTGCGCGCGCTCGACGGGCGGAGCGAAGTCACCCCGCTCAGCCACGCCGTCACCGCCGGCTTCGGGCATGACACCGCCCGCGCCGTCGCCTGGATGGATGCGGCGACACCCAAGGACTATGCCGCCTTCGCCCCGCTGGTGATGGACTATGCCGAGAACAACGACGCCATCGCACGCTCGATCGTCGAGGACGCCGCCCAGCATATCGAGCGCTTCATCGAGACGATCTTTGCCCGTGGCGCCGTCCGCTGCGCGCTGGCCGGCGGCCTGGCCCTGCGGATCAGGCCCTGGCTGCGCGCCCGCACCGTGGCACGGCTGACCGACGCCGTCTCCGACCCGCTCGACGGCGCGCTGCTGCTCGCCGGCCTGCCCGCCACCGCCCTGCCGACCCGGAAGCCCGATGCCCACTGAGACTGCCGACCCCCGCTATCGCGAGATCGACCGCTGGCCCACCGAGACCGCGGTGGAGGCGATGCTCGAGGCGCAGATCGCCGCGCTCGCCGCGCTCAAGAGCCAGACCGGCGCGATGGCTGCCGCGATCGACGCGGCCGCCGATCGCCTGCGCCATGGCGGACGCATCGCCTATGCCGGCGCCGGCACCTCGGGACGCATCGGCGTGCAGGACGGGGTGGAGCTCACCCCCACCTTCAACTGGCCGTTCGTGCGGCTGGCCTTCCTGATCGCCGGAGGCTCGGCCGCGCTGACCCGCACCCAGGAGGGCGCCGAGGACAGCCGCGAGGCGGCGCTCGCCGCAGTCGCCGCCGAGGAGATCGGGCCGAACGACGTGCTGATCGGCGTCGCGGCGAGCGGGCGCACCCCCTATGTGATCGCCGCGCTGGAAGCCGCGCGCGCGGCCGGTGCGCTGACCATCGGCCTTTCCAACAATGCCGGCACGCCCGTGCTGACTGCGGCGGAGCATGCGATCCTGGCCGATACCGGCAGCGAAGTCGTCGCCGGATCGACCCGGATGAAGGCGGGCACCGCGCAGAAGGTGACCCTCAACCTGATCTCCACCGGGATCATGTTGCGCCTGGGGCTCGTTCACCATGGGCTTATGGTGAACATGCAGGTCTCCAACGCCAAGCTGCGCACCCGCGCGATCCGCATGGTCGGGACGCTGGCCGGTGTCGGCGAAGGACCGGCCGAGGCGGCACTCGATGCTGCCGGGCTGGACATCAAGAAGGCGGTGCTGGTCGCGCGCGGGCTCGATGCCGGCGATGCCGAGACTCGGCTGGCGGCGGCGCAGGGCAGCCTGGGCAAGGTGCTGGACGCCCTCGCATGAAGGCGCTGGTCAATTGTCGCGTGCTGCTGGCAGAGGGCTGGCGCGACGATGCGTGTGTCGTGATCGAGGGCGAGCGGATCGCGGCGATCCTGTCCGAACCGCCAGCGGATGCCGAACGGGTCGACCTGGGCGGCGGCACCCTGCTCCCGGGCTTCATCGATGTGCAGGTCAATGGCGGCGGCGGCCGGCTGTTCAACGACGATCCGAGCGTCGAGACGATCCGGGTGATCGCCGAGACCCACCGGCGCTACGGCACCACCGGGCTACTGCCGACGCTGATCAGCGACGACCTGTCGGTGGTCGAGGCGGGCATCCGCGCGGTCGACGCCGCGATCGAGGCGGGCGTGCCCGGGGTGCTCGGCATCCATATCGAGGGGCCGTTCCTCAACCCGGTCCGGCGCGGCATCCATAGCGAGGGTAAGATCCAGCCGCTGCGCGACGAGTTCCTCGCGCTGCTGGAATCGGGCCGGCGCGGCAGGACGCTGGTGACGCTGGCGCCCGAAGCCGCGACGCCGGAGCAGGTCGCAAGGCTGGTCGCGGCCGGGGTGATCGTCTCGGCCGGCCATTCCGATGCCCGCTATGAGACCGTCCGCGATGCGATCGACAATGGGCTGACCGGCTTCACCCATCTCTTCAACGCGATGTCGCCGCTGCTCAACCGCGCGCCCGGCATGGTCGGCGCGGCGCTGGAGGATCCCGAAGTGTTCGCCGGGATCATCGCCGACGGCTATCACCTCCACCCGGCGACGCTGCGGGTGGCGCTGCGCGCCAAGGGCCCGGAACGGCTGATGCTGGTGACCGACGCAATGCCGAGCGTCGGCAGCGACCAGACCATATTCCTGATCCATGGCCGCGAGATCCACCGCGACGGCGACCGGCTGCTCGGCGCCGACAACACGCTGGCGGGCTCGACGCTGACCATGGCCGGTGCGGTGAAGGGAATGATGGAGCAGGGCCGTGTGGGTCTGGACGTCGCGGCGCACATGGCCTCGGCGACGCCGGCGGCGTTCCTGGGGCTCAGCGGCGCGCTGGGCCGGATCGCTCCGGGCTACCAGGCGGACATGGTGCTGGTGGATGACGCGCTGGACGTGACGCACAGCTGGATCGGCGGGGTCTCGAACTGAGTCTTTCCCCGGCGAAGGCCGGGGCCCAGACTAAACAGTGCGCGTCGAAGACGCGCCAAGGCGCGTCACTTTCAAGTACTGGGCCCCGGCCTTCGCCGGGGAAAGTAAGGAAGGGTCATGCCGCAACCGTTCCCGTCATGCCGGGCCTGGTTCAGAGAACCCCCAGCCGCTCGCCCTGATAGGTCCCGGCGCGGATCGGCTCCCACCAGTCGCGATTGGCGAGATACCAGTCCACCGTCTTCGCCAGCCCGGTCTCGAAGCTCTCGCGCGGCGTCCAGCCCAGCTCGGCCTCGATCTTCGACGGATCGATCGCATAGCGCCGGTCATGCCCCGGCCGGTCGCTGACGAAGCGGATCAGGTCGCGGTGCCTGCGCTCGCCAACCTTGGCGTCGAGCAGGTCGCAGATCGCCTCGACCACCTGCAGGTTGGTGCGCTCCTGCCGGCCGCCGATCAGATAGGTCTCGCCGGCCCTGCCCCGGGTCAGCACCTGCTCCAGCGCCTCGGCATGGTCGTCGACGTACAGCCAGTCGCGGACGTTCGCGCCCTTGCCATAGATCGGCAATTCCCTGCCCTCGAGCGCGTTGAGGATGACCAGCGGGATCAGCTTCTCGGGGAAGTGATGCGGTCCGTAATTGTTCGAGCAGTTCGACAGCACCACCGGCAGGCCATAGGTCTCGTGCCAGGCGCGGACGAAATGGTCCGACGCGGCCTTGCTCGCCGAATAGGGCGAGGACGGCGCATAGGGGGTCGCCTCGGTGAACACGCCGCGGTCGAACGGCAGGTCGCCGAACACTTCGTCGGTGGAGATATGGTGGAAGCGGAAACCCGCGCGCTTCGCCTCGGGCAAGCCGCGCCAATGCTCGAGCGCGGCGTCGAGCAGGCGGACGGTGCCGAGGACGTTGGTCTCGACGAACGCGGCCGGGCTGTCGATCGAGCGATCGACATGCGTCTCCGCGGCGAGATGCATCACCCCCTCGATCCGCTCGTCGCGCATCAGCCGGTGGAGCTGCGCGGCATCGCCGATATCGGCGCCGACGAAGCGGAAATTGGGCCGGCCCATGATGCTGCCGAGCGAGGCCATGTTGCCCGCATAGGTGAGCTTGTCGACGCAGACGACGCGGTAGCGCTTCGCCACCAGCAGCCGGCACACCGCCGAGCCGATGAAGCCCGCACCACCGGTGACCAGCACGCGGCGCATTTTCGGGGCCGGGGCGATCGGCTGGAGGAAGGTCATGCGGCGGCCGCTTCCACGCAGCGGCGCAGATAGCGGGCATAGTCGGTCTTGCCCATCGCATCGGCGCGGACAAGCAGGGTCTTCGCGTCAAGATAGCCGAGATCGAAGGCGATCTCCTCCGGGCAGGCGATCTTGATCCCCTGGCGGTTCTCGATCGTCCGCACGAAGCTGCCGGCGTCGTGCAGGCTGTCATGCGTGCCGGTGTCCAGCCAGGCATAGCCGCGGCCGAGCCGGTTCACGTTGAGATTGCCTTGGTCGAGGTAGGCCGAGATCACGTCGGTGATCTCCAGCTCGCCGCGCGGGGACGGCTTCAGCGTGCGGGCGATGTCCACGACCTGGTTGTCGAAGAAATAGAGGCCGGTCACTGCCCAGTTCGACTTGGGCTCTGCGGGCTTCTCGACGATGCTGGTGGCCTTGCCGGTCTCGGGATCGAAGGTGGCGACGCCGTAGCGCTCGGGATCGTCGACCTGATAGGCGAAGACGCTCGCCTGACCCTGCGCGGCGGCCTCGGCAGCGGCACGACCCTTCGCCGCCAGCCCGTCGCCGTGGAAGATGTTGTCGCCCAGGATCAGCGCGGCCGGGCCGCCATCGAGGAATTGCTCGCCGATCAGGAAGGCTTGGGCCAGGCCCTCGGGGGCAGGCTGCTCGGCATATTCGAAATTGATCCCGAAGGCCGATCCGTCGCCCAGCAACAGGCGGAACATCGGCAGGTCACGGGGCGAGGAGATGATCAGGATGTCGCGGATGCCGGAGAGCATCAGCACCGACAGCGGATAATAGATCATCGGCTTGTCGAAGACCGGCAGCAGCTGCTTCGAGATCGAGAGCGTCGCGGGATACAGGCGCGTGCCGGCACCGCCCGCAAGGATGATCCCTTTTACCGGCTTGTCCGACGATGCGGCGGATATGGAAGCAGCCACCAATTCCCTCCCCGGCGCCCAGGCGCTTGGAAGCGCGGCGCACCATCGGATTGTGCACCGAAATTGGTTCAGGAACTGCTAACCGTGGAAATCAGGCGGGCTGCGGCTCGACCGGTACTTCGGCAAACGCCGCCTCTATTGTCGATGTTTCGACAGGCGGCGGCGCGATAGGGACCATCGACCAGCCATCGAATGCGAACGCCTTCGGCTCCGCGTAGGAACGCGGCCCTTCAAACCCCTCTTGGTGCATCCTCGGTCTCTCCGACTCGATTTGCCCCCGCCCGAACAAGGCCTTACGCTTGTTACATGCCGCTGGGTAGCCGGTATGGCGCGCTAAACATTATCTAGATCGCGCCGCCGCCAGCGGCTTCCTAAATCGCCCGCCATGCTGCATTCCGGGAACATGACGGAGACACAGGCGAGCGCTGGCGCTGCGGGAACGATTCCGGCCGCGCGGCTGACGCACCTCCAGCGGCTCGAAGCCGAGAGCATCCACATCCTGCGCGAAGTCGTCGCCGAGGCCGAGAGCCCGGTGATGCTCTATTCGATCGGCAAGGACAGCGCGGTGATGCTGCACCTCGCCCGCAAGGCCTTCTACCCCGCACCCCCGCCCTTCCCGCTGCTCCATGTCGACACGACCTGGAAGTTCCGCGCGATGTACGATCTGCGCGACAAGGCGGCACGCGATGCCGGCATGGAGCTGATCGTCTACAAGAACCCCGAGGCCGAGGCGCAGGGGATCAACCCGTTCGACCATGGCGGCCGCCATACCGACATGTGGAAGACCGAAGGTCTCAAGCAGGCGCTCGACAAGTTCGGCTTCGACGCGGCGTTCGGCGGTGCCCGGCGCGACGAGGAGAAGAGCCGCGCCAAGGAGCGCGTGTTCAGCTTCCGCACCGCGACGCATCGCTGGGACCCGAAGAACCAACGCCCCGAGCTGTGGCGGCTCTACAATGCCCGCAAGCACAAGGGCGAGAGCATCCGCGTCTTCCCGCTCTCCAACTGGACCGAGCTCGACATCTGGCAATACATCCTCGCCGAGGGGATCGAGATCGTCCCGCTTTACTTCGCCGCGCCCCGGCCGACGGTGGAGCGCGACGGCCTGCTGCTGATGGTCGATGACGAGCGCTTCCGGCTGAACCCGGGCGAAGTACCGGTGGAGCGCTCGGTCCGTTTCCGCACGCTCGGCTGCTACCCGCTCACCGGCGCGGTGGAGAGCGAGGCGGATACGCTGGAAGCGGTGATCCAGGAGATGCTGCTGACCACGACCAGCGAGCGCCAGGGCCGCGCGATCGATCACGATCAGGCCGCGAGCATGGAGAAGAAGAAGCAGGAGGGGTATTTCTGATGGCGAGCGCCAGCACTCCCTCTCCCCTCCGGGGAGAGGGTCGGGGAGAGGGGGAGTGGGATGCACTCTCGACTTCCGCCCTTGCCGGCACCGCCCCTCTCCCAACCCTCTCCCCGGAGGGGAGAGGGCTTTCAGCTCAGCGTGACGGAACGCCCGCATGACCTCCTACCGCCCCGACACGCTCATCGCGTCCGACATCTCCGCCTATCTCCAGCTGCACCAGAACAAGTCGCTGCTGCGCTTCATCACCTGCGGCAGCGTCGATGACGGCAAGTCGACGCTGATCGGCCGACTGCTCTACGATTCGAAGATGATCTTCGAGGATCAGCTCGCGTCGCTCGAAGCGGACTCGAAGCGCGTCGGCACCCAGGGCGGGGAGATCGACTTCGCGCTGCTGGTCGACGGCCTGGCCGCCGAACGCGAGCAGGGCATCACGATCGATGTCGCCTATCGCTTCTTCGCCACCGAGAAGCGCAAGTTCATCGTCGCCGACACGCCCGGGCACGAGCAGTACACCCGCAACATGGTGACCGGCGCCTCGACCGCCGACCTCGCCGTGATCCTGATCGATGCGCGCAAGGGCGTGCTCACCCAGACGCGACGTCACTCGTACCTCTGCCACCTGCTCGGCATCCGCCACATCGTGCTGGCGGTGAACAAGATGGACCTGATCGGCTATGATCAGGCCGCCTATGACGCGATCGTCGCGGACTATCGCGCGTTCGCCGAGAGCATCGGCATCACCGCCTTCACGCCGATCCCGATCTCGGGCTTCAAGGGCGACAACATCACCGGGCCGAGCGCGAACACCCCTTGGTACGCCGGGCCGGCGCTGCTCGAGCATCTCGAGACGGTCGCACTCGATGCGGAGGCCGACGCGGCGCGCCCTTTCCGCCTGCCGGTGCAATGGGTGAACCGCCCCAACCTCGATTTCCGCGGCTTTGCCGGCATGATCGCCTCGGGCAGCGTCAGGCCCGGTGACAAGGTGCGCATCCTGCCGTCGGGCCAGACCACCAGCGTGGCGCGGATCGTCGGGTTCGGCGGGGACCGCGCGGAAGCGGTGGCCGGCGAGAGCGTGACGATCACCCTCGCCGACGAAGTCGATTGCTCGCGCGGCGACGTGATCGCCACCGCCGATGCCCCGCCCCAGGTCGCCGACCAGTTCCAGGCGACGATCGTTTGGATGGACCAGGCGGAGATGCTGCCGGGCCGCGCATACTGGCTCAAGCTCGGCACCCAGACGGTGAGCGCCACCGTCCAGCCGCCGCGCCACGCGATCTGCGTCAACACCATGGCGGAGCTCAGCGTGAAGACGCTGGGGCTCAACGATATCGGCGTGGCCGAGGTCTATACCGATCGCGGCATCGCGTTCGAGGCCTATGCCGACAGCAAGGACCTGGGCGGGTTCATCCTGATCGACAAGGCGACCAACGCCACCGTCGCCGCGGGCATGCTCAACTTCGCGCTGCGCCGCGCCCAGAACGTCCATTGGCAGGCGGTCGAGATCAACCGCGAGGCGCATGCCCGGCAGAAGCACCAGGCCCCGCGCCTGCTCTGGTTCACCGGCCTGTCCGGTTCGGGCAAGTCGACCATCGCCAACCTGGTCGAGAAGCGCCTCCACGCGATGGGCAAGCACAGCTTCCTGCTCGACGGCGACAATATCCGCCACGGGCTCAACAAGGACCTGGGCTTCACCGATGCCGACCGGATCGAGAATATCCGCCGCGTCGGCGAAGTCGCCCGGCTGATGAGCGATGCCGGGCTGATCGTCCTCACCGCCTTCATCTCCCCCTTCCGGGCGGAGCGCGAGCTGGTGCGCGCGATGCTGCCCGAGGGCGAGTTCTTCGAGATCTTCGTCGACACCCCGCTGGAGGTGGCCGAAGCGCGCGACGTGAAGGGCCTCTACAAAAAGGCCCGCGCCGGCCAGATCGCCAACTTCACCGGCATCTCCAGTCCCTATGAGGTGCCACAACGCCCGGAGATCCGCGTGGACACGACGAAGGAAACGCCCGAGCAAGCCGCCGAACGGATCGTCGAGACGATCATGGGCACCTGGAGTCCGGTGATTTGACCGACGCGGAACTCGCCCGGGAAGTCGCGGAGGAGGCTGGCGCGCTGTTGCTGCGCATCCAGGATGAATGCGCCGGCGGCGACCGCGGCGACCGAGAAGCCAATGCGATGATCCTCGCCGCGCTGGCGCTCGCCCGGCCCGAAGACGCGGTGCTTTCGGAGGAGTCCGCCGACGACCCTGCCCGTCTCTCCGCCAGCCGGGTGTGGATCGTCGACCCGCTCGACGGCACCCGCGAATTTGCCGAGCGGCGCGGTGATTGGGCGGTGCACATCGCCCTCGCCATCGACGGCGCGCCCGCGGTGGGCGCCGTCGCCCTGCCCCGGCTCGGCTGCACCCTCTCCAGCGATTGCCCGCCGGCTTTGCCCGAAGGCGAGCTGCCGCCGCGCATGCTGGTCAGCCGCACCCGGCCGAGCGCGCTCTGCGCCGGCGTCGGCGAGCGGATCGGCGCGATCCATATCGGCATGGGCTCGGCCGGCGCCAAGGCGATGGCGGTGGTCCGCGGCGAGGCCGAAATCTACCTCCATTCGGGCGGCCAGCACCAATGGGACAATTGCGCGCCCGTCGCGGTGGCGCTCGCCGCCGGCCTCCACGCCTCGCGGATCGACGGCAGCCCGATCGTCTACAACCAGGCGAGCACGAGCATCCCGGACCTGCTGATCTGCCGCAAGGAATGGGCGCCGATCGTGCTGGAAGCGGTGAGGGACTGCGGCGCGGATCTCTGAGATTCACCCTGTAAGTGACTCCCTCCGACTCCCCGCGACTCGTGGATTCACCGCGAGTCGCGCATAGACGGCGAATCCCGGACATGGTAAACGCTCCGTTTAGGAGGGAGCGTTTTGACCGCCGATATCTGGTTCTTTCTGGCGATCGGATTCAGCTTTGCGGGCTATGCGACCTACCTGATCGGGCTGCGTCGCGAGCTGGTCGAGCCGAACCGCGCGTCCTGGCTGATCTGGAGCGCGGCGACCACGCTCGAGGCGCTGACCTATGCCGCGGTCAACCCCGGCGCGCCGCAAGGCTGGGTGTTCGCCCTCTCCTCGGTCGCCTGCATCGCGGTCACGCTCGGCATCTGGCGCCGCTCGTCCTGGGCCCCGCCCTCGCCCACCGAGACCTTCTGCATCGCCGCCAGCCTCTCCGCGCTGATCCTGTGGCTCGCCTTCCGCGAGGCCTTCTGGGCGCACATGCTCGTCGTCCTCGCCGTGCCGGTGAGCTTCTGGCCGACCTGGGCAAGCGTGTGGACCGATCGCAACCGCGAGCGCTCGCCGGCCTGGGGCCTGTGGACCTTCGGCGACCTCGCCACGCTGCTCGTCGCCGTCCGCGCGACCGATCCGGGCGTCGCCGAGCTCGGCTATGTGATCGTCGAGTTCCTCTGCCATGCCAGCGTATGGTTCCTGATCGGCCTGGCGACGATCAACCCGCTGCGCAGCTTCGGCACCCGCCGCGGCGGGCTGCGCTGGTTCGATCGCTACCGGCCCTCGAGCAATCTCTTCAGGGTAGGCGACAACCATCTGGGCAAGGCCGTCTATGCGGCGAGCGCCTTTGCCGAGGGCGACGTGCTGATCGAGTTCACCGGCCGCCGCTTCCGCGCCGACCAGATCCCCAGCCTGATGCGCGGCCGCGGCGACCGTTTCGTCCAGGTGACGCCCGACCATTATATGGGTCCGTCCGGCCGGATCGACGACCTGGTCAACCATAGCTGCGACCCCAATGCCGGTCTGCGCTTTACGGACCAGGGCGTGTTCCTGGTCGCGGTCCGCGCGATCGCGCCGGGCGAGGAGGTCGCCTGGGACTATTCCACGACGCTCAGGGAATCGAACTGGCACATGATCTGCCAGTGCCGCGCGGAGGACTGTCGCCGGGTGATCGGCAATTTCGACAGCCTCGATCCCGATCGGCAGGAATGGTTCCGGGCACGCAACCTGGTCGCGCCGTATCTGCGGCGTAAGGACGAGGTGGCGGGGACGCGTAAGGCCGTGGGGCGCCGCTGATCCATTCCTCCCTCGGAGCGCAGCTCCGGGGGAGGGGGACCGCGCGACGCAGTCGCGTGGTGGAGGGGGTAGTGGCCCTCCGAGCAATCCATCGCTTGTGGCGGGGCCCCCTCCACCATTCGCTATGCGAATGGTCCCCCTCCCCCGCTTCGCGAGGGAGGATTTTCTAGGCCGCCAGCCCGCTCGGCTGGGCCAGCCGCGCCGTGCCCAGCGTCAGGATCGCCTTGGCCCCCGTCCCCTTGCCGTCGCTGATCAGCTCGAGCTTGCCTTCCATCGCCAGCATGGAGTTCGCGCACCAGTGCAGCCCCAATCCACCGGACTTGTGCGCCCGGGTCGAGAAACCACGCTGGAACAGCGTCGGCGCCACCGAAGGATCGAATCCCTCGCCATCGTCGCGGATATGGATTTCGGTGCTGTCGCCCTTGTCCCGGATCGTCACCGAGATCGAGCCGCTGCCGCGCCCGGTCGCCGCGATCGCCTCGGCGGCATTGGCGAACAGGTTGCCGACCACCTGCGAAAGGATCACCCGGTTGGCCATCACCCAATGCGCCCGGGAGGGGAAGCTGAACGCGATCGAGTTCTCGCCCGAATAGCGCGCGATCGTGGCGTTCTGGGCGACGATGTCGGTGATGTCGCAAGCATCGAGCGGCGGGCGTTCGTGCGCGGCTTCCTGCTGCTGGCCGATGATCTCGAGAACGTGGTGCAGCGCCTCGCGGCCGATACCGATCTGCTCGCGCCGGTCCGCCCGCTCCTGCTCGATGCTCTCGATCGCGGCGGCCAGGAAGGCGACCAGCTTCTGCCGGCGTACCGCGGGTACTTCCTCGCCCGCCAGTTCGGAAAGCGCGCGGTCGAGCAGCGCCCGGTCCATCGGCGCGCCCGCACCCAGTCCCTGGCTGAGCACGGTGCTGATCGGGTTCAGTGCATTGCGGACATTGTGCATCACCGCCACCGCGCTCTCGCTGCGGCCCAAAGTGAAGCTCTGCACCTCCAGCTGCTCGCGCAGGTCCTTGAGCTGTTTGAGCATCGAATTGAAGCTGGTGACCAGGCTGCCGATCTCGTCGTCGCGCCGTTTGTCGGTGAGCAGGCCAAGCGTGCCCGAGGCACGAACCACGCCCATATGGCTCTCGACGCGCTTGAGCGGCGCCAGCACCAGCCGCGCGATCATCCGGCGCAGCACGAGCAGCACGATCGCCAGCAGGATCGACGACCCGACCACGGCGAGGACCAGCATGCGGGTGCCCAGCGTCGATAGGTCGCGCGGCACGCTATAGGTGGCGGTAGCGACCGCGCGGCCATCCGGCCCCGGGATCGGCACGGCGATCTGGGTGCGGGTGGCGCCGGGAGTCTGGGTGACTTCGGCTACCGGGTTGTCGAGCGGCAGGTTGACCTTCAGCTCGAGCAGCTTGCTGAGCTGCGCCGCGGTGACGGTGCGCGCCATCAGCACATAGCCGCGCGGATCGCCGCTGCCGTCGCTGCGGCGCACCTGCGCGATGCCCATCGCGACGAGCGTGTCGCCCAGCCGCAGGAAGAAGCCGGTCGAGTTCTTTTCCTTCGACGCGGCCAGCACCTTGGCGAAATCGAGCCGCGCGATCGCATCGGTCAGCCGCGCGCGCATCGCCGGCACATCGGCCTGCTTCTCCAGGTCGAGCCAGCGCGCGATCACGATCGAGCGGTCGGGCCGGACATAAGCCATGGCGTTGACGTCGAGATTGACCATGGCGAGTGTCGAGAAGCTCTCCTTCTCGAACGCGCGCGTCGGGTTGGCCATGTAATCGTAGGACGAGGTCCAGTCGCCATAGTCGCGCACCGCCAGCTCGACCTTGGCCGAGACGTCGTGGACCACGGCCTGGGTGCGCGCGACATGGGCGTCGACCGCGTCATGCTCCAGCTTGCTGAAGCTCGGCGTGATGACGGTGGCCAGCATCAGGGTCAGCGCGACCGCGCCGATCACGCCGACGCCGGTCAGGATCAGGACCAGTTTCGCGCCGAGCGAGGCCGGCGCCTTCAGGCGCCTCGCGATGGGCATCAGCCGTGCGTCCCGTTGCCCAGCTCGAGCTCCACGGGTTCCGCGTCGCCGATATGGCCCTTGTTGGCGAGGACGAGCGCGTCCTCCACATCCATCGGGCGGGCGAGATAATAGCCCTGGAGATGGCTGCAGCCCGCCAGGCGGAGCGCCTGGAGCTGCGCCTCGGTCTCGACACCCTCGGCGACCACTTCCATGCCCAGCGCGCGGCCGAGATGGATGATCGAATGGACGATCGCAGCGCTCTCGCGCTCGCGGCCCATGCCGTCGACGAAGCTGCGGTCGATCTTCAGGCAGTCCAGCGCGAAGCGGCGGATATTGTAGAGGCTCGAATAGCCGGTGCCGAAATCGTCCAGCGCGATGCGGAAGCCCATCTGGCGCAGCTTGAACAGCGTCTCGGCGGCGCGCTCGACATCGTCGAAGATCGCCGTCTCGGTGATCTCGATCTGGAAGCGGCCCGGCTCGACGCCGGCATTGGCGACGCGCTCCATCACATGCGCCACGAAGTTGTGGCGGCGGAACTGGCGCGGCGAGAAGTTCACCGAGACATATTGGCCCGGCCAGGTCTTGAGCGTCTCGACCGCACGGTCGATCACCCAGTCGCCCAGCTCGTGGATCAGGTTCGATTCCTCGGCGATCGGGATGAACATGCCCGGGGAGACCATGCCATATTCGGGGCTGCACCAGCGGATCAGCGCCTCGAAGCCGGTGACTTCCAGCTGGTCGCGGCCGACGATCGGCTGGAAGACCAGCTTGAGCTCGCCCTTGGCGATTGCTTCGGACAGGCCGCCCTCGATCTGGCGGCGGAAGCGGATCGACTCGTCCATCACTTCGTCGAACAGGCGAACCATGCCGCGGCCGCCATGCTTGGCTTCGTTGAGCGCCAGGTCGGCGCGGCGCATCACGTCGATCGGGTCGTGGATCGTGCCCGGCTGGACGACCATCAGGCCGACCGAGGCACCGCCCTGCACCGAATGGCCGAACACCTTGAAGCTGATCGACACCGCCTTGAGCATCCGCTCGGCAGCCATCTCGGCCTCGTCCTCGCCGGTGACCGGATAGAGCATCGCGAACTCGTCGCCGCCCAGGCGCGCGACGAAGCCTTCGGCCGGCACCTGCTCGCGCAGGATCTCGCAGACCATGCGGATCAGCTCGTCGCCGGCGAGATGGCCGAGCGTGTCGTTGACGATCTTGAACCGGTCGAGGTCCATCATCGCCATGGCGAAGCAGCGGTCGCCCTTCACTGCCTTGCCCAGCATGTGGAGGAAGGCGAGGCGATTGGGCGCGTCGGTCAGCGAGTCATGGTTGGCGATATGGACGGCACGCGATTCATTGGCGGCCAGTTCGAGCTTCTGCTCCTCGAGCAGCGCGATGGCGCTGCGCAGCTTGGCATCGGCTTCCCAGCGATGGGCGAGCGCGGTCGCGGTCTGCATCACCTCCTCGGCCTGGAAGGGCTTGGCGATGTAGAAGATCTTGTCCGCCGGGCCGGCGGCGCGGCTGATGTCGAGGGGCGAGAAGTCCGAATAGCCAGTGACGATGACCAGGTTGATGTCGGGATCGAGTGCGCGGATGCGGCGGGCGGTCTCCTTGCCGTCGATGCCCGGCGGCATGCGCACGTCGATGAAGGCGACGGCGAAGCGCGCGCCGGTCTCGAGCGAATCCTGGATCGCCTCGACGGCGTCCAGGCCCTGGTTGAAATGCGCGCAGTCGAAATCGATCAGGTCGCCGGCGGACGCCTTGGTCACCGGCTCCTCGTCACCGAACAGTTCGGCCGCCAGCGTGTTCAGCGCGGTCGCTTTGCCGGTGCTTCGGGCCCCGAACACCTGGCGATACGACTCGTGCATCGCCGGTTCGTCGTCCACGATCAAAATGCGCACTTGCGAAATCCCCTCGCTCATCTCTTCAAACGAGGTAAGCGGACAGCGTTAAGGAGCGGTAAAATCGCGA
>Ga0209564_1001167_pt1 | contig 30554 bp, 24 predicted proteins | sample AraplaCol_mMF_r2_FD_184272 | JGI IMG/M metagenome (GOLD analysis project Ga0209564, IMG submission 184272) | Arabidopsis root microbial communities from North Carolina, USA - plate scrape MF_Col_mMF_r2 (SPAdes) (version 3) | ecosystem: Host-associated > Plants > Roots > Endosphere | place: USA...
CCGTCGATATAGGTGATCTTGGATTCGCACGACGCCGTTGACGTGAAGCCCGGGTCGTAGGTGAACATTTTCGTCTGCTTGTAGAGCGAGCCGATGTCCACGACGTCAGGGCCGATGGACCCCGATCTGAGTTTTAATTCGGCGTTTTGACCGTCGATTGCGACAAGTGCGCTTCTATCGTGCATAATTCTTTTCCCGTTGGTACGGCAGCGGCTGGCAGCCAGCTACCGAAGCTGTTCATCAGAGTTGGCAGCATTTGAAACCGGGCGCGGAGCTAAATCTTGACAGTTTTCCCGCGGATCGCTCGGTCTACGATATCCGGCCCAGACGGTGGTAAAGATTCGCGTACTTCGTCGCTTCCGGGCGATCATCCAGTTGCTGAAGATAGTGGCCAACGGCCGTCCGAATAAGCTCAAAGTCGTCGTGCGAGAAGACGGCACGGGATCGCTCGGGCTGGCTCGGTTTTTCTGAGTTTTCCGACATTGCTTTCTCCAGTTAGGCGAGGGGACGCCTGCGGCCCCCTCCCTTTGGCAACTCTGGATGTCAGGCCGCGAACTGGTTCATCGTGTTGTGCGCGCCACCAGCCTTCAGCGCTGCTTCGCCAGCGAAATATTCCTTATGGTCATCGCCGAGGTCGGAGCCCGTCATGTTCTGATGCTTGACGCACGCAATCCCTTGACGGATTTCCTTGCGCTGAACGTTGGCGACATACCCGAGCATGCCCTGCTCGCCGAAATACTCCCTGGCCAGGTTGTCGGTCGAAAGCGCCGCCGTATGATATGTCGGTAGGGTGATCAGGTGGTGGAAAATGCCGGCACGCTGCGAAGCGTCTCGCTGGAAAGTTCTGATCCGCTCGTCGGCTTCGCGTGCCAGGTCGCTGTCGTCATATTGCTCGCTCATCAGCCTCGACCTGTCGAAACTTGAAACATCCTTTCCAGCGATCTGCCATGCATCGAAGACCTGCCACCGGAAGTTCAAGGTCCAGTTGAAGGAAGGCGAGTTGTTGTAGACCAGCTTTGCATTCGGAATGACCTCCTTGATGCGGTCCATCATGCTCGCGATCTGCTCGATGTGGGGCTTCTCAGTCTCGATCCACAGGAGGTCGGCGCCGTTGTTCAACGCGTTGATGCAGTCGAGCACGCAACGATCGGCTCCGGTGCCTTCGCGAAACTGAAAGAGATTTGAGCGAAGCCGCTTCGGCCGCAGTACCCTTGAGCCCCGCGTGATGAGAACGTCGCCATTGGTCGACTGCTGCCCAGTGACGTCGTCGCAGTCGAGGAAGGAGTTGTATAGGTCGCCGATATCGCCTTCACTTGTGCTAAAGGCAATTTGCTTTGTCAGCCCTGCTCCAAGAGAGTCGGTTCGCGCAACTATGATGCCATCGTCGATGCCAAGTTCAAGAAACGCATAGCGGCAAGCACGGATCTTGGCGACGAATTCTTCGTGCGGAATGGTCACCTTTCCATCCTGATGACCGCACTGCTTCTCATCGGAGACCTGATTCTCGATCTGGAGCGCACACGCGCCCGCCTCGATCATCTTCTTTGCGAGCAGATAGGTCGCTTCGGCATTTCCAAAGCCGGCGTCGATATCGGCAATGATGGGTACGACGTGTGTTTGGTGGCTGTCGACCGCTAGAACCAGTTGCTGTTCCAATACGCGATCACCGGCGGCCCGAGCCTTGTCGATCTCGCGGAACAGCATGCCCAGTTCTCGTGCGTCGGCCTGGCGAAGGAACGTATAGAGTTCTTCGACGAGCGCCGGCACGCTCGTCTTTTCATGCATGGACTGGTCAGGAAGGGGGCCGAACTCAGACCGGAGTGCTGCAACCATCCATCCGGAAAGGTAAAGGTAGCGCCGGTCCGTCGTGCCGAAGTGCTTCTTCAGCGAAATAACCTTCTGCTGTGCAATGAATCCATGCCAGCAACCTAGAGACTGGGTGTATTTGCTTGGGTCCTTGTCGTATTCTGCCATATCGTGACGCATGAGCGAGGCCGTGAAACGCGCAATGTCCAGTCCAGTTTTGAACCGGTTCTGAAGCCGCATTCGTGCGACGGCCTCTGCCGTCAGGCCGTTCCACTCGGCTTTCCCTGCGACGAGGCGTTCCGCTTCTTCAAGATAGGCTGCATAGGACATGAGATTGTCTCCACTCTGGTCGTTTAAGGTGGCTTTCAATACCAAAGGAACGGAGGCACTGCAGAGGCAACGGTGTCATGTTGTCAAACTTTACAAGCAATCGATGTAATGTTGTAATACCGTTATGGAGAAAAATGGCGTATATCTCGGACCTCGTCTCAGGCGGTTGCGAAAAGATCTTGGCCTCACGCAGGCCATGATGGCCTCCGATCTCGAGGTGTCGCCTTCGTATGTGGCGTTGATGGAAGGCAATCAGCGGCCTGTCACTGCGGAGATATTGCTTCGCTTGGCAAAGACCTACAGGATCGATGTGTCGGCCCTGGCAGACGACAGCATGCCCGAAATCCTTGAGCGCCTTCAGTCGACGATAAAGGATCCCATCTTCGCCGATATAGAGATGTCGCCGCTGGAAGTGGGGGACGTGCTCAGCAGTTTTCCAGGTTTTGCCGAGGCGTTGCTCCGTCTCCACGCGGCATACAAGGAGGAGCAACTTGCCCTTGCCGATCAGATGCAGGCGGCAATGCATGGAGAATTATACAAGTCTGGTGATCCGGTTGCCGAAGTCCGCCGGTTCCTTGCCGCCCGCCGTAACTGTTTTCCCGGCCTCGACGCGGCAGCAGAAAAGTTGGCAGGGCTGATCACGGAGACAGGCGGACTTTCGGCCTATCTCACGAGCCGGCATAATCTTCGGGTTAGGCGATTGCCGCCTGACGTCATGTCGGGGTCCGTGCGCCGGCTGGATCGGCATAGGCACGAGGTGCTTCTCGATGACTGCCTGGATTCGGCTAGCCAGAATTTCCAGATCGCCCAGCAGCTCGCCTACCTCGAACTTGACGACGAGATTTCAGCGCTTGTTCAGGAACTCCCGATAGAGGGCGCGCGTCGGCTCGCCCATCGAGCACTTGCAGGCTACGCCGCAGGCGCGATTGTCATGCCCTACAAGCAATTCGCCAAAGCGGTCGAAGCGCGACGCTACGACGTGGAGGCTCTGGCGCGTAAGTTCGGAACGAGTTTCGAGCAAACGGCGCATCGCCTGACAACGCTGCAGAAGCCAGGCCAAGAGCGAGTCCCGTTCTTCTTCATCCGAGTGGATCCAGCGGGAAACGTCTCCAAGCGTCTCGACAGTGCTAACTTTCCCTTCGCCCGACATGGCGGCGGTTGCCCACGCTGGAGCTTGCATCAGGTCTTTTCAACCCCGAGGAGGGTCGTGACGCAGTGGCTGGAATTGCCTGATGGTCAGAGATTTTTCTCCATCGCCCGAACGGTAAGCTCGGGAGGAGGAGCTTTTGGCGTTCCAAGCGTCAACCGCGCGGTGGCACTGGTTTGCGAAGCATCCCATGCGGATCGGCTTGTCTATTGCCAGAATGGTCAAATCGTTCTGCCGACGCCAATCGGCATAACATGCCGCCTCTGCCAGCGGGAGAGTTGCACGTCTCGCTCCGAACCACCGATTGGCCGCCAAATTTTGCCTGACCACTACCGCCGGCCAGACGCGCCATTCGCGTTCTCAGATTGACTCCAGTCGAGCCCCGGCCATGTACTTCGACCGGGGTGATCACACCGAGGACCTGGACTCACCTCACCCATGGGGGGAGCTGGAACGTGGAATCCGCAAACGGCAGCGGTGCTATCAAGGCTGACGGATCGTCAGGACCACGCAATTGGTAGAACAGATGCGGCATCCCAAGCGAAGGATCTTGCGTTGCATCAGGATACGGCACGGCTGCCTGCCAACGGGGGTGGTAGGCGATAGTGCCAACTGCGCCCCGGTAAGGGATGTCGAGCAGAAAGCGCGCTACCCGGCGATTGGCGGTGAAGTCCCCGGGAGCTCCCGTACCTCCAGCGACCGACGCTGCGATTGCATAATGCCTAAGTGAACAGTAAGGTTGACAACCGATTTCAGGCGTTGAATCGGGACCAAAACGCTGCCTGTATCTTAAAGCGAAGTCGCGGCCTTTCTCGTCGTGCAACAGGCCAATAACTGTTCCAACGATCACCCCTCGTGCGCTTTCACCGACGATGCTTGAGAATGATCGGTGCATAGCACCGTATTGAAGGTAGACGAGCGAATCGAGCGGTGCGCTCATGAACTGCAGTTGGAAGCGAGCCAAATCGCCGATGTGATAGTGCGTTACAGCTATTACGGACGGGTCCAACTCGCGCATATTTTCGATAATCGGTCGCCAATCGTTGGTGACACTTCGTACCATGCTAGGAGGTCTCACGATCTGCCAACCGAATTGCGCAGACACCGAGGCCATCGCGTTCGCGATCACAATGCTGTAAGGCTTCGGACCAGAGATGATCCCTATTTTTCGATTCCTTGGTTTCCACTGGCCAGTGTCCCTCAGCCAGGAGATAAACTTAATGAAGCCCTGGCCGTACCAATACTCCGCCGGATCGCTCATAAAACAACCGAAGTATCGCGAGGGGTCGCTGGTTACCGTATCGTGATGTTGCAACAGCGTGTTGTGATGGATGTAAATGATGCCCGCATCTGCCACGGGTTCATACTCGGAGTTCTGGGAGCCGATGTTGTAACCGTTGATAATCGCATGCACTCTGTGCTCGCTTATCAGGGTTCTTGCCGCGCGAACGAGTACGGGCGCCGTCTGATTTCCTGTGTCGATAAAATGTGGCTGCAGCTGCTTGCCAAGAATACCGCCTTGCGCATTTACCTCGTCGATCGCCATCTGAAGACCGTTCCGGAATTCACGACCATCGTTTGCGGAAATTCCCGTAAGAGGCACCATACTGCCGATAGGGATCGAGTCACTTTCCTTCATTGGAATGTCTCATGAGATTTCCGGGACAAACTCGGGCTCGAATAAGATATTGTGCATAACGATGCGAAGCCCTGGGGGACTCACTGGTTTGATAAGCACGGGATACCCCTGCGCGCGGATGGATTCGATCAACGGCGGGCTCGTATCAGCCGTTACGACGATGGCGGGGCAGGGCTTTTCTAAAAGGTCATTTATCCTGCCCACCACGTCGGTGCCCTGAACGCCGCCGCGGAGACGATAATCGCTGATGATGATATCGGGTTGCTCCTTAAGGCTTCTCACCGCTGCCTCGACGTCTTCAAAGGAGTCGATCGTCAACACCGTTATGCCCCAACGATCAAGCAGAGCGGAAAGTGCGTCACGAAGGTGAATGTCATCTTCCAATATCAGGCACGAGAGCCCGACGAACTCGCCGCCGATGCGCTCGCTGATTTCGGGCTCCCCGAGGTTGCTGTGCAAGATGTTGCCGATCGGAACGTCGATCGAAAATGTTGATCCCTTCCCTAGCGTACTTGCGACGTTTATGGGGTGTTTTATTATCTCGGCCAGGCGCTTTGCGATATTCAGTCCCAAGCCGAGGCTGTGTTGGCGTTCCCGCTGTTCGTCAGTAACACGGAAAAATTCGTCGAAAATGGTCTCGTGGAACTGTGGGTCAATTCCGCACCCGGTGTCCAGAACACTAATCCGGAGCTTAGTACCGTATCGTCGGCAGCCAATCAAAACTCGTCCCACGTCGGTGTAGCGAATGGCATTTCCTACAAAATTGGCGAGTATACGCTCCAATAAGGCTCGATCGCTTTCGATCGCAATCTTTGACGGGACGACTTTAAGCTCGATCCCCTTTTCGCGAGCCTGGTGATCGAACTGAAGTCGAAGTCGCTCAAGGATCGATGACGCTTGGAAAGTTTGTATGTTTGGAGTGATTCTGCCGGCGTCGAGCTGTCCTATATTAAGGAGGGCACCAAGTAGATCCTCCATGATAGAAACCGAGACATCCATGGCGTGAAGCGCCTGCTCCCGCTCTTCCTCGGATCGAGCGGATATACAGTTATAAATCAATATTTTGAGGGATGCGAGCGGTTGCCGCAAGTCATGATTGGCGGCGCGCAGAAACCGGGACTTCGTTCGATCAGCCTGCAAGGCAGTTTCCGTCGCGCGTTCCAGGACCTGGGCGTTGCGCACCTCGTCCGTTACATCACGACACAACGTTATGACACTATCGTCGTCAGTTTCCCATCCCTCGAGCTTCCAGATGGTGCCGTCTGAGAAGAAGAGGGTCCTTTCAAGTGAACAGTTGCTAGCCGAGGTTTCTGCGCCGTCGCCTGCTTCGTTGTGAACCACTAGACCGGTCTGCTCGGCTCTCTCCACAAGACGCGATAGGGATATGCCTTTGGGGATCGGTCCGCAAAAACAGTCGAAGCGTTTCTCAAACGCATCGTTGCAAACGCGCAGCTCGTTCTTGTTGGACCACAACGCGACGCCGTGTCGTATGCAAAGAAAGGCTTTACCGAGTTCAGTTTTTCCCATGTCGACGACGCTAGATAGCTTCACTTGTTTCGGAGCCTAAACTTACCAGATCTGTGGCATGTTCGGTTGCGAAATGAATTGCTCCTTCACGTGTCGTTAGCCCAAGTTTCCTCATGGCGTTCCCGAGATGGACTCGCACCGTTTGCCTACTTATTTGGAGCTCGTCAGCTATATCGAAGAGAGCGATTCCTCGCCCGAGGCGACCCAGAATCTCGATTTCGCGATGGGTCAACAACGTGAGCTTTGAGTTCTTTTCCTCGCTTGCAGTGTTCGCCGCAGAAAGAACCGGCTCCTCGCTCAAGCCACGAGCAATTATGTCTCTGGGGAAGGCGACTTCACCTGCGAGAACTCGGGTGAGTGCGCGTTTGATTTCCTCTGCATTCGCTGACTTCGGGATATATCCTATGACCCCGTGGCGGATAGCTTCCATCACATAATTGGGGTCCTCGTGGACAGAGATTACCACGATGGGCACAGATGGGTAACGCCGTCGCAGTAGCTGCACACCTTCGAACTCGCGAAAGCCCGGGATAACCAGGTCGACGAGCAGCAACCCCACAGACGGATCACGGTCTAGGATCTCCAGCGCCTCGGCGAAGTTTGACGCCTCCTTGACCGTAAAACTATCGCTGAGGCTCCGGGCGACTTGCTTCAATGACTCTCGCACGACCCAGTGGTCGTCGACAATCAGGATCGTCATGCCGGTGCTGGCTTCTTCCTCTAGATCGATTTCTTTCATTCCACCACCTCGACTCTAAACAATGCTACGCGAATCGCTGATTCAGTTCAATCCATAGCACAGCATTCTGTCGTAGTTAGGGGATTTGGGCGCAGTTCAGCGAATGCATATGTAGCTTATTGACAGCTCTTGTGTCTAGACGTATTGTTTAGACAAATCAGCAAGGCATAGAGTGGGAATTAAAAGCGTCAGGTGGGCTCAGTCTCTGTTCCGGGCGTGACCAACCGCGGAGCGTGGCCATCTGGATGTTGGTTTAACGGGTCCGTGGGCGGAGTCGCCCAGTTGAGGCGGAGACTAACGATATGTTTTCCTCTCGTTTTCTTCTTAATACGGCGGCCTTCCTAGCGCTCTTTGTTGTTTATTGTGCCGGTAGCGCGGGAGAAAGGCCGCCGGGAGTCCGGCGGGCAATGCAGACTTATTCGAGGGAGTTGACCTCGATCTGCTCGGATTGTTGGCCCATCGGTGATTTCGATATGGCTGACTTCGTCTAAACAACGATCCATATGCATTCAGGCAATCTGCGACAATTTGAAATATCTAATTGACAGGTTATCGGTCTAGATATAAAAAACAATCAAATAAAGACGTTGTCTAGACGTTATCGGGAACGGCGCCTCTAGCGCTACAATATTGGAGGAGACTATGACTCGGCAGAGAACGATGACGCACGCCGCCTCTTTTGGGAGCGAGCTGACGCGCCGCACGGTCCTAAAAATGACGGCGGGTGCTGTCTTAACTACTGCGCTGGCGACGCCAGCAATCTCTCAGGGGAGAAGTGATAAGATTCTTATCGGTGTGCCGTCGTCGTTGTCGACGGCCTATGGCGTCGCCGACGATACAGACCATCTCAACGGTAGCACTTTGGCGGTTGAAGAAATCAATGCGGCCGGAGGCGTGTTAGGCCGCGAACTGGAGCTGTATACGCCAGACGTGGATAAGCTCTCCCCCGAGAGCTGCCGTCAGGCAATTGCCGCATGCATCGACAATAAGGTTATGGCTATCTCGAATTCATTCGTTTTTGCGCCAATCGCCGCGATGGACGAATCAGCCAAGTACAAATGCCCCTACCTACAGGGCAACACCCAGCGTGATGCCACTGCAGCGGTCAAAAAGGATCCGGTTAAGTATAGCCACGTGTTACAAACTGATCCTTCGGAAACGAATTATGGTTGGACCTACCCCATCTGGCTCAAGAAGATGGAGGAAACTGGCGTTTGGAAACCAAAGAACCGCAAGATTCACATCGTGTCAGAGCAGGTCGCCTATAACCAAACCATTCTCAAGGCCGCAAAAGAATCGATTGCCAAACATGGTTTTGAGCCGGCGGAACTCACGGATATTCAGTATCCCGTAAACGACTGGAGCCCCGTCATCAAGCGGCTCCAGGAAGTGGACGCCGGAGCAATCATGATCAATCACTGGGTCGCGGCAGAGTATGCGGCCTTCTGCAAGCAGTTTGTCGCCAATCCGGTACCTGGGGCGCTGGTTTATCTCCAATACGGACCATCTCAGCCGGAGTTTCTTGAACTCGGCGGATTGGCAACTGAAGGCTTCTGCTGGAGCACAGTTCTGGGGGTCTATGGCGACCAACCAGGTCTCACCTTTCGGCAGAAATATCTGGCTCGTTTCCCTGAATTTTCTGGAAACATGGGCCTCGTGTATACCGGAAACGGCTACGACATCATCCAATACCTCAAGCTCGCCTGGGAGGCGACGAAAAATCCGGAAGATTTTGCCGCTAATGTGAAGTGGATAAGGGACAACCCCTATCGGGGGGTCTGCGGCCTGATGAACATGAACAATGAGTACCAAGAGGCGCTCCATTACCCTGACAACGGCTTCAGCAATCAGGCCAGCGAGATCGAGAAGGGGATGAGCCAGCTGTTCGTTCAGGTGCAAGATGGTGAACACAAGATCATATGGCCGAACGAGATCGCGGAGGCCAAGCTCCGGCCGGCGCCATGGTGGGCTTAGGACACGCATATGTCAGTCCCATTGTTTTCTTGTTCGAATCTTTCCCTCGAATTAGGCGGGCGCGAGATTCTTAGAAAAATCGGCTTCTCCCTCCAGCGGGGGGAAGTCCTGGGTGTCATCGGGCCAAACGGAGCTGGCAAGACGAGCCTGCTGGAGATTCTCTCAGGACGTTATGTCCCTAAGACTGGTAGCGTACATCTACGAGGGAAGGACATCACGTCCCTGCCGTTGTTCAAGCGAGCGCGCTTAGGTCTTGGCCGCACCTATCAGACGCCCATTGTGTGTGAGGACCTTACTGTCGGCGAGACTTTCAAGGCGGCCCGCCAAGCTTACGAGCCGTATCTCACGCGATTTGACGCGGAGTACGGTGCTGGCCTCGTCGATTTCGTGGTCCCTTACAGCACCCCGAACTCCCAGCTCAAAACTTTTCAGCGGCGCAAGTTGCTGATGGCCAATTTGCTGATGCGCCGACCTGAGGTGCTGCTCATGGACGAGCCTGCGGCGGGCTTGATTAACGCCGAGATCGACCAGATCGACCAAATTCTGCGGATGCTCTCCAAAGAACTGAACGTCGGTGTGGTGATCGTTGAACATCGCATGGAGCTACTCGAATCCATCGCGGATCGGGTGATCGTCATGGACGCGGGAGAAATCATTGCGGAAGGAACGCTGCAGGACGTCATTAAAAGTCCTTCTGTGCGTGCCGCATATTTCGAGGCCCATTAACCGGAGTTAGAAAAATGACCGATGTGTTGGTCATAGACGGCCTGTCGGCCGGATACGGCCCGCTGCGCGTGATTCATGACCTCGATTTGAAGATTAAATCGGGCGAGCGCGTGGGGATTGTCGGCTTGAATGGCCACGGGAAGACTACATTATTGTATGCGATCGCCGGCCTCACAGGCTGGCAGCGAGGCTCAATTCAGCTGAACGGCGTCGAGATCGGCCGAACCCGAAGCCAAGGTCCAGGCCGCTACACACACCAAATAGTGCGACAGGGGCTGGCGATCATGCCCCAAGGCGACGAGATCTTTAACGGTCTCACGGTCGAAGAGCATTTGGACAGTGGCGCATTTACTCGGGACGCATGGCGAAATCGAAAGTTCCGTAAACAGCGTGTGCTCGATCTATTCCCACCGTTGGGAAAGCTGATGGGCACGCCAGTCGGGCGCCTGTCGGGAGGTGAGCGGCGAATGGTTTCCATAGGCCGGGGGCTTATGACAGACGCAAAGCTCTATCTTGTAGACGAGCCCTCCCTCGGCCTGGCGCCGAAGATCAGCCAGAGCGTAATGGAGGCCCTTTTTTCTTTAGATCTGAAGGACAGTGCGATGTTTATCGCGGAGCAGAACGTCGCCCTCCTCGAAGGACGAGTCGACCGCGTGATCAATATGCATGCCGGCAAGCTCAAAGGCGAAGCTTCCTCTTCTCTTAGTCTCAGCAAAACGCACGGGTGACGCAATGGACATTACATTTGTGCTGCTCAACGCAGTCGTCATCGCCTCCATCTACGGTCTTATCGCCGTCGCCGTGTCGATAACTTGGTCGAGTCTTGGGCTGATTAACCTCGGCTACGGTTTTGTTTTCTCATTCGCCGGCTATGGCGCATGGTTAATGTCAACCTATGTAACAAAAATGCCCGCCCCTGTGATGGCAGCTGGCATATTGGCCGGTGCAATCTGCGGCGTAATCATATGTCTGGTAGTGTTCATTCCTCTGCATGACAAGTCGAATTTCACGACACGCGGCATGGTTGGCACCCTTGCGATTAGCCTTCTCGGTTCACAAGCGCTGCTGATGAACTTCGGCCCGAGGGCAAAAGCACTGCCGGAGTTCTTTGGTACCGGGAGCGTAAACCTAGGAGGGATTGTTCTCACTGCGGACCGAATAGGCATAGTTGTATGCGCTACGGTAATGCTGTGCTTCGTTGTGTTCTGGATGAAAGGCAGCCGTCGGGGTCTCGAAATCCGCGCTATGATGATGAACCCGCACGCCGCATCCATCGTCGGCATTGGGATCCGTAAGACTGGCATTTATGTAATGGCGATAACCGGCGGCATGGCTGGTCTCGCAGCAGTCTTGCTCTCTCAGACCTATTATGTGGCGCCGTTTAGCGGTCTAACGCCACTAATCAAAGGCGTATCAATAGCGCTCTGCGGCGGCTTGGGAAGCGTTCAAGGTGCGATAATCGCCGCTGTGATCCTCGGTTTTACAGAAGCCGCAACCTCCAGCTTGCTGGGTGGGCAGTATGTGCTGATCACACAGTTTCTTGTCATAATCTGCATTCTCATCTTCCGGCCCCGTGGAATATCGGGTCTCCTAGACAAGGCGCGCGAACAATGAGCGATTTTCAGCGACAGGCGACACAATGGGTCAATCCACTTTCGGTATGGGGAACTGCCGAGGGCGTGGACGTGGTTCAAACGGTGACGTCACCAAACCCTCGCGACACTTGGGACGCCAACGAGGCGTACAAGGCCAAGATTCACAAAGTTGGTCGGTTTAGGTGGCACTTGGTGTGGCCGAACCACGGGGAGAATTTATGGAAGAGGTGGCGCTGGTGGCCAACGCGTCGAAATGTTTTGGGCATTCACGGTCTCTATAATCGAAAGACGTTGAAGGCGGAAAAAAAGATAGATGATCGTCGACCCATTTACTGGTTGATTTGTCTCCTCATCATCGCCATTGCCCCGGTCCTGTTTCCCACGGGCATGGAGAACACTCTGTTGTCTGCAGGTGCTATATTCTGCATCTTTGCGGCGATCAACGTCTGCTGGACGCTGGTCGTGGGTACGGCGAGTATCTTCTCTCTGGCTACTTACGCGGTAGTCGGCGTGTCGGCGTTTATGACGACATGGCTTTCCATGCGCTACGGACTGCCTTGGTATAGCTTACCCGTGTTTGGATCCGCCATCGGCCTTTTGATGGGCTGGCTTATCGCCTTCCCTGCTTTGAGATTAGATGGCTTCTATTATGCTCTACTCACCCTCGGGTTGAATGAGCTGTGCCGCGTCTTCTTCACCACATCCAAAGCATTCGGTTCTGCGTCGGGTGGTCTATACGGGGCCGACACCTACATCCCCAGCGACCTCTCGCCTTTTGCGCAGTCCATATTTGGATACTACGGCGCTTTCGCGCTGCTGCTTGCCGCGCTTTTCCTCTTCCGTTTCGTCAATGGAAAGCGGCTAGGACGTATTCTGAGAATGGCTCCTGAGAAACGTGAGGCTTTTGCGCAGGCTTGCGGTGTCGACTACCGTTCCGCGAGGGTCAAGATTTTCCTCATAACGTCCGCCGCCCTCGGGTTTATCGGGGGATTCTATGTGGCTCAATACCGGGGCGTTGCCTTCTCGATTTTTAGTTTCGACACAGTTCTACTCGGCTTGGCTATGCTTACAATCGGCGGCATAGGCAAAGCAGAGGGCGCGATCCTTGGCACGTTGGTTGTAACATTCCTTGATAAGGTTTTGATCGGTATCGGGCCATTGCGTTATTTTCTAATCGGCTTGCTCATGCTGGGCGTGGTTTTGTTCCTCAACAAAGGCTATTTCGGGATCAAGAAGCAGTTCAATGCTTGGCGGGACAAGAAGCGTGGAGAATGGCGCTCCATCCGGTCAGAAAAGGGCGGAGAAGCGTTGCCTGAAGAGGCAACTGAGTTGGATAACAAGGACGAACTTTTTTTCCGCCGGTTCGACAAGATGCAGCGGGATCACTTGAAGAAGATGATCTGCCCCGAAATCATTGAAGAGCACCGGCTCCGGCCCCTTGGTCAACATAGCGAGGCGCTCGAACGCGTTCTCTACTATTTCCGGCGTGCTCCAATGGAGGACAAATACGCCCTCCATCACATTGCGGCGACCGACCGCTACAAGATTATAGCGTTCTCCGGAGAGCGTGGTGTCTCCCCTCGGGTCGTCGAAGACAAGGAGTATGAACACGTCGACGATGCCTATCATGCAATTTTCATGCGACGTATCCACGACCTCATGGAGTCATGATCATGACAAGCCCCGCGTTCAAAACCGAAATTTTGGCACTACTTAAAACTCCGGTGGACGGAAACGAGATCTGCCGTGCGTATTTTGACAAGATGACGCGCCGCTACTTAAGTCGAATAATCAGCGACGAGTTAATCGAAGAACACCGCAAAGCGCCCTCGGGTCGTCACAGCGAAGCGCTGGGGCGAGTACTTGCCTATTTTCGGCGCCTGCCTGCATCGCGGCAGTACCAACTCCGGAAAGCCCCAAATGGAAAATTCGGCATTGTACGAATGCCAACAAGACGGAACGCCCGCGGCTCACCAGTCGGTGTCGCTACGTTCGAAACCGTGGAAGCAGGTTACCATGGTATTTTTCTCCTGAAGCTCAAAGACATGATGGAAGCAGACAATGGCTGAGCAAAAGATATTCGGGTATGCGGACAAGATTTCCGTAAAGCAGGGTGAGTCAATCACCTTCCACGTAAACGCTGACGGGGCAGATTTCGCAGAAGCTCAGCTCGTCCAGTTGGTGCATGGCGACAATCACAAGGATGGCCCGGGCTACATCGAACGCGAGATTGATCACTCGGCAAACGGTCGGTGGGCTGTTAAGAAGCAGTTCACGCAACTTGGAAACTTCATTCCGATAGATGACCCGAAGGGTCGATTGAAGCTCCTTGGATCACTTTCGATGTTCGCTTTCATCTGGCCGACGATGCCTCGGAAGGGGAAGCGTCAAACCATAATGGGTCGCTGGAACTCGGTGACAAACGAAGGATTTGCTCTCGGAATCAATCCGGAAGGATATTTGGAATTCTGGGTGGGCAACGGTAGCGAGGTAGATTATGTAACGGCAGAATTGCCCCTTGTTGCGAAGGTCTGGTATCTTATTGGCGTCTCATTCGATCATCAAACCGGAGAGGCAACGCTTTACCAAGAGGGCGTTCTGAACCGCTATAATTCCCTTATCGGACCGGTGGTGCCTTACGACTATTCATCGCATGTGCAAACCACCTTCCGCTTTAGACAGCGAAATGCGGACAACACCCCGTTCGTGATTGGAGGCGCACGCGACAATCACGTAATGCGTGGCGATTTCATCAACGATCTCTATGCGGGAAAGATCGACCGGCCTGGAGTTGCCTCGCGATGCATGGCGCGCGCTGAACTAGATTCCATTCGCACTGGAGATGGACCAAGCCTAATTGACCTGACGGCCTACTGGGACACGTCCGCCGGCTATACCGAGAACGGTATCACTAGCCTAGTCGTTGACGTAGGTCCCAACAGACTCGACGGCGTCGGAGTGAATCATCCGGTTCGTGGCATGACTGGATGGAACTGGAGTGGACGCAACGACTCCTTTCGTCTGGCCCCTCGCGAATACGGCGGGATCGAATTTCACGCCGACGCGGTAACTGATTGCAAATGGGATGCTACAAAATCGATTCAAATACCCTCCGACCTCAAGAGTGGCGCTTATGCAGTTCGTTTGCGAATAGGCCCAGGTAAAGGTCTCAGCGAAGAATACATCGTATTCTTCGTTCGACCATCGAAGCCCTCGGCAAAGCTTTGTTTCCTCGTTCCAACGGCGACTTATCTCGCCTACGGGAACGAATCGCTCAGTTTTGACGCCCAAATTATCCAGCCTATGACAGGCCAGCCTCCTGTTGTGACGGATATAGATATCGAAACCTACGAACATGGTGAGTTCGGTCTGTCGACGTATAACGACTTCGAAGATGGTGCCGGGATTTGCTTTAGTTCTTACAAGCGCCCACTTATCAACATGCGGCCGAAATACCGCATGTCGAGTATGAACATAACCTGGGCTTTTCCTGCTGATTTGTCGATCATCGCCTGGATCGATCATCAGGGGTATGACTGCGACTTTGTGACCGATGAGGATTTGCACCGCGAAGGATTGGACGCCATCAGGCACTACAATTGCCTAGTTACAGGAACTCATCCTGAATATGTTTCAGAACAGATGCTGGACGCGCAGGAGGACTTCGTTGCGGGTGGCGGGCGCATCATTTACGCCGGGGGTAACGGCTATTACTGGTGCGTGGGGTTCACACCGGAAGATCACGCCTGCATGGAAGTACGAAAGCTCGATTCAGGTATGCGCGCTTGGCAGGCAAAACCAGGGGAGCATTACCTCACGTCTACCGGCGAAAAGAGCGGGCTTTGGCGCAACCGCGGACGCGCTCCCCAAAAGCTTCTAGGTGTCGGTATGATTTCCGAGGGCTTCGAGACCGCCGCTCCCTATCGAAAGATGCCGGATGCCTACCATCGGACGGTCTCATGGATCACCGAGGGAGTCGCAGGCGAGATTATCGGTGATGCCGGGCTTGCTTACGGAGCTGCGGCCGGCATCGAACTCGATCGATACGATCTGCAACTCGGTACTCCTCCGCATACAAAAATCATCGCCTCGTCGGGCGGCCACTCGGACAATTATGTGCTGGTAACGGAGGAAATACTGTATGCGCACGCTGGCATGGTGGGCTCTATCGACTACCGTATTCGGGCGGATATGACGTATTACACGAGCTGGAATGATGGAGCGGTCTTCAGCACCGGTTCCATTGGGTTCGGTCAGGCCCTTCCGGCGAACGACTTCGCAAATAGTGCGTCGAAGATTCTGAAGAATGTCGTTGATGCCTTCATTAAAGATGGCGCACTGCCCGGTGGACAGTGGACGCTGGAGGAGAAGCAATGGAGATGACCTGCGGCCATATCCTTAAGTAGTCAGAAAACCATCCCCGGGATGGCGAATTGCCAGCGCGCTTCGTCACATAGTTCTTACTGTTTCATCTGTGCCTCCTGAACTGTCGGCGCGCGAATGCGCCGAGCTCTTTCCGGGCGGCGTGATGAACCTTGAACGCTAGCGGGCTCATCTCAGGGGATCGTTCTGACCGCACCGTGACGCTGAGGAGTTCCAATGTCGGAGAAAATATATGCAGTGGCCAAGGCGGCGGGAGATGCCGCATTGGTCGACAACGCCACTTACCTGAAGTGGTACGAAGAGAGTGTATCGGACCCGGCAAAGTTCTGGGGCAAGCACGGCAAACGGATCGATTGGTTCAAGCCCTATACCAAGGTCAAGAACACGTCCTTCAAAGGCAAGGTTTCGATCAAGTGGTATGAAGACGGCCTGACCAACGTCTCCTACAACTGTATCGACCGCCACCTGAAGACACATGGCGAAAAGACCGCCATCGTCTGGGAGGGCGACACTCCTTACATCGACAAGAAGATCAACTACAACCAGCTCTACGAGCAGGTTTGTCGCCTTGCCAACGTCTTGAAGAAGCATGGCGTCAAGAAGGGCGACCGCGTCACCATCTATATGCCGATGATCCCGGAAGCATCCTATGCGATGCTCGCCTGCGCCCGCATCGGCGCCATCCATTCGGTCGTCTTCGGCGGCTTCTCGCCGGACGCACTTGCTGGCCGTATCGTCGACTGTGAGTCCACCTTCGTCATCACCTGCGACGAGGGCGTGCGCGGCGGCAAGCCGGTCCCGCTCAAGGAAAACACCGATACGGCGATCGACATCGCGGCCAAGCAGCATGTCAAAGTCAACAAGGTTCTGGTCGTGCGCCGCACCGGCGGCAAGACCGCCTGGGCACCGGGCCGTGACCTCTGGTACCACCAGGAAATCGCGACCGTGAAGCCGCATTGCGAGCCGGCGAAGATGAAGGCGGAAGATCCGCTGTTCATCCTTTACACCTCGGGCTCGACCGGCAAGCCGAAGGGCGTGCTGCATACGACCGGCGGCTACCTCGTTTATGCGTCGATGACGCACGAATATGTCTTCGACTACCGCGATGGCGAGGTCTACTGGTGCACCGCCGACGTCGGCTGGGTCACTGGTCACTCCTATATCGTCTATGGTCCGCTCGCGAATGCGGCGACGACCGTGATGTTCGAAGGTGTGCCGAATTTCCCGGACGCCGGGCGTTTCTGGGAAGTGGTCGACAAGCACAAGGTCAACGTCTTCTACACCGCGCCGACGGCGATCCGCTCGCTGATGGGCGCCGGCGACGACTTCGTCAAGCGCGCCTCGCGCTCGTCGCTCCGCCTGCTCGGCTCGGTCGGCGAGCCGATCAACCCGGAAGCCTGGGAGTGGTATTACAACGTCGTCGGCGAGCAGAAGTCGCCGATCGTCGATACCTGGTGGCAGACCGAGACCGGCGGCATCCTGATCACGCCGCTGCCGGGCGCAACCGATCTCAAGCCCGGTTCGGCCACGCGGCCGTTCTTCGGAGTTCAGCCGCAGCTCGTCGACAACGAAGGCAATGTTCTGGAAGGTGCTGCCGACGGCAACCTCTGCATCACCGACAGCTGGCCGGGCCAGATGCGCACGATCTACGGCGACCATGCGCGTTTCGGTCAGACTTACTTCGCCACCTACAAGGGCAAGTATTTCACCGGTGACGGCTGCCGTCGCGATGAGGACGGCTATTACTGGATCACCGGCCGCGTCGACGATGTCTTGAACGTCTCCGGCCACCGCCTCGGTACGGCCGAAGTGGAATCGGCGCTCGTGTCGCATCATCTCGTCTCGGAAGCGGCCGTCGTCGGCTATCCGCACCCGATCAAGGGCCAGGGCATCTATTGCTATGTTTCGCTGATGGCTGGTGAAATCGGCAACGACGAACTGCGCAACGCCTTGGTGAAGCATGTCCGTTCGGACATCGGGCCGATCGCGACGCCGGACAAGATCCAGTTCGCTCCGGGCCTGCCGAAGACCCGCTCGGGCAAGATCATGCGCCGCATCCTGCGCAAGATCGCGGAGGATGACTTCGGTGCGCTCGGCGATACCTCGACGCTCGCCGATCCCGCTGTGGTCGACGATCTGATCGCCAACCGCCAGAATAGGTTTGTGGCGGCCTAACGGAAAAAAGGATTTTCCATGAAGCTAATACTAATAGGCCCGCCAGGGTCCGGGAAGGGCACCCAAGCCAAGCGGATCTGTGAGCGGTTTCGCGTTCCACATCTGTCGACAGGGGACATCCTCCGTGCGGAGGTGAAGGCGATGACGCCTCTCGGCTCGACAGTCGCGGCTACTATGGAAGCTGGTGGACTCGTTTCCGACGGTACCGTCTTAGCGATCGTCGCCTCCAGAATTGCCCGGAAAGACGCCCGAGACGGATTCGTGCTCGACGGGTTTCCACGAACGGTATCGCAGGCCCTTGCGCTAAACCATGCGCTCGGCCAGGCGGAGTTGACGGCTGTGATTGAGTTAAAGGTCTCTGACGAAGCACTCCACGACAGAATCCGTCGAAGAGCACTAGAGTCCGCTCGTGCCGGCGAGCCCCAGCGCGCAGACGATAATGCTGACACATTGAAACGACGATTAAGAGCTTACCGGGCTGAGACGCTTCCGGTTACCGCTTTCTACAAACAACGATCTCCGTTCTTCGAAGTTGACGGCTTGTTAGCGCCGGAGGAGGTGACCGATCGGATTCTGCAACTACTCCAACCTGCGGCTGCCCCAGCCGTGGAATCGCGCTGACCGGACCAATTTTCGGAACGTGCTCAATTTGAGAGAGACCATCGTCCTCCATTTGGAGGGCGGATCGCGCGGCCGCCTATCCACAGCCCGCTAGCATACCGCTTTGTTGCCTTACTGCACGTCGCGCCATCTTTCCCCGCAAGCAAGAACGAAATTGGAGAGACGACCCGCGTAGCCCGGTTGGACTAGCCGGCAGGCCGCGCAGCGGCTTGATCGTCCTCTTGTTTCCGCTCTGCCGTTTTCAGGCAGCCTTTCATCCACTAGCTAACGATCCCGCAACGGTGCAGCCACTGGAAAAGAAGATTCAAACCCTGAGCTGAAGATCGAGGCCGAATCGAGGTCATATCCGAACCGCTGATCAGATGGTGGATAACACCTGTCGACGGATCGCTAGAGCCGTGGAGTCTTAACATTTAAGTACGACGGTTTTTGCACTCTCTGCAACGGCAGTGCCGTTTCATCACTGGGAGCTCTTCTGTTTGGAGAAAGCGCGGGGAGATTGGCCAGTCCAGGTCCGGAACGCGCGCGACATCGTCGGGGCATCGGCGTAACCCAATTTGCCAGCCACTGCCCCGAGTGAGAGCCTTTCGTTTTTTAGAAGAACTTCAGCAGTGCGGTGACGTTGCTTCTGAACGACTTCGCGGAAGGTTTGACCCTCAGCAGTAAGGCGGCGCTGGAGTGTTCGCGGGCCAATCCCAAGGCGAGAGGCAACGAGTTCGAGGGTAAGCTCCCCTTGTTTCATGCAGCGCATGATTGCATTTGCAACTGCATCTGCAAATGTCTGAACAGCCCCATCGCCAATCAAGTCGATTAAGTGTTGCTCAATTATGGCAATCGCTGCGGGGTTCGCCGACGCAAACGGCAGGTCTAAGTCGTCGTTGCTAATCAACATGCGATTAGTCGGTTGCTCATACCTTATCACCGCTCCGAAGAATTGAGATAAATCCCGGTGTCCTCGAGGAGCAGCATGCTCGAAGTGAACCTCCTCTGGGCCCCACCCTCGACCCAGTCGGCTTCTCGTGAGCGCACAAATCAGCGCCATGGTAAACTCAGCGTCTTGGCGCCTCGGCCATATCGAAGGGTCGTCAATCTGATATTCCAGCCAAGTCGCATCTCCCTCAATGATCAGCCCGAGCTTGGTACTGCTCTGCAGCGCCGGAAAAAATCTGCAAAAACGGAGAATGGCCAAGCGAAGGGTCTGCATCATCGTATACAGAACACCTATGGGTCCTAGGTCTTCCGGCTTTATCGCCTCTCCGAGACGAATACCGAGCGAAGGCTGCGCGGTTTCCGTTGCCACATCTTCGAAAAACGCGATGTAATTCTTGAGAGACACAGGGATATAGGGGTCGTCGAGGGTTTCCCTCGAAAGTCCACGTTTTGAGAGCCTTTTGTTCGCAGAAATTCCATTCGCCTCCAGTGCGTCGACGACTACGCGCAGAACTGAGGAGCGGATGCTCGCGATCGGTTGCGAGCTTGCCTCATAGGTTTTGGTCAGGCGGTCAGCCATCTGCATTGATCAACCCTGGATTCCAGAATGTCGCTGGATGGAATTCTGACTCAGTTTTTCACGGTTCGCAATTTCCGCGTTGCTGATTTACTGCAAACGCGAAATCGCCGCGCACTTCCACTCCGAGAACGCTGAGCGTCACGAAAGCTCCAAAAGCAGCGCTAACCGCTTCCGCCTCTTGTCACGTTCTACATCAATTTTGTCACGTTTTGCAATATTTGTGAGACGGAGTAGCGCTATTATTCAGTCAACAACTCAAACAAAAAAGGGCGATAGCCCAAGGGGTTCGAGTACATAAGATCAACGTGCGGCACCCTGCTAATGTGCGTCTATGCGCGTACAGAAGTATAGTTGCGTCGAGTGTCTACGGACTCGAGGATAATTCTGAGCAGAAGCTGAACCATGCGCCCCTACGGCACAGCGTCGTAGGGAATTGAGGAGTATTGACTATGAATGTAACTACGCCTTGTCATCACCACCCCGACGCGGGCTGCACAAAAAAAGGACGCACGTCTGCGACGGCACACCCGTTAGATCCGTTGTCCAGGGAAGAGCTTCTCAGTGTCTTCCAGATCGTGCGCGAGGACTCGGATTTTGGCTATGACTACTATTTCGAAACGGTCGAACTTTGCGAACCCTCAAAAGGAGTTGTGCGGTCTTTTCGCCAAGGCGACCCCATCCACAGGGAGGCGCGAGCCAACCTTTTTCGAAAAGACCGGGGCGGCGTATGGCGATTGATTGTCTGCCTCGAAAAGAGAAAGATCGTCAAATCGGAGTACTTTGCCTCGGCAAAGCCGATGATCCAGCTAGAGCAGTTCGTCGCCATCGAGGACGCGGTCCGAGAGGCGCCAGAGTTTATTGCGGCATGCAAGCGCCGCGGGATCGTGGATATGAGCAATGTCTGCATTGACCCATGGTCTGCCGGAAACTTTGGGGTTCCGGACGAAGAGGATCGGTACATTGCCCACGTATTTGCCTGGTTGCGACTGCGCGAAAACGAGAACTTCTACGCCCATCCCATCGGTGGCTTAAACGCGGTAGTCGACATCAAAACCAATAAGGTTTTACGTGTCGACGACCACGAAATCATTCCGGTCCCAATGCAGGAGTTCAATTACGAAGCGCAGTTTATCGAGAAGCCGAGAGACCCGTACAAGCCTCTCAACGTCGTTCAGCCCGACGGTGTTTCCTTCAGGCTTGATGGGCACCAGCTGACTTGGGACAAATGGGAGTTCCGCGTAGGCTTCAATTCACGTGAGGGATTGACACTTCATGACATTCGATACGACGGGCGTCCCATCATATACCGCGCATCGTTGGTGGAGATGGTCGTTCCCTATGGCACGCCTGATCGGGGCCATTACCGCAAAAATGTCTTTGACATTGGCGAATACGGAATTGGCAAGCTCGCGAACTCACTGAAGCTCGGCTGCGACTGCCTGGGCGCCATTCAATATCTGGACGCACATCTCGCGACAATGAACGGCGATGTCGTAACCATTGAAAACGCGATCTGCGTTCATGAAGAGGATGCAGGTTTGCTTTGGAAGCACTGGGACTTCCGCACAGATCGTGTGGAATCCCGGCGTGCTCGAAAGTTCGTTGTGTCGTGCATCTGCACGGTCGCTAACTACGAGTATGGGATCTTCTGGTATCTCCATACAGACGGCTCAATCGAGTTGGAGCTAAAGGCGACCGGTATCATCAACACGACGGCTTGCCATCCCGGGAAGCCCGGTCGGTATGGAAAGGAAGTAGCGCCTGGCGTACTCGGCCACATCCACCAGCACATCTTCTGCGCCAGGCTTGACATGAGTGTCGATGGCGACCGCAACAGTGTCGTCGAACTCAACACCTATGCGGCGGCTGAAGGGGCGGATAATCCTTATGGCAACGCCTTCTATGAGGAGGAGACAACACTCCAATCCGAGCTTCAGGCATGCCGGCGCGTCAATCAGGAGACCCATCGAGCGTGGAAGATTATCAGCTCAGATCGAACGAACCACGTTGGCGAACCCACCGCATACAAACTTGAAGTGACCCACCCTGTCACGCCTTATGTCGCCGCTCACTCTCCCTCTGGGCGCCGTTCCACCTTTACCAGTAACCATGTTTGGGTAACGTCCTATCATCCCGAAGAGCGTTATCCCGCTGGCGAATATATGAACCATTCTGATGGTTCAGGCGGTGTAGCCGACTTCGTCAAGCAAGACCGTCCGCTTGTCGATCAGGATCTCGTGCTCTGGCACACGTTTGGCGTCCACCACCAAGTCCGCCCCGAGGACTTCCCCGTCCAGCCGTGCATCTTCACAGGTTTCAAGCTCATGCCGAGTGGCTTCTTCGATCAGAACCCTGGGATCGATTTGGCAAGGGAGACGAATGAAGCGAGCTGCCACGCTCAAGCTGACCGATAAGTGGATTTTCGGGGAAGCGCAGCGTGCTTCCCCGTCCTTCAAGGGTATTAGAGAGATGACTAACACTCAGCGCCTTCGCTGTGGCGACAGGATCGCGAAGTCTGCGCTGGTGGCCAGCACAAGCGCCACGTTCATTAGCGCCACAGTTAGCACGCTGCCGCTGCTGCTCACTGATGCGTTGGTGCGCAATTACGCTTGGTCGGAAGCGACGCTGTTTGCAGGTGTTTCCGCAGGAATGATACTCTCTGCGATTGCGGCCCCAGTCGGGGTCCTCCTGATAGGGTATTGGGGGCTGCGTCGCACTATCTTCGGGGTGCTCCTGGTTCTGCTCGCTGCACTCGTTCTGTCCGCCATCTCCACGACACCGAACCAACTTGCGCTCATCTGGGCAGTCTCCGGCGCAGCGAGCGGCTGTCTTAGTCCGCTTGTTATTGGCTCCGTAGTCGCAGCTTCGCGTTATCCGTCGCACTGCGGGGCGGCTTCGGGCCTATTTTTTTCTTGCGCCATGGCCGGCCCATTGTTCGCGCTGCCACTCCTTTCGCTACTGCTGGAAAAATGGGGGCATATGGCCGTGTTATGGTCCGCCGCGTTCCTCGTCATGGCTGCCACACTTTGCGCCTGGTTGTGTATCCCTGCGAACTATCCGCACGACGCGGACCGTCCCCATTCGCAGCCGCGGCTCGCTCTCCTTTTCGAGCCGGGAAAGCTTAAGGACCTGTTGCTTCTTCTCTTTCTAACCCTTGTCTGCGGCATAACATCCACGGGATTGGTCGGCACGCATCTTATCAGTATCTGCCGCGTCGCAGGGCTCGATCTGTCCGTGAGTGCCAGCGCAACTGCCGTCATGGGGTTAACAGCACTATTTGGCGGCCTGATCTTCGGCGTGACCGCCGACCGATACGACGGAATGCAGCTTTTGGCCGGATACTACGCTTTCCGCGCTGTTCTCTTGTTTTGGCTGCCCCAAAGCTCATTCAATTTCGAGGAACTCTCTCAGTTCGCCATCCTCTACGGACTTGATTGGGCTGCGACCATGCCCGCCCTCGCACGAATTGCGCTGGATCGCTTCGGAGCTCTCCAGACCGGAGCGATTATGTCACTTGTGACCGTGGTTCATCACGCGGCGGCCGGAGCGGCCTCGTTTCTTGTTGCGTTCGCCGGCTCTCAGCATTTTTCTGCCGCCTTCAACCTAGGCGGCATTCTTTGCCTATTAGCGGCGTTGCTCCTCATCGCCCACCGCGCAAACTCGCATTGTGCGCCCTGAGCGTGAGAGCCAGGCCACGGCACGCACACACTATGCGCCCAGCAGCAAGAGGCGCAAGGCAACAATCAAACACTGTCAAAAGGGGGAATGAACATGAGTGATATAGCAGAGCGTCCCAACTCGAGATCAACGCCGGAGGTCCACCAACTGGTGCGATCAATCACCTGGAAGGATGCCTTTTGGGTCGCAAGCGGTGTGCCCGCTCTTGTGTTGTTCTCGATTGGAGGTATCGCCGCCCTCGTTGGCACCCCATCTTGGTTGTGCTGGACTGTGTCGGTTGTGTTCGGCTTCTTTCAGGCATTCGTATATGCCGAGATAGCGGGGCTGTTTCCGGGTAAATCAGGAGGCGCATCTGTGTATGGCGCCGCCGCGTGGGTGCGTTATTCTAAAACGATTGCACCTCTTTCCCTCTGGTCCAATTGGCTGGCGTGGACGCCGGTGCTTACTGTGGGTTCGAGCGTTGCCGCGAGCTATATTCTCGCGACGCTGTTTCCTTCAACAGCTGCGATAATAACCTCCAAACTCACGGTTCTCGATTTGGGATTAATAAAGCGAGGATTGGAAATCCGCATTAATGCCGTCTCGATTGTGGCGACCGTTCTGCTCCTTGGGACTTTCGCCATTCAGCACCGCGGCATACTGGGGACAGCAAAGCTTCAGACGGTCATTGGTTTCGTCGCACTCACCCCGCTGCTCTTGATTGGTGTCGTTCCCTTCCTTACCGGGGATATCTTAGCATCGCACTTTACTCCGTTCGCCCCTTTGAGTGGGGCGTGGGATCGTGCGGGCTGGACTCTCTTTCTCGGCGGGATTTACCTCGCGGCTTGGTCCTCCTACGCGTTCGAAACTGCCGTATGTTACACGCGGGAATTCCGGAACCCGGAAAAGGATACGTTTAAGGCAATTTTCTGGTCTGGTGTGCTCTGCCTTGCGGCCTTCACGTTCGTGCCGCTTGCTTTCCAAGGATACCTTGGTCAGGAAGGCATGACTGCACCAGGTATTCTGGACGGCTCCGGCGTCGCCGCCGTTATGGTCCAAATGGTCGGCGGCAGTGGCGCGATCGGCAACGTGATCGTGGCCCTCCTGGTGCTTGCTCTGCTGCTCGGCGTCAGCACCTCGATGGCGGGATCCTCGCGCACACTTTATCAGGGAAGTGTCGACGGGTGGCTACCGCGTTACTTGAGCAAGGTGAATGAACATGGTGCTCCGACTAGAGCCATGTGGACCGACCTCGGGTTCAACGTACTCCTTCTCACATTGTCCGACTCGTTGTTCGTGCTCGCTGTCTCGAACATCTGCTACCTAGTTTTTATCTTCCTCAACCTCCAATCCGGATGGATTCACAGGATCGACAATGCGCATGTAAGGAGGCCGTATCGTTGCCCTAACTGGATTATGGCGATAGGGGTGGGTCTTGGGTTTGTGAACGCCTTCCTTCTCGGTGCGGGGGCGAACGTTTGGGGTGAGGGCACGCTGGTGACGGGTATCATCGCTTTGGCGGTAATCGTGCCCATCTTCTGGTACCGGCACCACATTGTCGACAAAGGCGTATTCCCTGTTGCCATGCTCAAGGACCTGCATACCCTGGATGGCGTCTTGTCACCTCCCAAGGCAGGATGGTTACCGTTCGGAGCCTTGGCCGCCGGCCTCCTGCTCGTGTTTGGTGCCAACTATTATTTCCACGGTAGCCTGCTGTAAGTCGGCGTCGACGAACACGTCTGAGTTCTGGAATCCGGCGGGCTTCGTAGCTTGCCGGAGCCAGGGACAAGGGCACTATGACGGCGACCTTGACACTCAATAGGAAGGCAAAGCGCTGCACCAACTGCCAATCGCCATCTAAACTTGCGCCGAGTAGCGACCACGCTGGCGATTTTGATGAACCCGCAGATGATGTGGTCGCACTCAATGGGCGCTCGGCTTGAAAGAGACAACTACCGAGGAGGCTCAGCGTACACGGGGCTGGCTTTGGCCACGGGCAGGGGGCCGTTGCCCCTTTGCGCAAGGTCCCCTAGCCAATAACATTTGGAGGATTCAATGAATCAGTTCTCAAAGCACGCCGATCACGTCTATGAGTGCTCACAAAAGGCATCAGCTGCTGTGAGTTCGCCCATCGCGGCCTCCTGGCGGCGCTGTCTTACACTACATGGATTGACGCCGGAACACAGTCGCTCGCCGGTGCGTCTGACGAGTGGGGAGTTCCGGCAAGCCCGAGAACGATCCGGCGCGTTGATTGTGGGAGCTGATGGCGAGCTAAGTCGCCTATTCGCCACCCTTGGCAAAGCCGGCTGCTGTCTCGTACTCACGGATGAGCAAGGCATTGTACTTGAGCGCCGCGGCAGCGCGGGCGACGACGCTGAGTTTCGAAGTGTTGGACTATGGTCCGGAACAGTATGGAGTGAGGCAAGCGTCGGTACGAATGGAATCGGTACGGCAATTGCAGACGAGCGAGCAGTCGCGATTCAACGGAACCAACACTTCTTCAGCAGCAACATCGGCCTCAGTTGCGCCACCGCACCGATCCGTGACGAATATGGGCGTTTGGCCGCTACGATTGACGTTTCAACTTGCCGCTACGACGCCTCCGAGGCAATCCTCGCGGTTCTGTTGCAATCGGTATGTGACGCGGCGCGCCGCATAGAATCCAATCTGTTTAGGCGGGCATTTTCCGGCGCCCGCATCCTGCTAGTGCCGAATGAGCGGGCGTTGCCAGCGCTCTTGGCCGTAGACCACGACGACCTCGTCGTCGGCGCGAGCCGAGCTGCTCGGCAGCTGCTTAGGCTCGACGACAAGCGCATCACGGGCGGCGTCTTCGCAGCCGATCTCCTTGACGACCGAACTGAAAACGGATGCAAATTTCCAGATGCAGAAAGGGGTGTCGTGCGTCGTACACTTTTGCGGGCAAATGGCAACGTCACAATGGCGGCGGGTCTACTCGGAATCAGCCGGGCCACGCTTTACCGTAAGATGAAGCGGCTTTCTCTGAACTAACGGCCTTTCGCCGGGCAGGCGGGCTCCTCCATGGGCTCAGAACGCCGGTGTGGCGCCGTGGACGCGATTCTTGAGCGCTGACGGAATATGCCGCGTGAACTTTCGTCTCTGGTCCACCGCTCCGTTGGGGCTTGAAGGTAACGGCTGCGCTAAATCCTGCCTTCGATTGTGTGAAGCCGGGCTCTCTATGAACCGTAAATTCCATCCAGACTGCTTTTGAAAAAGCTGGCTTGGAGTTCATCCCCGAAAACGGGGGCGGGGCAGGCTGTTCCAAACCGAAGGACGTTCGAGCTATCTGCGGCCATCAATCGAAACCATATCGCCCAGGTTCGATAGAAGCGCGCGGAACACCGTCAGTTGCGTCTGTTGTCAAGAGCAGCGCCGAGCGACGTGCATGGACGCAGACGGCTGTGGGATCTGTGAAGAGTGCCTGGCGCCCTGACTGCAAGGCTGGTCGCCAAGCGGTCATCGGTTGGGCACCGCGATGGCTATTCGCCCGAAACAACTGAGCTTTGCGCAGCGATGACGCGGTTCAGACTGACCTGACGTTTTCGGCTCTCGACTTTCCAGTTTTGCGGTCCTGGCCAATCTCGTAGCTGACCTTTTGGCCTTCTTGCAGCGGCCTCTCGGTGGCCACCGCTGACATATGGACAAACACGTCCGTTCCACCGTTCTCCGGAGAGATGAAGCCGTAACCCTTGTCCTGATTGAAAAACTTCACAGTACCGATCGCCATTGACGTCCTCGCCAGTTGAGCAGGTTGCACAATGCCTGAAGCTTATTCACCGGGTTCGCCTCCCACAATCACGCAAACGGGTTATGGTGGGACGGGTGGCGGCGAAGTCCAGCGCATCTCATCTCCCGCTCGTCAATCGCTTTTTGTTGACAGAGTCCGGTGCGGGTTGACCCGCGACATCTGGTTTCAAGGAGAGGGGCCGGGGGGTGCTGCCCCCTTCGCCCCTTCAAGCGCCTGCCGCCCGGCTTCCTCCACTCCACTGACGTTCCGCTCCGTGCAGCCGGTTCCCCGCGCAGCCGCTTGCACCCCGATCCCCCGCTGTTCCGCACGAGCTCGGAAGCAGGAGCGAAGGGCTCCCGCTTCGCGAGATCAAGAAAGGGCAAGGACATGAGCAAAGCAAAGGCAATCGAGACCACCACCACCGTCAGCGACATCTATGAGCGCATCACCGCACGCATCGTTGAGCAGTTGGAGGCGGGCACGCGGCCCTGGATGCAGCCTTGGGGCGCCGGTGGCGCACCGGTAAGGCCGCTGCGGCACAACGGGATTGCCTATCGTGGCATCAACACGGTTCTGCTCTGGATGACGGCGGCCGAGCGCGGTTACAGTTCAAACTACTGGATGACGTTCCGCCAGGCGGTGCGACGTGAAAGTCGCATGAAAGGAGTGACCCATGGGTCCATGAGCAGTGTTCAGCTCTGTCGCCGCTTTCCCCATGCGGTGCTGGCAACGGCGCGGTGTGAAGCGGGAATGAAAGCCCAAGATGGAAATGCAGCCAACGCATTTCGTCGGGCGAGGCGAAGGTCGGAAGGGCGAACGCGAGTGAATTCTCATTGAACGCGTCGTGAGGTAGTAAGGCCGTAATCGTTGGTTGTCACGGCTGAGCTGGGCGAATGCGAACTGGGGCGAGCTTGGCCCCACTGCGAACACCGCCGCCCCGGCGTAGAGAGAGCGCCCGACCCGACCGCATCTCCTTCATGTGGAACACGGAAACCCCGATGGGAACTGGCGCCATCGTCAGTAGGCGGACCGCAAGGGAGGCCGAATGCCCAGCGGGAACAGGAAGACCCAAGAAGCGAATGCCGGCAGATCGAAAGATCAGGGGAATCCATAACCCGCCGGATAGGGCGATGCCTGAGCCGAAAGGCTGCTGACGTGGGTCTGGTGAACCGCCCGAAGACATTGTGACGATTGCTAACCGAGGGAAAAGTTAGGTGCGGAAATCTTCTGCAAACGGAACCAAGGGACAGACCGACTGGAATGCCATCAACTGGCGGCGGGTCAATCGGCGTGTCAGCAATCTGAGACAGCGTATCTTCCGGGCTTCCCGTGAGAACGACCTCGCCAAGGTGCGTTCTCTACAGAAACTGATGCTCAGGAGTTACTCGAACACGCTGAAAGGCGTGCGACAGGTCACTCAGGAGAACAAGGGAAAGTACACTGCTGGCGTAGACGGCATCGTCACGACGACTGTCGCCGAACGCAACGAGTTGGCCGACAGCCTCATGTCGGCTCAGCCGTGGCGGGCAGCGCCAGCGCGTAGAGTGTATATTCCGAAGGCGAGCGGAAAGCTGCGTCCCCTCGGCATCCCGACGATCCGTGACCGCGCTTTGCAGGCACGGGTGAAAAACGCGCTCGAACCTTTCTGGGAGGCTCGCTTCGAGCCCTGCAGCTATGGGTTCAGGCCGGGGCGTGGATGTCACGATGCTATCGCCAGAATTTACAATGTCGCCGCACCTGTGCGGCGGAGAAAGTGGGTTCTGGACGCTGATATCAAGGGGGCGTTCGACAATATCGACCATGAATTCCTGTTGAAGGTCATTGGCGAATTCCCTGCAAAGGAACTCATTCGTCAGTGGCTGAAAGCCGGTTACATGGAGCGAGGGGTGTTCCACGACACTGACAGCGGCACGCCGCAGGGCGGTGTCATCAGCCCGTTGCTTGCCAATATCGCCTTGCATGGCATGGAAGTTGCGGTTGGTGTGAAATACATCAGCCGCGGCGACAATGTCGGCAAGCGATGCTTGATTCGCTATGCGGACGACTTCGTCGTCTTCTGCGATAGCGAGGAAGATGCTCGCCAGGCTCGGACGGAATTGTCGACTTGGCTCGCGACGCGGGGGCTTGTCCTCTCGGATGAGAAGACACGGATAGTGCATCTATCCGAAGGCTTCGACTTCCTCGGCTTCAACATCCGCCAATACCGAGCCCCGGAATCTCGGTGGGGTTGGAAACTGTTGATCAAGCCTTCTCGGAAATCGGTAAAGTCGCTGAAGGCTCGGATGGTGCGGGAATGGCATGGGCTGGACGGTCAGAACATTATCTCCGTCCTCACCCGCCTGAACCCGATCATACGTGGCTGGAGCAACTATTACCGGGGCGTTGTATCGAAACGGCTGTTCGCCCAACTTGATAGCTGGACCTTCAGCAAGGAGGTTCGCTGGGCACGGAAGGCGCATCCTCAGAAGCCGTGGTACTGGGTCAGACGCAAATATTGGGGCAAGCTGCACCCCAAGAGGATGGACTACTGGGTCTTCGGCGATGCTGCCGGAGACGGTGGCCGTCTCATCAAGTTTGCGTGGACCCCGATCGTTCGACATATCCTTGTCAAAGGGGGCGCATCGCCAGATGATCCCGCCCTCCAAGACTATTGGAAATGGCGGCGCTCGCGTCAACATGCCGAGCTTTCCGGTCGGCAACAGGCTCTCGCCAAAGAGCAAGGGGGTGTTTGCTTCCGCTGCGGTGAGACCTTGCACAACGACGAGGCCCTGTGCGCTCACCATATCACGGCACCTCGCCTTGGTGGGAAGCGCACGCTCGATAATCAACGCCTCATGCACCTCTACTGCCATCTCCAAGCCCTCGCGGCGGAGAGGAGTGAACGGGAGAGCACGCGGTTTGCTTGAGCCGTGTGCGGGGAAACTCGCATGCACGGTTCTGAGGGGGCGGGGTAGCGGCGACGCTGCCCTGCTACCCGACC
>Ga0209564_1001175_pt1 | contig 30403 bp, 24 predicted proteins | sample AraplaCol_mMF_r2_FD_184272 | JGI IMG/M metagenome (GOLD analysis project Ga0209564, IMG submission 184272) | Arabidopsis root microbial communities from North Carolina, USA - plate scrape MF_Col_mMF_r2 (SPAdes) (version 3) | ecosystem: Host-associated > Plants > Roots > Endosphere | place: USA...
CACCGGCGCGATGATCCTGGGCACCATGGTCGACGAGCTGGAGCGCTCGGACAAGGAAACCGCCCTGATCACCCTGTGCGTCGGCGCCGGCATGGGCACCGCCACCGTCATCGAACGCGTCTAAGATCCAAGGACCAACGACAATGGAAAACTTCAAGATCGAGGTCGACGGCGACGGCATCGCCCTGGTCACCTTCGACGTGCCCGGCCGCACGATGAACACCCTGACCGCCTCGGTGATCCGCGAGATCGGCGAGGTGGTCGAGACCATCAAGTCCGACGCCGCCATCAAGGGCGCGGTGATCACCTCGGGCAAGACCACCGGCTTCTGCGCCGGCGCCGACCTGGGCGAACTGGGCGACGCCGAGGGCGGCGTCGGAGGCGGCGACCTGAAGGCGACCTTCGACGCCGGCTTCGCCCTGAACAAGGCCTTCCGGGCCCTGGAGACCGGCGGCAAGCCGGTCGCCGCCGCGATCAACGGCCTGGCCATGGGCGGGGGCCTGGAAATGACCCTGGCCTGCCACTACCGCGTGGTGGCCGACAATCCGAAGATCCAGCTGGCCCTGCCGGAAGCCAAGGTCGGGCTGCTGCCCGGCGGCGGCGGCACCCAGCGCCTGACCCGCCTGATGGGCGTGATGGCCGCCGCGCCCTTCCTGCTGGAAGGCAAGTCGATGAAGCCGGCCGAGGCCCTGGGCTTCAAAGTCGTGCACGAGGTGGTCCCCGCCGGCCAGGAGGTCGAGGCGGCCAAGACCTGGGTCAAGACCAAGGGCGACCCGGTCGCGCCCTGGGACAAGAAGGACTTCAAGATCCCTGGCGGCGGCCCCTACACGGCCAGCGGCAGCCAGGTGTTCATCATGGGCAACGCCATGCTGCGCAAGCAGACCTACGGCAACTACCCCGCCCAGCTGAACATCATGAAGGCGGTCTATGAGGGCCTGCAGGTTCCGTTCGACGCGGCCATCCGCATCGAGACCCGCTACTTCCTCAAGACCCTGATGTCGCCGCAGGCCAAGGGCATGATCCGCACCCTGTTCCTGTCCTTGCAGGAACTGGGCAAGGGCTCGGGCCGTCCGGCCGGCGTGCCGCACTACGACGTCAAGAAGGTGGCCGTGCTGGGCGCCGGCATGATGGGCGCGGGCATCGCCTATGTCCAAGCCATGGCCGGCATCGAGACCGTGTTGATCGACCAGACCCAGGAAGCCGCCGACAAGGGCAAGGGCTACGCCGAGGGCCTGGTCAAGAAGGCCGTCTCGCGCGGCAAGCTGACCCAGGAGAAGGGCGACGCCATCCTGGCCCTGATCCACCCGACCGCCGACTATGCGCAGGTCAAGGGCAGCGATCTGGTGGTCGAGGCCGTGTTCGAGAACCGCGACGTCAAGGCCGAGGTGACCAGGAAGGCCGAGGCCCAGCTGGCCGACACCGCGATCTTCGGCTCCAACACCTCGACCCTGCCGATCACCGGCCTGGCCAAGGCCTCGGTCCGCCCCGCCTCGTTCATCGGCATCCACTTCTTCTCGCCGGTCGACAAGATGGGCCTGGTCGAGATCATCATGGGCGAGCAGACCAGCCAGGAGGCCCTGGCCAAGTCGATCGACTACGTCCTGAAGATCAAGAAGACCCCGATCGTCGTCAACGACAGCCGCGGCTTCTACACCAGCCGCTGCTTCGGCACCTTCGTGCAGGAAGGCATGGAGCTGCTGGCCGACGGTTACGCCCCGGCCATCATCGACAATGTCGGCCGGGCCACCGGCATGCCGCGCGGTCCGCTGGAGATGCACGACGACGTCGCGCTGGACCTCTCCTACAAGATCGCCCAGCAGACCAAGAAGGACCTGGGCGACAAGTACGAGGAGCGCCCCTTCACCGCGATCATCGAGAAGATGGTCGAGGGCGAGGGCCGCTACGGCCGCAAGAACGGCAAGGGCTTCTACGACTATCCGGAGAATGGCCCCAAGGTGCTGTGGAAAGGCCTGTCCGACCTGGCGCCGGTCAGGATCGCCGAGGTCGACAAGACCGGCATCGAGGAGATCCGCACCCGGCTGCTCTATCGCCAGGCCGTGGAAGCCGCCCGCTGTTTCGAGGAAGGCGTGATCACCGACCCGCGCGAGGCCGACGTCGGCGCCATCCTGGGCTGGGGCTTCGCGCCCTGGACCGGCGGCCCGGTCAGCCTGATCGACGGCGTGGGTGCGACCAAATTCGTCGAGGCCTGCGACACTTTGGCGCAGAAGTATGGGGCGCGTTTCTCGCCGCCACAATTGCTGCGCGACATGGCCGCCAAGGGCGAGACTTTCTATAGCCGATTTGGGGTCAAGGAACAGGCCGCCGCCTAGCCTGCCCGTCCACCCTATACTTCGAGGAGGGCTCGCCCAGAAAGGGCGAGCCCTTTTCATTTAGATATACATCATAACTTGTAACGACGTTTTACGAATTTCAATTTGATATATACTAATGTCTCGGATTATGATCAACAACAGGTGTGGCATATATTGGATTTATAAAATTCTATAACAATTAAGAGTTCACAAGTCTGCGACGTAGTCGTTTTATTCTACTTGGCGCTCTTGCATTAGTTCACCGCCCAGGAAATCCTTCGACGGGGCCCCATCCCCTTCACGACAAGGTTCAACCAGCCCTCGAAGACAGACGCCGCCGCGGATCGCTCGATGCCGCCGGAAGGGCTCGTAGTCATCGGCAGTCGCGGCCAGCGCATCCGGATTTGCTGCACTGCGAAAAATGATTGTTTTAGTCTGTCACGAACCCTTGGCATGTATCGGCCGACCGCGTTTTGACTGAGTTGCTTTTCGTTGGCGGCTCTCGAGAAGCCACAGGCGGTGACAAGAAGAGAGTATCACCGGAACAATACTTGCTAGCCAACGCGGCAACTGTTGATTGTATCACTAAGTAACGTGGGGCAATTTGTCGCGCTTGCTGCTGATAAATCAGCGTTACGGCAAAATGCCTAGTTTTTATACTTTAGTCTACATTAGGCAAATAGCACCACGGTACCTCTCGTTAACCGATGAATGTTGATCTCTCCCCGCTCACGGAGAGGCACATGACTCGATACTTTACCGCCAAAGGCGTCGAACTTTTCCTGTCAGCGACGCCGAACAGCTGGCCGGCCTACAGCTCGGCCAAGGAAACCCGCGTAGGGACCGCGAACAACGACGTCTTCCAAGGCTCCGGCGGCGATACGCTGATCGGCGGCGCGGGCGACGACACCTATTACATGTGGGACAAGATCTCGGTCGCGGTCGAGAACGCCGGCGAGGGGATCGACACCATCGACGCCCGGTTCTGGGGTCCGGCGACCCTGTCGGCCAATGTCGAGAACCTGCTGCTCAATTCCGCGGGATCAACCGCGGGGACCGGCAACGCCCTGAACAACATCATCGTGGCGGGAACCGTCGGCGCGACGCTCAACGGCCTGGCCGGCGACGACGTGCTGGTCGGCGGCGCGCAGGGAGACCTGTTCAAGATCGCCGCCGGCAACGGCTCCGACGCCATCATGAACTTCAAGCCCGGCAGCGACGTCATCCAGCTCAGCGGCTACGGCGTCACCAGCTTCGCCCAGCTCCAGACCCTGGCGACCCAGAGCGGCGCCGACGTGAAGCTCAGCTTCTCCAATGGCGAGAGCCTGGTGATCCGCGACACCGCGCTGTCCAGCCTTACCGCCTACGAGTTCGGCCTGAAGCCCGATCCCGCCGCCATTCCCGCCGGCTATTCCCAGCTGGTCGGGCCCGGCAAGGCTTACACCGCGCACGGCTGGTACGTGCTCAACAACGTCTGGAACCCCGGCAACCTGGTCTACGGGACCGACTATACGATCGACAGCGCCTACAGCGCCGCCGACATGACCTTGAAGACCACCTTCAACTGGTCGTTCCCGGTGACCACCGACTCGGCGCACACGATCCGCGCCTATCCCGAGGTGATCTTCGGACCGGCCCCGATGAGCGGCGGCCACAAGGCCAGCGACATCACCACCGTCCTGCCCGCCCAGGTCAGCGGCCTGACCGCGCTGACGGCCGACTACGACGTCAGCTACAAGGGCAACACCGGCGGCTTCAACGTCGCGTTCGACATCTGGCTGACGGACACGCCCAACGGCGGCGCCGACACCGTCACCACCGAAGTGATGGTCTGGGTGCACAAGGGCGACTTCGACGCCTTCGGCCAGCAGGTCGGGACCTATTCCAACGGTTCGGTCACCGGCAAGATCTACGCCTCGACCACCGGCGACTGGACCTACACGGCCGTCGTCCTCGACCAGGACATGCCGAAGGGGCAGCTCGACATCGCCAATATCCTGACCGCGCTCAAGGGCCTCAACCTCGTCTCCTCGAACGACTACGTCGCCTCGGTGGAACTGGGATCGGAGGTGGTGTCCGGAGCCGGCTCGCTGACCATCAACAATCTCGACCTGAACGTCCAGACCCGGGCGGCCGACGGAACCTTGACCACCATGCATGTGGAGGGGTCCGACGTCACGACCACCATCTCGCACCCCGCAACCGAGCCGGCCCCACAGCCCCCCGCGCAACAGCCCGACACCTCGGGCGACGACAGCGTCGTCTATGACGGGACGGCGTCGACCGTCCAGGGCGGCGACGGCCACGACACGCTGGTGCTGAACGTCGCCGCCACGGTCGATCTATCCGCCACGGCCGACCAGATGGTCGGCGGCGCGGTCGTCACAGGGTTCGAGGACGTGGACGCCTCGGCTTCGACCGGCGCGGTCGCGCTCACCGGCGCGGCCGACGACAACATCCTGACGGGCGGCGTCTATGCCGACACCCTGTCGGGCGGCGACGGCGCCGATACGTTGCGCGGTCGTTCGGGCAACGACACCCTCGACGGCGGGAACGGCAACGACATCCTCGACGGCGGGGCGGGCGTGGACACGATTCACGCCGGGGCCGGCGACGACAAGGTCGTCTACGACGCCGCCGACTCCGTCATCGACGGCGGCTCGGGACGCGACACGCTGATCGTCAAGGTCGGCGCCACGGTCGATCTTAGCACCTTCACGACAAACCAGGTCGTCAGCGGTTCGGCCTATGTCTCGGGCTTCGAGAATCTCGACGCCACGGGCGCGACCGGCGCCGTCGTGGCGACCGGCTCGGAGTTCGCCAACACCCTCGTCGGAACCGCCTTCGCCGACAAGTTGGCCGGCGGCGCGGGGTCCGACATCCTGGCCGGCGGAGCCGGCGCCGATCTGTTCGTCTTCGGCCCCTATAACCCCGGCGACGCCGACCGGATCACCGACTTCTCGACGAGCCAGGGCGATCGGATGGACCTGTCCGCCATCGATGCGGTTGTCGGCGGGGTGGACGATCCTTTCGCCTTCATCGGCCAGGAGGCCTTCCACCATGTCGCCGGCGAGCTCCGCTACGGCGTGGTCACGGGCGGCGTCGTGGTCCAGGCCGACATCAACGGCGACGGCCTCACCGACTTCTCCATCCAGCTCTCGGTCAGTTCGCTGACCAGCAACGACTTCATCCTGTAACCGCCCGCGCGGTTGCTCAAGGCAGACTCCATGGACCGCCGGGCGCAGAGCCCGGCGGTCCATTCGTTTATGAAGAGGCCATTCGCCTCAGAGGCGCGATCCGATTTACCTTAAGGTTACTTTCAAGGCCTGGATTCCGAAGACAAAACATGTCCTCCGGAGGCAATGCCGCAAGCATGATTAATGTAGTTTAAACCCTACATCTATGGCAGCCGTTAATCTCGATACCTCATAAGGAGCCATGAACACTGGTCGACCTCGGACCAGACCGCATTACGGATAACGAACATGACGACGATCACCTCGGGTCGTGACTTGGTCGCGATGTCGCCGCCGCCGGAAGTCCGGGTGAACTGGATCCGGATCGGCTTCCTGGCGCTGAACGTCGCCACGTGGGTCGGCATCGTCGCGGTCGTCCGCCTGCTCGGCTGAGCACGGCCGCGAACCTTCGCCGCCCGTTCGAATCAGCGCTCCAGAAACTCGCAATCCGGCGCTAACCGACCTTCGGCCTTCTGGCCCAACGGCCGGCCGATGCGCGCCCTCGGCGGCCCCCGCCCCACGGCGCCGGGCGAAGTCGCCGTCCATCGCGAAGATCGGACTTCGCGACATAGGCCCAAGGCCGGCTGATCGCCGCCGCGCCAGCCCTGCCCACTGCCTGCACAATGCGCGCCCCGACCGCTCGAGGGCGCTGAACCGCCGCGCGCGCTCTGGCGCGGCGAGGCGTTCTGAGCAAAAACCGGCCGCGATCGTGAGATATACGATCACGGCCCGGAACAGGAGCGGTGGAAACCATGTCTGCGCTCAACGACAACCCGTCGCGCCCCAGGCCGTCGCGCCGCTGGGTGCTGCAAGGGGCCGCGGCGGCCAGCGGCGGCCTGCTGGCCAACCTCAGCCCGCCCGTGGCGGGCAAGGTGCTGCAGCCGCGGATGGGGCAGCCGACGCAACCCGTTTCGCGCGAGGCGTTCGGCCTGCATCTGGTGGGGGTCGCCGGTTGGGACCAGGGGGCTGGCGCGTCCAGGAACACCCCGCTCACCACGTTCGGCTGCCGGTCGGTGCGCGTCTGGGACACGGGAGCAACCTGGCGGCGCATCGAGGGGCGCGGCAAGGGCGACTACGACTGGTCGCGGCTCGACGCCGAGATGGCCGTCTGGAGCAAGGGCTTCGACGACATCCTCTTCTGCCTGGGCCAGGCTCCGGACTGGGCGTCGGCGCCACGGCGCGGCGAGAACGACTCGTGGAATCCCAACGCGCCGAACAACAGCCAGGACGCGGCCGACTTCGTCACCGCGCTGCTGCGGCGATATCCCCGGATCACCGGCCTGGAGCACTGGAACGAACCCGACAAGCGCGGCCAATTCTACAACGGCACGGTCGAACAGCTGGCGCAGATCAGCGTGGCCCAGGCGCGCGCGGCGCGCGCCGTCCGGCCCGGCATCGTCATGGTCGGCGCCGCGCCGCAGTCCTTCGGCGATCGCGGCGACTATCTGCGCCGCTATCTGCGCGCCCTGAAGGCGATCGGCGGGGCCGGAGCGATCGACGTCGTGTCGGCTCACACCTACGTCATGCCCCGTCAGCCCGAGCAGATCGGCCTGCTGGCCGAGACCCTTCGCGGCGTCGCCGACGACGCGGGCTTCAACCTGCCCCTATGGTCCACCGAGTTCGGATGGGGCGGGATCAGGAACGCGCCTCAGGCGGGCGGCTTCGCCGACGCCGCGACCGGCGCCAAGGTCGCCGCCGCGGGCGCGGTCATGTCGCAGGACCAGGCGGCCTCGTATATCGCGCGCGCCTACCTGGTGTCGTTCGCCTCCGGCCTGACGCGCCAGTACTTCTACGCGGTCGACAAGCCGTTCTCGGCCCTTCGGCTGATCGATTTCTCCAACAAGGCCAGGGTCTTGCCGGCCGGCCGGGCCCTGACCTATCTGACCGGACTGCTGGGCGGCGGCCAGATCTCGGCGCTTTGGTCCGAGGACGACCTGCGCAGCGCCGAATTCGTCTCCGCCGACGGCCGGCGCGGTCGCGCGTTCTGGTGCCTCGACGGCCGGCAGGCCTTTGTCGATCTGACGGGTTTCAAGGCGGTGCGCGCGGTCACCGGCGAGGCCGCCCCGCCTCCGTCTCCGCAGTATCCGGTCACGGACTCCCCGGTGTTCGCCTTCGTCTGACCCGTCGACAGCGACCGTTATCGGCCGCATTCGTTTCAAGTCCGACGTCTCGCGGCCATGGTCCCGCCGCACCCCGCCGCTAGAGCTTGATCGGGTGAGATCGAGCCCGCCCTTGACGCACCCCGCCGCCGGCCCGGCCGGATCGACCGCGTCGCCCGGGACCGCCCCGAGGGACGCCAGGGAGACCGCCATGCCCGCGACAAGGCCGTCTCGCCGACGGCGACGCCGGCTGGCGATCGGCGCCGCCTCGCTGGCCTTCCATGGCCTGCTGGGCTGGGTGCTGCTCAAGGCCGTTCCCGCGCCGCCGGTGCTGGTCGAGCCGCGCAGCGTGGTGGTCCAGCTCTTGGCGCCCGCCCGGCCGCGTCCGGCCGAACGGCCCGCCGCATCGCGCGCCCAGTCCGCGCCCCTCCATCTCCCGACGCCGCGCCCGGCCCCGCCGCCGCCCGTGTCGCCGGTCGCGCCCTCGCCGCTGCCCGCGGCTCCCGGGACCATCGTCGCCCCGCCCGGCTTCACGGCCCGGGGAACCCTGACCGGCGGCGGCGAGGCCTTGCGCCAGGCCGCGCGCCGGAGCGCCTGCACCGAGGCCGACATCGTCAAGCTGACCAAGGCCGAGCGCGACGCCTGCGCCGAGGCCCTGGGGGCCAAGCACAAGAACGGCCCGGCGCTGTACGCGGCGATCGACCCCGACAAGAAGGCGGCCTTCGACGGCGACTGCAAGAAGGACGACGACTGGTGCCTCTACCGCGCCGGCAAGGGCCCCTATCCCGGCCTGTTCGCCCTGGGCCGGAAGAAGAAGATCAAGGGCTGGGATTGATCCGTCCGCCCTGGAGACGGCGTCGAAACGCGGATCGAAGGAAGGCGCTGACCGGTGGTTGACTTCGCTTCTCGATGGCAATAGGCGCTCGGGGATCGTTTTGGTTCTGCGCCTGTGGGGCAGCGGACTGATCTGGCGGCCGACGGCGGACGGGCTGGACGGACGGGCTCGAAGAGGCTGACGACAATCGAACCACACTTGCTCTATGTCGGGCACGAAAAAGTGCCGGTCCTGATCGTCGACAACTATGTCGCCGACCTTGACGCGATTGTCAGTCGCGCGCGCGCGCTGTCTCCCTACCCGCAAGCTACAGGCCCATACCCAGGCGAGCGCCATTTCATCATGCCAGGCGATAGCCTGATGGCTGATTACATCAGTCCCATGTTGAACACCTTGGCGCCCACGATCAGCGATGCATTCAACGCAGACATTTTGGGGGCCACATCGGCATCCCTATCAAAGGTCACGACGCGCCCTGAAAAACTCACGAGGCATCAGAGCCACCCGCATTTTGACGACACCAGTGGCAAGATGATCGCCATTTTGCACTACCTGACCCCCACCATGGGGACCGCCCTCTACCGCCATCGCGCCACTGGATTGGAGCGAATAACCCAAGACAAGCTCGACTACTATTTAGCGTCGATAGCGCATCTCGGGGCTCGCGAAAGTTATATATGCGGATCAAACGACGAATATGAAATGACCGCGGAAATCACCGGGCACCGTGGCAGAATTGCCGTTTACCCAAGCAATGCTCTTCATTCGGGAATGATTCCTTCAGATCACTTCACGGACCTGGGATGCCAGGAACGACTGACTGCGAACGTCTTCATTCGCCTTGCATAGCCCTCGCGGGGCGGATGGGCGCAGTCGCAATTCCCGCGGCGATGCTGTCAGCCTAGGGCGACTTGGTGTCCAGCGTGAAAACGGCTCTCGCCTCCGCCCCCTTTGAAGCGGACATCGTGACCCGCCCGGAAGGTTGATTTTCGGAGGGGCGTCAGGCGCTGGACATTTCGCAAAAGGCGTCCGTCATGGGTCGATCTCGCGGCGCTCGTTGAGCATGCATCACCTGTCCTTCCCTGCTGGAAGGCATACCCAGGTGGGACCCACGACGGACCAAGCGCTTAGGCCCCTACGCCCATCGCCCGTCGATTTCCTAGCTGGAAGGGTGGTGCCGCTTACAGGACTCGAACCTGTGACCCCCTCATTACGAATGAGGTGCTCTACCAGCTGAGCTAAAGCGGCGCGCTTCGTCTCCGGGACCGGTCGGAACAGACCCGGAAGACACTGGTGCTCCCGTCGCCAAATCACCGACCCGGCGCGAGGAGGGGCCTATTTAGCGGCGCGCGGGCCGCTTGCCAAGCGTCGGCGTGAACCGGCGTTGCGGCGCGGCGCCGGACCGCCGGTTTCGGGCTCCGGCGGCGGGGCCGCGTCGAAGCCGCCCGGACCGATTCCCGGCCCGATTCCAGGATCGTCCGGGATGGGCATCAAGGCGCCGCCGGTCTCGGCCGCCCGCACGAACGGCGTGGATTCGGCATAGGCCGAGGGCAGTTGCGGCAGCTCGCTCATCGTGCGTTCGCGGCGCTCGAAGCGCGGATGGATCAGCTCGCCGGTCTCGGCGTAGCTGACGGTCAGCCGCGCCCAGTCGTCGCGGGCGTAGGCGAAGGCGCGGCCCTCGGGGTCGAGGTCCGACCAGTCGGGCTCCTGCGGCGCGGCCGCGCCCCGGGCGACCCAGGCGCGGGCCTCGTCGGCCTCGCCGTTGGCGTAGGCGACGCGGGCCATCAGGCCGGCCACCCTCGCGGTCAGCGCCTCCTCGGGAAGCAGACGGGCGGCGGCGCGGGCGGCGAGCGGATCGCCGCCGATCAGGGCGCTCTCCACCTTCAGCAGCCGGCTCTCGCGGGCCTCGGGCTTCAGGTTGGCCAGGGCCGCCAGGCGGGCGGCCCGCAGCTTGGGGGTCTCGCTGGTCTTCAGATCGCGATAGGCCAGCCACAGGGCCGGGTGCGGGGCCTGTTTCCAGGCGGCCTCGATCAGGGCGCTGGCTTTGGCGGCCTTGCCGTCGGCGGCCTGCAGGCGCGCGGCCATCACCACGCCTGGCGCGAACTCGGGCTTGAGCCTAGCCGCCTGGGTCGCGAAGTCCAGCGCCTGGGCCAGGACCTTGGGGTCGTCGGACTCCTCCAGGCCGGCGGCCGAGGCGGCTAGCAGGGCGGCCCGCGCGCGCTCGGCGACCAGGGGCGGGACGATCTTGCGCTCCAGGGCGCCCCGGACCAGCTCCAGCGCGGCGTTCCAGTCGCCGGCCTCCAGCCGGGCCTCGAGCAAGGCGCGCCAGGCCCAGCGGGCGGTCTTGGCCAGGCCGTAGGCGGTCTCGGCGTGCCGCAGGGCCAGGGCCTTGTCGCCCTCGGCCAGGGCGGTCTGCATCAGGCCGCGCAGGCCCGCCAGGCGCATCTCCGGAAAGCCCAGCATGGCGTTGTAGGCCTGGCGGGCGGCGACGTGGTCGCCCGCCGCCTCGGCGGCCTGGGCGGCCAGGACCCGGACCAGGGCCGGAGCGTCCTCGGCCAGTTCGGAGGCCTTCTGGGCCAGGCGGCGGGCTTCGGAGCCGTCGCCGGCGGCCACGGCCAGGAAGCCGCGCGACAGGGCCTCGACGCCCTGCTTGCGCTTGGCCTCGGCCCGGGCCCGGGCGGCGCGCTTGGGCGCCTCGACCACCCACAGCAGGCCGCGCCACAGGATGGTGGCCAGCAGAGCGGCGAACAGGGTCAGCAGAGCGGCGGCGGCGGCCGTCATCTCGACCCGCCAGCCCATCCAGTCCAGGCTGGCCGCGCCGGGCTCGCCGGTCAGGGCGACCACCGCCACGGCCAGGGCGGCGACCAGGAAGAAGACGATCGCCGCCCGGATCATGGGGCCACCGGGACGACGGGCGTGGCGGCGACCGGGGCGGCCGGGGCCTGGGCGCGCGTCACCTGGACCAGGCCCGCCAGGGCGTCGGCGCGGATGGCGGCGATGTGGCGATCGATCTCGACCCGGCGCTCGGCGGCGGCGCGCCAGGGGGCCAGCACCGTCTGGGCCGGCGCCGGCAGGCGCTCGACGGCGGTCAGCGCGCCCTCGATGTCGCCCTCGTTCACCAACGTCTGCGCACGGCCCAGCACCGCGTCGGGGCTCTGGCCCTGGGTCGAGCCCACCTGGCGGATCGAGACGATGCTGGACAGGGCGTGCCGCAGTCGGGCCAGGAAATCGGCGTTGCGGCCGGGGTCGCGGGCGGCGACGGCGGCGCGGCCGGCCAGGGCCGCGAACTCGTCGGCCAGGCCCGCGCGGGTCGGCGCGCCGTCCTGGGCCAGGCGCGCCAGGGCCCGCAGGTCGGGCGACAGGGGCAGCACCCGCTCCAGGCTGACCAGCTCCTCGGCGAACGGCCGCGCGGTGCGGGCGGCGTCGGCCAGGGTGGCGGCGGCCAGGGCCGCGCCGGCGGCGTCCAGCGCCCGCTGCTGGCCGGTCTCGAGCACGGCGACCCGGCCTTCCAGCTGGGCCACGTCCTCGGCGGCCAACGGCGGGACGGCGGCGACGCTGGGCGCGCTCCGGAACGACGGAGCAGCGGGCGACGGCGACGGAGCCGGACCGCCCGCGGACTGCTGGACCGTCGGCGGCGCCTTGGCGCGCGAGAACCAGGTCGGGCCGAATCGCGCCAGGGCCGCGCCGGTCGCCACGCAGAGGATCCCGAAGGCGATCAGCGCCCAGAAGCCCGGCCCCAGCAGGCGACGACGGCGATACAGCGCCGGGTCGCGCGGCGCATCGGAGTCAACGGGATCTGGAGCGAGCGTCATGCGCCATTCGTGCCCCACGCCGCCGCGCCGCGCAATGTTCAGCTAGAGCATTTTCGCGCGAAGCGGGCGCCGGCTCGCATGAAGAAAATGCGCCAGAACAAGGATCTAGGGCGCGAGCAGACCCAGCAGCGCGGTTTCGGTCGGGTGCGGCGCGGACATCACGCAGCCCAGGCCGCCCGCTTGCACCAGCGTCCCGAGCGGCCGGGCCACCGCCGCCGACAGGCACAGCGCCCGCAGGCCCGGCGCGGGGCGCTCCGCCAGCCATCGGGACAAGGCCCGCGCCGCGCGCGGCGAATGCAGCAGCACCGCCTCCAGCGCGTCCAGCCCAGCCAGGGTCGCGGGGGCGGGATCGCGGTCGACCGTTTCGTAGACGGCCACGCGCCGGGCGCACAGCCCGGCCGCGACCAGGGGCGAAACCAGGTCGCCCGCCGGCTCCAGGGCAGAAGGATGCAGCACCGCGCCGTCCAGGCGCTCGGCCTGGCCCAGGATCAGGCCCGCCAGCGCCTGGACGTCGCCGTCGGCCGAGGCGACCGTCGCGAAGCCGGCCTCGCGGGCCGTCTTCGCGGTCCGCTCGCCGACCGCGAAGACCGGCCGATCCCGATCGCGATGGAGGCGGGCGAAGGCGGCGACGCCGTTGGCGCTGGTGAAGGCCAGGGCGGCGACGCCGGCCAGGTCGAGGCTCGGCGACAGGTCGCGGACCTCCAGCAGCGGGTCGACCAGCGGCGCCAGGCCCATCGCCTGAAGGCGGGCGGCGGTGGCTTCCGCGCCCGGCGAGGCCCGGGTGACCCAGATCCGCCGCGCGCCGCCCGTCATCGGCCTACTCGGTCAGGATCAGGGCCGGGCCGCCCTCGGCGCGGACGGCGCTTCCAAGCTCCAGGCCCAGGGCCCGGGCCTCGTCGGTCGCCTCGTGACCGGAGAGGGTGATGGCGCCCTCGCGCCGGAAGCGCTGGGCGCCGTCCGGGGTCAGGGCCTCGACGATCAGGGTCAGGTCCAGGCCGTCCAGCCGGGCATGGGCGCCGACCGCCGTGCGGCACGAGCCCTCCAGGGCGTAGAGCGCGCCCCGCTCGGCGGCGACGGCCAGGGTCGTGGCCTGGCAGCGGACGGCCTGCAGCCAGGGCAGGTCGACGTCCTCGGCCCGGGTCTCGATCACCAGGGCGCCCTGGCCCGGGGCCGGCGGGGCGGCCAGCGGGTCGAGCCAGCTGCGGGTCAGATGGCCCAGGCCCAGGCGATTGAGCCCCGACTGGGCCAGCAGGATGGCGTCGGCCTCGCCGCGTTCCAGCTTGGCCAGGCGGGTGTCGACATTGCCGCGCAGCATGACGATCTCGAGGTCGGGCCGCACGTGCAGGGCCTGGGCCTGGCGACGCAGCGAGGCCGTGCCCAGGCGCGCGCCCTGGGGCAGGTCCTCCAGGCGTTCGGCCACGGAACTGATGAAGGCGTCGCGCGGATCCTCGCGCTCGGGCGTGGCGGCCAGCACCAGGCCCGGCGGCAGTTCGGCGGGCATGTCCTTCAGCGAATGGACGGCGCAGTCGATGCGGCCGTCCAGCAGCGCTTCCTCGATCTCCTTGGTGAACAGCCCCTTGCCGCCGATCTCCATCAGCCGGCGATCCTGGATGCGGTCGCCGCTGGTGACGATCGGGATCAGCTGGGCGAAGGCCTCCGGATCGTCGCCGGGACCGGCGCCGAGCGCCGCCGCGATGCGGGCCTGCATCAGGCCGGACTGGGCCAGCGACAGCTTCGAGCCGCGCGCGCCGATGCGGATGGGTTGCCGGGACACGGTGGGGGCGTTACCTGCAGAGCGAATAAGAGCCTTCGCTGCTACAGGAGCGGCGAGACCCCGGCAACCGAATGACGCCCCTTACGAAGTCGACCCTCACCATCCTCGGCCTGGAGACCAGCTGCGACGAGACCGCCGCGTCCGTCGTGCGCCGGGACGCGGACGGCCGCGTCGAGGTGCTGTCGTCGATCGTCGGCACCCAGTTCGAGCAGCACGCCCCGTTCGGCGGGGTGGTGCCGGAAATCGCCGCCCGCGCCCACGTCGAGGCCATCGACGCCGTGGCGGCCGAGGCCATGCGCGCGGCGGGGCTGGACTTCGGCGCCCTGGACGGGGTGGCCGCCACCGCCGGCCCGGGCCTGGTGGGGGGGGTGATGGTCGGCCTGGCGTTCGGCAAGGCCGTGGCCCTGGCCCGCGACCTGCCGCTGGTGGCGGTTAACCACCTGGAAGGCCACGCGGTCTCGGCCCGGCTGGGGGCGTCGATCGATTATCCGTTCCTGCTGCTGCTGGTCTCGGGCGGTCACTGCCAGCTCCTGGAAGTGGCCGGGGTCGGGGCCTGCACCCGCCTGGGCACCACCATCGACGACGCGGCGGGCGAGGCCTTCGACAAGATCGCCAAGAGCCTGGGCCTGCCCTATCCGGGCGGTCCGGCCCTGGAGAAGCTGGCGGCGACCGGCGACCCGAGCCGGTTCGACCTGCCGCGCGCCCTGCTGGGCCGCAAGGACTGCGACTTCTCGTTCTCGGGCCTGAAGACCGCCGCCGCGCGGCTGGCCGAGAAGATCACGGACGCGCGGGAGCGCGCCGACCTGGCCGCCGCCGTCCAGTTCGCCATCGCCCGCCAGCTGTCCGAGCGCACGGACCGGGCGATGAAGCTCTACGCCGCCGGCCATCCGGGCCAGGCCCTGCGCTTCGTCGTGGCCGGCGGGGTGGCCGCCAATGGCGCGGTGCGCGCCGCGCTGCAGAAGAACTGCGCCGATAACGGCTTTTCGTTCGACGCCCCGCCGCTGGCCTATTGCACCGACAACGCCGCCATGATCGCCCTGGCCGGGGCCGAGCGGCTGGCGGTCGGGATCTCCGACGACCTCGACGCCGTGGCGCGTCCGCGCTGGCCGCTGGACGAAGCGGCGGCGCTATCCAATCCGAGCAACAGTTTCGGCCGCAAGGGAGCCAAGGCATGACCTTCACGCACGCGGGCGTCATCGGCGCCGGGGCCTGGGGCACGGCCCTGGCCCAGGTCGCGGCCCGGGCGGGCCTCCAGGTCACCCTGCAAGCGCGCGAGCCCGAGGTCGTCGCCTCGATCGCCGCCGACCGCGAGAACGCCATGTTCCTGGCCGGGGTGAAGCTGGAGGAGGCCATCATGGCTTCGGCCGACATGGCCGCGCTGTCAGCCTGCGACCTGATCCTGGCCGTGCCGCCGGCTCAGCACCTGCGCTCGGCCCTCACGGCCCTGAAGCCGCACCTGCAGGCCGGCGTCCCGGTGGTGCTATGCTCCAAGGGCGTCGAGCAGGGCACGCTGAAACTGATGAGCGACGTCGCCGCCGAGGTGCTGCCGGGCCAGCCGATCGCCGTGCTGTCAGGGCCCAGCTTCGCCGGCGAGGTGGCGCGCGGCCTGCCCACCGCCGTCACCCTGGCCTGCGAGGACGAGGATCTGGGCCGCCGGATCGGCGCGGCGATCGCCATCCCGACCTTCCGCCCCTACTGGGCCGCCGACGTGATCGGGGCCGAGGCCGGCGGGGCGGTGAAGAACGTCCTGGCCATCGCCTGCGGCATTTCCGAGGGCAAGGCCCTGGGCCGCAGCGCCCACGCCGCCCTGATCACCCGCGGCTTCGCCGAACTGACCCGCCTGGCCGTCGCCCTGGGCGGCAAGGCCGAGACCGTCGCCGGCCTGTGCGGCCTGGGCGACCTGGTCCTGACCTGCTCCAGCCCGCAGTCGCGCAACATGAGCGTCGGCTTGGCCCTGGGCGGCGGCCAGACCCTGGACCAGGCCCTGGCCGGCAAGGTCTCGGTGGCCGAGGGCGTCGCCTCGGCGCCGGCTGTCCGCGCCCTGGCCCGCTCGCTGGGCGTCGAGACTCCGATCTGCGAGGCCGTCGCCGCCATCCTGGCCGGCGAGGTCGACGTCGACAGCGCCATCCTGGGCCTGCTCTCGCGGCCCCTGAAGGCCGAGGCCTGATCCCTTTCGAAGAGGAAACCGCAATGCCGCTCTACGCCATCATCTGCAAGGACAAGCCCGGCGCGCTCGAAACCCGCCTGGCGACCCGTCCCACCCACCTGGACTATCTGAACAACTCGAAGAACCTGAAGCTGGCCGGCGCCCTGCTGGACGACGACGGCAACCCCATCGGCTCGATCATCGTGGTCGAGGCCGAAGACAAGGCCGCCGCCCAGGCCCAGGCCGACAACGACCCCTTCACCGCGGCCGGCGTGTTCGAAAGCGTCGAGGTGCATTTCTGGCGGCTGGCGATCGGCAGCGTCTAAAACTGTCATCCCGGACAAGCGAGCAGCGCGCCGATCCGGGACCGACGCCTGAGCGCCGGCGCTTCCGGCGGTCCCGGATAACGGCTTCGCCGTTTCCGGGATGACAATCATATTTGAACCCCATGTCCCGCACCGACCTCGCCAACCCCGCCCGGCCCGCCGCTGGCACGATCCTGTGCCCGCTGGACGAGATCGCCTCGCCCGGCGCGCGGGGCTTTCGCTTCCGGGTCGAGGACGCCGTGTTCGCCGGCTTCGTCGTCCGGCGGGGCCAGGCCGTGGTCGGCTACGTCGACAGCTGTCCGCACGCCGGCTGGCCCCTGGCCGGGCCGAACGGCCGGTTCCTGACCCGCGAGAACGACCTGATCCTCTGCGCCGGCCACGCGGCCCTGTTCCGGATCGAGGACGGAGCGATGGTGGCCGGGCCTTGCCAGGACGTCGCCTTGACGCCCTGGCCCGTAAGGATCGAGGGCTCGGATATCGTCGTCGTCTAAATCTTTGTTTTAACGCATTTTCTTCACGCGAACCGGTGTCCACTTCGCTCGAAAATGCTTTCGAACCTCGTCTTAACCCGTTCGACCTAGGCTTGCGCCCGACACAAACCGGGAAACCGCGCCATGGCCGACGGGTCCACGACCAATTTCGACGCCGAACTGACCGACGCCCAGGACGCCCGAGGCTTGGGGGCCAAGCTGCGTTCGTTCGCCAAGGTCAACCCACGCTTCGCCCCGGACCTGGCCCGCACCATGCTGGCCAGGCGCGACCATTCGGTGGTCGAGGCCTTCAACGCCCACAGCGAAAAGACCGGCTACGAGTTCACCTCGGGCTGGGCGTCCAACAACATCCCGTTCGTCACGCCGCTGCTGCGCGCCTTCGCCGGCAAGCGCGGCGACGCGCCGATCCGCTATCTGGAGATCGGGGCCTATGAGGGCCGCAACCTGGCCTTCATGGACTGGCTGATGCCGGACCGCCTGGACGTCACGGTGATCGATCCCTGGTTCGACGAGGCCCTGAACCCGGAAGAGAAATACCACGCCGTCGAGCCGCGCTTTCACCGCAACATGGCCCGCACCTCGTTCCGGTCGATGACCGCCCGCAAGGGGTTCTCGACCTACGAGCTGCCCAAGATGCTGGCGGCCGGCGAGCAGTTCGACCTGATCTATGTCGACGGCAGCCACACGGCCCTGGCCGTGCTGATCGACCTGTGCTTCTGCGCCAGCCTGCTGAGCGTGGGCGGCATGATGGTGCTGGACGACTACTGGCACGACATCAGCGAGATCGGCGGCCCGGGCGTGAAACAGGCCACCGACCAGTTCTACGGCGCCTTCGGGCGGTATTTCGAGATCACCGCGGTGTACCGGCAGGTGGCGCTGACCAAGATCGCCGAAATTCCGCGGTAAGAGACGATCCTTCTCCCCTTGCGGGGGAAGGTGGCCTCCGAAGGAGGTCGGATGAGGGGTCGCGCCGGCATCTCCGCCGCCGTACGCAGCGACATCTTTCATCGACCCCTCATCCGTCGGCTTCGCCGACACCTTCTCCCGCAAGGGGAGAAGGACAAGATCTAAACCCTGACCTCCGCCGAAAACTCCGCCAGGTCCTCGATCAGCGACTTGGCCGCCTGGGCCACCAGCGCTCCGCCCTTCTCCGGCGTGGCCTGGCCCGGGTCGGAGCCCATGCGGCCGTCGGCGTAGCGAGCGCGGAAGTCCAGGGCCTCGCGGATCGGGCCGGTGGGGGCGATCCTGGGCGCGTAGTCGGCGGTCTTGATGCTGTCCGGGTAGCCCCACTGGGTCACGGCGATCTCGGACGGGGTCGCATGGCTGCCGTGGCCGACCGGGAACTGCTGGTTGGCCAGGCTGAGCACGCCCTTCAGATCCCACCAGTTCTTCAGCTTCAGGGCGAACGGGGCGCGCTCCTTGCGGAAGCTGTACTCGGCGTAGATCTCCGAGAAGGCCGCCTCGATCGAGGCGACGTTGCCGCCGTGGCCGTTGAGGAAATAGATCTTCTCGAAGCCGTGCGCGCCCAGCGACCGCACCCAGTCGCCGATCGCGGCGATGAAGGTCGAGGGCCGCAGGAAGATGGTCCCCGGGAAGGCCAGGTGATGCTGGGCCATGCCGACATTGAAGGTCGGGGCCACCAGCACGGCGTCCGACAGCTTGGACGCCTCGTGCGAGATGATCTCCGGACACAGCCAGTCGGTGCCCAGCAGGCCCGTCGGGCCGTGCTGCTCGTTCGAGCCAATCGGCACCACCACCGTCTTCGAGGTCTTCAGATAGGCCTCGATCTCGGGCCAGGTCGAAAGGGCGAGCAGCATGGCTGGAAACTCCGCGAGACATCCTGGGCGGCGCCGGGGAAGGCCCGCGCCCAACTTGGGCAGGGCTTTACGCCCTTCCAACGGTGAAGCCGACCCTCTTTGCGAACGGAAGAGAGCCAGGACGCTGTTCTCGGGCCGCTGGGACGAGCAGAAGCCCTATCCGCGGGTGGTTCCGCAGCCGTGCTGACCCGCCAGCCTTAGACGGCGCACGCCCGGCAGCCCGACCACAGCCGCGCCCTGAACGGACGATCGTTTCGAGAAACCGCAGAGGTCTTCTTGCGCGACGCGCCGCACCGCGCATAACTCCGCCGCAACAAGGCCAAGGGAGTAGACGGCGTGAGCGACGGACAGGTTTTTCCGGTTCCCGACGACTGGGCGGGCAAGGCCCATATCGACGCCGCCGGCTACGAGGCGGCGCTGGCCCGGGTCGAGTCCGATCCCGAGGGCTACTGGCGCGACCTGGCCGGCCGGCTGGACTGGATCCAGGCGCCGACCCGGATCAAGGACGTCTCGTTCGCCAAGGACGACTTCCACATCCACTGGTACGCCGACGGGGTGCTGAACGCCTCGGCCAACTGCCTGGACCGCCACCTGCCGCACCGCAAGGACGAGGTGGCCCTGATCTTCGAGGGCGACGAGCCGGGCGATTCCTACACGGTGACCTATGGCGAGCTGCACGAGCAGGTCTGCCGGATGGCCAATGTCCTCAAGGACCTGGGGGCCAAGAAGGGCGACCGGATCACCATCTACCTGCCGATGATCCCGATGGCGGCCGTGGCCATGCTGGCCTGCGCGCGGATCGGGGCGATTCATTCGGTGGTGTTCGGCGGCTTCTCGCCGGACTCGATCGCCGGCCGCATCCAGGACTGCGAGAGCCGCCTGGTGATCACCGCCGACCAGGGCCGCCGCGGCGGCAAGCGCGTGCCGCTGAAGGCCAATGTCGACAAGGCGCTGGAGCAGTGCCCGCAGGTCGACAAGGTGCTGCTGATCCGCTGGACCGGCGCCGAGGTCCCGGTGGTCGAAGGCCGCGACGTGGTCTGGGACGACGTCAAGGACGCCGCCTCGGCCACCTGCGCGCCCGAGCCGATGAACGCCGAGGACCCGCTGTTCATCCTCTACACCTCCGGCTCGACGGGAAAGCCCAAGGGGGTGATGCACACCACCGGCGGCTACCTGACCTGGGCCAGCTGGACCCACGAGGCGGTGTTCGACTACCGGCCCGGCGAGGTGTTCTGGTGCACCGCCGACGTCGGCTGGGTGACCGGCCACAGCTATGTCGTCTACGGCCCGCTGGCCAATGGCGGGACCAGCCTGATCTTCGAGGGCGTGCCCAACTATCCGACCCCGGCCCGGTTCTGGGAGGTGGTCGACAAGCACAGGGTCGAGATCTTCTACACCGCCCCCACGGCCCTGCGCGCCCTGATGCGCGAGGGCGACGACCACGTGACGAAGAACGACCTGTCGTCCCTGCGCCTGCTGGGCAGCGTGGGCGAGCCGATCAATCCCGAGGCCTGGCTGTGGTACCACCGCGTGGTCGGCAAGGACCGCCTGCCGATCGTCGACACCTGGTGGCAGACCGAGACCGGCGGGATCCTGGTCTCGCCCCTGCCCGGCGCCACGGCCCTGAAGCCCGGCTCGGCCACCAAGCCCCTGCCCGGCCTCAAGCTGCAGCTGGTCGACGCCGACGGCAAGGTGCTGGAGGGCGCGACCGAGGGCAACCTGGTCATCACCGACAGCTGGCCGGGCCAGATGCGCGGCGTCTACGGCGACCACGACCGGTTCTTCGCCACCTATTTCTCGGCCTATCCGGGCAAGTATTTCACCGGCGACGGCTGCCGCCGCGACGAGGACGGCTACTACTGGATCACCGGCCGGGTCGACGACGTGATCAACGTCTCGGGCCACCGTCTGGGCACCGCCGAGATCGAGAGCGCCCTGGTCGCCCACGACACGGTCGCCGAAGCCGCCGTCGTCGGCTATCCGCACGATATCAAGGGCCAGGGCGTCTACGCCTATGTGACGCTGAAGTCGGGGGTCGAGGCGAGCGACGACCTGCGCAAGTCGTTGATCCTCTGGGTGCGCCAGGAGATAGGCCCGTTCGCCGCCCCGGACGTGCTGCAATGGGCCCCCGGCCTGCCCAAGACCCGCTCGGGCAAGATCATGCGCCGCATCCTGCGCAAGATCGCCGAGAACGAGCTGGGCAGTCTGGGCGACACCTCGACCCTGGCCGATCCCTCGGTGGTCGACGACCTGGTGAAGAACCGGGCGGGGGCCTGACGGCCTCACCCTCGACGTCCGTCATCCCCGACCGGTTCGGACAATGACGGACGAAGAAGCCGCTTCAATCCCGCCCCGGAACGCTCTGGATCTTTGTTCTGGCGCATTTCCTTCACGCGAACCGGTATCCACTTCGCTCGAAAATGCTCTAGCCTCCATCCATGCGTGGCCGAGCCCTTGTCGTTGCGTTCGTGATGCTGGCGGTCCCCGCGGTCGCCGGCGTCCCGGATCCGAGCCCGGACTGGCTGCGCCGGATCGAAAGCGGCGACGTCGCCCTGGAGGCCCATACCGACCCGACCGGCCGGGGCGGCCAGGTGCGGGCGATGATCGACATCGCCGCGCCGCCGCAGGTGGTCTGGGCGACCATCCTCGACTGCGGGCGGGCCGCCCGGATGACCCCCAGCGTCAAGCGCTGCACCGTGCTGTCGCGCGATCCTTCCGGCCGCGAGGAGCTGCGCGAACACGTGGTCAAGTGGAGCTTCCTGCTGCCGGCCCTGCACTCGACCTCGCGGCTGGCCCTGGAGCCCTACCGGCGCATCGCCTTCCGCTGCGAGGCCGGCGACATCAGGGACTGCGAGGGCCAGTGGCTGCTGGAGCCGCGCGACGGCGGGCGGGGCACCCGCGTCACCTACGAGAACCGCGCCACCGCGCCCTTCGGCCTGCCCGACGGCGTGACGATCATGGCCATGCGCCGCGACGTCCCCACCGCCCTGCGGGCCCTGCGCCGCGAAAGCGTGGCGGCGGCGCGATGAGCGTTCCCGAGCCGCTCTGGCTGTTCGACGGGGTTTGCAACCTGTGTTCAGGCTCGGTCCGGGCGGTGCTGGCCATCGACCGCAGGGGCCTGATCCGCTTCACCCCGATCCAGTCGGCCTACGGACGGCGGCTGGCCCTGGACCACGGGATCGACCCCGACCGGCCGACCAGCTTCCTGTTTCTCGACGGCGGCCGGGCGCTGGTGAAGAGCGCCGCGATCCTGGCCCTGCTGCGGCGGCTGGGCGCGCCCTGGTCGTGGCTGGCCGCGATCGGCGTCCTGCCGCGATCCTGGCTGGACGCCGCCTATGACGGGCTGGCCGCCAACCGCTATCGGCTGATGGGCAAACGCTCGACCTGCATGCTGCCGACGCCCGAGCAGCGCGCCCGCTTCGTGCTGGAGCCGCCGCCCCCAGAAGCCCCGACCGCATGAATGACGGCCGCAAGCGCATCGTCCTGGTCGGGGCCAGCGGCGTGTTCGGCCGCCGGCTGGCGGCGATGATCGCCCGCTGGCCCGATGTGGTGCTGGTGCTGGCGGCCCGCGACCTCGCCCGGCTGGACGCCATGGCGGCCGAGCTGGCCAAGGCCAGGCCCGCGGCGGTGATCGAGGTCACGCGACTGGACCGCCTGGACCCCAGGGGCTTGGCCGCCCTCGGCGCCTGGGCGGTGGTCGACGCGGCCGGACCGTTCCAGGGACAGGACCACGCCTTCCCCCGCGCGGTGCTGACGGCCGGCGCCCACTATGTCGACCTGGCCGACGCCCGCGACTTCGTGGCCGACTTCGAGACGGCGCTGGACGGCCAGGCCCGCGCCGCCCAGCGGTGGGCGATCACCGGCGCCAGCTCGACCCCCGCCCTCAGCCACGCCGCCCTCGACGCCATGACCGCCGGCTGGACCCGGATCGAGCGGATCGAGGCGGCGATCTCGCCAGGCGCGCGGGCGCCGCGAGGCCTGTCGGTGATCCGCGCCATCCTGGCCTGGGCCGGCGCGCCGGTGCGGGTGTTCGTGAACGGCCATTGGACGACCCGGCCGGGCTGGAGCGATCCGCGCCGCACGCCCTTCCCGGGCCTTGGCCGCCGCTGGACCAGCCTGGCCGAGACGCCCGACCTCGACCTGCTGCCCGCTCGCTTCCACGCTCGCCGCGACGCGGTCTTCCGGGCCGGGCTGGAGCTGCCGATGCTGCATCTGGGCCTGTGGGCGCTGAGCCTGGTTCGGCGCGTCCGGCTGGTCCGCACCCTGGAGCCCTTGGCCGTGCTGCTGGGCGAGGCGGCGGGCTGGGTCGCGCCGCTCGGCTCCGACCGGGGCGGGATGGTCGTGAGCGCCGAGGGCCTGGACGCCGACGGCGCGCGGCGGCTGGCGCGCTGGAGCCTGTGCGCCGAGGCCGGCGCGGGTCCCCACACCCCGGCCGCCCCGGCGGCGGCCAGCTTGCGCGCCCTGCTCGACGGCCGGCTGGGCGAGCCCCGCGCCACGCCCTGCGTTGGCCTGTTCAGCCTGGACGCGATCCTGCGCGAGCTGGGCGGCCTGCCGATCCGCACCCGGCTGGAAAGCCAGGCCCTGGACATGCCCGGCCTGTTCCCCCGCCTGCTGGGCGACACGTGGAACCTCCAGCCCGACGTCGTTCACCACGCCCATGCGGGGGTCGAGGCCGTCACCTTGACCGGCTGGGCCCGGGCGCGCGGCGCGCCCGGCCTGCCCGCCCTGGTCCGCCGCCTGCAGGGCCTGCCGCCCGCCGGCCGGCACGCGACGACGGTGACCATCACGCCGACGGCGGGCGGCGAGCGCTGGGTCCGCCGGTTCGGCGAGCGCGCCTTCGCCTCGACGATCGCGCCGACCCGCGACGATCCGTGGACGTTCGAGGAGACGGCCGGCGTCCTGACCTTCCGCTTCGCGGTCGCGCCCTATCCCGACGGCTTCTCCTGGACCTTCGAGGGCTGGCGGCTGGGTCCCGTCCCCTTGCCTCGCGCCTGGGCGCCGCGCATCCGGGCCCGGACGTTCGGCCGCCTCGACCCGGATGGAGCTCCCGCCTATCGCTTCCGCGTCCTGGTCGCCCATCCCTGGCTGGGCGTGATCTTCGGCTATGCCGGCCGGCTTTCATGACAAGACGGTAATCTTGGCGCCTCGGGCCCGGATGCTAGGGTCGCGCCCTCAAGCTTTCGGAGCGCCGTCCCTATGATCCGTCCCGTCGCCAAGGCCGCCCTCGTGGCGCTGGCCCTTTCGACCACCGCCTTGTCGCCCTTGGCCCTGGCCCAGACCCAGGCGGCCAAGCCGGCCCCGGCGGCGGCCGGCGTGGCCGTGCCGCCGATCGTCTACAAGGAGCGGACCCTGGCCAACGGCCTGAAGGTCTACGCCTCGCGCGACGCCACCACGCCCAACGTGACGGTGCAGGTCTGGTACGGGGTCGGCAGCAAGGACGACCCGGAAGGCCGCTCGGGCTTCGCGCACCTGTTCGAACACCTGATGTTCAAGTCGACGCGCAACATGCCCAACGAGTTCTTCGACCGGCTGACCGAGGACGTCGGCGGCTTCAACAACGCCTCCACCTACGACGACTTCACCAACTATTACGAGGTGGTGCCGGCCAACCACCTGCAGCGGCTGCTGTGGGCCGAGGCCGACCGCCTGGGCTCGCTGGTCATCGACGAGGCGGTGTTCAAGTCCGAACGCGACGTGGTCAAGGAAGAGCTGCGCCAGCGGGTCCTGGCCAACCCCTACGGCCGGTTCTTCGCCCTGAACATCACCAAGGCCTCGTTCGCCGACCACCCCTACAAGCGCCCGGGCATCGGCTCGATCGAGGAGCTGGACGCCGCCACGGTCGACGACGTGCGGGCCTTCCACCAGGCCTATTACCGCCCCGACAACGCCGCCCTGATCGTGGTCGGCAATTTCGACGAGGCCCAGCTCGACGCCTGGATCGACCAGTATTTCGGCCCGCTGAAGGCCCCCGCCGCGCCGATCAGGCAGGTGACCACGGTCGAGCCGGCCCGCACCGGACCCAAGGTTGTCACCACCTACGGTCCCAACGTGCCGCTGCCCGCCGTGGCCATGACCTGGCTGGCGCCGGCCGCCGCCGATCCGGACGTCCCGGCCCTGGCGGTGCTGGACGCCATCCTGTCGGCCGGCAAGTCGTCGCGCCTCTATGACAGCCTGGTCTACGACCAGAAGATCGCCCAGCAGATCTTCTCCGCGGCCCCCAACAACGCCCAGCCGGGCCTGTTCTACGTCGGCGCGATCATGGCCGGCGGCAAGACGGTCGAGCAGGGCGAAGCCTCGCTGAGCGCCCAGGTCGCCAAGCTGCGAACGGCCCCGCCCACCGCCGCCGAACTGGCCGAGGCCAAGGCCGGCCTGCTGGCCGACGCCGTGCGCGGCCGCGAGACCATCGACGGCCGCGCCTTCGCCATCGGCTACGCCCTGCGCACCGAAGGCGACGCCCAGCGCGCCAACACCGACCTGGCCGCCCTGCAGGCGGTGACCGCCGCCGACGTCCAGCGCGTGGCCGCCAAGTACCTGGCCGACGACCGCAAGGTGACGGTCCGCTACCTGCCGGAATCGGCCAAGCCGGCCGGCGCCAAGGACCCGTTCCCGGCCGCGCCGCGGGTCGCCTCGGTCTCCTACGACGGCCCGGTCGCCGCCCTGGCCCCGGAGGCCGAGCGCGTGGCCCCGCCCGCGCCCGGCGCACCGGTGTCGCCGGTCCTGCCTTCGCCGGTCGAGAAAACCCTGGCCAACGGCCTGCGGGTCATCGTCGCCAAGAGCAGCGACCTGCCGCTGATCACCGCCGACCTGACCGTGCGCGGCGGCGCGGGCGCCGACCCGGCCGGCCTGGCCGGCGTCTCCAGCCTGACCGCCGAACTGCTGACCGAAGGGACCAAGACCCGCACCGCCACCCAGGTGGCCGCCGCCACCGAGGCCCTCGGCGCCAATCTGGAGGCCGGCTCGGGCTGGGAAGCCACGTCCCTGACCCTCAGCGTCATCGCCGACAAGGCCCCGCAAGGCCTGGCGATCATGGCCGACGTCGCCCAGAACCCGACCTTCAAGGCCGATGAGCTGGAGCGCGTGAAGGCCGAAACCCTCGACGGCCTGTCGGTCAGCCTCCAGCAGCCCGGCTCGGTCGCGGGCTTCGTCACCCCGACCGTGATCTATGCCGGCTCGGGCTACGGTCACGTCGCCGGCGGCACCACCGGTTCGCTGCCGAAGATCCAGCGCGACGCCCTGGTCAAGACCCACGCCGCCAACTGGCGGCCCGACAACGCCGTCCTGGTGCTGACCGGCGACCTGACGCCGCAACAGGGCTTCGCCCTGGCGGAAAAGGCGTTCGGCGGCTGGGCCAAGCCGGCGGGCCCGCCGCCGGCCCCGGTCAAGGGTCCGACCAGCTACGCGGCCAAGAACGTGCTGGTCGACCTGCCCGGCACCGGCCAGGCGGCCGTGGTGGTGACCAAGCCGGCGATCCTGCGCGCCGACCCCCGCTACTACGCCGGCCTGGTCGCCAACGGCGTGCTGGGCGGCGGCTATTCCTCGCGCCTGAACCAGGAGATCCGCATCAAGCGCGGCCTGTCCTACGGCGCCGGCTCCAGCCTGTCGCCGCGCGCGGCCATCGGCGGCTTCTCGGCCACCGTCCAGACCAAGAACGAGTCCGCCGCCCAGGTGGTGGGACTGATCAAGGACGAGCTGACCCGGCTGGGCGCCGAGCCGGCCTCGGCCCCGGAACTGGCGGCCCGCAAGTCGGTGCTGGTCGGCGGCTTCGGCCGCGACCTGGGCACCTCGGAAGGCCTGGCCAACATCCTGGGCAACCTGGCGATCTACGACATCCCGCTGAACGAGATCCAGACCTATACGGGCAAGGTCGAGGCGGTCAGCGCCGCCGACGTCCAGGCCTTCTCCAAGGCCGTGCTGGATCCCGCCCAGACCAGCGTCATCGTGGTCGGCGACGCCAAGGCGATGGGCGACGGCGTCAAGACGGCCCTGCCGTCCGCCGTGCAGATCCCGATCGACCAGCTGGACCTCGACAGCCCGACCCTGAAGAAGGGCAAATAGGCGATCCTGTCGTCCCGGATGACGGTTTCGCCGTTTCCGGGGCGACAGGTTATGGGAGCGGCGGGGACGTTTCGGAGCAACGCATGACGGACAATCCTTCCCTCGATCCCGCCGCCGCGGCCCAGCTCGCCTCGCCCTCCTATCGCCTGGCGGCGCTGGACCAGGACTTCCTGTTGGGCGAATCGATGCGGGGCGTGCGGTTCCTGCTGGAGTTCGCCAAGGCCGACGAGGCCCTGCGGGCCTGGGGCGTGCGCTCGACAATCGTCGTGTTCGGCAGCGCCCGGGTGCGCGAGAACGGCCCCGGGCGGCAAGCCCAGTGGTACGCCGAAGCCCGGCGCTTCGGCCGGCTGGCCTCCGAACGCGGCGGGGCGATCCACGCCATGGACGGGGTGCGCGACAACGTCATCGCCACCGGCGGCGGGCCGGGCGTGATGGAGGCGGCCAATCGCGGAGCCTGGGACGCCGGCGCCCCGTCGATCGGCTTCAACATCACCCTGCCGCACGAACAGCAGCCCAACCCCTACGCCACGCCCGACCTGTCGTTCCGCTTCCACTACTTCGCCATGCGCAAGATGCACCTGGCGATGCGGGCCAACGCCCTGGTGGTGTTCCCCGGCGGCTTCGGCACCTTTGACGAGCTGTTCGAGCTCCTGACCCTGCGCCAGACCGACAAGGCGCCGCGCATCCCCATCGTGCTGTTCGACGAAGCCTATTGGCGCTCGGTGATCCATTTCGACAGCCTGGTCGAGCACGGCATGATCAACGCCGCCGACCTGGAGCTCTTCCGGTTCGCCGAGAGCGCCGAGACGGTGTGGTCCTGCCTGCTGGCCTGCGGTCTCAAGCCCGGCGAGTCGATCGAGCTGGAGCCCGAACAGGCTCCGCCGACCGAATCGGCGGTCCCGTGACGGAGGTCGACGTCGCCATCATCGGGGCCGGGGCCGCCGGCCTGGCCGCCGCCTCGGTCCTGGCGACCGCGCCGTTGGACGTCGTGGTGCTGGAGGCCCAGGGCCGGATCGGCGGCCGGGCCCGCACCGTTGCGCTGGCCGGACTGCCCCTGGACCTCGGCTGCGAGTGGCTGCATTCGGCCGACCGCAACCCGCTGGTCGCGGCGATCGCCGCCCGCGGCCTGACCATCGACAAGACCCCGCCGCCCTGGGCCAATCCGGAGGCCACCAGCAATTTCAGCGACGCCGAGCGCCAGGCCTATGGCGAGGCCTTCGCGGCGTTCGACGAACGGGTCGCGGCCGCGGCCGACGACCCGACGGACCGGCCCGCCTCGGAGCTGCTGGAGGCCGGCGGCCGCTGGAACCCCCTGCTGAACGCCTTCAGCGCCTACTACAACGGCGCGGAGTTCGACCAGGTCTCGGTCAAGGATTACGCCGCCTACGACGACAGCGAGGTCAACTGGCGGGTCGCCGAGGGCTATGGCGCGGCGATCACCGGCCTGGCGCCGAAAGGCCTCCGGATCGTCGGCGACTGCCCCGTCTCGCTGTTGCGCCACGACGGGCCGCGCCTGGCGCTGGAGACGCCCCGGGGCGTGATCCAGGCGCGGGCGGCCATCGTCTGCGTGCCGACCGCGGTCCTGGCCGCCGGCGGCCTGCGCATCCTGCCCGAGCTTCCCGCCAAGCTGGCCGCCGCGCAGGGCCTGCCGCTGGGCCTGGCCGACAAGGTGTTCCTGAAGCTCGACGAACCCGAAGCCTTCGCGGTGGAGACGATGGTCTATGGCGACAGCGACCGCACCGCGACGGGCGCCTATCACCTGCGTCCCCTGGGGCGGCCGATCATCGAGGCCTTCTTCGGCGGGGCCCACGCCCGCGCCCTGGAAGCCGAGGGGCCCGGCGCGTCGGCGGCGTTCGCGATCGACGAGCTGGTCGGGATCTACGGCTCGGGCTTGCGGAGCCGGGTGTCGGTGCTGGTCCAGACCGGTTGGGCGAGCGATCCCTGGGCGCGGGGCTCCTATTCCCACGCCCTGCCCGGCCGGGCCGGCGAGCGCGCCGTGCTGGCCGCGCCCGTGAACGGCCGGCTGTTCTTCGCCGGCGAGGCCTGCTCGCCGCACGCCTTCTCGACGGCCCACGGGGCGTGGGAGACGGGGGAACGGGCCGCGCGCGAGGTGCTGGCGGCGTTGGGAACCTAGCCCCCTGCCTCGCCGTCGTCCCGGGCGCTGTCGGCTGAAACGGGTGGAGAACTAGGCCTTGGGCTTGGCAGGCGCTTTAGCCGGCGCCTTCGCCGCCGGAGCGGCGACCGCCGCGGGCCGAGCCAGCAGGTCGCGGATCTCGGTCAGCAGCTTTTCCTCCGGCGTCGGGGCGGTCGGGGCGGGCTCGTCGGCGTCGGCGCGGCGGATCTGGTTGACCAGCTTGACCAGCAGGAACACCACAACGGCCACGATCAGGAATTGGATCACGGTGTTGATGAAGGCGCCGTACTGCACGGCCACCTTCTCGACGGCCGCGGTCGCCGGGTCCTCGGGCTTGAGCACCCATTCCAGCTTGGAAAAGTCCAGCCCGCCCATCAGCAGGCCGATCGGCGGCATGATCACCTGGTCGACCAGGCTCTTGACGATCGAGTTGAAGGCCGCGCCGATGATGACGCCGACCGCCAGGTCGATGACGTTGCCGCGCGCGATGAACTCGCGGAATTCCTTGACGATGCTCATGCTGGCCCTCTTCCAACTAGGGGCTGAAGGCTGAGCGCGTTCGCCCCTACGGGTCAAGGGTCAGGACAGGAAGCTCGTCCTGGGTCAGCCTACTCGTCGGCGTTCAGGCGGCCGCGCAGTTCCTTGCCGCTCTTGAAGAACGGCACATGCTTGGCGCGCACGTCGACGGTCTCGCCGGTGCGGGGATTGCGGCCGGCGCGGGCTGGGCGCGAGCGCACCGACAGCGCCCCGAAACCGCGGAGCTCCACGCGCCCGCCCTCTTCCAGCGCACCGATCATGCGTTCGAGAATGACGCCGACGACACGCTCGACATCTTTCTGGGTCAGGTGCGGATTCTCGTTCGCGAGCCTGGCGATGAGTTCGGACTTGATCATCGATATCCCCGACGCGTCAAAGCAGCCCTTGGGGGAGACGGGCCCGACGCGCGAGCGACCTTTGCCCAAGCAAGCCTGAGTCTTCAAGGGGAAAGCTTGATGTCCGTGTCGGGTTTGCAACTGGATCGGTTAATGGCGGACCCAAAGAAAACGGCGGCCGGATCGCTCCGGCCGCCGCTCTTTCGTCTTCGCGATGAAGCGAAGGCTTAGTCCTTGGTGGCCCGCTCGCGCAGGGCGGCGCCCAGGATGTCGCCCAGCGAGGCGCCGGAGTCCGACGAGCCGAACTGCTCGATGGCTTCCTTTTCCTCGGCCATTTCCAGCGACTTGATCGACATCGAGACGCGGCGAGCCGCCTTGTCGATGTTGGTGATCTGAGCGTCGACGCGGTCGCCCACGGCGAAGCGCTCGGGGCGCTGTTCCTGACGGTCGCGCGACAGGTCCGACTTGCGGATGAAGGCGGTCATCAGGGCGTC